>Ga0268264_10005270_pt1 | contig 10949 bp, 11 predicted proteins | sample KBSSwiS32_FD_190357 | JGI IMG/M metagenome (GOLD analysis project Ga0268264, IMG submission 190357) | Switchgrass rhizosphere microbial communities from Kellogg Biological Station, Michigan, USA - KBS Switchgrass S3-2 (SPAdes) (version 2) | ecosystem: Host-associated > Plants > Roots >... | reverse complement strand
CCTGCCTTGGATGATCCGTTTGGCTGCTTGGATTGCCGGTTGCTGTCCTTGGGCATGGAGGTCTCCTCAGGCGTTCAGCGACAACCGTGGCGCCTGCTTGCCGTTCCGCTCCCCATCCGTCCGCCACGACGGAACGCCTTGCCGGTTCGTCGGAAACGGTTCCGCCGCAGACAAGTGCTGCGGGACCACTCGCGCCGGAACAGGCGCGGTCTTGCAGCGCTGTGGTCAGACGCCAGCCAAACAGGCGGAGACACACCATGACGCAATCGCAATCCGCTACCCTCTATCGCATGATCTTGCCCGACCACACTTGCCCCTTCGGTGTCCGCGCCAAGCAGCTGCTGGAAGACGCCGGATACGAGGCCAATGACCGCATCCTGTCGTCGCGCGAGGCAGTCGACCAGTTCCAAGACGAGCAGGATGTCGACACCACCCCACAGGTCTTCATTGGGCAGGAACGGGTCGGCGGGTGCGACGATCTCGAACGCTATCTTGCCGGTTGAGCCGAACGGATCGCGAGTTTCAATGTCATCTTCTCTTGACTGCCTTGTCATCGGCGCCGGTCCGGCCGGCCTCACCGCAGCGATCTACCTCGCCCGCTTCCACCTCTCGGTTCGGGTCATTGACGCGGGACACAGCCGTGCAGCGCTGATTCCCCGCACACGCAATCACGCCGGCTTCCCGGGGGGCATCAGCGGACGAGACTTGTTGCAACGAATGCGCCAGCAAGCCGAGGAATTCGGCACATTGCTTACAACCGGCGTCGTCGAGAAACTCGAACGCAGCGGCGATGGCTTCACCATCCACTCTGCCGACGGTACGATACAGGCGCTCACCGTTCTGCTCGCTACCGGCGTCGTCAATAACCGCCCGCCGATTGCGCCCGAGCTTCACGACCTGGCGTTGTCACGCGGGCTGCTGCGCTACTGCCCCATCTGCGATGGCTACGAGGTCACCGACCAGCAGGTTGGCGTGATCGGCACCGGTGAGCGCGGCGCGGGTGAGGCGGCGTTCCTGCGCATGTATACGCCGCACGTCACGCTGATCTCTCCGGCAGGTGTCCACGAGCTTTCGGCCGAGGACCGCAGCTCTCTCGATCGCCTTGGCGTGAAACTGCTTCCGGGCCCGTGCGAGCCTTTGCGGATCAATGGCGATATGATCGACGTTCCGACCGCATCCGGCACCCACGCTTTCGATGCAGTGTATCCGGCGCTGGGTTCGGTCATCCGCTCGGAATTGGCCCTCGCTCTGGGCGCGGACGGAACCGACGAGGGCTGTCTAGTCGTCGATGCCCACCAGCGCACCAGTATTCCGGGGCTATACGCCGCTGGAGACGTCACGAACGGCTTGGATCAAATCAGCCATGCAATGGGAGAGGCGGCAGTGGCCGCTACGACCATACGCAACGACTTGGCCAAGCGCATACGATTGATCCGGCGCTGAATGGCAGCTGCCGACCAGCTCTGACCATTCAGATCAGCTGCAGGGAACGTCTGGTGTTTATGGAAGCGGCCGAAGCGGACGTTCTTAAAAGGGCCTGCAAGGAGGCCTCTGCCTCGTTCAACAAGGCGAGCTTTCGCTCTGGATGTCAGCTTCGGTCGGCTGGGCCGAAAGGAGTTTTTGCGCTGCACCTCGCCCACGCTGTTGTCGCGCCACCGACGCGCCGTCCAGCTTACCTCGAATCTGCAGGGAACTCCCGGTACAGGAGCATTGAGTGAAATTTCTGCCGCGAAACCTCAATCTTACGGTTCAAGCGGCCCTTCCGGCCACGACAACCTTGCGGACATGCGATGGGAATGGCAGCGTAAGAGATGGGCACCCGCTCGGAGCCTCTGGCTCCAAGCTGACGACCACCCTGATCCAGGCGCTCAATGCCCGCGGTGGCCGCTTTGGACTTCAGGCGATGTGCGAGGGCGGCGGGCTCGCCAACCTGATCATCGTGGAGAACCTGGCTTGAGGATTGGCGAGCCGGACGGCCGTTCGCGACGATCTCCACCGCTCACGCCACCCACATCACGGTCCTGCGCCGAAATTTGGTCGGCGAGGTATCGGAAAAATGGATTTCAGCGGCTATTCTGGATGCTTGCGCCCAGGTCGCACCGACTCCGGTGCAGCAACTCTTCGCCAACGCGGCGCTGGTCGCCATTGCCGAACATGGGCTGATGCCTAGCGTGAGCGCGACAACGATGGCCTATGGGTCGGGACCCCGAAGCCCTGCAGGGGCAGGTCGCCGCAGGCCTCTTTGGTTCGGGTTGGGTTATCCTGGGCAATGTCAAAATGCCGCGCTCGGCAGTGGGCCCGTAACAGGAGATTAACGCATGAGGTGCACATCTCTCGTTGAAGTACAGCCACGTGGCTCCCCTAGGAACATAGCATGCGCGCTAACACAAATGCGTTGAACGGTTTCATGGAGGGACCCGGCGAACTTGCTGCGTCAGACTATTTCCCCCCCATTTTGTCGGGCGAATTTCTAGTTGCCGCCCTAGCCGGGGCGGGCATTGGAACATGGCAGCTCGACATGCTGTCGGGGCTCTTCACCTGGGATGCGGTCACCAGTACCATCCTTGGCCTCCAACCGGTTGCCATGACGTCCGGAGAGATGTTCCCTATCCATGCTGATGATCAAGACTCCCTGTGGGAAAGCTTGAATCGAAGTTTCGCAACGGGTGAGCCACACGATATGGTGTTCCGTGGGCTGCACGCTGATGGCGGGATCCGGTGGTTGCATGGTCTGGCGCGGCACCTTCCACCGCACCTTGGCAAGTCCCGGTTTATGGCTGGGACCGTCTCTGATGTAACTGAACGCAAGCTGGCGGAGATTGCCCTATCAGAGAGCGAGCGCCATAGACGCGCCATTGTCGAGAGTTTGCCGGGCATAGCGTATCGCTGCGACATCCGGGCGCCTTGGAAGATGTCTTTCATCAGTGACTCAGTGGAAGAGCTAACCGGGTTCACCCCGGAAGACTTCACATCAGGCAAAATGGACTGGGGCGACATCATCGCCACCCAAGACGCCGCGCGAGTTGAGGCAGAGGTCGCCAACGCGTTGGCACTGGGACGGCCGTTCGAGCTTCGATACCGCATTTGCACGCGCGATGGCCTGCGATGGGTTCATGAGAAAGGTAAAGCAGCATACGCGAGCGACGGACCTCCATTGTTTCTGGAAGGCTTTGTCGGGGATGTGCATGAGCAAACCACGGCTGATGACATGCTGCGTGAAACGGAGGAACGTTATCGTCTGGTTATTCGGGCTACGGGTGACCTTATCTGGGATTGGGACCTCGCTTCGGACCAGGTCACCTGGAACGAGACCATAAGTTCCAAATTTGGCTATGCTCCCGAGACGATCGACACCTCCCGACAGTGGTGGACGGCGCGGCTACATCCTGAGGATCGCAATCGGGTGTTAGCAGAAATTGAGACGACACATGAGCGCGGGCAAGCTTCCTATTCTTGCCAGTACCGATTCCAGCGGGGCGACGGGGGCTATTCAGACATCCTTGATCGAGGTTACGTGATCAGGGACCGGAACGGCCGCGCGGTGCGCATGCTCGGAGCAATGCAGGACCTCACCGAGCGCAATGCGGTTTCCGCCGCCCTGCGGCAGAGCGTCATTCTCAATCAGAGCATTATGGACGCGAGTGCGGATTGCATAAAGATCGTCAGCTTGAGTGGCGCTCTGGAAATGATGAACGCACCAGGGCTGTGCGCAATGGAACTGGATAGTTTCGAGAGTGTGCGTGGGAAGCATTGGGCCGACCTTTGGCCGCCGCAAATGCGCGCCTCGGTTCAGGCGTCAATAAGTGAGGCTGGCGCAGGATTAGCTTCGCGATTCAGTGGTTTTTGTCCTACTGCTCGCGGGGCGCCAAAGTGGTGGGACGTCGTGGTCACGCCAATGGCTGGTGAGGATGGCAGGGTTGAGCAGCTTCTCGCAATTTCTCGCGATATCACCGCTAATCGGCAGCAGGCTGAGAATCTCCTCTGGGCAAGCGAACACGATGCGCTAACCGGGCTTCCCAATCGGCGAGCTTTCGAAGCACACCTGAAGGCGGCTACTTTCCGGGCGATGCAGCGAAGCAGCGAAGTCGGGCTCCTGCTGCTCGACCTGGATCACTTTAAGCATGTCAATGACACCCTTGGCCACGCCGCAGGCGACCATCTGCTGCGCGTCTTTGGCAAGCGCTTGAAGCAGTGTGTCCGTGGCAGCGATTTCATCGCGCGCCTCGGGGGTGACGAGTTCGCCGTCATAATGGAGGGCTGCGGCCACGACCTCAATCTCCCCGCCGCCGGAGAGTCGATCCTTAGTCGCCTTAAGGAGCCCATCAAGTTCAAGGACAGAGTTGTAAGTGCCGGTGCTAGTATAGGTGGCGCTCGATTTCCGAGCGAAGCCCAATCAGCCAACGAGCTTTTCGACAATGCAGACATCGCGCTCTATGCACTAAAGGAAAGCGGTCGAGGTGGAACCATGCTGTTCCACCAACATATGCGAGAAGAAGCACAGATCGTCTCCTCGCAATTAGCGCTGGCGAGGAACGCATTAACACCGGAGACGGTTGAACCGCACTACCAACCAAAGGTGGACCTGGTAACAGGAGAGATTGTCGGGTTCGAGGCCCTGCTGCGCTGGCGACACGCCACACGAGGCGTACAAAATCCTGCTTCCGTTGCGGAGGCCTTCAAAGACTATGAATTAGCCAGGCGAATTGGTGATCTGATGCAGCGGCGGGTGTTTAGCGACATGCGCCGGTGGCTCGATATGGCTCTTCCCATCGGATTTGTGGCCCTCAACGCTGCACCAGTCGAGTTCCTGCGCGACGACTTCGCGGAACGGCTCCTTGCTGTTATTCAAGACGCGGGGATACCACCCTCGCTTGTCGAGGTAGAAGTAACCGAGCATGTCTTTCTCAACAGAGGATCAGACTTCGTCGGCCGTGCCCTGAAGGTACTGTCGCATGCGGGCGTTAAGGTAGCACTCGACGACTTTGGAACGGGGTATTCGTCCCTGTCTCACCTCAGGGATTATCCCGTGGATGTCGTCAAAATCGATCGCACGTTCATCGAAAAAGTCACGATTGATCCCGAGGTTGCCGCGATAGTTTGCGCCGTTATCGATCTTGCCAAGAGCTTGAACATCGAAGTCGTGGCCGAAGGCATAGAGACCGAGTGCCAAAGGCGCTTCCTTGTGACGCGAGCCTGCGGTTTGGGCCAAGGATATCTTTTTGGCAGGGCTGTTGAAGGAAAGGAGGTACCGAGCCTGGTCACCTCAACCGCGCCCCGCAAACTGATGGCGGGCTGATGCAAGCGGGCGCTACGTAAAGCAAAAGGTGAAGTAAATGATGGAACTCACGTCTTTGGAAGGACGTCGCCCGGAGAATGTCTGTGAGATAGGGCTTGTAACCCTTATGTATGTTAGCCGAAGCTCGCTCTCACTCAAGGGCGATTACGAAGCAATAGAGGATATAGTTCAAACGGCGGTGTCACATAATGTCAAGATACAGGTCACAGGCGCTCTAATTTACACAGAAGTCCACTTCGCGCAGGTTCTCGAAGGACCGCGAGCAGCCGTTCATAAACTCATGCAAAGTATTGGTAGAGACAGGAGGCATTCTGACGTGACAGTGGTCTCGCAGCACCGAATCCGTAATCGGCGGTTTGGGTCTTGGTCAATGGCTTACAACGGGCCTTCGCCTTATCTGGATCGCCACGTCAAACCTTTGGTCGCTGGTTCCTATCTGCCGCGCCAAGGCGAGGAGACGGTCGAGCGGTTGTTCAGCAACATAAAACGGCTTTATGATCGATAGCATGTAGTGCTCGACGCCGAAGGCCCGTTGTTCGAACGCGGATACGACCTTCGTCGCGGGACGATGCGATCGTGGTGGAACCGTTCTGCACCTCTTCTGGCGGCGGAAATGCGGCGCCGGATCATCCGGATGAGGGATTTCGGCTATGGCGTTCGTACCTGGATGAGATGTACGTCAAACTGAATGGCGCAATGGTTTACCTGTTGCGCGCAATTGATCGCGGGGGCGAGATCCTCGACAGCTTCATGACCAGAAAGCGCGACATCTGCAGCATTGGTCTGAAGAAAGCACCCAAGCGGCATGGGACAGCCGAGACAATTGTCCGAACGGGCTGCGCTCGTACCCTGCGGCGATTCGCGAAATCGCAATGCCGTCAGCGATGAAACCGGAGATTGGCTAAACAACCGAGCGGGAAATTCACACCGCCCGTTCGGAACCCACCTGCCCGAGCGTCGTTGTTGGCCGAATGTCCTCAAGGGAGGGTTGACGACGTGAATTCTGAGAGCGGCGTGTTGTCTGCCGACCAATGGCGACAGCTCGTCGACAGCGCCGTCGAGACTGCCATCATCAGCACCGATGCCGATGGGAGCGTCACGAGCTGGAGCGAGGGGGCCCGGCGGATGCTTGGTTGGACTTCTGCAGAAATGATCGGCCAGTCGCTCGAGCGTGTGTTTCCAGAAGGCCCGGGTAAGGCTGCTCTTGAGCAGGAAATGATCTCTGCGCGCAGCACGGGTCTTGGCGGCGGCGAAGAGGGTTGGCGCATCCGCAAGGATGGCTCCCTGTTTTGGGCTGCCGGAGAGTTGTCGCCAATCTATGATCACACCGGAATGATCGTGGGGTTTATGAAAATCCTGCGGGACAGATCGAGCAGGCGAGCAGCCGAAGAAGCCGTCGAGGCAGAGCGCCGAGCGCTGGAAATCCTCAATCGGGCGAGTTCCGCGCTGTCCGGCGAACACGACGTCGCCCAGTTGGTTCAGATTGTCACTGATGCAGGCGTTGAGCTCACAGGAGCCGAGTTCGGCGCTTTCTTCTACAACGTCGAAGACGAACAAGGCGAAAGCTATATGTTGTATTCCCTGTCCGGGGCTCCTGCCGAAGCCTTTGCCGGGTATCCCATGCCCCGTAATACCGCCGTGTTCGGGCCGACCTTTGCCGGGGAAGGGATCGTACGGTCCTCTGACATCACCAACGATCCGCGCTATGGCAAAAACGAACCACGTGCGGGGATGCCTGAGGGGCATCTGCCAGTACGCAGCTACCTGGCCGTTCCGGTGCGCTCGCGGTCTGGAGACGTCCTGGGCGGACTGTTTTTCGGGCACACGCAGCCTGGGGTTTTCACCGCAGCGTCTGAGCGCGGTCTTGAGGGCCTCGCGGCTGAGGCTGCTGTGGCAATCGACAACGCCCGCCTGTTTGCTTCGCTCGTCCAGACCAAAGAGCGGCTGCACGCGCTTAACGAGCGACTCGAACAAGAGGTCGAGGCAGAGGTCGCCCGCCGCTCTGAGGCGGAAGAGGCGCTGCGCCAGGCGCAAAAGATGGAAGCCATCGGCCAGCTTACCGGTGGCATCGCCCATGACTTCAACAACCTCCTCGCGGGCATCAACGGCAGCCTCGAGGCCATCCAGCGGCGGCTGGGCCAAGGGCGCATCGAGGGCATTGACCGGTTTATTGCGGGGGCCCTTGCATCCTCCCAGCGCGCTGCATCGCTTACGCAGCGACTGCTGGCCTTCTCTCGGCGGCAAACGCTCGATCCCAGGCCCACGAATATCAATCGGCTGGTGCTCGGCCTGGAGGATCTGATCCACCGCACAGTCGGTCCTGAAATTGCCGTCGAAGTTGTCGGCGCAGCAGGATTGTGGGCAACCAAGGTCGACGCCGCTCAGCTCGAGTCGGCACTTCTTAATCTGGTGATCAACGCGCGTGACGCAATGCCGGACGGCGGGCGCATCACCGTCGAGACTGCCAACAAGTGGATCGACGAACGTGCTGCTGCCGAGCGTGACTTGCCGCGTGGCCAGTACATTTCCATTTGCGTGACGGACACCGGAACGGGGATCCCCAAGGAGATCGTCGACAAGATTTTCGACCCGTTCTTCACCACCAAGCCCATTGGCCAAGGGACGGGCCTTGGTTTGTCGATGATCCACGGGTTTGTTCGCCAGTCAGGCGGACAGGTTCGGGTCTACAGCGAACTCGGTAATGGCACGACCATGTGCATATACCTTCCCAGGTACCACGGTGACGCTCCGGAAGCAGGCTTGGCTGAAGAACTGTCCATCGCCGAAAGCGGCGCCGGCGAGACCGTGCTGGTCATCGACGATGAGCCGATCGTGCGAATGCTGATCATCGAAACCGTGGAGGAAGCCGGGTTTACCGCGTTGGAGGCGCAGGATGGGCCCAGCGGCTTGAAGATACTTCAGTCTGACGCCAGGATTGACCTTCTGGTCACCGATGTCGGCTTGCCGGGCGGTATGAATGGACGGCAGGTCGCCGACGCCGCTCGCGTCACCCGGCCCGAGCTTAAGGTGCTGTTTGTCACTGGCTATGCTGAAAATGCCGCCGTTGCCAACGGCTATCTGGAGCCCAACATGGCGGTAGTGACAAAGCCATTTGTGATGGCCGATCTTGCGAAAAAGATCACCGAGATGATTGAGGGCTGAGGCCAAGCGCAGCCGAGTGTCTAGCTCAGCGCTCTGGTGCCCCGCCGTGCCATAACCGCAAGAGCTGGGCCTCCCATCTTCAACATAGCGGCGCGGCTGAGTTGTCAAGCCGAGCAGGTCGAGTCATCTGTCCACCTGCAAACGATCGGCGTCGGCATTGAAACGCGCAAACAGGCAATGGGGTGAGACAGGATGCGTCGGATCTTCGTAATACCACCCGTCCAACGCCTGAACAATCCGGGGGCGCGAACAGCGTTGAAGATCGCTCTTGGCTCTACAGCTGCGGCACTCGCGGTTGCGGGCCGAATGGTTCTGTCAACTCACCTTCATGACGCCGCGCCGTAGAACACCCTCTCGGTCGTTCAGGGCATTGCCCGCAGCACGTTTGGCGACGAAAGCCGCTCGCAGGTTCAGGCGTTTTCGGGTCGGCTGGGAGCGCTCGCAGCCGCCCACGACCTGTTGACCCAACAGGAATGGGCATCTGCGGACTTCGGCGATGTAGTGCTGCGATCTCTCTCCCCATTCCGAAACGAGCGAGCCGATCAGTTCCAGATCGATGGGTCCGATTTCCCCTTGCCTCCGCGAGCCGCAATCAATTTGGCACTTGCCATCCACGAGCTTGCTACCAATGCCGTGAAATATGGCGCTTTAAGCGTACCAGAAAGGCGCGTGCATATGGGTTCTTCGAGCTGATCGGCCATCGGCTCAGCGCGCCATGGCTCGATCCCGGCGGTTCCGGGGCGCTGGTGCGCGACGCGCTGAGGGGAGATGAACTGCGGCGAGCCCAGGAGGCCGTTCGCATGGGCCAGGCCCGCGCACGCAGTGCAATCACGAGCGCTGGCCTGGGTGACGCCCGCGGTGCGCTCGAGAGCTGGCGCACGCTGTTCGGCAGCCAGTTCCCGCTCGACTGAGGTGTTCCACGGGTGAAGCTGACACCGTCTCGTTCGGCAAACGCTAGCCTCCGTTGCAAGAGAATGCCCCGGCAGCGGGGGCTGCCGGGGCTGGGGTATGCCGGTCCCGCGTGAAGCGAGGCGGTGCCGCACAGATGCCGCGCGCAGCGGGCAATGGCGAGCGAATTACTAGAACATTCGGGCATGCCCTGGCTGTCTGCTGCAGCGGCTCGGCAGGCACTGAGCGGGACCGCGCAACTGGTTAGATCTTGCGCCACGGGGGTCGTGACGCCGCTGCGACCTCTTCGATTCGCCGCCAAGCACCGCCCCGCGGCGGACGCCGACGTTTGTTAGACCAGCTGCGGGAGCGGCGGCCGTCACCTGCCGGGTTCGTTTGGCAAACCGGCGGCCCCCGCAGGAGACTTTCGGAAAATGCATGGCAGCGCGTCGGTCGTGACAAAAGGCTGGTGCGATCATCAACAAGGGGGAAACCGATGATCGATACCGAACATGAAACCGCGCCGCTGGCGACGCCCTTGCCGACCTTGCTCGCGTTTGCCGAACTGGGCCAGGACAAGGCCGCCGTAGGGTCGCTCTATCAGTTGCTGCTGGCGGACATAGAGCCCGGCAATCTGATCGAGCGCTTGTGGGTCAGGGACATTGCCGTGCTTACCATTCGCTCGGAAGAACTGCGCCTGGTCCAGCTTGCCGTGCACAAAGCGCTGATGGCGAGGACCGATCAGGAGTTCGCCCAACAGTCGGGCGCGCACCGGGTTGGTGAGGGGCACAGTGGGACCACGGCCGATGAGGCAGGACCGCGGGCGCCCGGGCCCGCGTTGTGCGGGAAGGTTGCCGAGCGGGCGGTGGGTCTCACCTACGCCGAGCACCTGGCTGTGCTCAACGGTCTTGCCGAGATGGAATCCAATGTCCGCAAGGATCGTGACCGGATCATCGAATTGATCGGCGACCGCCGGAAGGGCATGGTGAACAGCGTGCTGGAAATGATCCTTGATGGTCTGGAGGCTCGCCGCGGATGACGCGTAGCCCGGCCGCGCAGGAAGCCAGCCGTGTCAACGGCGCCAAGAGCAGTGGCCCCAAGACCGCCAAGGGCAAGCGGCGCTCGGCCCGCAATGCGGTGAAACACAACCTGCGCGGCCGGGCCATGCTCGAGCGCGCGCAACTGCCCGAATGGCTGCGGGAAATCGAACTCGAGCTTGTCACGATGCTGGGCGGCGACTGCTCGCTGAGCCAGCGCGAATGGATTGACCAGCTGCTGCTCGCGTGGCTGCAGCTGGAGCGGGTCGATGCCCTGATCGACGCCGCCCGCGAGCAGGCATTCGCGGGCATGGAGCCGGCGGGAGCGGAACAAATCCCGGCGTTTCTCAATGACGCGCCTGAAGCTACCTTGCTCAGCCTGGCCCGGCTACACGCCTACCGGCGGCGGTTCCGAGGGCGGCGCGACGCTTGTGTGAGGCGGCTGTTTAAGCGCGGCATGCCGCGCACAGATGCGGCAGCCGATGACATCGGCGGAGCGGCATCCAGTGGCGCTGTTCATGGCTGCCGACGCCGCCGGTGAGCAGCATCGAGGCCTGAGGGGAGGG
>Ga0268264_10005264_pt1 | contig 10952 bp, 11 predicted proteins | sample KBSSwiS32_FD_190357 | JGI IMG/M metagenome (GOLD analysis project Ga0268264, IMG submission 190357) | Switchgrass rhizosphere microbial communities from Kellogg Biological Station, Michigan, USA - KBS Switchgrass S3-2 (SPAdes) (version 2) | ecosystem: Host-associated > Plants > Roots >... | reverse complement strand
AATCACCCATCGTTTTGTCATTGCGCTTGAAAATGACAGGAAGCAGTTTTGAAGATATTAAAAATAGAAGTTGAAAATAGGCGTCCAACCCGTCCGTAGGCAGACGTTGAATAAATCACGTAATCAAAATTGATTTCTCCCCAGAGCAAATCAAATTATGATACGAAAACTGGTTGGTAAATTGTTCTGGGGCAGCATCTGGGTGGTGGCCATCTTTTCGAGCTTCTACGTCTATTATTACAAATATCCGGATGTGCGGGCCAAGGTGGATGCGAAGCTGCCGATAGCCAAGGAGATCCATTCATCTATCGTTTCTGCCCTGCATCTTGACGATGCTGCTGTCCAGGCTCCGGCACCCACACCAGTTCCAGAAAACGTCGTGCAGACCCTTCCTGCGCCTGCTTCGACACCTGAGGTGGTGGCAGTCCCCGCAGCGACACCGGCACCTCCAGTCGCTGAACTTGTTCCTCAGTCCACGTCAGACACCGTGGATGTGGCGCAGTTGTCCCAATCAAAGGCGGAATGGCCAAAGCTTGTGGCTTTGAAGAAAGACGTGGAATTTCCAGCCGTGATGGATGGGAAGGTAGTTGGCAATGTCCAGGCACCGGTTGGCGCTCAGGTGCAGCTCATCCTGATCAAGGACGGCAAGGCAGGCGTGGAATTCCAAGGCGGTGGGGCCATGGTGGATATCGGGGACACCGATTTGATCGAGCGGGTGCAGGCAAGCCGGCATGCGAGCGTGAGGTGAGGGATGAACGGGGATTGATAGTTGTGAATGCGGCGCAGCGGTTGTCCTGTCAACCCGCGGCTATCGCTTTACAGCCAAGCAGGTGATCAAATAGCGGTGAGTGAGAGGACTTTGGCAGGCCGTGGAGGCCTTCCCGCTAGGGGGATTGTGGTATGACTGTGAGGCTCCTCACGGCGTTCCGGCGGAGGAATTGCCGTTCTGGCTGCGGGAACTGATGGCTTGATAATAACAGGCCTGCAAGGATTACATACAAAGGTTTACTCTTATTTCAAGGGGATCTCTGTAAGAATTACATACAATGGTTTGAAGGCCATTTCTAAACAAATTATTAAATAATACAGTGAAGAAGTAAAAAGTTGCGCGAGACAAGGCTCCCCAAAACCTAGGGGTGTGGCCTAAATTACCCCTAAAAAACCCCCTCCAGCGCGACTAAATCTTTTTTCTCCTCTGTATTTACTACTAAACATAATTACCATAAATATGAACATTTTTACCGCAATTTGCCCGGTCCACGGGATGTATCTGATCGAATACGGCTGCGGGCGTTGCAAAGCAGCCATTCAGGAGCGGGCCAAGCTGGCAGCCAGGGAGAAGTATAATCACATTGACTTCGACGGCTTCCGCAATGTAAGCCCGTACGGCGTTCCAGCGCTCCTGCAGAAGCTCTCACGACGCAGTCCAACAGATGCCGGGCTGCGCTATTTTCATTCAAGCAGACCAGCCTGCATGGCTCAGTTTGCATGAGAATTTTGAATACGTTCGCTTTTCCTCCTCATCGGAGCCGAGGGCGGCCGTTCCGCGCATTTCAGTTATACCCAAAACCGGAAGCTCCTTTATGGATAAGCATCACGACAACCAGCCTGTACCGGTGGTTTGACTGAATCTTCCCGGCAATCCCGGCAAGAAGCCTATTAATATCCCGTTTAAAAAAATATATTTCCTGTTCTTGAGCTGGATAACCGCAACAAAAATATTTCTCCTGATCAAAACAATTATAGGAGTTCCTTGCCGGGATTGCCGGGATTTTGGTCTTTCCGGTAAGCGTATTGCTCGTGTGAGGTGAGCAAGCTACTTTCCGAAAAATTACCGGAGCCACTTTCCAGCTAGGGACTGTGGTCTGAAACGACTTCAAGACCTCGGCATGGCGGAGATATTCGATCCACTCTTTGGCGCTCATATGGCAAACGGGGTAGGAGGTGGTGGCCGAACCGCTGATAAATCGGGTAAATAATTTGCGGGACTGGCTTTCACAACAGGTTCCTTTTCTCCGGTGAAGGGCATGATAGAATATGTCTTGATCTTCTCGTAGTGGGTTTCCGAGGAGCCGACATCCCTGCGGGCAACCCTGAACTCCTTGGCAAAATCGGATTCACCTTCCCGGGGAAACTCTTTGGTCAGAATCCGGCCCATCTCCATCAATGCTGACTTCCCGTCATCCTTCATCCGGCCCAACTTCACGGCTATGCGGACCAAATCGGTGGTCGTCACGGAGCCGGTCCTCCCTTGTTCGATTACAGCTCTGAGGACAGCCCGGAGCAGGTCGAAGTCGGGATCGCTCAGGCGTATCTGGCTGGTCTTGTGATCGGAGTCCAAAAAGGGGAGAGGTGAAAAGTAATTCTCCAGAATCCAGGCGCAGGCCCGCTCCCACTGAGGAAATCGGAATCCGCTGAGGTGACTGCCTGGGGGACGGTGTTGATGTGCCCAAGCATGAATCAGCTCATAGATACAGGCCAAATAACGGGGCCGGGTGGCGGCAACATGATCAATGAGATCGCCCTCCAGCCACGGATGATATCCGTAGCCATCGGGCCGCTTGCGGATGGTAATGTTTACAGTGCGATCAGCAAGGTCGGAGGAGAGAACGGCTCCATTGCTGGTGCATGCTATGACCCGGCGCGTAACGTCCACGGTACCATGCAAGTAGGGTGCCCGGCAGGTAAACTTCGGCTCGGTAAGAAGGGACTCAAGGAAAGGCAGCGTACTCAGTACCTTGCCACGGATGTTGTCAAAGTAGATTAAGTTGGCGCCTTCGAGCAGGTGCTTGGACAGGTCTTCCTTGGCAGCCTTCGGATCTTCCGGGGTGATTGAACAGGGGGGTGCCGCGTAGATGGCGGCTAACATCCGCACAAAAGTGCCTGCCCCGGCTCCCTTTTGATCTTTTTTGATCATAAAGAATGGCGTCCTGCCGGAATTCAGAAAGCCCCCGGATGCTAGGGCGGGACTCAGCAAAAAGGCAATCGCCCTGCCTGCATCGCCGGGAGTTGCAAAGTCAAAGTCCCGGATCAGTTCAAGAAGCTCGACAGCAGCGGCGGCGGGCTCCGGCAGTTCCATTGCGCCACCTGCGGCAAGAATCCTATGCTCCCGGGAGTAGCCGGTGATCAGTTGCGGGCCGTCCGGTGACCAGACCAGCGCCGGCACGTGCGCCATTGTATCAACCTGCCGTACAACATCGCCGTTATTACGTAGCGCACCTAAAATTATTCGGGTTTCCTTCTCGGAAAGATGGGTCGGTGAGGTTTCACCCTGCCGACTGGAGCGCATAAAACGGCAGCGGTCCGGTGAGTCCAGGAACGACACCAATGATGCAGGGGTGTGAGCAACGAACTTCCCCTCCTTGAGATCACATAGGGCGTCACCGTAAAAATACGTGGTGGCGCCAATGACTTCCAACACACGGCGTGTCCAGCTGCCCGGCTGCTCACCAAGGTTGACTACCTTGGTTGGGTCGCCTCCGACATCCGACGCGAGGATATCCACCACCACTTTCTGACGCGCCACCTTCACCAAACAGTTAAAGACTCTGCGCGACAACCCCAGCTTCTCTATAGCCATTTCGATCACACTGTTCTGTTCAAGTGGAAACCCCTGCAAACCTGCCGCCAGTTTGGACAAGCCGCGTGCTGCCTCCTCGCGTTCATTTTCCTCGAGCTTGGACAGCGCCGGAACCTGAATGCGCAGCAGTGCCAAAGCGATTGACCCGGCAGTGGATTCTGGGCCGATTGACACGCCTGAGAGGAGGTTTTCTTCCACCCATTCTTTGAATTGCTCACCGAGCACGTGACGGCAATCGTCAACACCCTTGCCTGGGGCATCCAATGGGACGCAGGAGACCCGCACAGGAGTCGACGCAACCAGCTTTGCGAATGTTAGGGCAGCGTGGGAAAACTGGTAGTTATAGACCACGTCGCGGTCGCCGAGGAAAATGAACACGGGATCACGCACGTATTGGAAAATCTCAGAAAGTTCCGGCACGAGCGCACCATTGTTACGGAAATTATAGAAGCCGCCGATGCCCACTGCGGTAAATCCTTCTTCGGCAAGGGCAAGGGTCTTCTTCTCCCCCTCCCCGACGATGATCGGACTGTCGAGGTTTTTGTTCTTGCCCCAGATCGAAGGTGGCAGGAAGGCATGGGGGGCTGTTCCGCTTCGCTGGTGGTATTTCTGATCACCCCGTGGCTGGTCGAGCCTGATACGCACAAACGCTTCTTCATTTTCATAAATCGTATCTCCGAAAATATTGTGATACGGCAGAAGAATTCCGGATTGCGGGATGCCGCAGATCTTTTTGGCGGTGTCGGCATCAACGCGACAAACTCCGGCTTCGGCGAGGTAGTCAGGGGAAATCCCCGGAAGAGTTAGCCGATCTTTGGAAGATGATGCATCCTTGGAAGCGGGCTTTCTATCAATTTCAGCGACTGAAGCATTACCAAGGGGGGTAGGTTGAGGAGTTAATTGGTGAGCAAGAGGGGTCACAACTTCGTTTGACAAGGTAGGCATCGTATGATCAACTTGGAATTGAGTTTTTGGGCAGGGCATATAGTTGGATCAATTGACTCGATAGTTGCGTTCCAAGTGTGTGACAATGTCGCTCCAACGGAAGCGGACTGTCTTTCCGATTTTGAGGAAGGGAACTCGGCCTGAGCGCATCCATTGATCCAAGGTGCGCGTCGAGATTTTAAGGCGCTCGGCTGCCTCGGGTTTTTCAAGGATTTCGTCAGTGCTCGCGGTGGCGGGCTGATTAAGCGTATTTGTTGCTTGCATGAGGGCAGAATACGCATGGTTTTTCTGCCGGTTTCTTGTCGGCACCTCAGAACACAGATGTCCGACAAGACCTCCTGTGAACTAGGGTTTTTTCCGCTATCCGAGAGAGCCTGTCCGCTGATTTGTGCGAATTCTTATGGGCTGTCCGGTGCAAATGCTCCGTTGTCCGAGGACAGTTTTTATTGACCGGCTTTTGGAGTTCTTTTTTGACGTTTTCTTTCTGCGTCTCTGGCGTGGCGAAGAGTTAGCCGCCTCTCTACAAACGCCTCCAAAGCCGCGATAGGGAATACGCGGCCTTTGAAATTGGTCTTTCCGGGCCTAAATTCAAGCCAAGCTGCTTTAAAACCGGAGATTGTCTTAAATGTGTCACGCTTGTCGGCGTTTTTTTCTAACCAGCACATGGCTGACAGCGCCGTGTTGTCGTGGGTTGTGCGGTCGTCGAGTTCGACTTCGACATCTAGTGAGAATGGATTTTTATATTTCGATAAAGCGAGGGCTCTCGTTGCTTCTATCTCTGACGCCTCCGCGCTCAAGATACTTCCCAACCGAGAGAGTTCCTGACGTGCAGCAGACCATAGAGACATCGCTTTCTTTATAGATTCATCGGGCTCTTTTTTAGCGTCTTTCCCTCGCAACGCAGCCGCTATTCGGCACAGTTCGTAAGGTGTTGGCAATTTTGGAGCGTTCATTCTGTGGCCTTCATCGGAATTATTCTGGCAGTCTCGGCCGGTCTGAGCGCGAACCACATCTTCGCTTCTGCGGGAGTGCAAAGCTCCCGGTAGTGTTGAAAAATCATCCGAGGAGAGTTCCCAGCCTCCAACGCAACGCGATTCACGTCTTGAACCTCTCCGAGTCGATAGGAAATGAAGCTGTGCCGCAATGCATTGTGCTTCCACTTAACCTCAGCCTTTGCAGCGAGTCGCGTAGTGGCAGTAAAAAACCAGCGGCGGGTGCCAGACCATACAAGCGATTGTTTGCGAGGCGCAATGGCGAGCCATCGGGTGAGGTTGGGTGTGATAGGGACGAGGCGGCGTGCCGCAGTCTTGGCCTTGTGCGCAGCAATTTCAATGAAGCCCGGTCTGCGCTCAATATCCGACCACTCCAGCCGCACGATTTCCTCGGCGCGCAACCCTGCGAAGGCGGCAAGCGCGAGACATGCTGCAAGTTCCGGTGTAGCCAGTTTCAGCAATGCTGCCATCTCCGAAGGTTGGAAAATCTCAACTGGGGAGGATTTTTCCTTCCGAAAGTCGATACTCGCAAGCAAATCGGATTCTTTCGACAACCAGTCGCGAGTTTGTGCGAAAGTGAAAAAAGTTCGTAGCGTGTTACGGTAATTGTTGAAGCTGCGCGAAGAGAGCCGCAGAGCGTTAAAAAACGTCCGAACGTCTTCCGGCGTGAGTGCGCAAAGGTCGCAATGGAAGGCTTCCTTGAACGCACCGAGCCGATAGCCAAGATCAGCAAGATAAAGCTCGCTCAACCCATTTGCTCTTTTCGCTTCAATGATTTCGTCCACGGCAACTGCGACGGATTTCCGCGTGATGCCGTGACCGTGATGTCGCATGTAGAACGCCACTGCTTTATCAAGAGAAAGGCCGTTTAAGGTTTTTTTCGCGTCCGCATATTCCAGCGCTGCCGTGTCCAGCGGTATGTTGAACGGTCGGATTGCTTCCAATGCCCGTCCATAAATGAGCCGATCCTTGCCAGTGATTTGCAGAGCGTCGAGATCGCCTCGCGAGAGTTGCTTGGCTTTGGCTTCCGCTTGCGCCTTTGCTCTGTCGAGATCGGAAAAATGTTCAAAGCAGCGTTTCCCCCCCTTATAAAAGCCCACGCGGTAATAAATGCCACCGCCCTTCTTTTTGTCCCGGTAGATTTTTACCACGGATGAACCATTCTTCATGATGATTGGAAATTTTTCAGGTTTCGCTTTCATGCGTGATATTACGTGAACAGTGTCCGAAAACTGTCCGAAAAAGCAAGGAGAAAAAACTATTTATTGTTTATCTCGCTTACTTTGAGCCACTTAAAGTGGCAGCGCGTACGGGAGTTGAACCCGTGCACCAGCCTTGAGAGGGCTGTGTCCTAACCACTAGACGAACGCGCCTTACACCGTGCCGATGTTTTGCATCAGGCCCCGGAAAAATCAGTTTGCCGCCGAGGAATCTTCGTATTCTTCGGGCCGGACTTTGCTTTGATCAAGTTGTTTTAACGATTGTGCCTGCCGCTGCGAGACTAATTTTTTGATCGAGCCGTCGATTTTCAGGATTTTAGCGTAAAGCAACGTGTAATATTTCTTCAAATAGATGCGTTTCTCACGGTCGTTTTTAGCAGATTCGGCCAGCGCCAGTTGTTCCTGGACCTTTTCGTCCCTTAGCGCCTTGGTCTTTGCCTCCCGGAATTTGATGCGATCGGCGATATCGTTGGTATTGGTCTCGGTGGTATTCTTTTTCACCGGGTTCACGGCGCCGGGCCGGCTGCCGCCGCTTGTGCCGCCGCTGCTCCTGCGCGATGGTTTTTCCACCGGGGCGGGCATGTCGGGGATCAGGGACAGTGGGGTGGGAGAGGGTTGCGATCCCGTCTGTGGAGAAAGGGGCGAGGGGGTGGTGTCCGGCAACGGCACGACATTCGCATCCTGCGCCATGAGCGCATGCAGCGAGATCACGGTTGCGGTAAAAATAATGGCAGTAAAAAATTTCATCGGCAGTCCAGTCCGGATACGATACAGAAAAATTTGGATTTGAAAAGCTCTGCTGCAATCATATCGAGGAATCCGCATCCGGTGCGTCTGGATTTGACGCCGTTTGAGGTCGTTTCCCGTTGCCGGCATCTTTCCGGCACAGTATTTTTTGACAGTGCGCTGGAGGAATCCTCCTCTGCCCAGCACTCGATCGTGGCGGCTGCCCCTTCGGAAGTTTTTTCCGGTAACTCATTGGACGACTGGCAGATGCTGCGTGAAATGATCTCTCGCCGGCGGGTGGAAGGCGGGGTTGATCATGGGGTTCCCTCCGGCATGGCTGCGGGGTATGTGAACTACGACGGCAGTTTCTGCTTCGGATTTTACGACGATCTGCTGATTTACCGCCATGCGGACCAGTCGTGGCTGGGCACTGGCGGTCTGGCGTCGCGGTTAACAGACCGTGCCTCCGCCCCGGCGGTGGTTTCGCGTCCGGCGTTCACTTCGGGGATCACAAGAGAGGATTTCTGCCGGATGGTGCTGCAGGCGAAGGAATATATCGCCGCCGGCGATATCTATCAGGTGAATCTATCGCAGCAATTCACGGCGCCATGGGGGGGCGACGCGATGCAATTTTACGAGGCGCTGCGTCATTATTCGCCAGCGCCGTATGCCGCATACCTCGATTTGGGCGGACGCGCTGTGCTTTCCTCCTCCCCTGAGCTGTTCCTGCAAATGAGCGGGCGCAACATCCGCACGCGGCCGATCAAGGGGACGCGTCCGCGCCACCCGGATGTGGAAGCCGACGAGCTGTCTGCATACGAGCTGATCACTTCACCCAAGGAAATTGCCGAGCTCGTGATGATCACCGACCTGGAGCGCAACGATCTCGGGCAGGTGTGCGAATACGGCACCGTGCGCGTGGGTGAATTACTAAAACTGGAACGCTACGAACAGGTCTTTCATCTCGTTTCCACGGTGGACGGGGAATTACGCAAAGACATCGGCCACGTCACCGCGTTGCAAAGCTGTTTTCCGGGCGGCTCGATCACGGGTGCCCCGAAAAAACGGGCGCGCGAAATTATCAGCGAGCTGGAACCCGCTCCGCGTGGTCTTTACACGGGCGCAATCGGCTACTTCGGGTTCAACGGCGAGAGCCGCTTCAACATAGCGATCCGCACGGTGATCGTGGAAAACGGCATCGCCAGTTTTCACACGGGCGCGGGAATCGTGGCGGACTCGGTGCCGGAGAAGGAATACGAGGAGACGCTTCACAAAGCCGCTGGCATCCTCATGGCGGCGGAGCGGATGGGTGGAGCGAATTGACCGGGCGTCATTGCCCGATGTATTTCCTCATCTTCACGCCGGGGAGGTTTATTCCACCGGATATTTTGATTTCGTAGCGCTCGACCACGCTATAGCCGCAAGCGGCATACAGCGGCTCGCCCGCAAGCGTGGCCACGAGATCGATCGCGCGGAAATTACTTTCCTGGATGGCCTTTTCGCATGTGATAAGGATGCTGCGTCCAATGCCACGCCTCGCCCAATCCGGATGCACAAAAAATGCCCGGATGCGCGCGGGTTCGTGTCGCGGATCAAGTGCGCGGTCTTCGCCCGCCCGGTCACGGTCGCTGCCGAAAAGGGATTCGCGTTTGCTCCATCCCCCGGAACCAATAATCGCCCCTTCGTGCTCGACCACGTAGTAGGTGCCGTCTTTCACAAGCTGCCGGTCCACACCGAAAACCGGTCCCAGCGCGGCATTGCGTTGCTTCTCGGAATAATCGGACGCCTGCAACGCGTGCACGGAAAGTGGAATCAACGTCTCCAGGGCCGGGATATCATCCTCGCGGGCCAGTCGCGGAGACCAGTTCATTTTATGCGGGTGATTTTTGTCACGGCTTCAACTTTTCGTCGCAACCAGCGTAAGCCGCTGCCACCACCAGACGACCTTGCCATCCTCCTCGCCAAGCCGGAATAGTTTCCTGGCCTGGTCGGGGATATGTGCGATCAGATCGAGCACTTTTTCGCGGTTCTCCGGCGATGTGGCGGCGGTTTCAAAATACCAGTTCAGATCCGGTTGCTTGAAAGGCGTGAGAATCGCCTTGTCCACCTTCAGTCCGTATTTTTCGCAAAACGTGCTCCATGCGCGCGGTGTAAGGAGGCGGTTGTGACTCGGATCGCGGTATTTTTCCAGCTTGTGCAGCCACTCCTCGGCCTTGGGTTGATCATCCTCGACGCTGCCGTCGATGAGGATGAAATGACCGCCTGGTTTCAGCACACGGGCCGTCTCGCGGATGAACGCCTCGGGCGAACTGAAATGGTGGGCCGCCACGCGGCACGTCACCAGGTCAAAGGATGCATCCTCGTATGGAAATTCCTCGGCGGCGTGCTGCCGGGTTTGCACGTTCAAACCTCGTTCAAAAGCGGTCTTCGCGGCGCGCTCCAGCATGGGCTGCGCGATGTCCGCCAGTGTGACATGGTGGCCGAGTCCCGCGAGATAAAGGCCGGCATGGCCTCCACCGGTGGCGACATCGAGCACTGTGCAACCGGGTGGCAGATTCAGCGGCTGGACGGCGGCTTCCACATCCTCGATTTTTTCAAGAATATGTCCCCGCCCGTAGCGTTCGCTCTGTCTGCCGAATTGTTCCTGCGCTGCGCGCTGTATCGAGTCGAGATTGGTGCTCATATGCAGGCCATTACGATAATGGCCCGCATGAATTTGTAAAATGACGAAATCCGCCGGATCGCCGCCTAGTAAGGCGTGCCGATCACGCGCCGCTGGGGATCGGTTGCTGCGGCGGTCCGGAAAATCGGTGCGGGCGAGACGGACTTCAATTCGTAATTCGTAAGCACGAATTCGGGATAAAACCCGTTGCTCGCAGGCTCATAAACGGTCTCGCCGGAGAATGTGCCGTAGAGTTTGTACTCGTAGTTGTTGTCGTTCCCGATCTGGTTTACAGCGCGATCCGGGGCGAGCTTCTTCTGCTCGTTCAGCATCACCAGTTTTGCCGTGCTCCATGGCTGGCCGGGTTTCCGCACGAAACCCCAGAATTTGTAATCCTTTTTGTAGTAGCGGCGGCCGATGAAATAATCGCCGGGTTCCTCGGTCTGGATGGTTTTCATCATGCTGACACGGGCGGACTGGATGCCTTCCATTTCAGGCGACTCGCAGCCTGCCAGCATGAACAGCAGACACAGGAAAAGGCCGTTGGTGATCAAAGTTTTCATAGTGCCATGGGTGGTGGTTATACGCCGATTTCTTTCAGGAACGGTGCCAGCCACTCGAAAAGCTCGCGCTCCTTGAGCGAATGCGGCTCCGGGATGTCGCCGAACAAATACCAGCGTTCGGTGTGGGAGATCGATTCGCCCGGTGCGAGTTTTTTCAGCGGGCTCAGGGACTCGATCTCGAGCATCTCGTTATTGGTGAAGGTCTCGAAATTGCAACCCGCATCGGGGTAAGTCGCGCCTTCCACGTAGTCAAATGTCTTGATG
>Ga0268264_10005262_pt1 | contig 10952 bp, 11 predicted proteins | sample KBSSwiS32_FD_190357 | JGI IMG/M metagenome (GOLD analysis project Ga0268264, IMG submission 190357) | Switchgrass rhizosphere microbial communities from Kellogg Biological Station, Michigan, USA - KBS Switchgrass S3-2 (SPAdes) (version 2) | ecosystem: Host-associated > Plants > Roots >... | reverse complement strand
CTAAACGTTTTGTTTAGCGACTCTAAATACCGCACCTGTCGGTGCTTACGCTACACTGACATGCCATGATCAATGACCGCCGTGGTTTCCTGAAGACTGCTGGCACAGGTTTCGCCGCCGGGGCCCGGGTTTCACAACCGCAGATCGCAATCGCACAGGGCTCATCTGGCCAGCGACGGCAAGCTATCTTCCTGGTGACCGATTTCGGTGCTAAAGGCGACGGTTGTTGAAGAAACCTGAGGTCCCTTGGGGAAAAGGCGAGAACAACACGATAAGAAGGCGGCTCTGGTGCTCCTCAACATTGGCCAACTCCTTACCGTGCGTGTGCCGACTGCTGCCGGCCCGCGCCGCGGCGGCGCACTCCGCGAACTGGGCATCATCACTGACGCGGCTGTGCTTTGCGTTGCCGGCAAGATTGTTTCCGTGGGGAAAACGCGCCAGGCTCTCAAGGATCCCTGGATCAAGAAACACTCGCGGCGCTTGACCGAAATCGACTGCGCCGGTCGAGTCGTCCTGCCCGGCTTTGTGGATTCCCATACTCATCCGGTGTTTACCGGACCGCGCCTCGTGGATTTCGAGAAGCGAGTCTCAGGGGCAACCTATGAAGAGATAGCAGAAGCCGGCGGAGGCATCCGTTCGAGCATGAAAGGCGTGCGCGGGGCAGCGAAGTCCGAACTCGCGGCAAGGGTTCTGAACACCCTCGCCACCTTCGCCGCCCACGGCACGATCAGTGTCGAGGCAAAATCCGGCTATGGCCTGTCTCTTGAATCAGAGCTCAAATCCTTGGAAGCAATTCGCTCTGCGGCTCGCAAATGGCCGGGTACCGTTGCCCCTACGTTGCTGGGGGCCCACGTCGTCCCGCCAGAGTTCAAAGGGCGAGCTGCAGACTACGTGAAGCTGGTGTGCGACGAAATGATTCCTCGAACCGCGAAGCGCAAGCTCGCAACCTGCGTTGATGTCTTCTGCGATCGGGGTGCCTTTACCGAAGAGCAATGCGTTCAAATTCTCCGTGCGGCGAGAAACCATGGCCTTCACATCCGCGCCCATGTTTCGCAATTGACTCGCACCTCTCTGCAAAGATTTCTGAGCCTTCAGCCTCTCTCGCTCGATCACCTGGACTTTGTCGATGACCGCGATATCGCGATGCTCGCGAAGAGCAAAACCCTGGCTACGCTTGTTCCGGGCGCGAACTATTTCCTCGGACTTCGTGATTATCCCCCTGCGCGCAAGCTCATCGATTGCGGCGCCGCCGTGGCTCTCGCCACCGACTACAATCCGGGAACGTCACCAACTGCAAGCATGACGTTCGTCCTCTCGCTCGCCTGCACTCACATGAAAATGTCTCCCGCCGAAGCCATTGTTGCCGCCACCGTTAACGGTGCCTGGGCTCTCGGTCTGGCCGACCGCAAAGGATCCCTTGAGACAGGCAAGGACGCCGATCTCGCCGTCTTCGACGTCAAAGACTACCGCGAACTCGCCTACTGGTTCGGGACCAACCAGTGCGTCCAGGCCATTGCCAACGGAAGATCGTTCTCCCGTGCCTCACTTGACAATCAGATGAGCGCCGGCCAAAGCTCGGCCCAAGAATAGAAGCGCATTGTGCTACGGGATTGTTCGCGAAGTGGCTTGGGAAACTTTGCGATTAGAAGGCCTTTGACCCCGCTTCCGGCTAGCTCGGGTCCCGAAGGCATCGCACCGCGAGCTAAAATACGAGGATGACAGGACGCCCCGCACTGACCGAGGCCGCGCCTTATTACTTTCGCTATATCGATCAAGCACAGGGCGAGAACGCGCTCTTGCTCATCGAGACTCAACTGAGTGAAGTCCTTGCCCTGTCGCACACGATCTCAGAGGACAAATCGAGGCATCGCTATGCCCCGGAAAAGTGGAGCATACGCCAGGTTCTCAACCACGTCAGCGACACCGAGCGCGCTTTCGCCTTTCGTGCCCTGTGGTTTGCACGTGGATTCTCCTCACCGCTGCCCGACTACGACCAGGAGATCGCAGCCCGGGGCGCGGAGGCCGACCAGATTTCTTGGTCCGAACAGGTTCGAGAATTCGAGCGTGTGCGCCTTGCGACCATTTCTCTTTTCAAGAACATGCCGGAGGACGCTTGGATGCGCACCGGTATTGCCAGCAATAATCGCTTTACCGTTCGGGCGTTGGCTTTTATCGCTGCCGGCCATGTCGAGCATCACTTGAAGATTCTTCGTGAACGCTATCTATAAATTTGATATAGCCAGCATGGCTCTTAGGGTGGCGAGCCGGCGGGCAATGACTTCCGGTGCGAGCCGCGGCGGTGAATAGACCGGGACGGTAAGTGCCGGGTGATAGGAGAAACGAACCATGCCTGAAACCCCACAGCAATACACGCAGCGTATTCTAGGTTACTCGGAAGGTGGAGACTCGCTAGAACTGCTGGCGTCCGCGCCTCAAAAGCTCGCCTCGTTGCTCTCCGGAAGAAGCCAGCAACAGCTCGCCCGTCGCCCGGCGCCTGACAAATGGTCAGTCGGAGAGATCGCCGCGCACCTGAGCGATACGGAAATTGCCCAGGCCTGGCGTATTCGGCAGATTCTCAGCACCAACGCCATTCCCGTGCAAGCGTTCGATCAGAATGCTTGGGCGAGTATGTTCGACTACGCCCACCGTGATCCGACTGCTTCGATCGAACTTTTTCGCGTGCTGCGAGCCTCGAATGTGGCTTTGTTGAAGTCCGTGCCGAAGAAACTCTGGGACAACTTCGGCGTCCATCAGGAACGAGGAAACGAGAGCATCACGCACATAACCCGCATGATGGCCGGGCACGACCTGAACCATCTCCGGCAGGTCGAAGCTAGTTTGCAGGAAGCTGCCTGAGCCACACGAAGCCCGACCGCCAAAACCGCAGGTTTGAACGAGCGATTGGGAAAAGGTCGAGGGCTTTTAAAGCCGGTTATTCTTGCACCAACTCAACCCCTTGCGGCAACTGTCTTGGACTGGCGGATGAAGTGGTTGATATTTCACAATCGATGACGAAATGGAAGGTTTTTCGCCGGCAAGAGCTATTCGATCCACCCGTATCTCTGGTCTGAGAGATACGGGTGATCGTTACCACATGCCGCCCTTCAGGGGGGCTGAGGTGGGCGGCATTCGAGACAGCTTTCCGATTAGTGATTCAAAGCAGCAATTCGTTACACATTCACGATACCTCTTCCGAATCGATCCACCGTGCATCCAATCGAGAAATTTCTCATCGCAAGGACGATCGCATGAAAATCGGATTCATTGGCCTAGGAAACATGGGCATCGCCATGGCCGCCAATCTGCTCAAAGCTGGAAACGACCTCACCGTCTACAACCGCACCGCCGAAAAGGCAAAGCCGCTCATTGCCCAAGGCGCTCGCTGCGCTCGGAGCATTATGGACAGTTGCGCCGGCGACCTGGTGATCACCATGCTTGCCGACGATCAGGCCCTCGAGAGCGTTGCCTACCAAGAGAAGGGAATCCTCGAATCGCTTCCCGTGGGCTCCATCCATTTGTCTTGCAGCACAATTAGTGTCGCACTCGCCGACAAACTCAACTCCGCCCATAACCAACGGGGCCAACGTTTCGTCTCGGCGCCGGTCTTCGGACGCCCCGAGGCGGCCGTCGCCGCCAAGCTCTATGTGGTTGCTTCCGGCGCCCCTGATGTACTCGACAAGTGCCAGCCGATTTTTGATGCCATCGGGCAGCGCACCTTCCGTTTCGGCGACAAGTCAACCAACGCAAACTTAGTCAAGCTCAGCGGGAACTTTCTGATCATGTCGGTGATCGAATCACTCAGCGAGGCCTTTGCGCTGATCGGCAAAGGCGGAATTGATACCCGTGAATACTTTGAATTCCTGACCACGACCTTATTTAATGCGCCGGTTTACAAGACTTATGGCAACCTTCTGATTGAAAAGAGGTTTCATCCGGCTGGATTCGTCGCTCCACTGGCCTTGAAGGATGTCCGCCTGGCGCTAGAAGCGGCCGAGTCCCTGCGGGTTGCGCTCCCTCTCGGGGACATTGTCCGCAACCGTCTCCTTACCTTGCTGGCGAACGGCGGGGAATCGCTTGACTGGTCCGCCATTTCGCAGATCGCCGCCCGAGACGCCGGATTGAAATAGTCCGGCCCAGGTGGGCCGACGATTTTCTAAACCAGATCCCCATTTCAATGGGGGGCCGATGAGTTCTGAGCAGGGGTATGGATGTGTGATCAGGATCACTTTTCTTCGTTTCCGATTACGGGTAGAATCTCGCTTTCTTACCAACCCGCCGCATAAAGGTTTTATGCCCGGGGGGAGGGACAAACCTCGTGATCGTTGGCGTTCCGAAGGAAATTTATCCCGGTGAGCGGCGCGTGGCGCTGACCCCGGTTGTGGTTCCCATGCTTGGGAAGGCTGGCCTGGAGGTTGTAGTTCAATCTGGCGCAGGCGAAACGGCCGGCTATCCCGACGCGCAGTACGAGGACAAGGGTGCGAAGATCCTTTCCGACCGAAATGCGGTTTTTGCACAGTCGGACATTGTGGCGCAGGTGCTTTGCCATGGCGCGAATGACAAGAACGGCGTAAGCGATCTGCAGTTGATGCGCAAAGGCCAGGTTCTTGTCGGCTTTCTGCGTCCCCTCGCTTCGCCCGAGAGCGCGCAAGAGATCGCCCAAACCGGGGTGAGCGCCTATGCTGTAGAACTGATGCCGCGTACGACCCGCGCGCAGAGCATGGATGCTCTCTCCGCGATGGCCTCCATTGCCGGATACAAAGCGGTCGTGGTCGTGGCTGACCAACTACCGCGCATCTTCCCCATGATGACGACCGCAGCCGGCACCCTCACCCCCTCGCGGGTACTTGTGATTGGCGCCGGTGTTGCGGGTCTCCAGGCGATTGCCACGGCCAAACGTCTTGGTGCCGTGGTTTCTGCCTATGACGTGCGCCCAGCCGTGAAGGAGCAGGTTCAAAGCCTCGGTGGTCGTTTCGTAGAATTGCCGCTCGAGACCAAAGATGCGCAAGACGCCGGTGGGTACGCCACGGCGCAGGATGAAGCCTTCTACGCGAAGCAGCGTGAGTTGCTCGGCAACGTGATCGCCGAGAGCCACGCCGTAATTACGACAGCAGCCGTTCCCGGCAAGAAAGCCCCCATCCTGGTCACAGAAGCCATGGTCAAAGGCATGGCGCCCGGGTCTGTGATTCTGGACTTAGCTGCGGAGCGGGGCGGCAATTGCGAGCTGACCCGCCCCGGCGAAAAAACCGTGCAGTACGGTGTAACGATCATCGGGCCGATCAATCTCGCCGGTGGAGCGCCCTATCATTCCAGCCAGGTATATGCGCGCAACTTGACGGCTTTCCTTCAGAATCTAGTGAAGGATGGCAAAGTCCGCCCGCCGGAGAGCGATGACATCATTCGCGACACACTCTTGACTCAGGGCGGGGAAGTGGTCAACGCCCGCGTAAGGGAGATGTTAGGGTTACCGGCATTAGTGGCACAGTAGCTGGGTTACGAATGGTCAGTTAGGAGTTCTCGGTTCCGAAACGCATGGCTTGTACCGGGGTCGTCAACTGAAAATCGGCCATTAGCACGCAACACTAGTTCATGCACCAGGAAGAGGACCATGGGCACCATCCTCATCGATAGTCTGTTCGTTTTCATGTTGGCGGGATTTATCGGGTTTGAAGTCATTAAGCGAATTTCGCCTCTGCTTCACACCCCGCTGATGTCTATCACCAACGCTCTTGACGCGATCGCCGTAGTGGGCGCACTCGTGCTCGTCGGTAGGCACGAAAGCCGGCTGGCATTCATTCTGGGAATCTTTGCAGTCATCGCTGCAACCAGCAATATCGTTGGCGGATTCCTCATCACCGATCGCATGCTGAAGATGTTCAAATCGACGCGTCCAACAAAATCATGACGACGATCTTAGGCAGTCAGGTATTTATTGGATTCATCTACCTTGTAGCTAGCGCGCTCTTCATCCTGGCCCTCAAATGGATGAACGCGCCTCCGACCGCACGCCGCGGGATCTTGGCTGGCGAAGTCGGCATGGTCCTTGCCATTGGAGGCACTATTCTCCAGCTTGGCGGGGAAGGCCGCCTCGAGCACATCGCCATCAATTACACCTGGATCTTCATTGCCCTGGGTATTGGCGCTGCTATCGGTGTTCCGCTCGGCCTCGTCCAGATGACGGCGGTCCCACAGCGGACCGCACTCAGCCACGCTTTCGGCGCATTTTGCGTCACGCTGGTCGGCACCGCCGAGTACTACCTAGGTGTTCATGGCAATGGCATCCCGGGATTCAAAATGGCGATCTTGTCTTGCGAAGTGATCCTGGGCGGACTGACCGTAACCGGCAGCTTGATGGCCGCCGGAAAATTGCAAGAGGTCCTGCCGCAGCGGCCCATCACTTACAAAGGACAAAACGTCGTCAACCTCGGACTGCTGGTGGTGGCGATCGGCATTGCAGCCTACCTCGTGCACAATCCGATGGCGCCCCATCTTTTCTTGATTATGGTCGCAATCGCGGTTGTGTTCGGGGTGATGCTGGTGATTCCCATCGGCGGCGCAGATATGCCGACCGTCATCTCCCTTTTGAACTCGTACGCTGGCTTATCGGCCGCAGCCATGGGATTCGTGCTCAACAATAAGCTGTTGATCATCGCCGGTGCCCTCGACGGCTCCTCTGGCTTTATCCTCTCGGTGATCATGTCGAAGGCGATGAACCGTTCGTTTACCAACGTGCTGTTCGGAGCCTTCGGCCAAGTGCAGACTTCGGCGGCAGCGGCGCAGGAACAGCGCCCCGTCAAGAGCGCCTCTCCCGAAGAGGCTGCAGGAATTCTTGCCGCTGCCAGCCGCGTGGTTGTCGTTCCGGGATACGGCATGGCCGTTGCTCAGGCGCAGCACAAAGTTCGAGAGCTCTATGACGCACTCAGTAAGCGCGGAATCGATGTGGAGTTTGCGATTCATCCCGTTGCCGGACGAATGCCCGGACACATGAACGTGCTCCTCGCCGAAGCTGACGTGCCCTACGATCACCTGAAAGAAATGGATGATATCAACGGAGACTTTCCGCAAGTGGACGTGTCGTTGATCATCGGCGCAAACGACGTAACCAACCCCGCTGCCAAGACCGACAAGGCCAGCCCGATCTATGGGATGCCCGTACTCGACGTGGAGAAGTCGCACACTGTGATGGTGATTAAGCGCAGTATGAATCCCGGGTTTGCCGGAATCGACAATCCTCTCTATTACATGGACCAAACGCTGATGTTATTCGGCGATGCCAAGGTTTTCGTGAGCAACATCGTGAAAGAACTCACAGGCGGGCACTGATTCTCAATCGATCCCTGATCCCCAGGGCACGCGCTCTGACCAAGCGAGAAGTGGAGTCTGGCGAGCCCGTCTCGCCGGGGAGGGGATCGCTTTCCACCCCTATCGGGGCTGGTTCCAGATGTAGAGGTAGTCGCGATCGGTGGCGGTGGCAACTTCGCGTCCCGACTTGTGGATAGCACGGTTCAAGGCAGACCTTACCTTTTCTTTGCTCGAAGCCAATTCTGCGAGCGGCACTTTGAGTGCGCGGCCGACCGGAAGCTGGTCCAAATCGTTCAGAATCCTGGTCACGATCTCTTTGTGTTTGCCATTACGCCCCTGCGGGACGTCGCCCTGTTCCATGGTGTCAAAGTTCATGGGAAGCGCAATCTTCTTCGCCTTCATAACCTTTGTCCTTGCGAAATCGTAAAGCTAACGTAAAAGTATGCTAAAACAAACAAGTTGTTGTCGTCAAGGTTAGTTATGTTAAAGTATAAGTAATCTACAATGGCTGCTAAGTCCTTAGGAACAAAGGATTAAGAGCCTTCGTTCGTAGCCGTATTTGCGGGCTGGAAATTTAGCGTGCGCTTAAAGAGGCGACCCGTATCCAGCCAAGCCTGTTAGGTTGCGTCCAGGAGCTTTGGCTTGAAGAAGAAAACGCCGAAACTGCATTTCAAACAAGTTTCCCTGAAAGAGGTTGAGCATCGTCTGGGAACGAAGACGGCCGTCTCGATCTCGAATTCCGACCTGGGCTTGAAAACTGACTCCGAAATCCGAACCTTAGGTATTTCCTCCGCGGTGGCTAGAAAAATCTCGAGGTGAACCTTGCGTGGTTGCAATGATGAACGTTTGAAAAGCCTTTGCGAACAAGTCCAGCTCGAACAAGATCCGACTCGTCTGATGGAATTGATCCAAGAGATCAATCGTATTCTGGGCGAAGGCGATTCAGGGGACGTCGCAAACGAAGTTCCCGGCGCAACCCCAAGTCGCGTGGACGCAGCCTGAGCCCGTCGGCTGCTCTCCTTCGCGAGTTTTGTAGATTGCGATAGGTTTCTCCTTGCTGCCTAAAATCCGCGGACGGCCTCGGCGACCTAAAAACTGCTCGAACTTCGTGGTTTACTCGCCTTCGACACACGTCCTTGTCCACGGCATAATAGTGAAAACGCGTGCTCTCGAAAGGTGAACATGCGAATGTAGATTCGCATGGGATTGCCGGTTGCGCTTGTGAACTCGCAGAATGAATGATTAACCTGATCTCCATCGTCGCGCTGGGTTTCTTCCTTGGAATGCGCCACGCCACCGATCCCGATCACGTGATCGCCGTGAGCACGATTGTCAGTCGCGAGCGCAACGTCGCGAAATCGGCTTGGGTGGGGGCGGTCTGGGGGGTTGGTCACACGCTTACCATTTTCCTCGTCGGGACTGCCTTGATTCTCTTGGATTTCGTCGTTCCGCAACCGGGAAGCAGAACGGCACAATTTCACATCAGTCCCCGATTCGGACTGCTCATGGATCTTGCCGTGGCGGTCATGCTGATTGTTCTCGGAATCATGAATCTTCGCCGTTTCTCGCGCTGGGTCCCATCGCTAGGCGAAGCCGCGGTTGTGCACTCCCACTCCCACTCTCATGGCGACTATGTCCATTCCCATCCCCACACCCATGCGCCGGAATCGCACCCCCATGCACCCGACAAAACTCCTCTGGCGAAGCTCGACAAAATACTTCAACGTTTTCGAACCTACAGCCTGTTTCGGCCTCTAGTCATCGGCATCGTGCACGGATTGTCCGGTTCAGCCGCAGTAGCGCTTCTCGTGGTCCCGATTATTCGTGATCCGAAGTGGTCGGTCGCGTATCTGCTGGTCTTCGGCATGGGCACAATCATTGGAATGATGCTGATCACCTTCACCCTGGCGTCGGCCTTTCATCTTGTTCGCGGAGGACAGAAGTTCTTTCAGCGTATCGCTCTTGCCTCAGGTCTGCTCAGCCTCTCGTTCGGCCTGGTGATCGCGTATCAAATCTGCGTCACCAGCGGTCTATTCAGTGCGCACCCAATCTGGACCCCAAAATAGCGCTTCACCATTGGCATTGAACACTCGTCCTGAACTAGCAAATTTCTAACCTCCGGCAGCAACCCAGACTGATTTTTCCAAAACTCTTTGTTCGGGCTGAGTGAAGTCGCCTTTACACCTTCCCCTCTCGACATTTATATTCGCGGCCATGACGAACGGAGTCATTTACTGCAATCGTTGCGGAGCACAGAATTCTGCGCTCGCGAGGTTTTGTTCCAATTGTGGAACCCCTTTTAGCATGGATCCCGCGAGTGCTCCTGCATCGCCCGAAGGTGTTACGCCCAGTCCGCAGGGACCGGCTCAGCCTCCAGTCGCTTCGCTCTCCCAGTATGCCGCCCCCGCTCCGCCGCCAATGTACATCGCACCGGCTGGTACTAGCCGTTTTGGAGGCTTTTGGATCCGCGTCGTAGCCGCCCTGATCGATGCCATTGCTGTGGGGATCGTGACTGGGCCAATTTCCTTGCTCATCGGCGTGATAACTGGAGTCGCCGGACACGCGGTGGCGATGCCCAAACCGGGGGTGGATGTCGCGAGTTTTCTGATCACGGGCTCATTCAGCAATATGAAAAATCAACCGGCAAGAAGCAGGAGCAGGCGAATAACTCAAACGTCGCGCCCAGCTCAGCAGGGTTGCCGGTTTCATTCAATCCAGTAGTGCGTCTGGAGTGGCCGGCGCCGGAAAAACTCTACGTGGAAACTGCCTACGTAAGCGTGCGCAGCGAACTCATCAAGACATTTTCACGCTGGCATGTTTTGACGTTGAGTCCGCAAGCGGCAGTGCTCAGGCGATGAGTGTCAGGACCGGGAGCGAAAGCGACCGGATCACGCGGTCCGTAATCAGGAACAAAAACTATCGCCAATTAATCCGGTCGCTACCGCTGTCGGTTCTGCTTTGCCTCAAAAGTCAGTGTCTCATTCACACCGGGCTTCAGCCCGGTGTCGGGCGCCGCAAGAGGTTAAGAAACCGTTTCAACGGTTTTCTTGCTGCAACAGTTGAGTTAACTTGCTGATATTCAACGGTTCCATTTTTGCCCGAAGAGTAAACCGTTAAAACGGTTCTTCGTCTTATTTCCTCGTACGTCACCGGGCTAAAGCCCGGTGTGAATGAAACATCAAAGCTTCGAACTTTTGAGGCAAAGCCGGTTCTGAAACACCAGAATTCCGTGAACCCCGGTGATTGTCAGGCTAACCAGTTGGGGGCGATTCTGAAGGACGCGCCGGCCAGATCAATGAGAACCCCAGACCGATCAACCACAGCGCGATAGCGACCGCGGCTGTCATCACCACCCAGAATTTCCAAAAGCTGTTGAACGTCTTCTCCCACCCTGGCTGGACGAAGTGTGCCACGTTCACGTTCAACTCCCGCGCGGTCACCAGGCGCGAGACCACTTGCATGAAGAGATACCAGATAAAGGCGTACAGCCAGGCGATCCGATCCATCCTTACGCGGCCCATTACAAAGAGGGCGACGATCAATCCTCCGACATGAGCGAGGGTCGAAGAAAACCCTGTACTGCCGCTAAGCCACACGTACCAGAACCAGATTCCCAGACCTGGAATCGTCCAAATCGCAGCCGCGCGAATCAG
>Ga0268264_10005256_pt1 | contig 10958 bp, 8 predicted proteins | sample KBSSwiS32_FD_190357 | JGI IMG/M metagenome (GOLD analysis project Ga0268264, IMG submission 190357) | Switchgrass rhizosphere microbial communities from Kellogg Biological Station, Michigan, USA - KBS Switchgrass S3-2 (SPAdes) (version 2) | ecosystem: Host-associated > Plants > Roots >... | reverse complement strand
ACGGGGCCGTACAGATGATGAATGGCAGAAAAATGGGATTGGCCAAGATCGCCTCAGTGCTTGCGATCGTTCCGTTGACGTCATGCTGCTGCATTGCCGGTATACCAATCGGCATATGGTGCTTGATAACTCTAGGCAAGCCGGACGTCAAAGAACTCTTTCAAAGACAGGCATAATATTTGATCTGCCAAGGCAACGGCACGAACGAAAACACGGCATAGTCACGTAATAAGAGAGCAAAGTTAGTTAACAAAAGGTCTAAGTTAATTAACCAGGGACCAAAAGTAACTGACAAAAGACCAAAAGTATCTAACAAAAGACCAAAAGTAACTAACAAAAGACCAAAAGTAATTGACAAAAGACCAAAAGTAACTAACAAAGGACCAAAAGTAACTAACAAAAGGCCAAAAGTAACTAACAAAAGGCCAAAAGTAACTAACAAAAGACCAGATTCACGTGAAAATAGGGCAAAAACGTGCGAAAAAGGTCCAAAAAAATGGATATCTTTTCCAAGGTCGAAAGAAATGTTCGCTGCATTTCGATGGAGCCCGTTGCATTGCCCGGGATTCCAAAGCGTACGTCCTCGTATTTGACCTAAAAAAGGTTTGCTTTTTCAATGAAATAAACGGAAAATCAAATTTGCGTTGCCCGGTGCAGTTGCATTCCTGACAGTTTTTTGAAACTTTGCTTTGACCGATGCGTGTAAATCGGTCGGACAGATACATTTGATATCTGTGTCCAAATCTTTCTAAACATATGAAGATCTCAATTTTCGCTCGCGTTTCTATCAGTCTTCTCCTGATTGTCTCCATGTTCGCGCCGACCGCTATCCTTGCGGCGGGCGATGGCAAAAAGCATTTCAAGGAAGGAATGCGCCAGGAAACAAGCGAGCAGTGGGACAAGGCCGCGGAAGAATTCGCTTTGGCCGTTTCGGAAAATCCGAAAAACCCCGAATACCGGCTTCATCTTCAGCGGGCGCTTTTCAACGCTTCGCAAATGTATATGAAGCGCGGTGCGGCCGCTGCCAAGGAAGGCGATTACGAGGGCGGGTATAACGCATTTCGTAAGGCATACGGATTCGATCCGACCAATGAGCTTGCCCGTGCGGAGATGGATCGAATGGTCCGGCTAAAGCAATCCGTCAAAGATGGAGTTAGTCCGGGCAAAAAGGATGCGGAAGGAAAGTCGAACTATGTGCAGACGGGCTACAACGGACCAAAGCCGTCGGATCCGCAAATTCCGCGACGGGTTGAGACACTTCGCGATCTTCCATTCCCGAGCGGAGTCAATTTGCAGTTTATTGTTAAGGAACTTGCCAAGGACCTGGATCTAAACGTGCTTTTCGACAGGCAGTCAAACCTTGACAGCCGCATGGTTAAAATAGAACTGCATCAAGTGACGCCTGCCAAGGCGCTCGATTACATTTTTCTTCAGGAATCGTTGTTCTTTCAGAAGGTTGGCCCTCGCACGATAATCGTTGCCGACAATAATCAGCGGCAGAAGTTTCAGCAGCTTGTACTTCGGACATTCTATCTTGCTAACGCGAACCCGAAAGATGTGCAAACGGTCATTCAATCGGCAATACCTGCGCAGCCCGGCCGCAGCCAGACAATCGTTTTGAAGGATGATGCCACTAACAGCATCACTGTTCGCGATACGTCGGAGAACATCGCCCTGATCGGAAAGCTGATTTCGTCACTCGATAAAGATCGCGCCGAGGTCGTAATGGACGTTGCCATTTATGAGGTAAACAAAAGCGATCTTCTGCAGTTCGGCAATCAATTGGGCATCGCTGGAAGCGGAGCGAACCTGACAAATTTGGGAGGTGTCGCATTTCCCTATTTGCATGGAGGCCCATCGCAACCGATTACGGGACGTTTGCCTTTTACGGGTGCGGATGCCCTGAGTATTGCGTTCGGCTTGCCGGTCAGTTCGATCGCCGCTTTGCAAACAAAGAATAATACTAAGCTCATCGCGTCAACCCAGATCCATGCTTTTAATAATGAGGATTCGTCTGCCCGAATAGGTCAACGTGTTCCGGTCAAAAGTGCGTCGTTTGTCACATCGGGTACCACGTCTAACAATGGCGTGGTGTCTGACGTCGTAAATTATGAACAGGTCGGTCTGACCTTGAAATTCAAACCGCTTATTTTCCCGAATCAGGATGTTCAGGTGGCGATGGAGATCGAGTCAAAGGATGTTGCGCCTTCTACCGATCCCTTTATTCCAATTTTCACCGAGCGGACGATCAAGGGTACAGCGAGGGTTCAAAACAATAAGACGTTGCTTCTTGCCAGTGTTGCTCAGAATAATGAGACCAACGGACGGTCCGGCCTTCCACTAGTCGGCCTTATTCCAATCCTCGGTCGTCTTTTTACGGCGCCGACGCGCGATAACCGGCAGGTCGATATTGTTATAGCGGTTACGCCGCGAGTGATCCGCGCACCATCCATTTTGCCGGAGGACGAGATCGAGCGGCCGACGGGAACAATTGCGATGCCGACGAACGCAAATCTCGAAGCCATGGTCGACGAAGAAGACAGGTTAGAGTTTCTGGCTTCGGCGCGACGATTGCCGACTTCTGCGTCAGTTCAGTTGCCCGATCAAAAGGTCGATGCTCCGAACTACGTAAGAACCGGATCAGCTCCGGCGGACACGCAGAATGTATCCAGCACAGCAGTTCCTTCATCGAATGTGGATAAGTCTACTCCATCTGTTATTTCGAATCTTCGTCCTATTGATTCGTCGGCACAGAACGTTCAGCTGAATCGGACATCCGATACGTCGGCGTCGACACAAGGTGCCACAGCGGACAATAAGGCAACCACGCCGGCGACAAACGCCGCTGCTGACGCGGAGATAAAACTGCCGACAACATTCGCCGAGATGAAGAAAGGCGAAAAGTTGAAGATCCCGGTGTTGGTAAGTAGCTCTGCGGGATTCCGGTCAGCGGTTTTCGGGATCAAGTTCGACGATAAGAAACTCGCTGTAAGATCGGTGAGCTATGGCGATGTTTTTGGCGGCACGCTCGCAGGTTCAGCCGCAAGCCCATTTCTCAACTCTGATGGAAAGATGTACGTTTCGTTATCGCTTGCCGATGGCGTAACGCCGGTTCAGGCAGGTGTCCTGGCTTATATCGAGGTTGAGGCGCTTGCAGACGGAGCTCCGTCGATGGTTCTCGATAAGGACGTAGTGAATCTGCTGACCGGCGACGGTAAGAATTTTGCACTGAAGTTTTAAATGGTGCTTAAACTTTATAGAATTCGGGCAGAAGTTGCGGAAAATAGCGGTTACACTCTGCTTGAATTGATCATCACACTCGTCGTTCTCTCCATTCTCATCATGGGAACGATCCCGCTTACACAGAATGCGGTAAAGAGGGAAAAGGAGACCCGTTTGCGCGAAACGCTGCGGGACATTAGAAACGCGATCGACGAATTTAAGCGCGACTCGAACGGAGCTTGTCTCCAGGGTGCCTTAGTGAGCGGCAATCCTACGCAACCGGGGGGTAATGTTCCGACCGATCCGCGAAGCCGGGTAGTGATCGACGATTGCACGATCTTTGATACCGAGAATATCGATCGTTTTCCTCCATCGCTCGATGTTCTGGTTGAGGGAGTAAAGGTACGCCAGCGCGGAATTAATCTGACGGGTGGCCAAGGGCTTGGTAATTCTACAACGCAAGCTACCGATCTGAATCAAAACAAAGAGGTGATCAAGGTTTATCTCCGCGAGATGCCGATCGATCCTATGACCGGTAAATCGGATTGGAAACTTCGTTCGTCATACGAATCTGCCGATTCCGGTTGGGACCAGATCAATGTTTTTGATGTGCGATCGTCATCCGATGACGAAGGTTTGAATGGAGAAAAGTATAGTGTCTGGTAGTAGTCAGCGGTCAATGCTCAGCGGTCGGTCGTCAGCGCGAAACACCTCGCGGCCGGCGAATGCCGGATCGCAAATTGCAAATCGCAGATCGTCGATCCAGGCTGGATTTTCCTTGCTTGAATTGATGATCGCGATGTTCATCCTGATCATTCTGATCTCGGTTGCTCTTCCGACATACCAGAAAAGTGTGCAGCATGCGCGCGAGACGGTTCTAAAAGAAAATCTCTGGCAGATGCGCCGTTCGATCGACCAATACTCCTCCGACAAAGGAAAGTTACCCACTAGCATCGACGACCTTGTTAGCGCGAAATACCTTCGCGAAAAGCCGGTCGATCCGATCTCCGAAAAGGATGAATGGAATGAGGTCCAGGGCGACGATCCGAATTCTTCCGAAGGTGCTCAGGGCCTGTTGGAAGTAAAGAGCCTCGCAGAAGGTGACGACAGCGAGGGCGTTCCGTTTTCTAAATACTAATGCTATCAGGTTTAATCCAGCCAAATTTTCCTCAATCCGCTATCGGAATTGAAAAAGATAAGCTTACGATGCTTTCGCTTCGGAAAGAAGGGCGAGGACAGTTCGGCCTTAGGCAGGCGGCGTCTGTTGAGGTTCCGGTTGGCCTTGTCGAACCCAGCTTTCTGGAACGGAACATCCGAAATGCAGGAGAGTTTCGTTACCTGCTTGAAGAGGCAGCGGCAGCAGCCGGTCTATTGAATCAAACTCGCTGGTCTGTCGCCCTGCCGAGCAACACCGGACGTTCGGCGATCCTCACGCTCGACAGCGTGCCGAGCTCTAAGCAGGAACTGGACGAGATCCTTGATTGGAAAGCCGAGCACAGCTTCGGCGCTCCTGCTAGGGATCTGAGGATCTCTATGCAAAAGATCGCACCCGACCGGGACGGAAAGGCTAGATACTTTGCGACGGCCGTTAAGCTGATCGTTATCGATGAATTCGAGACTATTTTTGAGTCGATGGGCTGGAAAGCGGGACTCATTCTGCCGCGTGCCGTGTGTGAATCGAACTGGCTTTATAACCGAACCACTTTTGCCGACTCGCTTTTGCTGAGCGCCCAGAACGATGGATTTACGGCGCTTCTCTTGCGTGGCGGTGAACCGCGGGTCGTGCGTTCGGTTACCTGCACCCCGGCGGAGATAGATGACGAGATCTACAGACTTCTGATGTTTTACAACGATAGGTTCGCAACCGCGGAAATTGGCGGTGTTCTCGACGGGCTCCTCGTAATCGGGAAGACGATCGTCTCAGATCGGATCGCCCGTATCTCCAAAGACGCACTGGGCCGCGCCGTTGGCGTTTTTCGCCCGGAAGATGTCGGCATGCAGATCCCGCCGGGAGGCCTTAGCTTTGATGACGTTGCGGCTCCCGCCGGATTAGCGGCCCTCGGAGCGGCGTAAAAAGCAAGATTTAGATCATTCATTGTTCTTGGCTCTTCGGTTTCGATGGAGCTTTTTTGCTCGAGGTTTCTGAATGTGCTGTTTGCACATTGAAACAAATTGGACAAGAATACCGTAATAATCGGGGTATTGGTGTATGCGATTTGCGGCTCTCGAAAATATTCAGGCATTGACTGATGGCGAGTTGATCGCGAAAGCGATCATTGGCCGTGAGGACAGCTTCGAAGAACTGGTGCGCCGCTATCAGCGTCCGATCACCAACTATGTATACCGGATGCTGAACGACTACGATTCCTCCCTTGACGTAACTCAGGAAGTTTTTATCAAAGTTTACAATTCGCTCAGGAAATACAGCTCGGAATATAAATTTTCGACGTGGCTTTACCGTATAGCGCATAACGCGGCGATCGATCATATGCGGAGGAATTCCGTTCCTCAGCAGAGCCTCGAAACCGAAAACTCCGATGGTGCGTATCAACTGCAGCTCGAAAGTCCGAACCCGACACCCGAGCAGGATAGGGAACTCAGTGAATGGCGATTGGAAATAGATGCCGTTATCAAATGCTTGCCAGGGCCCTATCGCGATCTGATCGTGCTGCGGCATTCGAAGGACATGAGTTATGACGAAATAGCGAGTGTGACCGAATTGCCGCTTGGTACTGTGAAGAACAGATTGTTCAGAGCGCGCGAGATGATGCGAGAGATCTTCGTTGAGAGAGGGTTTACGGGAATTTAGTAGCGAACGTAGAAGAAATGAACTCACACGTTTCTAAATTTGAGATCGAATGTCCATCGGCGGAGATCTCGTCGTATATCGACGGTGAGCTGTCGCCTATTCGTGAACTTGAATTGGAAATGCATTTCGCGGGTTGCGAGTCCTGCACGGCAGAACTTAATTTGCAGAAAAAGTTCTTGATCGCCCTCGATCATGCGCTCGAAAGTGAGAACGAGATCGATCTCCCGGCGAATTTTACAAAAGTGGTCGTGGCCAATGCCGAGTCGAATGTCAGAGGGCTTCGCATGCGGTCCGAGCGTGTTAATGCATTTCTGGTATTCGTCGGACTCTTTCTTGTGATCGTATTCGCACTCGGGGCATCTGGTTCGCACACAGCGTTCGATGCTTTTTTTGTAGTGCTCGAAAAGGTGGCCGCGGTCGGAAGTTTTGCGGCGCATGTCATTTACGACGTGGCCGTCGGTGCCGTAGCGATTCTGCGATCGCTGAGCTCGCACATTGTCCTTGATTCTTCGCTGACAATACTTTTTCCGGGCGCGTCAGCCGTCTATCTCTTTTTAGTCTCGCGCCTGGCTACCCTCATTTAATTTGCGGTTGGTAAATTCACGGCCAAAGTGGAAAGCGTAACTACCATAGCGAATCATTCGCCATACAATCATCCCAGCCTTAGATTCTTCTCGATCATTTTGTTCACCTTTTGCATGGGGGTCTTTACTGCCTTTGCCCAGACTCAGCTCACAACTTCGGACGACGAAAAAACGGTAACCGTAAATGATGCGCCGGAGATGGACGTTATTGCGTTCGGCAAATCGGTCATTGTAAAGAATCGCGCAAAGAGTGTTTTATGCATCGGGGGTGATGTTCTTGTGGAGGGCAGGGTCGAAGAGGATGTGGTTGCATTTGGCGGTTCCATCTCTCAACGGGAAAACGCGTACATCGGTGGCCACATTTTCGCTGTCGGCGGAACTTACAAATCTGAAAGCCAAAAGCCTCTTCGCGGCGAAGGCAAAGAAACGATCATGATCGCAGCATTCGAAGACGAGCTTCGCGATCTTGCCCAAAATCCAGCTCAGATCTTTTCGCCAAGTTTTACGTGGGCCTTCCTATTGCAACGCCTATTGTCGATCTTATTTTGGTTTGTCGTGACCTTTGGGATCACGACGCTTGCGCCCGGTGCTGTAAGCCGTGGTGTGGCAAGATTTCAGCTTTCGGCGGCAAAAATTATCGGGATCGGTTTAGCTGTGTTTTTGCTGGCGGCCACGTTCACGATCATCAGCGCGGGATTTCTTCCCGATTACATTAGCGTCATTTTGGGGCTGATGGTATTCGTGCTGATGTTGATGTCGTATGTGTTCGGGCGGGTGGCGTTACAGGTCAGTTTCGGTAAGCTCATTCAGAAGAGACTATTATCGGAGCGGAATCAGTCTGAGACCTTGTCAATTCTGTTGGGCGTTCTTACCTGGACACTGCTTTTGTCCATACCGTACGTGTGGACGATCGCCCTGCTTACTCTCTTTGCCGGAGGTATCGGTTTGGTCCTGACCGCACGTTCAAAAACTTCTTGGCAGCGAGAGTAAACCCTTTTGCTGCCACTTTTACAATTCTTTACATTTAAAATCGAACCTAACTAGTAGAATGAACGTCTTAAAAAGGGAAGGTAACTTTCCCTTCTTTTTTCGCGTATCATCTGTGTTGCGTAATCTGGTAGATGTATGAGATCGATAAAACTGACTATTACAACCGCTACTCTAATTCTATTCTCGGCAATATTCTCTTCGGCGCTGGCCCAGGATCAGGGAAATACTGCGAAACCCTCCGTGGTCGCTGGAGATGTTACGAGTATTGCCGCAGGTAAGATCGTCCTAAATACCAAAGACGGCTCTCTAGAGGTGATCCTGTCGGACAAGACCGTTTATAAACGTGTGCCGCCCGAAAATCCGAGCCTGCAGGCAGCAGTTGCAGCCGCATTTGCGGATATCGGCGAAGGCGACAAGTTGGTTGTAAGCGGATTTTATGCAGCGGATAAGAAATCCCTGTCTGCAAGAACCGTTTATCTAATGACCAAGTCGGATATCGCACAGCGCAACGCTAAGGACAGCGAACAATGGCGCACGCGCGGCATAACGGGCAGGGTAACGTCGGTCGATCCGGTTGCGAAAAAGATCAATATTGAAACCCGTACCATGATGGGCAGCTCTACTGTGGGCCTGACCCTAAAAGAAAATGCAAAGGTACTCCGCTATGCTCCGGATTCCGTAAAATTCGCTGAAGCGAAGTCGAGCTCACTTCTTGAAGTTCAAGTGGGTGACATGCTCCGCGCTTTGGGTGACAAAAGCACTGATGGCATGTCATTTGCGGCAGAAGAGGTAGTAACGGGTGCTTTTCAGACAGTGGCAGGTACGGTGAAGGCAATTGATACAGCCAAGAACGAAGTGGTGATCACAGATCTTCGGACAAAGAAAGATGTGACCGTTTCTATCGGCCCTTCGTCCTTACTTAAGAAATTTCCTGAAGAGATGGCGACACGAATGGCCGCGTTTCAGGGTGGACAAGGCGGAGTAAGGCCGGTTGGTCAGGGGACGACTCCTCCTCAACAAGGAAATCCACCGAACGGGCAGGGTCAAACACCTGGCGGACCTGGTCGGGCCGGTTTTGGTGGCCGTGGCGGCGGCGGAATTGATGAAATGCTGGAAAGGTTTCCAACCATAACTGCGGGTGATCTCAAGATTGGCGATATGATCGCGGTATCCAGTACAAAGAATGGCAGCGTGGACAAGATAACCGCGATCAAACTTCTTGCAGGTGTCGAGCCTTTTCTAAGAGCCGCGCAAGCCTCAGGCGGACAGGGTTCGAATCAGCAGGGACAAAGCCTGAATATTCCCGGGCTTGATGGATTTGGTACTCCCTAGTTACAGATTTTGGCCTGAGGTAATGGCCGGAATTATCCGGAGCGACCAAGGGCAATAATTATTTCTGCATATATACGAGTGTTTATTATGAAGCTTATTAGGTCATTTATTTTTGCCGGAATTGCGGCATTGCTTTTGAATTCCGCGATCGTTGCGCAGCAAACCGGCAGCCTGGGAGGACAGGTCGTCGATGCTCTTGGAGCCGTTGTTGTGGGAGCGACCGTAACTGCGGTTTCGGCGGACGGAAAAGAAAAGACGACGACGACGAACCAGAGGGGCGAATTTACAATATCCGGATTGGACGCTGGCAATTACATAGTTAGGGTTATTGCCGACAAATTTGCCTTTTTCGAAAACGCGGCAGTTGAAATAAAGGCGGGGCCGAAGACAAACTTTACGGCTACACTAACTGTCGCATCTGTCGAGCAAAAGGTTGAGGTTGCAGCCGATTCCGGTGTATCGACCGATCCCGACGCCAACGCAAGTTCGACGGTGCTCAAGGAAAAAGATCTGGAAGGGTTGCCTGACGACCCCGACGAATTGGAAGCCGCCCTGCAGGCAATTGCCGGCCCGGCCGCGGGGCCCAATGGCGGGCAGATCTATATCGACGGCTTTACCGGAGGTCGGATGCCGCCCAAAGAAGCGATCCGTGAGATCCGGATCAATCAAAATCCATTTTCCGCCGAATATGACCGTGTCGGTTTTGGCAGGATCGAGATCCTGACCAAGCCCGGCTTTGAAAAGTTTCGCGGCTCGGCGAATTTCAATTTCAACGACGAGAGTCTCAACTCAAGAAATCCTTTCGCGGCTAATCGAGCACCGAGTCAGAGAAGAAATTACAGTGGTTTTTTTAGCGGGCCGATCAAGGCAAAAAAATCGTCATTTTTTGTCGATGTCAGCGAAAATCAGAGCGATGAAAATGCCGTCATTTCCGCGACCATTATCGATCCGTCGTTTAATATAGTTCCTTTTAACGAGGATATTACGGTGCCGACCCGACGCTTCTCGGTCAGCCCGCGTATTGATCTGTCCATAAACGACAAAAATACGCTCGGCGCCCGATATAGCTTTACACGCTCCAAGTCGGTTAACCAACCTGGTGGTTTTTCACTTGCTTCCCGCGGATCTAATTCGAGCAGCACTCAGCACAGTGTCCAGTTGACCGAGTCGATGATCATAAATCCCAAGACGGTCAACGAGACACGATTCCAATACGAATTTAATCGCCGCGATCAGAAAGGCGACAATTCGATCCCGACGATCAACGTCTCGGGGGCCTTTGTCGGCGGCGGAGCTCAAGTCGGCTTGAGCTACAATCAATCGAACCGCTGGGAGGTGCAGAATTACACAACAACTACACTCGGGAAAGCTTCGCAGCATGGCATCAAATTTGGTGTCCGCGTTCGAGGCATTTCAATAAAAGACCGATCGGAATCTGGGTACGGCGGAACGTTTATCTTCTCAGGTATTCCTGCGGTTCAGAACTGCACAGGTACTCCTCCGGTGTGTACCATCGTAACGCCGGCGATCTCTTCGATCGCGCAATACCAACAGAAGGTGCTTGGCAATCCGGATCCGAAATATAATCCAAATCAGTTTAGCCTTACGGCCGGAAATCCTTTGGCAAGTGTTTCGCAGATCGACTACGGTCCATTCTTTACCGATGATTGGAAGGTCCGCCAGGGTTTAACTTTGAGCTTTGGACTCCGGTATGAGAACCAGACGAATATTCACGACAATCTGAATTTCGCGCCGCGCGTTGGATTTGCGTGGGCCCCTGGTGCAGGTGGTGCAAAGCAACCAAAGACAGTGTTCCGTGGGGGATTCGGCGTCTTCTTCGATCGATTTTCTGAGAACAGTACGCTGCGAGCGAATCGGCAAAACGGTACGAACCAGCTTCAGTTTCTCGTAACAACGAACGATAACAACATCCTCGGACAGTCAGTTTTTGGTCTCAACGCGGTTACCAATGTGCCGACTGCGGCCCAGCTTGGAACGTTTGCGCCACTAGCCAGCATTCC
>Ga0268264_10005255_pt1 | contig 10958 bp, 7 predicted proteins | sample KBSSwiS32_FD_190357 | JGI IMG/M metagenome (GOLD analysis project Ga0268264, IMG submission 190357) | Switchgrass rhizosphere microbial communities from Kellogg Biological Station, Michigan, USA - KBS Switchgrass S3-2 (SPAdes) (version 2) | ecosystem: Host-associated > Plants > Roots >... | reverse complement strand
GCGCCCGCGAGCCGCCGCCAACCGGCGCCCGCGAGCCGCCGCCAACCGGCGCCCACGAGCCGCCGCCAACCGGCGCCCACGAGCCGCCGCCAACCGGCGCCCACGAGCCGCCCCCAAACCGGCGCCCACGAGCCGCCCCCACCCGGTTGGGTGGGGCTCAGCAAAGCAGCCGGGTATGACAATTTCCCGCCCTCGTCCACAGCGGGCGGCTGCGGGATCACAACTGGCGAACCAGCGCTAGCGCTCGAATTTTCTGAGGGCCATCGTCGGCGCCTCGCCCATGACCGACTCGGTCTGGGTGACGCCGCCGGTGGCCCACAGCTTCGAGCGGCCCACGTTCACCCCGCCGTACAGCTCGACCACGTCGGCCGGGGCCAGCTGACGGGACTCGTTGCGACCCAGCGTGATCCGCTCGTCGTCGTCCATCGAGCCGCCCGGGCGGATGCCGGTGCCGTTGGTGCTCACGTCCTGCGCCACCAGGCCGCCGCCGGGGAGCAGGGTGAACTGCACGTGCCCGCGGCTGATCCATTTCCGGGCGTCCTCGGTGAGCCACTGGCCGAGCATGACGCCCCCGCCGCCCTCGGGCGCCCGGCCGACCACGACCGGGGTCTCGGTGGAGACCACGAAACGCTTGCGGACCACGCCGTCGATGCGGACGGACAGCACCTCCACCTCCGGGCGGGGACCGGCGTCCTTGAGCTTCGACCCGTGCCGCGGGCAGGTCGGCGCCCCGGCTCGGATCGCCGGCGGCGGCTGCGAGACCGGGCTGGTGAAGGTCCGCATGTCGGCGAACGGGCTGTCCGGGTCGCCGCCCGAGCCGAAGCTCGTGCAGTTGGACTCCGGGCACTGCCACACCCGGGCCAGCAGCCGCTCCGCCATCGGCGAGCGCTCCGGCGGCTTGGCCGGGTCGCCCCGGCCGACCCGGGAGACCAGCACCGGCAGGCCGCCCTCGCCGGCGACCGCGGCGAGCAGCCGGCCCGGCTCGTCGATCCACGGGCGGCGGCCGCGGTACTGCTCGCCCCGGGTGCGGGTCAGCACCGGCAGGCCGAGCATCTCGGCCACCTCGAAGACCCGGTCGTCCAGCACCGGCACCACCTCGACCTTGCCGTCGTCGGCCCAGCGGCGGATCACCATCCGCTCGTTGGAGGTCAGCTCGGTGTCGGAGAGCAGGCCGCGCGGGGAGATCACGTAGACCGGCACGTTGTCCTCGGCCAGGTAGCGGCCCAGCGCGTCGATGACCAGGCCGAGGCGGACCGAGCTGGACGGGCGGCCGCCGTCGAGGTCGGCATAGCGCACGATCTCGGACAGGTCGACCACCGCGCGCGCCAGCGCCGGGTCGGTGCTCAGGCGGGCCTCGATGGCATCCAGGACCTTGCTGACCTCGAATCTCACGGATCCTCCAGGAGTTTTGCCTCCCGCCATCATGCCGCGTCCCGGGGAACCGTTTGCCCACCGGGGCCGTCGGGAATTGATGTCGGTCAGCAGAGAAACGTCAGGGAGGACGGACATGCGGACACCAAGGCTCGCCGGGCTGGGTCTCGCGACGATGGCCACGGTGGCCCTCGCGATGGCCGGTTGCGGCGACACCACTACCGGCACCAGCACACCCGGCGGCGCCGCCAGCGCGGCGCCGAGCGCGGCGACCTCCGCCGATCCGGCGGCGGCGGCGAAGCTCTCGCAGGCGGTCGAGCAGCTCGACCAGACCAGTTTCACCCTCACGGCGACCTCCGGCTCCGGATTCCGGATGACCGGCTCGATCGACGCCCCGAACGGCAAGGCCGCCGCCCAGCTGACCGCGAGCGGCCCGAACGCCGAGATCAACGTCAAGACCATCCTGATCGGCCAGGACCTGTACGCGCAGGTGCCCGGGATCACCAAGGCCGGCACCTGGACGCACGTCGACGGCGCGCGGCTGCCCGCCAACGCCACCATCGGCCTGCGGCCCGGCCAGATCGACCCGGTGAACACGGCGAACCTGCTCAAGGCCACCACCGACGTGAAGGCGACCGGCGACACCACGTACTCCGGCTCGGTGGACCTGTCGAAGGCTGCCGGGGTCGCCGGGCTCGGCCAGGTCACCGTCGCGGCCTCGAACGCGCCGGTGCAGAACGTGCCGTTCACCGCCACGCTCGACGCGCAGGGGCGGCTCTCCACGCTGACCGTGAACCTGCCGCAGAGCGAGCCGCTGCAGGTCACGTACGCGAATTACGGCCAGCCGGTGCAGGTCACCGCGCCGGCGCCCAACGAGATCACCGAGGCGCCGGACAGCTTCTACAACTCGCTCGGCTCCTGAGCCTTACGGCGGGCGGCCCAGCCCAGCGGGCGGGCCGCCGGCCGGTGTTCCTCGATCCACGCGTCGATCCGGGCCCACCAGTCGTACAGCCAGTCGACGCGCTCCTGCTCGCCGGCCGGCACCTCCTCGGGCGGCACACTCCAGAACCGCATGATCAGCTGCTTGTCCATCGGCAACTCGCGCCACACGTCGGCGACCGTCATCAGCCGGTCCAGCCCGGTGTGCGCCACAAAGATGACCCCGGCGTCCGGGGCGGCGTCGATCGCCGCGGACAGCCCGCCCGGCTTGGGTGGCAGCAGGTTGCGCAGGCCCTCGGCCCGTTCCGCCATGTCGGACAGCCCTCGGGCGCGCAGCCAGGCGATCGCCTTGATCCGGCGGCGCGGGGTGAAGTTGCCGCCCTCCGGGAAGATCACGAAGGCGTCGTTGTCGTCGAGACCGTCGGCCAGTGCGCCGACCTCTTCCTCCAGATTGCCGCTTTTGCCCCGACCCGGGGAGATGAACCGGTTGGGCAGGCGATTGAGGAGTACGTCCACCGCCGGGTCCCACTGCAGGGTGGCCTTCAGAACGATCCGCGGCTCCCGGTCGAACCAGTTGACCAGCGCGTGGATCAGGATGAACGAGTCGCCCGGCCCGGCGTGCCGGCTCACCACGATTTCCGGCCGGCCGGGCACCGCGGTGTCCGGGTCGGTGCCGACCACCTCGACGGTCAGGTGCAGCGACCAGCGGGCCAGCCAGAACAGCACGCCGAGGAACCTGCCGGTGAGCACGTAGTGGGCGCGCTGGAAGGCCGGGTTACGGATCTGCCAGCCGAAGCCGGACGCGATCCACAGCACGAACAACGCGACCAGGGCGGCGGCGTCCCAGACCACGTACACGATGGCCAGGAACACCAGGCGGGGAACCCGCAGATGGCCGGGCACCAGCGGGGACGCGGCGAGCGCCAGCAGCAGCCAGACCGGGAAAGTGGTGAGCAGGCCGACCGCGAGCAGTACGACCGCCGGCGCGACGATCAGCCGGCGGACCCAGACCGGGGCCACGGGCATCAGCCGCCACCCGGCAGCGGAAGCACGTTGGCGTGCAGATAGCGGCGGGACGAGACGTAGGCGCGGCTGATCCGGCGGCCGACGGCGGCCATGTCGCGGTACGCCCACGGGCTGTCGTCGCGGGTGTCGCCGCCGCCGCTGGGAAGCACGTGCACGCGTACATCGTCGGGCAGCGAGGCAAGCTCGCGCGCGAACCGGTGCCGGCGGGCGATCTCGAACGCCACCTGAGCCACCTCCCACGGCCGGCGGGGCACGCTGAGCGGGCGCTCGATCCGCCCCACCTGGAGCACGAAGATCAGTTTTGCACCGATCCGGACCGCTTCACCGATCGGAATCGAATTGACGATCCCACCGTCCACATAGTGCTCTCCCCCGATCTCCATCGGCGGCAGCAGCCCCGGCACCGCCGACGAGGCCAGCACGGCGTCGACCAGCGGTCCACTGTCGAACCAGTACTCGGCGGCGCGCTCGATGCTGGCTGCGCAGCAGCGGAACGGGATCTTCAGGTCGCCGAACGTGGTGTGCTCGCCGAGCTCGCCCTCGAGCAGCCGGCGCAGCGGGCGCGGCGAGTGCAGGTGGGTCCGCGCGGCGAAGCGACGCATCTGCCGGCCGATCGAGTCGCCGTAGACGGCGGCCGCCTCCGGCGAGGTCCAGAGGCGAACCAGCCGGTCGGTGACCGCCTCGCTCGGATCCGCCGCGACCAGGGCCCCGTTGACCGCCCCGATCGACGTGCCGACGACCAGGTCCGGGCGGAATCCGGCGCGGAAGAGGGCACGCAGCATGCCGACCTCGACCGCGCCGAGAACGCCACCGCCGCCGAGAACGAACGCCACCGGACCGTTGACCATGATTCATACTGGCACGGGCCATGCTCGGGCTCGGGTGAGCGCTTATGGCAGTGCCTTCACGAATTTGCCGTTCTGGTTCTGGAACTCAAAGCCGTAGTATTTGTCCCAATTGATACTCCAGGTCATCAGGCCGCGGAAGTTGGGGTTGGTGCCGCTGCGTGGGGTGTAGCCGCCGCAGTTGGTGCCGCTCACGAGGCAGCCGACCGCCTGCTGGACGGCGGCGGGGGCGACGTAGCCGTTGCCGGCGCTGACCGAGCTCGGCGCGCCGAAGGCCACCTGGTCCTCGCGCAGGGCGGGGAACATGTTCGCGGTGTTGCCGGCGACCGGGAAGCCGGCCATCAGCATGTCGGTCATCGCGATGTGGAAGTCGGCGCCGCCCATCGAGTGGTACTGGTTGTCCAGGCCCATGATCGAGCCGGAGTTGTAGTCCTGGACGTGCAGGATGGTCAGGAAGTCGCGGACCGCGTAGATGACCGGCAGGTACGAGCCGGCGCGCGGGTCCTGGCCGCCCCACGGGCCGGAGCCGTAGTACTGGTAGCCCAGCTGGACGAAGAACGTCTCCGGCGCCATGGTCAGCACGAAGTTCGCGCCGTACCGGGCCTTCAGGCTCTTCAGCGCGCCGATCAGGTTGACGATCACCGGGGTGGTCGGGTTCTTGAAGTCGGTGTCGCCGGTGTTCAGCGACAGCGAGTGGCCCTCGAAGTCGATGTCGACGCCGTCCAGGCCCCACTTGTCGATGATGGCGCTCACCGAGCTCACGAAGGTGTCCCGGGCCGCGGTGGTGGTCAGCTGCACCTGGCCGTTGGCGCCGCCGATGGAAAGCAGCACCTTCTTACCGGCCGCCCGCTTGGCCTGGATGGCGGCCTTGAAGGCGGCCTCCGACTCGACGCCGGGGCACTCGGTGGCGGGGCAGAGCGTGAACCGGATGTCGCCCGAGGTCGCGCTCGTCGGCTCGCCGAAGGCCAGGTCGATGATGTCCCAATCGGCCGGGACGTCGGCCATCCGCAGGTATCCGGAGCCGTTGGCGAAGCTGGAGTGCAGGTAGCCGATCAGCGCGTGCTTCGGGATGCCGGTGACCGGGGGCGGGGGCGGGGCGGTCGTCGGCGCGGTGGTCGGGGGCGTCGTCGGCTGGGTCGTCGGTGGGGTGGTCGGTGGCGTCGTGCCTCCGCACGCGCCGCTGTCGGCCCATACGTCCCATTGGCCGGAGTGGGTGGCGGGAGACTCGTTCTGAGTCCACCACTTCGCCGTGTAGTTGTGACTGTTTTGCGAGGCCGTGTTGCCGCCGACGTAGACGGCCGCCGCGCTCCACGCCGGCGCGCAGGCCGTGGCGGCACCGGCCGAGGAGGCTAGGTAGACGGTGGTGCCGGCGGCAGCGAGGGAGACGGCCATGGCGAGGATCATCGCTCGCAGGCCGGCCTTCAGCCCGGTTTTGGGCGGCGGGTGGGGCGATTGGAGGGGCATGGCCAATTATTAGGACTGTTAACTGTAAAAGTAAATAGAAGGTCGCCGATCAGCTGTCGTGCATCCACTCGGTCCGGTCGAGGAGGCCGTCGCCGTTGTCGTCGAACATCCGCTTCTCGAAGAAGCCGTCGTGGTTCTTGTCGTACTCGGCGAAGTCGACCCGATTGTCCAGATCGGTGTCGTGGCCGATGAAATCCGGCTGGCCGTCGCCGTTGAGGTCGACCAGGATCTCGGCGCCACCGTGGCCGTCGCCGGCGTAGGTGGCCTTGTCGAGGTGGCCGTCGCCGTCGGCATCCACCCGGTTGTGGTAACCCTTCGGCGCGGCGTAGCGGCCCGCGTCGCGCAGGGCCTCGCCGAGGCCGGCGGACGGCGCGTCACCCAGCCCGGTGTGCGTCACCGGGGGCAGTCCGTCGAGATCGGGCCGGTCGCCCAGCCCGGTGTGCGGCTCGACCGGCGCATCGCCGCCCTCGGCCAGCGCGTGCAGCGCCATGCCGAACTCCGACCACGGGCCCAGGTCGTCGTCATCGTCGTCGTTCCGCTTGCTCATCCCTAGACGATAGGGCCGTCCGTCCAGTTCCGGCATCACCCCTTACGGGCCGCTGCTCGACCCCGCGCCCGACGATTCCGGCGTCGAGGTGCTTGTGGTCGGCGGGGCCGGCGGCTCGGTGGCCGGGCTCGTCGTCGGCGTCGTGGTGGCGGGCGCGGTCGTCGGCGCGGCCGTGGTCGGCTTGGTCGTCGGCTTCGTGGTGGCCGGCTTGGTGGTGGCGGCCGTGGTCGTCGGCGCGGTGGTGGCCTCGGTCGGGCTGGTCGTGGCCGGCGTGGTGGTGGCCGTCGTCTCGCTGGCGGCCGGCGCGACGCCGGCCGATTCGGTGGGCGACGGCGAGCCGGCGTCGCTCGGCGAGGGCTCCTCCGAGGGCGTGCTCCCCTCGGTCGAGGGCGGCGTGACCGCAACGCCGTCGCCGCAGGTCAGGTCGTTGCCGGTGGCCTTGCCCGGGGCGCCGCCGACGGACACCTCGCCGGTCGAGACGGCCACCGCGTCCGGGTCGACCGCGTACCAGGCGGCGCCGGAGTTGACCACGTTGCCGGTCGCCCGGGTGACGGTCAGCCCGAGCGACTGGAACGCCCCGCTCGTGCCGGTGGTGTCGGCCAGCACCCGACCGGCCTCCAGCGAGAGCGTGCCGCGCGGTACCTGGTGCCGGCCGCCCTGCACGGCGAGCGCGCCGACCTGGACCCGGGCGCCGGCACAGAGCACGGTGGCGCCGCCGCCGCGGAAGGTGATCCGGGCGGTCGACTCGGCCGGCACCTCGACCCGCACGCCCCGGCCGAGATACTGCTCGTCGCCGGGCTCGAAGGTGGTCACCGTGCCGTCGACGGTCACGTTGGTGTGCCCCCGGTCGACGGTCAGCAGCACCCGGTCGCGAGGCATCTCGGCCCAGGCCGGGCCGGGCCGGAAGCTCAGCCCGACCAGCACCAGCGCCATCACCAGCAGGAGCACGGTGAGCCACCAGAGGCGGCCCTCGAAGCGGCGGTCGAGCGACTGGTCGTCCGGGCCGTCGGGCGGGCCGGGCGGCACGGCGAGCGGCGGGTACGCCTCGGGCGCGGGCGCGCCGGGCCGCAGCGCGCCGACCGGCATCGGCGAGCCGGGGCGGTGGGTCGCGCCGACCAGTGGCGGCAGGTCCGACGCGTCCGGCAGCACCCAGAGGCGTACCGGGGTGAGGGTCTGCGCCACCATGCCGGGGCTGCCGTCGCCGACCGGGCCGACCAGCGTGCCGCGGCGCAGCTCCACACCGTCCGGCATGGCGATCACGCCGGACTCGACCACGACCGCGTGGGTCGGGCCGGGCAGGATCACCGGTGCGCCCGGCTCGAGGTCGACCGGGTGCGCCGAGGCGATCAGCGCGAGCCGCTGGTCGACGGCGAGCCCGGCCAGCGCCGGAGTGTCCGCGAACAGCGCCTCGGCCTCGGCCCGGTCCTGCGGCGGCGGCCCGGGCAGCGGCCCGACCACCGACGCCACGGTGGCCGCCGGGATGTAGAGCAGGGTGGTGCCGGCGGTGTGCCAGTCGAGCTGGGTCGGGCGACCGGCGATCGCGTTGACCAGGCCGACCACGCCGCCCGGGCCGACGTGGTAGCGGATCGTGCCGGGCGGGTCGCCGGGCTTGCGGCCCTGCAGCGCGCCCTCGACAACCACGTAGACGGCCGACTGCGACCCGCCGGCCTGGATCACCTGGCGACCGGTCGGCGGGTACTCCCAGCGGGCCCGGGCGGCCAGGCCGGCCAGCGCCGAATCGGACAGCCCGCCCAGGTCGGAGGCGCGCAGCGCGGCCAGCCGGCGGGGCATGTCGCCCTCCCGGTCGTTCTCGGCGCGCCGCCGGCGCCTGCGGCCCCACCAGCGGGCGAACCGGCCGAGTACGAAGAAGACCACCGGCGCGCCCAGCCCGAGCACGATCAGCAGCAACAGCAGCCCGCCGAGCAGGCCTGCCTGCCAGAGGCCGACGGCCAGCCCGGAGATGCGGTCGTCGAAGACCCGATAGGTCAGCACGGCGGCCATCGCCAGCCAGACGATCGAGAGAATGCCGTAGAGCGCGATGAGCCGGCCCTCGCGGTCGAGCGTCGACCAGCGTGGGGTACGCCCCCGCAGCCGGCCGCCGGCCCAGGCCAGACCGCGGGCGCGCACCTGCGGAATCTCCAGCCAGTCCATCAGCAGGTAGTGCCCGTCGAGCGGCAGGAACGGGCTGAGCTGGAAGAACGCGTTCAAATACCAGAGGAAGGCGAGCTTGAAGGCCAAGCCGGCGAGCGCGGGCACGGCCAGGCCGCCCAGCTGCACCAGGCCGCCGAGGACCAGCGCACTGCCCGGGCCGGCCGCGGCGACCAGCAGGCGGGCGCGGCGCCCGGCCATCCAGACATCGGTGGTGTCGACGAAGACGGACGGGATGCCGAAGTAGACGAGCAGGCCGGCGGCGGGCACCTCGCGCCCGGCGGCCTTGGTGGCGAGTGCCCGGGCCAGCTCGTGCGTGACCAGCACGATGCCGTTGAGCACGACCAGCACGACCGCGCCCAGCAGGTACGAGTCGCCGGTCAGGAACAGCGACCGGCTGCCGCGCGCCCAGGTGGCCAGGAACAGGCCGAGGCCGAGCACAGCCATCAGGCCGGTGGCGACGAACGCCCCGGTGCCGAAGAAGAACCGGCCACCGGCCCGGTAGAGCGCGGTGATCAGGCCGTCGACGTCGAAGACCAGCGTCTTGCGGCCGCGCGCGGCGGCGAGCACGCCGGTGCCGACCCGCTCGGGCAGCGCCTTGCGCCGGGATTCCTGCAGTGGGCGGAACGCGTCCATCGGCAGCTCGTCGAGCATGCGGTTGCCGGCCAGGTCGGCCACCACCCGGCGGACCTGGTCGGGGGCGAGCCGGCCGGCTATCCGGGCGAACTCGGCGACCAGCATGGTCACCGTGCTCTGCCCGTCCATCAGCAGGGCGAGCTGCCACTCCTCGGGGGTCAGCCGCAGATAGCCGGCCCGGGTGGCGCCGTCCGGCGAGCGCAGCATGATGTACGCCTCGCCCCGCGCCGCCGTCAGCTGGACCGCCTCGATGCCGGCCCGCAGGACCGGCCGTGCGCTGGTCGGGTTGAGCCGGTCGACGACGGCGCCCCACAGCCCGGGGTCGGCCGGGCCGCCGGGCTCGCCCGGAGCCCGCCCGGCCAGGGCTTCCCAGACGTTCATCCGGGTCTCGACGTAGGTCACCTGGGGGCCTTTCGCTGCTCGCCGCCGATGGCGGATTGGAGACTAGGCGGTCGGCAAGCGCCCTGGCGAGTCCTCCGCGGCGATTAATGCGAGATGCCACAAAAGCGTGCGGCGGGCGATGTGACAACCCCCTTGTCACATCGCCCGCCGCAGGGAGGGGCCGTTCGGCCTACTGCGCCTCGGCCAGGGTGACCGTGACCTGCTTCTTTGCCCCGTCCCGGGTGAACTCGAGCGCCATCTTCTGGCCGACCGTGCCGCCTTGCACCGCGGCGACCAGGTCGTTCGAGTCGTCGATGGCCTTGCCGTCGACCGAGGTGATGACATCACCCTGCTGGATGCCGGCCTTGGCGGCCGCGCTGTTCTTGGTGACGTTGGAGACCAGCGCCCCGCCGTTCTCGGCGTCGGCGACGCTCACGCCGAGCGCCGGGTGGCTCACCTTCTTGCCGGCCATCAGGTCGTTGGCGACCTGGCTGGCCTTGTCGCTCGGGATCGCGAAGCCGAGACCGATGTTGCCCGAGCTCTGCCCCTGGGTGGCGATCGCCGAGTTGATGCCGATGACCTCGCCGCTGGTGTTGACCAGGGCGCCGCCGGAGTTGCCCGGGTTGATCGGCGCGTCGGTCTGCAGCAGGCCGGACATCGTCGTGCTGGAGCCCTGCGACTGCTGCTGTTGCTGGCTGCCGAACGGGCTCGGCTGGCCCTGGTCCTCACTGCTGGACTGGATGGTGCGATCCTTGGCGCTGATGATGCCGGCGGTGACCGAGCCCTCCAGGCCGAGCGGGCTGCCGATCGCCAGAACCGTGTCGCCCACCTGCATGTTCGCGCTGCTGCCGAACTTCGCGGCGTGCAGGCCGGAGACGCCGCTGGCCTTGACCACGGCCAGGTCGGTCCGCGGGTCGGTGCCGACGATCGAGGCCGTCGCCTTCTTACCATCCGCGAAGATCACCGTGACCGAGTCGCCCTGCGCGGTCGCGACCACGTGGTTGTTGGTGACGATGTAGCCGTCGGCGGAGAGGATCACGCCGGAGCCCTCGCCCGTCTGGGTGGTGATCGACACGACGCTGTCCTGCACGGCGGAGGCGATCTGGGCGAGCGAGGAGCGGTCGACCACCTTGGTGACCGAAGAGTTGCCGGTCTGCACCTTGGGGCTGTTTCCGTCGCCGGAGTCGAAGGCGAGCGCCGTGGCAGCGCCGACCCCGCCCGCGCCGAGCGCGATCAGCACGGCGGCGGCGCCGGCCACGAAGATCTTCCGCCCGCGGCCGTTGGACGGCGGGCGCTGGTCGGTGCCGACCGGCGCCGCCCAGATCGGCTGGCCCTCGCCGGGCTGCTGCCAGGCCTGGCCGTGCGGGTCGGTCTCGAGGGCCGGCTGCTGCTGGGTGCCGGCGGCGCTCCAGGCGCCGGGATAGGCCGACTGCGAATATTGCGGATAACCGGCGTAGGCCGGCTGAGGCTGCTGGTGCGGCTGAGGCTGCTGGGGGTAACCCGGCTGCTGCCACGGGGACTGCGGCTGCTGGGGCTGGGGCTGCTGGGGCTGGTGCCACGGCGAGCCGGACTGCGGGGCGGCCTGGGGGGCAGACTGCGGG
>Ga0268264_10005254_pt1 | contig 10959 bp, 7 predicted proteins | sample KBSSwiS32_FD_190357 | JGI IMG/M metagenome (GOLD analysis project Ga0268264, IMG submission 190357) | Switchgrass rhizosphere microbial communities from Kellogg Biological Station, Michigan, USA - KBS Switchgrass S3-2 (SPAdes) (version 2) | ecosystem: Host-associated > Plants > Roots >... | reverse complement strand
ATCGTTGGCGTCGCGTTGGGGTGAGTAAGATCGGGAAGGGCCTCTTGCTCGTTTTTTGCCAGCGCTACGTGACGCGTTAGGCCAAGCATTTGAAATAGCTCGACCGTTTGGTTATTCACGTCAGCGAAGATCACTTTTGCTCCGTTTTTCTCGGCGATGTCGATTATGCCCAGCAGAATGGAAATTCCAATACTGTTGACCAGTTGTGTATCGGCGAAGTCGATGACTAGAGCACGGCAACCAGAGTCGAGCTGGCGACGACATTCGCGCTCTATCTTTTCACCGGTAAGTTTGTTGAGATAATCGCTTGCGTAGACGACGGCAATAGTACCGACGCAGTGCGACTTAATTAGAGCACCACTTGAAATATCCACTCAGTAGCCCCTCCTGCTACGAATGTTTAGGTTGTTGTGAGCGGGTGAACCAGTACCAACCGGATAATTGCGAAGTCAGCCGGCACTGTTACGAATATATTTAGTCATTCTGAGACTGGTGCCCTCGTCGACTCTTTCAAACTCCACCTCATCCATTAAGCTGCGGATGAGTTTCAGGCCCCAACCTCGCCGCTCGTCTGCCACATCGTCGTTGTTGTTAGTGCTTGAACTTATACTTCCGCTTCCAACGTTGGTAGGGACGATGCCTCGGCTGGAGATGGTGACGACTAATTTATCACTTTCAACGCGAAATCGCTGATATATTTTTCGTTCAGGGCTGTGGCTATGCTCGGCAGCATTAATGCAAGCCTCGACCACGGCTGTCTTTAACTGGTTGATTTCGGCTGGTTTGAACTTCAGGCGACGGGCGATATGTTCCACCGTATTGGCTGCCAGCAGCTCGTTTTCCTCTCCCATCGGAACCACAATAAGGAACTCATCGGCGTTGTTCAAATGGCCAGGAGCATTTTGCGACGCATCACCAATCTGGTTGAGCAGTATCTCAAGCTGCCGTTTACTGGTAGTTGCCACCGAACGAGCTGCCAAAAATGCGCAAGCCTCACTCGAAAACCCCTCGTTTGAAATCAACCAGATTTGCTGACGGCCGATTCCGAGGGTTTGGCCGAGAGAGTCAAACCGGTCGTACCAAATGGTCGCCAGTTCAACGTCGACCTCCAGTTTCGCCTCAATGTACGCAACGAACCAAACAACTTCTTGAGTGTCGTCATACGTTCCTTCGTCGAAACAGTGCGCTACTACGCACTTCTCTGCTTCACATACCTGTCGCATTTCGCTGTTGAATGAAGAGCAACTAGCCACGTGAACTGTTTGCGGAAGTTTTCGAAACTCTGTTTCTGACTCCAATCCTGACTTAATCTCATTATCAGAAGCGCCTTTGTACTTCTCAGCAAACCCACTGTAGTCGAACAACACATCCGGAACCCGCTGGCAATCAAACTGATTAAGCACTTCTCGGAGACCGATCCGCTCGAGCTCCTTATAGTGGCGCGCCATCGTACGAGGTGCACGTTTGAGTGAATCGCTGATCGTGTCCGCGACCACCAACGCACGTGGTTCACTCAAGATGTTGAGCCGGTAATTTGCTTTTAAGTAATCCTTCCAGGGTTGAGGACCAGTGGTCACGTCAGCGGAAGGTCCACTCCAATTAATCAGCTCATAGATGTGGAGATGATGAAGAATTCCCTCGAAGTCCGCCGCCGCTACCTGAAGTCGCTTGCGCCACGCTTCCACCGATGTAAGCTCCTCATTACTTGTAACCGCCTCCCACAAGACTCTGATCAACGCCAGTCTCAACTCCAGTGTCGGGGCCATCTCTTCGAGCAAGTCATCGAAATAGTGACGCAGGTGCCCGCCCAATAATTCATCAACATAAAGGCGTTCACAGTCGAGATAGGAAACAAGCGCAGTGTTTTTCTCACGGGCAGCTTGCAGGAAACTACTGATGAAAAAAGGGCTGCCGCCAAACTGTTGCACCAGCAGATCGCGAACCTCACGGCTGGTTGGAACTTGTTGTCGCAGAGCCACGTGGTCCACGAGCAAGTGCGCTTCTTCTGTACTTAGTTGCTGCAGGCGCAACATATCAAGCGATTCAAAATTACACTCAGCCTCGCGAGCGGCATTCAAAACCTGTCGACGTAAACCCGCCAGTACAAATGAGGATCCTGACCGGCTGAAGACTCTGAGTAACTCTGGCCCGAGCACCACACTGCCGTTCATATCTTCCGCCAACTGCGCGCCATCAAGCATCACAAACGGGCGACCCGCGCGCGGCGGAACTCTTTGCGGAGCGCTTAGACAAAATCTCACCAATTCTTTGTTGTCGTTACTGAACCTAACTCGGGAGTAGGTCTGAACCAGCTGGTCTATCCAGGCAAGGTCAGTCGGTGGGGCAAGTTCAACCAAATCCTGAAGCGTCAACGTCGAATGACAAAGCGCGGGCTCGTTACGACTGAAGGCGATGTACTGTTGTAAGAAGCTGTTGAGAAACTCAATGGCAGCGCTGACAGCAGTCGTTTCATGTCGGGTGAATGCAAAATAGATGGGGATTACTTCGGAGCGTCTATTAAACAGGTAGTCGTAACTTTGACGCAGCAGTTCGGACACGCCGGCGGCGGGCTCCATTAAAAGCAACAGACCACGGCCGGCGTTTGCAGAGCTCGCCTGTTCCACCACTCGCTCAAACTCAGAGGTGCGGCCAATGAAATCGTGGCGTGGTACGCGGCCAAACACGCGACGGAAATTGTCGATTGCGCTCGACGAGGTCATCTTCAGTAACTCTATTGCATGCGACTAGTCGCGATAAAACTCAACCCGATCCTTTCCAAAACTCTTCGCCTGGTACAAGGCACGATCAGCTGCCGCAATAACGGTCTCTGCTGAGTTGATAATCTCAGAGTAAGTCGAAACTCCGATACTGACGGAAACTCGGCCCAGGGGTTGCGATTTACCGTGCGGGAAATGAGTGGTTGAAACTCTTTGTCTAATGCGATCGGCGATAACACCGGCTTCAGTCATCGAAGTTTGCGGCAACAAAATACAGAATTCTTCACCGCCATATCTCGACGCAATATCGGCCGAACGGAGTGCGGCTTTCAGACAGTGTGCTGTGATCTGTAACGCCAGGTCGCCGGCCTGATGGCCATTGTTATCGTTATAAGCTTTGAAATCGTCGATATCGATCATCAAAAAGCTCATCGGATAGTCGTAACGCTTTGAGCGGTTTAACTCCTCAGTCAAGCGCTCTGCAAGGTAACGACGATTCGGTAACCCTGTCAGCGGATCCGTAATCGACATCAACTGGAACTCAGTCGCCCGCTCCTGCCACTCAGCACGTTCAAGGGCCAGTGCAACCTGCGGAACCGATATTTCAAGCAGACTCAAGTCAACCTCATCAAACTTATCGCCACTCGATTTATCAGTAATGTTTAGAACGCCAATTTTTCTGCCACCAATGATTATCGGATAGCTGATAAATGATTTGGTTTTGTAGAGACGTTCCGCCGGTGCCGGTGTTAGATCAGACAACTCAATGTCTTCAACTATCAAGGCCTTACCTTTTTCGATCACCTCGCCTGCAACACCTTCACCTAATCGGATGTGACTGACTAACGCGGGATCTTCCGCCAGACCGATCGCGGCTTTCAGGATCAGTTCATTTGAGTTTTCATCAAACACAAGCAACGAAGCGCGTTCTGATTGCAAGAGGTCTTTTGAATTGCTGATTATCGAGTGATACGTCTGCGTTGGATCGTTTGAACTGATTCGCTCAAGGAAATGCTGAAGTGAATCAGCAAAGCGAGCGCGATATTCGAGTTCGCTCTTTAGGCGTTCAATCTCCAGTTCCAAATTGCTGTGCGTAACGGGCTCGTTCACCGGCGTTGGTTCAGGCAGACTGGCTTTTACACTTGGAGGTGGTTCCGCGACCTTGGTGGGCGCGATTCCCTTAAATCGCCTCGCAGTTCGCTCAACCTGATCAGCAAGATCTTTCAATCGCTGACGCTCGGCAAAGACGATGTTGCTGAACGACTCAGGGGAACCGAGCTGCCTCAGGTCACCAGTCCTGAATCTTTCAATCAACGATCGATAATCCGAACTTTTCAAAAGGGCACGACCGCCGATAACAGCCAGATCCTGGCGGCCTCCAATCGAAACCGGACTGACAAAGCAATGCATGCCTGCGTGACACTTGTACTCAACTGTAGTGCCTGCTTCCAGCGCTTTGCGGTGGGCTTCGCCACAATAGGGATCACAGAGTCTGCGATGTGTGGCTGAGGCTTGCAGAACCTGACAGATTGAGTTGTTGTTGGAGATAGTGATTTCGGGAGGTTGATGCCCGGCTACCAGAAGCAGCGACAACCCCGAGCTCGCCGCCAGGCCGTCCTGGACCTCAGGCCAGCCTCCAGGGGCGTTTTCCCGGTGTTCTGTCGATACGGGAGCACGAACGATGGGGGAATCTTCAACCAACTTCTGGGCACCTTTGCTGGGCTAACTCTACGTTTCCGGCGTGGAGCTATCGCCCGAAACCGCACACAATTAGATTACTTAGGTTCTATATGTTCAATGACTGGAGAATTTCACCAACTGCGAGGAACTGCAAGGCAGTTCTTACGTGGACTGGGTCAAGGCAAAGAGCTAGGAGCTTTCCGTCGTGCTGAGTTCCAGGCCCGGAGCCTCTCCTGGGGGAACATTTTCGATGTGTGGCTGACTGGGACTGATACGAATACACGCGGCAAAGTGGGCCGGTTTTATTTCGACCAATTTTGGTTCAACCTTGCGGCACACCTCGATCGCAAATGGGCAACGTGTATGGAACCGGCAACCAGTCGGCGGATTAATGGGGGAAGGCACATCGCCCTCGAGCATGATGCGCTGACGCACGGCCTCTATTTTTGGATCGGGAACAGGAACGGCTGAAATCAGCGCTTTCGTGTAAGGCATCAAAGGCTCGTCGTAGATGGTCTTTGCGTCGGCCAACTCCACCAACTTACCCAGGTACATCACCGCTGTCCGATCGGAAACGTGTCTGATGGCGCGCAGATCATGAGAGATAAAAAGATACGTCAGCTTCTTTTGCCGCTGTAGCTGCTCGAGCAAATTCAGAATTTGCGCTTGAATTGAGACGTCCAGAGCTGAAATCGGTTCGTCCGCAACAATAAAGTCGGGATCTACTGCGAGTGCGCGGGCGATGCCAATACGCTGTCGCTGACCGCCAGAAAACTCGTGCGGGTATCGCTTGATAAATCGTTTACTGAGTCCGACCGTCTCCAGCAGCTCCTGCACTTTGCGCTCAATATCTTCCCCGCGAGCAAGTTCAAACGTTTGGAGTGGTTCACCAACGATTTGTCCGATGGTCATTCGCGGGTTGAGCGACGCGTAAGGATCTTGAAAGATGATCTGCAAATGCCGTCGATGCTCACGCAATTGTCGACTCGAAAGGTGGGCCAGATCCTGATCCCGATACATGACGTGACCGGAAGTGGGCTCAGTCAAACGTAACAACGCGCGACCGAATGTCGACTTGCCACAACCAGACTCTCCGACCAACCCCAAAGTCTCGCCATGAAAAATATCGAGCGAGACTCCATCGACAGCCTTAACAACCCGCCTTGTTGCGCCTGACTTCATTAGCCTGTCGAGCACGTCTCCGCCACCCAAATCAAAATGGACTTTGAGGTCGCGAATTGAGAGTAAGGGTTGCAGACTACTCATGAGTTTGCTCAATTTCTGACGACGCGAAGACTTCCTCCGCAAAGTGGCAGAGCGAATGATGATCTGCAGTAAGTGCAACGAAGGGAGGAAACTCCTGCCGACAAATCTCCTCGGCACGTTCACAACGTGGAGCAAATGGACAGCCAGGTTTCAGGTGAGCGACGTCAGGAGGAGAACCCGGTATTTGATAGAGTTTTCCTTGTTCCGCCGTTGGATCCGGTACAGATTTCAACAAACCTCTTGTGTATGGGTTTCCGGGACGAGCGAATAGTTCAGTAGTTTTCGCTTGTTCAAAAACCTTTCCGGCATACATCACGATCACGTGATCGGTCATGCCGGCAACTACACCAAGATCATGCGTGATCAAAATCACGCTGGTGCCTGTTTCCTGTTTCAGCTTCTTGATGAGTTCCAAAATCTGCGCCTGGATTGTAACGTCAAGGGCTGTGGTCGGCTCGTCAGCGATCAACAACTCGGGCTCGCACGAAAGTGCCATTGCGATCATCACACGCTGGCGCATGCCGCCAGAAAATTCATGTGGATAATTGTCGACTCGCGCGCGAGCATCGGGGATGCCAACTGTCTCGAGCATTTTGATCGCGTGCTCGTATGCCTGGGCCTTGCTGTGTCCAAGGTGCAGTTGGGTCATCTCCATCAACTGTCGAGAGATCTTCAAAAACGGATTTAGCGAGGTCATTGGATCCTGAAAGATCATCGCGATCCTGCGACCTCGAATTTTTCTGACTTCTGCTGGTGGAAGTAAAAGAATGTCCCGACCGTTGAAGACCACTTCACCAGACACAATCTTGCCGGGCGGATTTGGAATCAAACGAATTATCGAGAGATTTGTGACAGACTTACCTGAACCTGACTCACCGACAATGCCCAACGTTTCTCCTCGCTGTAGTCGAAACGAAATTCCATCGACTGCCTTTACCACTCCGTCTTCAGTTTCGAAGTAGGTGCGCAGGTCGTTGACTTCCAACAACTGGCCATTGGCTGAACTCATCGTGTTTAGTCGGTCCTCATTTGCGGATCGAGTGCATCTCGCAATCCGTCGCCAAGGAAGTTAAGGGAAAACAACGTGAGCGCCATCGTTACGCCGGGAAAGATCAATTGCCAGGGAAAGATTGCGATATTTTGCGCGCCGTCAGAAGCCAGACTTCCCCACGAGGCGAGTGGCGCTTGCACACCAAAACCGAGAAACGAAAGAAACGCTTCAGTAAGCATTACCTGGGGAATGGTGAGCGTAGCGTAGACGATCACAGGACCGAGTGTGTTGGGAACGAGGTGACGAAAGATAATGCGAAATGTCGATACGCCTGTAGCACGTGCGGCCAGCACAAACTCTTGATTCTTGAGTGATAAGACTTGACCACGAACAATTCGCGCCATCGTTAGCCACGACACGGAACCAAGGGCTACGAACAGCAGGACCAATTGTCCGCGCGCTGTTTGGCTCCGAAACATGGAAAGCAAAACGATCACGAGAATCACGTACGGCAGCGAGTAGAGTACATCCACAAGCCGCATCATCAGATTGTCGACGCGACCGCCAAGATAGCCCGCAATTGCGCCGTAACTGACGCCGATCAAAAGCGACACCAACGTAGAAATCACACCGACAAACAGTGAGATTTGTCCGCCTTGAAGCACGCGGGCGAATTGATCGCGACCGGCGTTATCAGTTCCCATCGGATGGGACCACGAGAATTCCCCGTTTGGACCAGTAAATGGAGGGAACGACTTGATCAGTTTCACATCGTTGCTGGGAATGTAGTCAGGCGTGATACCGAGAGTAGCCTTGATTAATGCCGGGCCGATCAAAGACGCGACCGTGATAACGATGACTACCACCATTCCAAAGACAGCCAACTTGTTTTTAAGAAGTCTGCGCCACGCGTCTCGCCATAACGATGAGCCTCGAACGTATTCCCCATCCTCAGCTGAACGAACATCAGCTTCAGCGATCGCCATCTCCGAACCCAGCGCAATGATATCGGGATCTGGTCGGTCTCCGGGTTGCGTTGGCTCTCCAAGCGGGTTCAACGCCGGATCACGCATCTTGTGTTCAAAGCTTTCTCGGGGTTGTTTGTCGCTCATTTTCTTCTACGAGTAACGCACCCGGGGATCCAAATACGCGTAAGCGATATCCACGACGAGATTCATCAACAACAGCGTGATCGCAATAAATGCAACTATTCCAATAACGAGCGGTTCGTCACGATTTAACGAAGCCTGGATAAAGTAATTACCCAGACCCGGTAGCGCGAAAATCTTTTCGATAACCACTGTGCCTGTTAATAAAAACGCGAGCGCCGGACCTGTGTAAGAAATCACCGGCATCAAGCCACCTCTCAAGGCATGTCGGACCACCACCTCACGCTCACTCAGGCCTTTTGCGCGTGCTGTTCGAATGTAGTCCGAACGTAAAACTTCCAACATCCCAGCCCTGGTCAAACGTGCTATGTAAGCCATGTAGACCGCTGACAACGTCACAACCGGCAGGATTAGATTTAGACTGAAGTAACCGTCCCAGCGTGAAGGAGGAAGCCAGTAGAGACTAAGCGCGAAGACGAGTACCAAAATTGGACCAAGTACGAAATTCGGAATAGAAATACCCAACATCGTGAGCGCCATCGAGGTGTAATCCCATTTTGAATTTTGCTTCAGGGCTGCGACACAGCCGACAGGGATTCCGATTAGCAGTGCCAGCAAATAAGCGAGAATGCCGACCGAAGCTGAGATAGGCAGAGAACGCGCGATGATCTTGTTAACAGACTGGCCCTGATACCTGAGCGACGTGCCGAAGTCGAAGTGTCTGACGATATTCCACATCGTCTTGCCATACTGCTGATACCACGGTTTATCCAGTCCGTATTTCTCACGAATGTTCTTCTCGATCGCGGCTGGCAGTTTCTTCTCACCGGAGTAAAAGTTACCAGGCGCAAGTCTGACCAGGCCCCAGGTAATCGTAATCACGACAAGAATGGTGGGAATGGTAACGAGTAACCGCTTGATGATGAACCTGAGCATAGATGTCGGAATTCGAATTTCGAATTGCGAACTTCGTGTTAACTAGATCGAACTTTTTAACGAAAAAAGTTGCAGGGCCGCAAACAAAAACAAGCCGCAATACTACTTCTTATTCTGCCAGGCTAGGCGTCCCTCGATCCCACTTAGCCTGGTCACGCTCGATGTAAACAAACTTCCATGGATAAAGTGAACCCGGATTCGGATACATGCCTTTCACGTAAGGCTTTTTCACCCAGTTCACCGACGGTGTGTCGATGGGAATGATTGGCTGCGCATCAATCAGGTATTTCTCAGCTTGCGCCAGCAAGTCATAACGTTTTTGTGAATCCAACGTGCGATTTGCCTTATCAAGCATTTCAACGTACTTCGGATCCTGCCAACCCGTCCCACTATCGCCGCCTGTATAAAACAGACTCAGGAAAGTAAACGGGTCCATGTAGTCAGCGGACCAACCGCCTCTGGAGAAGCCTTTGTAATCCAGTTTGGTGCGCGCTTCGAGAAAAGTTTTCGACTCCATGTTTCGCAGCGGAATGGTGATACCCAAATTCTGTTTCCACTGCGCCTGCATCCACTCGGCCATCGCTTTATTGGATTCCTGAGTGTTGTAAATGTACTCAACGTCTTTTGGAAATGTAGGACACGAAAAACTGCCGTCACCATTTTTGATGACTGGAAAACCCGCTTCACCCAACAACTGTCTTCCCCGCTCCGGATCAAAATCATCGCCCTTCGGTTGCGGATAGCCAGGAAAAATTCCTTCAGGAGTAAACGCCGTCAGCGGCTTTACGATTTTGCGCCACGCAGCCCACGCATTCTTATCGATGGTGTAGTTAAACGCTTTGCGAACTCTGACATCACTCATTGGTGGCTGAGTGACGTTAATCTGTAAATAATCTATACCCGCCTCTTTGCCCTCCATGTAATCCTTCTTGTAACGGACCACATCGAGCCATGCGTTCGGCACCGTGTGATTTAGCACCGCATCGATCTCGCCGACCTTGTACAGGTTCATGATCGATGGGTTGTCGGCCATGGGAAAGAAGTGAATCTCATCAAGTTTGACACTCGCCGCATCCCAGAACATTGGATCGCGTTCTACCACGAGCTTGCTGTAAGGGACCCACGTCTTCAATTTGAACGGGCCACAAGTAACGATGTGCGCCGGATCGGTCCATTGTTCTCCATATTGTTCAACTACCTTATGCGGAACCAGGCGGAATAGCTGATGGGCTAACAAGCCAAGGAAGAACGGAGCTGGCTGTACCAATGAGACTCGCACCACGTATTTATCTACCGCTTCAATTCCGATGTCTTCGGCCTTAACAGGTACTAACTCTTTTCCCGCGATGGCGGCCTTCAACTTCGGGTTGCTGTCTAACAGTTTCTTCTTTGCTTTTTCGCTTCCCGGTAAAGTTAAACGAGTGGGCGAGTGCATCAACTGATGAAACGCTGAATCTGCATCGGGAGAAGTCTCAGCCGGATTCGCCGGATATTCATTGTTAGCCTGCGGCTGTGAACTTAATGGTTCAGGAGTCTCTGTGTCAGCGAAATCTTTTGCCAACAAGAACTGCTTCGTTTCCGGATCGCGAACAAACACTGCCTTCTCGTTGTAGGCTTGCGCATACTTTATGTAATAGGCGAGATAGGCATTGCCCGATGCAAGTTCGGGAGAGACTGCTCTTCGAAATGTGAAAACGAAGTCGTTCGCATCAATTGGGTCACCGTTTGAGAAGCGACCGTTTTGACGCAAATGAAAAGTGAATTCAGATGAGTCGTTATTGATGTCCCAGCGCTCGGCCAACGAGGGAATCGGACTAAGAGTTTTCGGATCGTATTCGACGAGGCCATCATAGAGGGCCATGTAAATACGTGCCTCCGGCTGTCCCAAACTCATGGGCGGATCGAGCGACTGCGGTTCGTCGCCAGTGACATAGCGAAAAATATTTAGTTGTGGCGGTTGAGTCTTTCCGAAGAACTGTTCGTTGGATGATGAAGTGCAGGAGAATGCGAATAGGCTCACCGAGAAAAGGAGGCCTAGAGCAACGCGTCGCTTCCAGTGTGGATTCTTCATCAGAAATCTCCGCTCAACGCCCCAGGGCAAAACCAAACTTAGTGTTCAGCGAGTTTCGGCAACAAAGCTCGCAAAATGAGGTTGCTGAGAGAGTCTCTGTCTCTGAATGAGACACACTGGGAAATTAACACGCAAAAAAACTTTGGGCAAGATTCTTCAGGAACGAGAATGAAGGGGATTTTCCCGAGT
>Ga0268264_10005248_pt1 | contig 10966 bp, 4 predicted proteins | sample KBSSwiS32_FD_190357 | JGI IMG/M metagenome (GOLD analysis project Ga0268264, IMG submission 190357) | Switchgrass rhizosphere microbial communities from Kellogg Biological Station, Michigan, USA - KBS Switchgrass S3-2 (SPAdes) (version 2) | ecosystem: Host-associated > Plants > Roots >... | reverse complement strand
GACCTCGACGGGCATGCCGAGCTTCTCCAGCGCCGGCTTCACTTTGGCTGCATCGCCGACCACGACCCACAAAAGTTCGTCGGGGCGAATGGCGGTGCGTGCAGCCTCGTCCAGACCCGCCGCGGTCATCGCGCGATAGCGATCGGGCAGCCGGACATAATAATCGTCGGGCCGGCCGAGCGTTTCGATCTGCACCAGCGCGTTGAGCAGATCCTGCCCGCTCTCGAAATCGCCGGGCAGCGACAGGATGAGGTTGTTGATGGTCTGCGCGAGCTCCGTCGGCGTGACACCCTTGGTGGTCACGAAGGCCTTGACGTCGCCAAGCGCGGCGGTGATCGATTCCGCAGTCTTGTCGGTCTGGACCGGCGCGAAGATCAGCAACGGCATCGTCTCGCGCGGCGCGATGATTTGGCTGCCGGCGTAATAAGCCCAGCCCTTGGTCTCGCGCAGGTCCAAAGTGAGGCGCGATGTGGTGCTGCCGCCGAGGACCTCGTTCGACGCGCGCAGCAGGACCGGATCGTCCCTGCCTTTGACAGGCAGGGCCTGGCCGGCGAGGATCAGCGACTGCGGGCTTTGCGGCTTGTCGATCAGGATGATGCGACCGCCCTTGTCGGCCTGCGGCACCGCGAAATTCTTGACGCCTTTCGGTGTCGATGGCGCCTGCCAATTCCCGAAGCGGCTCTCGAGCATCGGTACGATCTCGGCCAGGCTGGTGTCGCCGGTGACGAAGATCGTGCCATTGTCGGGACGCATCCAGCGCTGGTGGAAGGCAAACAGATCGGCCTGCGTTACCGCCTTCACGCCCGCCTCGTCGCCCGAGCCGGTGAACGGAACGCCATAGGGATGCGCGGTCCCGAAGATCAGAGGCGGAAGGATGCGCGTCGCGATCGATTGCGGCTGCGTCTTTTCGGTCGCGATGCGCGCGAGCAGCACAGCGCGCTGACGTTCGATATCCTCGGGCTTGAACGCCGGGTTGCGGATGATGTCGGCGAACAGGTCGAGCGACGGCTCCAGATTGGGCTTCATCGCGAAAATGCCGACGTTGGTGCTGTCCATGCTTGCAGTGGCACCGATCGAGGCGCCGAGCCGCTCCTGCTCCTCGGCGATCTCGATCGAGTTGCGCGACGTCGTTCCTTCCTCGAGCAATGAGAGCAACAGCGCTTCGGTGCCGAGTTTGGCCTTGTCGTCCGCCGCATTGCCGGCATCGAAATTCATCGAGACGCGCACCGCCGGGATCGTGTCGCGGCGAGCGAACACCACCTTCATCCCGTTGGACAAAGTGGCGCGCTCGATCGCCGGGAATTCGAGCGCCTTGATCTGTTCGATCGGCGGCTGCGCGATCTTGGGCGCGGGTACCGCCGCGCCCTTGGACAATGCGGGCTTTGCCGAAAACGGGCGATGTCCGGACGTGGCAGGCGCTGGAGCGCCGCCTTCGTCGGGGCTTCGGAAATAACGCGGGCGCGACATGATGCCGCCGGCAGTGGCAATGTCCTCGGCGCTGCGTTCGCCGGGCGCGATCATCAGGCGGAATACCGGGCGGCCGAGCCACTGGCGCGCCGCTGCGGCAACGCTTTCGGGAGTCGCAGCCGCGATTTCGGTGAGGTCCTTTTTATATTTGGCCGGGTCGTCCGAATAGACCGCGCCTTCGGCTAGCGTCACCGCCTTGCCGCCGAAGCCGCCGACCCGTTCGAGGCCGGAGATGCGTCCAGCGAGCATCGACGTGGCTGCGCGCTGCACTTCATCGGCAGTCGGACCGGTCTTGAGGAAATCGGCGATGATGCCGTCGAGACGCGTCGCGACGACAGCCGGGTCGATGCCCGGTTTCACATCGGCTTCGATCGTCACGAACGACACTTTTTCGAACTGCTGCACTTCCGCCGAAACGCTGACCGCGGTCTTGTCACCACGCACCAAAGCATTGTCGAGCCGCGAGCTGCCGAGCCCGCCAAGTATCGAAGCGGCGATCTCGAGCTGGGTCATGGCCGGATCGTTGACGCCGGGCACCACCCATTCGCGCTTGAGCGATACGGTCGCGACGCGGTCGTGCATCACCTTGTCGACATCGGCGGACAGGCTCGGCACCGGGACGTCGGGACGCGGCGTGTCGGGACCGCGCGGAATCGCGCCGAACCAGCGTTCGACCTTCGCGCGTGCGGTCGGCACATCAATGTCGCCGGCAAGCACGAGCACCGCATTGTTGGGCCCGTAATGGCTGCGGAACCAGTTCTTGACGTCTTCGAGGCTGGCGGCGTTGAGATCGGCCATCGAGCCGATCGTCGAGTGCCGATACGGATGGCCCTCGGGGAGCAAAGTGGCGAGTTCGGTATATTCGGTGAGGCCGCCCGGTTCGTTGTCGCCCATGCGCTTTTCATTCTGCACCACTGCGCGCTGCGCGTTCAGCCGGTCGATCGTAACCGCACCGAGCAGATGCCCCATGCGGTCGGCCTCAAGGAACAGGGCACGGTCGAGCGCGCCCACCGGCACCGTCTCGAAATAATTGGTGCGGTCGAACCAGGTCGTACCGTTCCAATCGGTTGCGCCGATCTCTTCCAAACGGCCCATGAAATTGCCGGGCGCGTTCTCGGAGCCGTAGAACATCAGATGTTCGAACAAATGGGCGAAGCCGGTCTTGCCGGCCGGCTCATCCTTCGAGCCGATGTGATACCAGATCGAGGCGGCAACCACCGGCGCCTTATGGTCTTCGTGGACGATCACGCGCAGGCCATTCGCGAGGGTGAAGGATTCGAACGGAATATCGACCGAGCCGGCGAGTTGCGACAACGGCGCGGCCTGGGCGCGGGGCGGTGCAGACGCTGTTACGGGAGCGGAGGTGTTCGAAGCATTTGTGCAGCCCACCAAAGTGAGCGCCGCACACAATAGCAGCGGGAAAAGACGCATCCTGTGTCCTATCAAGGCGTTATCGGCTCAGCGCGAACCATAGCGGACTGGTTTAGAGTAGCAATACGCCTGGGTGCCCGCGCCAGGGCTTTTTCAAAAGCTCCGGCAGGCCCTTGTGTTGCGTAATAGCAACACTACATCCCGACGAAAGGACAGGGTGATCATGAACCTCGATAAATTCACCGACCGGGCCAAGGGCTTCCTGCAATCGGCACAGACCGTCGCCATCCGCATGAACCATCAGCGGATCACGCCGGCGCATCTGCTGAAGGCACTGCTCGAAGATGAGCAGGGCATGGCCGCCGGACTGATCGCACGCGCAGGCGGCAGCGCCGAGACGGCGGTGCGCGAGGTGGACAAGCTGCTCGCCAAAGTTCCTGCTGTTTCAGGAAGCGGTGCCAATGCGGCGCCCGGCCTCGATGCCGAGGCGCTGCGCGTGCTCGACCAGGCCGAGCAGGTCGCGCAGAAATCGGGTGATTCCTATGTCACCGTCGAGCGGATGCTGCTCGCGCTTGCGCTCGCCAAGAACACCGATGTCGGCAAGGCGCTGGCCGATGCCGGCGTGAATGCCGAAGCGCTCAATGCGGCGATTACCGAGTTGCGCGGGGGCCGCAGCGCCGACACGGCTTCGGCCGAAGACCGCTACGATGCGCTGAAGAAATATGCGCGCGACCTCACCGAGGCCGCGCATGCCGGCAAGCTCGATCCGGTGATCGGGCGTGACGACGAAATCCGGCGCACGATCCAGATCCTGGCCCGGCGGACCAAGAACAATCCGGTGCTGATTGGCGACCCCGGTGTCGGCAAGACCGCGATCGTGGAAGGCCTCGCGCTGCGCATCGCCAATGGCGACGTGCCCGACAGCCTGAAGGACCGCAAATTGCTCTCGCTCGACATGGGCTCGCTGATCGCGGGCGCCAAATATCGCGGCGAGTTCGAGGAGCGGCTGAAGGGCGTGCTCGACGACGTGCGGCAGGCCGCTGGCGACATCATATTGTTCATCGACGAGATGCACACGCTGATCGGCGCCGGCAAGAGCGAGGGCGCGATGGACGCCGGCAATCTGCTCAAGCCGGCTTTGGCGCGCGGGGAACTGCACTGCATCGGCGCGACCACGCTCGACGAATATCGCAAATATGTCGAGAAGGACGCCGCGCTGCAGCGCCGCTTCCAGCCGGTCTTCGTCGGCGAACCAACGGTCGAGGACACGATCTCGATCCTGCGCGGGCTCAAGGAGAAATATGAGCTGCACCATGGCGTTCGCATCACCGACGGCGCGCTGGTCGCGGCCGCAACGCTTTCGAACCGCTACATCAGCGACCGGTTCCTGCCCGACAAGGCGATCGACCTGATGGACGAGGCCGCGTCGCGGCTGCGCATGGAGGTCGAATCCAAGCCGGAAGAGATCGAAAATCTCGATCGGCGCATCATCCAGCTCAAGATCGAGCGCGAGGCGCTCAAGAAGGAGAGCGACAAGGCGTCGAAGGACAGGCTGCAGGCGCTCGAGGAGGATCTTGCCAATCTCGAGCAGCAGTCGGCCGAGCTGACGCAGCGCTGGCAAGGCGAGAAGGAGAAGATCCAGGCCGAGGGCAAGATCAAGGAACAGCTCGAACAGGCGCGGCTCGAACTCGAGCAGGCGCAGCGCTCGGGCGACCTCGCCAAGGCGGGGGAGCTCGCCTATGGCCTCGTCCCGCAGCTCGAAAAGCAGCTGGCCGAAGCCGAAGCCGCGGGCGGAAGCGCGATGCTGCGCGAGGAAGTCACCTCCGAGGATATCGCCGGAGTCGTGTCGCGATGGACCGGCATTCCGGTAGATAAGATGCTTGAGGGCGAGCGCGAGAAACTGCTCACCATGGAGCAGGAGCTTGGCCGCCGCGTGATCGGCCAGCAGCAGGCGGTGGAAGCCGTGTCACGCGCGATCCGCCGTTCGCGCGCCGGCCTGCAGGATCCGAACCGGCCGCTCGGCTCGTTCCTGTTCCTCGGCCCGACCGGTGTCGGCAAGACCGAGCTGACCAAGAGCCTGGCCAGTTTCCTGTTCGACGATCCGCAGGCGATGGTCCGGATCGACATGTCCGAATATATGGAAAAGCACAGCGTGTCGCGCCTGATCGGCGCGCCTCCCGGCTATGTCGGCTATGAAGAGGGCGGGACTTTAACCGAAGCGGTTCGTCGTGGCCCCTATCAGGTGATCCTGTTCGACGAGGTCGAGAAGGCGCATAACGACGTGTTCAACGTCCTGCTGCAGGTGCTCGACGATGGCCGCCTGACCGACGGCCAGGGACATGTCGTGGATTTTTCCAACACGATCATCATCCTGACCTCGAACCTGGGCAGCCAATATCTGTCCAACCTTGCCGACGGGCAGAAGGTCGAGGATGTCGAGCCGCAGGTGATGGAGATCGTTCGCGCTCATTTCCGGCCCGAATTCCTCAACCGGCTCGACGAGATCATCCTGTTCCACCGGCTCAGCCAGGAGCATATGGGGCCGATCGTCGACATCCAGGTAGCACGCGTCCAGCAGCTGCTTGCCGACCGCAAGATCAGGCTCGAGCTGACCGACGGCGCCCGCCACTGGCTCGGGCGCGTCGGCTATGATCCCGTCTATGGTGCAAGGCCGCTGAAGCGCGCGGTGCAGAAATATCTGCAGGACCCGCTCGCCGAAGCGATCCTCAAGGGCGAGGTGCCGGACGGGACCACCGTGCTCGTGGACGAAGGCGATGGCGCACTGAAGCTGAGCGTCGACGAAAACCGACTTCGGGCGGCCTGACGCGCGTGGGAGCGGAGGTCGGATTCGCGCTGAATCGAGGAATCGACGCGGTAACGCTCGCGGCCGAATACGTCGGGCGGAAGCACATCCGAATCGACGGCTTTCTCGAGCCGGAATCTGCGCGCCTGCTGTCCAGTTATCTCGTGTCGACCGACGAGTGGCGCCACGCAATCAAGGCCGACACGCAGGTTTTCGAAACCTCGCCCTCGCAAATGGCGGCCATGGACGAAGCCCAGCGCCGCATGCTGGACGAAGCGATCTTCAGTGAGGCGGCACATGATTTCCGGTTTCGCTACGACACGATCCGTGTGCCGGACGAGGCGCCGGAACGACAGCGGATGGCGACGCCGCTTTCGGCCTTCGCGGAATTCATGGCATCGAAGCCGATGCTCGATTTCTTCCGCCGGCTGACCGGCAGCGACGACATCAATTTCGTCGATGCCCAGGCGACCCGCTATCGGGCCGGCGACTTCCTGACGCGCCACGACGATGTCGTGGAGGGCAAGGATCGGAGCCATGCCTTCGTGTTCGGGCTGACGGAGGGATGGCGGCCCGAATGGGGGGGCCTCCTGCTCTTTAACGGTACCGACGGCGACATCATCGAGACCAAGACCCCGGCCTTCAACACGCTAGACCTGTTCGCGATCGGTCAGCCGCACAGCGTCAGCTATGTCGCGCCTTATGCGGCGAAAGACCGGCTGTCGGTCACCGGTTGGCTGCGCACCGCGCTTCCATGACTATCGGCTATCGAAGGCAGCAGCAGCCCAGCCGAGCACCTCTGCAATCCGGTTGTGGTCTGCGGCGGAAATTGCTTCGTCCTGCCGCCGATAGGAAAAAAGATCCGACGGATTCTTGGCATGCCTTCCGGCCCAGGCGTCGACGTTGGCAGCGATAGCATCCGGATCGAGATCGAGGGCGAGCGCCCGGGCCGCCTTGCCAACCGCTTCCTTTGGCTCTGCAATCAGTGCGGACTGTTCAAGCCAATGATCCGATCCCCAGCCGCGGGCGAGCGCGGCGGCGCGGAACCGGCGGAGTTGAATTTCGAACCCGGTCACCGCCGCCCTGACGAGCTGCCCGATCTGGTCTTCGTCGGCGCGCAGCGCCGCGTCGACCAGCCTGGCCTCCTCATCGCCGGCAGAAGACAGATGGACGGCCGCGCGGGCCGCAAAGGCGAGGCGCGCAGGGCCGCCGCGAAACACCGATTTCAGGTACTGCTCGCGCGTCGAGACGAGGAAGAGCGGATACAATGCCGCACCGTGCGCAATCATCGGCACGAGGCTGTTCGCCCAGCTGGACGGCTTAACGACGATCGTCTCGCCCTCGGCCCAGGGTCGCGACAGATGCCGCGTGACGGCGCTCAGCGTATTGCCGAAGCCGTCGAGCACCACGCCCTGACGATCGGAGGCAGCACGTTGATTGGCCAGATCGGCCAGGCAATTGGGTTCGCGCAGCACGAGCGATTGGCCCGGCACGTCGATCAGACGCGCAAGCAGCGTAGATCCGCAAAAGCCCGTGTTGAAGACCATGCGCGCGGCAGGCGCGGCCGCTTGCTCGGATCGCAGGAATTCCGGTAGGGTCACCGTTCGGACTGGCCCGGACGAGAAGTCGGTCCGGCCATCGATGAAGCTTGCGGTGCGTAGCGCGTCGGCGGTGGTGGGGATCAGCTCCGCTTCGGCCTCAGTCAGTGACAGGCGGTGTAGAAGCAGACGCGGTGTCATCTCTGCCGTTATGGCGGTGATCGGCGCCGACCTCAAATCGAAAGGCCCGGGTGCCAGGCACCCGGGCCTTCCGCCCAAACGGCCGAAGCCGCCTTTAGAAGTGGACTGTCGCTCCCGCGAAGAAGGTCCGCCCCAGCACGTCGTAGGTATTCGGGAACGTGCCGCCGCCGACAGCGGTAGCGCCCGTGGTGTCGCCGACGAGAGGTGGCTTCTTGTCGAACACATTGAGCACACCGACCCGGAAGCTGAATTTGTCGGCAATGTCGAACGTGACCGTCTCGTCGAAGTAATTGAAGGCCTTGATCTTCTGAACGAGGATCGGATTGTCGCTGTCAGGCGTCAGATCGGCGTCGGCCTTGACCTTGCCGAAGTAGCGCCAGCGGGTGAGGAAAGTGACGTTCTTCCAGCCCAGCCGGACATCGGCGACATGCTTCCACTTCGGAATCGGCTCATAATCGCAGACCGGACCGAAATAGCCCGCGCATTGTTCGGCGGACGAGGTCGGCAAAGCCTGAAACTTGAAGTTCCGGGTGTATGTGCCGGCGAAGGTCAGGCCGTAGTTGAACCCTTCGTCGCTGCCGCCGCGATAGCCGAGCGTGATATCGATGCCGTCGGTCTTGATCGATCCGACGTTGCCGAGCGTGGATGGAACGCCGACATAGGTCGGACCACTGAGCGAACCGTCGGCCGGATTGCGGACGATGCTCTGACAGACTGCACTCGCCGGGTCAGGATTGTCGAAGCACTGGGAGATAGTGATCGATGGAGGCGTGTCGCTTATTGCACCCTTCACCTTGATGTTGAAATAGTCGATCGACGCGGTGAAGCCGCGAAGCTCCGGCGGATTCAACACGAGACCGAAGGTCCAGGTGTCAGATGTCTCCTCGCCGAGGTTGGGGTTGCCTCCTGTGAAGATGTTGATCTGGCCCGAGATCGGGTCAGGAATGATCCCGATGGACGCTGCGGGCGCACCCTGGGCAATACAGACGGCTGCGACCGAAGCGCTGATGCCGGGACCCGCGCAGGGATCGCTGCCCAGACCGCCGGTGCCCGCGACGACCGGCGAATAGAGCTCATATATGTTCGGCGCACGGACGGCACGCTGATAGATTCCGCGGAAGCGATAACCTCGCGCCGGCGCCCAGTCCCCGCCAACCTTATATGACCAGACGCTTCCGACGGTCGAATAGTCGGAATAGCGACCCCCCAGTTCGAGACCGAGTGAATATATGAATGGACGGTCTTCAACGATCGGAAGCTTCAGTTCGGCATAAATTTCCTTGACGTCATATTTGCCGGAAATGTTCTGGCCCTGGCCATAATAAATGAGGTCGCCTGACGCGTACAGCGGATCGACCGCGGTCGATCCTTTTTCCTTGCGATACTCGGCACCGACAGAAAATGCAGCCGAGCCATTGGCCCAAGGGCTTTTCAGGAAGCCAATGTCCCCCGACAGGTTTCCGCCGACGATGAACTGCGTGATCTTCGTATCCTCGAGGGCGTCACGAAGCACGAAGGCGAGCGCATTTTGCGACAGGGTGCCGTCCGCAAAAACATTGAGGGGCACGCAGCCATTCGACTGATCGAAGCAGACCGGCTGTCCGCCAGGGCCAGCAACGACGTCCAAAGACTGCTGCAGTGCGGTGTAGGAAAGGTCGTTGCGAAGCACAGTATGCTTCTTCGACTGACCATATTGCGCGAACACATCATAGTGGAGGCTTGGGGTCAGGTCGCCGCGAAATCCGCCGACGAACTGCATGTTTTTGGTGTGGAAATTTTCCAGTCGGCCGCCGGTTTCGATGACGCGGCGGCGGATACCTACCACCGAAGTTCCGGCCCGCGCCGTCGGGTCGCTTCCGACGCCCGATCCGTCATTGATGATTAGGCCGGGGTTGGCGACCGTATCAAAGAAAGCGGCGCGTTCGTCATCCGAGAGAAACGGATTGCTGGGATCGATGTTGAATAGGAAGCCGGCCGTTGCGGTCGGCGCAAGTTGCAGGTTCACCTTGACGTCGGAATAGTTTGCGCGACCGTAGAATTCGATGCCATCGGTCAATTCGTAGCGCGTCAGCGCCATCACGTTCCAGCGCTTGAACGGCGATTGCACATAGTTGACGGGGTTGAAATTGTAGAGCTGGACATCGTCTGTCAAAGCGCCATTGGGACCGGTGACCTGAAGCCTCCCGGCCCCGGGGACGTCGAACGCGGTGGGTACGGTGTTGCTCGATCCACCCGAGCTGACGAGGTCGGAGCTGTCGAGCGCGACGTCGCAACAATTGCGGGCGCCGAAATAGACTCCTTTGCGCTTCGACCAGCCGCCCGAGACGACCAGATTGCCGCGGTCGCCGAGCTTGATGCCGCCGGTAATACTGCCATCATAGATCGCGCCGTCGCCCCGGCTGGTGATCTGGGAGCTTCCGTCCACGGTGAGCCCCTCGAAACGATCGTTGAGTATGAAATTGACGACACCGGCGATGGCGTCAGAGCCGTAGACTGCCGATGCCCCTCCGGTTAGGACGTCGATGCGCTTTATTAGCGCCGTCGGGATCGAGTTGACATCAACCGCCCCCTGCGTGTCGTAAGAGGGCGCGCGCTTTCCGTCGATCAGCACCAGCGTGCGCTGCTCCTCCAGGCCGCGCAGATTGACTGTCGCCGACCCATCGCCTGGGTTGTTTGAGCTTTGACCAAAGCCCGACGAGAATTGCGGATTGGCCGCAAGTATCTGCTCGACGGTGACGGTATTGGTCGCCTTCATATCTTCAGCAGTGATGACGGCAACGGGGCTGGATGCCACGAGGTCAGGGCGCGCGATGCGCGAGCCGGTGACCAGAATCTCTGCCCCGCCATTATCATCGGCAGTGGATGTCTGCGCGGATTCAGGAGGCGCTTCCTGGATCGTCTCCGGCGTCGCAGGCGTGGACTGGGCGAATGCCGCCGAAGGAACGGCAACGAGCGCCGCACATCCCGCGCCAAATACCGCAAGCACGGAAAGAGCAGTGCCGCCGCGCAGCGCGCCGGATTTCGAAATATTGGTCTTGGTCACGTCAGTCGTTCCTCTGTTTTGTGGCGGGATAAAAGCAGTCATCGCTCTCAACCCCGACAATGGCAGACCTAAGATGCGCACTGACGCGCAACTGGCATGAACTGCCGATCGCCTGAATATGAATGGATTGTAAAGATCGCCCTTCGGCGAGTCGTTGCGATTCACCAACTCTGTAGCATAAATGCAACAATCGTTTTATCGTGATATCTCGTTGTAACAGGTAGTAAGTATCGTGTATAGATGGCGCAGATTGGTTTTTCAATACTAAGTTTATCTGTACAACTTTGCACGGTTATGCCAGTTTGCGCCCGCGATACTTCCGTTGCGAACAAGCCCGTTGGGCTAGATTACATGAATATTTGAAAAGACGAATTCGTAAAAAGGAACGTTCGGCGATCGGGTCTATGTGTCCCGCAGATCGCCGATCGGAGCGCATGGCCCAGCGCCGCGTTGGCAGGGCGGCGAACCTGAATGTGATATTAATGCTACAGCCTTCCCAGATTGTAAAGCAACCGGATTTTCGCGGGGTGCAAAATTCGGCAA
>Ga0268264_10005245_pt1 | contig 10967 bp, 8 predicted proteins | sample KBSSwiS32_FD_190357 | JGI IMG/M metagenome (GOLD analysis project Ga0268264, IMG submission 190357) | Switchgrass rhizosphere microbial communities from Kellogg Biological Station, Michigan, USA - KBS Switchgrass S3-2 (SPAdes) (version 2) | ecosystem: Host-associated > Plants > Roots >... | reverse complement strand
ATTTGGCGACGTCGACCGGGAGCTCCAGCGCGAACACGGTGCGACCCGGCTCGGAGGTGAGGGTGAGCTGGCCGCGGTGCGCGGCGGCGATCTTCCTCGCCAGCGCCAGCCCCAGGCCGGTCCCCTTCTCTCGCGTGGTGTAGAAGGGCTCGAAGATCTTCTCGCGCAGCTCGGGCGGGACGCCGGCGCCCGCGTCCTGCACCTCGATGCGGTAGCGCCCGTCCTGGAGCATGCCGCGGACGCGCACCTCCGCGCCCGCGGGCGAGGCCTGCACCGCGTTCTTGAGCAGGTTGCCCACCGCGGAGATGAGCAGCGCCTGGTCGCCGCGGAGCGTGGCGCGGTCCGCCTGGGCGGTGACCTTGACCTGGCGCGCGGCGGCGTCCGCGGTGGCCATCTGCCCGGCCGCCGCCACCACCGACTCCGCCTCCAGCGGCTCGGAGGCCACGCGCTGGTCGCGGGCGAAGGTCAGGAACTCGTCCACGATGCGCTGGAGGTAGTCGATCTCCCCCTGGATGCGGCGGACGTGTCCCTGGGCCTCGGCGGCGTCGGGGCGCGGGGCCAGCTCCTCGGAGATCAACCCGGTGAAGAGCTGGATGCCGCCGATGGGGTTGCGCACCTCGTGCGCCACGCCGGCCAGCATCATCTTGAGCTGCCGGTCGCGGCTCTCCAGCGCCTGGCGCATCGCCTCCAGCTCGGTGGAGAGGGTGCCAATCTCCAGCGTCCGCTCCGGCGGCACCCTGGTCTGCAGGTCTCCCTGCCCGATGCGGAGCGCCGCCGCCATCAGCCGGCGCAGCGGCGCGGTGAGCGTGCGCGCCGTCCCCAGCGCCACCAGCGCGATCACCATCAGCCCCGCCGCGCCCAGGCCGATGAAGCTCCGCAGCAGGCTGCGCAGCGGGCCGAAGAACATGGCGCTGCCCTCGACGCCGACGGCGCCCACGACCTTCCCATCGGCGCGGATGGGCGCGTAGCCCGTCTTGTAGAGCTGGCCGTCGCTCCCCTCGAAGAGCACCTGGGAGTAGGCGCGCTCGCCGGCGAAGACCCGCTTCAGCTCCAGCCGGTCGCGGAAGAGCTCCGGCACCTCGGCGCCCACGGGGAGCCCGGAGGCGGCGTCGGCGCGGAGCCGGCCCTGGGCGTCGAAGGCGAACACCCGGCGCGCGCCCGCCGCCTGCTGCACCTCGGTGAGCAGCGCGCGGATGTTGCGCCAGGTGCGGGTGCCGGTGGCGTCGTCGCCGGGCTCGATGGAGAGGAGGCGTTCGCCGTTCACCTGCGCCGCGCCCGCCGCCGCCACCGCGGAGAGGCTGCGGCCCAGCTCGTCCTCCAGGATGCGGCGGGAGACGACGTAGCCCACCGCCGCGCTCACCGCGGTGAGCGCCAGCGCGGGGACCAGGAACGCCACCAGCAGCCGGGAACGGAGCGAGCGCAGCATCGCCTCTCAGCGGCCCGAGCAGATCCTGGCGATCAGCGCCATCGACGACTCGTCGAACTGGACGAACTCGATGCCCATCCCGCGCGCCTGCCCGGACGCGTCCCGCTTCACGTGCGCCACCCGGCCCATCCCCTCGATCAGCCTGGAGCCGTCCTTGAGCGAGAACTGGAGGTGGAGCATGGTGCCCACCGGGGACGGCGCGTCGGTGGTGATGAAGATGCCGCCCGGGGAGAGGTTCGTCGCGTACTCGGCGAGGAAGTCCTCCAGGCTGTTGAAGCGGTACTGGACCAGCAGCGACACCGGCGTGCGCGTGTGCTTGCGCTCCTTGCGGCTGGAGTCGGAGGTCATGTCGCGGCGGACATCCTACCCCCACTCGGGGCTCAGTCCGGACGGAAGCGGCGCTCGATGCGCGAACGGAGCAGCTCCAGCGCCGCGCGCTCCTTCATCCCCGCGCGGCGGTCGAGCTTGGCGGTGAGGGGCCTGGGCGGGATGGGGTCCATGCCGCGCAGCTCCTTCGCGCCGGAGAAGAGCTGGACGGCCTCGGGCGGGACCGGCACCTTGTAGGCGGCGAAGTAGCAGTCGTGGAGGCGGCGCGAGAGGTCCGCGGCGGTGAGGCGGGCGCGCTCTTCCTCCAGGAGCTGGAAGGCGATGGACGCGCCGGAGAGCTTCACCACCGCCTCTTGCAGCAGGCCCAGCTTGAGCGCCTGCGGGTTGAGCGCCTCCAGCCCGTCCGAGCGGCTGAAGAGGAAGTAGCGCTTGTGCACCGCGAAGCACCTCGGGCACACCAGCGCGTGCAGCTCGTCCAGGCCCCGGGTGCGGAGGACGTGCTGCGATTCGGAGGTCTCGCCGCAGGCGGAGCAGCGTTCGCGCGGGCCGAGGAGGCGGAGGGCGTCGCGGGCCAGCGCGGCGAGTGGCGCGTGCTCGAGCGCGATGGTGACGCCGGGGAGGAGGTCGGCGCCGCGGAGCTGGACGCCGAAGTGGACCGCGCCCTTGCCCTGGTCTTGTTCGCGCAGGCCCAGCTCGAGGTGCGGCGGGAGCTGCGCGAGGAGCGCTTCGAGGGTGGGCGCCTGGGGCCAGCGCTGGCGGAGGGCGTCGTAGCGGGCGCGCCAGTCGTCCGGCGTCTCCAGCGACTCGGGCGGGCCGCCGGCCAGCTCGCAGAAGTAGGCGAGCAGCGTGAGCGCGACGTCCCAGGGCTGCGTCTCCAGCCGGGCCTCCAGCTCCCGCGCCAGCTCGCGGGCGGCGGAGGTGGCGGCCTTGCGCTCCAGCCGCGCCGCCCCGCGCCGCACCAGCGGGCTCTCCAGCACCGGGTCGAACGCGCGCAGCGAAGCGCCGGTCCGCCCCTTGCGAGTCAGCGCCTTCATCCGTTGCTCCCTCCGGGCGCTCAGCGCGCGCGCCGCCTGCTCCACCGCGCGCAGCCGCGCCCACGCGTCCGCCAGCGCCTCCTTCTCCTCCTGCGCCAGCTCCTTGGCCGTCTCCGCGAGGTAGTCAGACCCGGCCGCCTTGCGCTGTTCAGCCTCCTCCAGGAGCCGGTAGGTGTCCGTCGCTCTCAGGCGGTCCATCTCCGCTCGCAGCGACCGAGCGGCCTGCTCCAGCACGCCGGTGCGCTTGCGGAGGTGACCGAGGCGGTCCTCCTCCGTGAGCGGGCCCAAAGGTTCGCCCGCGCCGACCTTCTCCGCCATCACCTCCAGCGCGGTGCGGTCGGCGCGGTCGTAGGCGGCGTTGACCTCGGTCATCAGGTGGTGGAGGCGGGCGCGCTCCTCGTCGGACTGGGCGAGGTCGGGGTGGAGGACGCGGGCGAGGCGGCGGAGGAGGCGCTTGAGGGCGCGGGCTTCGTCCTCCTGCTCCGGTGGGGGAGGTTCCTCGAGATCCTCCTCGGCCGTGGGTTCCTCCTCCTCCTCCTCGAATGATGGAGGAGCCGCTGGTCGCGAACGGCGCTTCTGGGCCGGCTTCTTCTTCTCCGGTCTTGGCGGAGGCGCGTCGAGCGCGGCGGTGAGGCGAGCGACGGCGTCGCGGAGCCACCGGAGCTTGCGGACGAGGCGTTCGGCCAGCTCCAGCGAGTGGTAGCCGCCGCGGAGGGCCTCGTCGTGCGCGCGCGCGAACGCCTCCAGGCGGGCGGAGAGGTCGTCCACCTGGGCATCGAGGGTGTTGACCTCCTCCAGCGCGGCGCGCAACGCCCGCTCGGCCTCGGCGACGCGGTCGGCCGGTCGCTCGGCGTGCGGCACCAGGCCGTCGGCCTGCCGGAGGGCGGAGGTGGGGTCGGGCGCCACGCGAATGACTATGGACGCGTTGGCGCCTGACGCAACCGAGTTCGGCGAGAACGCGGCGGGGCGGGTGGCACCGGGTCACCCCGAGTGATGACGGCGAGTTCCGGGATGGCGCGGGCCGTGCAATCCGTGCTGGTCGTACATCAAGGGAGCACCACCTTTGGGAATCACCGTCCAGATCAAGCCCGCGGCCGGCGGGAATGGCGCGCTGGTGACCGTGAGCGGCAGCGTGCAGCACGTCATCACGGACCAGGAGCGCGCCTGCTTCGGCCTCGACGACGCCGCGCTGAAGGACGCGATCGAGAAGTACTTCGGGAAGGGCCCGGAGGACGCGTTCCTCAAGGGGCCCACGCCCTGGGACGACCTCTACCGGACCTACCAGTGGCCGCAGGTGGAGACGGTGCTGGTGGCGCAGAGCGCGCAGTTGCTGGAGGTCGCCTCGCCGCCGCCGGAGATGGAGGTCGAGCTCTCGGACCTGGACCAGGGCTTACCGATCGACGCCGGCCGGGGGGTGCTCAAGGCGCGGATCGTCTATGCGGCGTACCTCATCGGCGCGACCGCTCTCCACTACCGGGTGCCGTGGAAGGGCCATCCGTTCTGGGCGCTCGACATCGGGCAGGTGATGCTCTCCGGCGGCATCCAGAACCACCGTCGAGTCACCCACGACATCACCGTCGCCTACGCCTCCAGGGCAGAGCCGGTCGCCCAGGTGGCGTGAATGGTTTGGCAGGAGGCGGGCGGGAGGTCCCGGTCGCTCGAGAGCAAACCCGCTTCCATCTTCCCCGTCTCCTCGGCCGCTGACGGACGGTGGGCGCGGGCGGGCCGGGACGCTCTCCGCCTCCTGCCATTTTTTCCGGCCGTCGGGTTCAGCCCTTCTTCTGGTAGGTGCCCATGGTCTCGGCCTGCTCGAGGATGTGCCCGGACATGGCGGACTCGAGCTGCGCCTTGGTGATGGGCCCGCGGTCGCCGAGGACGGTGTCCAGGGCGTAGAGCTTGAAGAAGTAGCGGTGGCGGCCGATGGGCGGGCACGGGCCGTTCCAGCCGGTCTTCTTCCAGTCGTTGAGCCCGTCGTGGGCGCCGGAGGGCGCCTTCCTCGTCTTCTCCGCGAGCGACGTGGCGGTCGCCGGGAGGTCGTAGAGCACCCAGTGGACCCACACCATCTTCGGCGCCTTCGGATCCGGCGCGTCCGGGTCGTCGACGATCAGCGCGAAGGACCTGGTGTTCGCGGGAGCGCCCGACCAGCGGACCTCCGGCGATTCATCCACGCCTTCGCAGGTGTGCTTCGAGGGGATCTCCTGGCCCGCTCCGAACGCGGGCGTCGTCAGCGTGAGCGCCATTGGCACCTCCGCGGCGATGTATGGACCTCTCCGGGCGCGTTCGCGAGCGCGCCGATGGGCGGATGTTGACGCCCGGTCGCTGCGAGGGCCGCGGCGCCAAGCGCCGTCCGTGTGCTACGCCGTCGCCACCATGACCCGCGCCGCCGCTCTCTCCCTCTGTCTGCTCACCGCCTGCGCGACCTCCAAGCCGTCCTCGCCGCCCTCACCCGGCGGCGGCAACAACGACGCCGCCCGCGCCGCCGTCCGCCACTTGGCCGACGAGTACGTCGCCGTCTTCACCGCCACCTTCCCCGAGTCCGCGGAGTCGAACGGGCTCACGGGGGGAGCGCCGGACGGGCTGTCCGACAACTCGCTGGCCGCGCTCGAGCGCTGGCACGCGCGCGAGGACGCCTGGGCCGCGCAGGCCGCGGCCATCGACGGGGCCTCGCTCTGGGGGACGCCGGAGTGGGCGCTGCACGGGCTGTTCAAGGAGGCCATGGACTCCAGCCGCCTGCTCCGCGTCTGCCGCGGCGAGCTGTGGCCGGTGAGCCAGATGGGCGGCTGGCAGGTGGGGTTCAGCCAGCTCGCCAGCAACCAGCGCATCGACACTCCCGAGCTTCGCGCGGCCGCCATTCGCCGCTTCGCCAAGCTCCCCGCCTGGCTCGACACCGAGATCGCCAACGCCCGCGAGGGCCTCAAGCAGGGCTACTCCACGCCCCGCCGCGCCGCCGAGCGCGCCCTCAAGCAGGTGGAGGGCTTCGTCGTCCCGGCCAAGGACTCGCCGCTCTTCGACCCCGCCCGCCGCGCCAACGACCCGGCCTTCACCGCCGAGTGGACCGCACTCCTCGACCAGAAGCTCCGCCCCGCCATCACCCGCTACCGCGACTTCCTCCGCGACGAGTACCTCCCCGCCACCCGCACCGACCCGTCCCTCCTCAAGAACCGCGACGGCGCCGCCTGCTACCGCGCCCAGTTCCGCTTCTGGACCACCCTGGACCGCCCACCCGAGGAGACGTTCCGCCTGGGCCAGGCGCGCGTGAAGCAGAGCGTGGAGGAGGCGCAGGCGATCGCCAAGACCACCCTCGGCGTCACCGCGCTCCCCGACATCGTGGCGCGCCTCCAGGCGGACCCGCGCAACCACTTCTCCTCTCGCGAAGAGGTGCTGGCCAACGCCCGCGCCGCGGTGGCGCGCGCCAGAGACGCCGTCCCCCGCCTGTTCAGCCACGCGCCCGCCGCCGACGTCGTCGTGCAGCCGTATCCGCAGCAGCTCGAGGCGTCCGTGAGCGACTCGTACCAGTCGGGCTCCGAGGACGGCGTGCGGCCGGGCATCTACTGGATCACCCTGCGGGACCCCGCCGCGCAGCTCCGCTCCAACCAGGAGCTCACCGCCTTCCACGAGGCGTACCCCGGCCACCACATGCAGATCTCCTTCGCCTACCAGTTCGGCCCCAAGCACCCGCTGCTCCGGCTCACCGGCAACTCCGGCTACATCGAGGGCTGGGCCCGGTACGCCGAGTCGCTCGCGGAGGAGATGGGCGTCTTCAGCTCGCCGCTCGGCCACATCCAGCGGCGCCTCTGGCCGGCCCGCGGCATGGTGGTCGACCCCGGCCTCCACTGCTTCGGCTGGACCCGCGAGCAGGCCATCCAGTTCGTCTCCGAGTCCGGCCGCTTCACCGCCAACGAGGCGGAGTCGACCATGGAGCGGATCGCCGTGATGCCCGCCCAGCTCACCGCCTACGACACCGGCGCGCTGGAGTTCTTCGCCCTCCGCGAGGAGGCCAAGGCCGCCCTCGGCAGCCGCTTCGACCTCCGCGCCTTCCACGACGTCGTCCTCTCCAGTGGCCCGGTCACCCTCCCGATGCTGCGGCAGCTGGTGGAGCACTGGATCCAGCAGCAGAAGGCCGCCGGCGGCTGAGCGCCGCGAGCAGCGCGAACGCCAGCAGCGCCAGGCCACCGTTGCCCGCGCTGCACGAGCACCCTCCGGGCGGCTCCGTCCCGTCGTCTCCGCCGCCGCCTCCACCGCCGGAATCGCCACCGCCGCTGTCCGGTCGGCCGCCGCCGCCGTCCCGCCCAGCGTCCGAGATCGCCCCACCGTCGCCGCCGTTGCCACCGTCGGTCGTCCCACCGCCCCCGTCCATCCCGCCCGCGTCGGGCAGCCCCGCGTCCGAACCGGCGTCCGGCGGCGGCGGCGCGACGTTCACCGCGAGGATGCTCGCGGTGGTCTTGTCGAAGTCGGCCGGATCTGAATTCGTGTCCACCCCATCAGGGATGCGCGAGACCGACTCGTCGGCGACGCCGGTCGACGCGCCCGAGGGAGCGCCGTTCCCGGCGCCGTCACCCGCCGGGTCGTCTCCCAGCTCGACGTCGTCCACCTGGTGGTCGGTGAAGTCGAAGAGCTGGAGGTAGACCGCGTCGGACATCGCGCCGGCGGGATCTCCGACGACCGCGCGGCACCCGTTCTTGAACGACGTCAGCGAGCACGTCGCCGAGAAGCGGAGAAACGCGCTCCCGAAGCCGATGACCTCCTCCGCCGGCGTCGCGTCCGTCATGGCCAGGGTCCAGCCGGTGAGGTCGACGGTGCCCGCGTCCTTGTTGAGGAGCTCGACCCACTGGTCGGAGACGTCCTTCGTCCCGTTGCCCGGGTTGGGGTCGAACGGGCTGGCGGCGTCGTTCCAGTCGCGCTGCGGCTGGGTGACGACCTCGTTGATCACCACCGCGCCGGGAGGCACCACGGCGCCCGGGTTGGCGGCCCCGAACGTCGCTGGTCCGATCGCAAAATCCATCGCGTCATTGCCGGTATCGGCGCCATTGGGGGAACGGAACACCGATTCGGTCGCTCCCGACGTCCCCGCGCCCGTCATTCCGTGACCCGGCGCGCCCGTGAGGCCGATGGTCACCTGGTCGAGGGTCCGCCCGTTGTTGTCGTTGAGGATGAGCGTGATGGTGTCGTCCATCGCGCCGGATGGATTGCCGAACACCGCGTAGCCACCCGGCTGGAGCGCCACCAGCGAGGAGCCCGAGGAGTAGTACTGGTTGATGAACGTATCCAGCGCCTGCGGCTGGCTGGACGTGTCGTTCATCTGAAGGGTCCACCCCGTCAGGCTCACGGCGGAGGCGCCGCGGTTGTAGAGCTCGATCCACTCGTCGTTGTCCGACACCACACCGGTGCCCGGCGTCGGGTTGAAGCTCCCGTCGTTCCAGTTCTGCTGGGGATGGGTGACGACCTCGTTGATCACGACCTGGGCCGATGCGACAGGGGCCCAGACCAAGGTGGCGACGAGGCAGGTTCGGAGGCCCATGCCTGGAGTGTCCCACGGCTCGCGCCGGTTTCAGGAGCGGAGCTGCACGGTGGAGCTTCTGTGCCGATGGTCGGCACGCCTCCCACCCGGTTGTGGTGCGGTCGCGCGATTCAAGAAGCGCCGACCGCTTTCAAGAAACCGCCCCGCCTTGTAAGGGGCGACGCATGATCCTCGTCATCGGCGCTACCGGAAGCATCGGCACGGAGCTCGTGCAGCTCCTCTCCACCCGCGGGCACCGCCTCCGCGCCCTGGTGCGCAACCCGGCGCGGGGAGAAACGCTGCGGCCGGGCATGGAGGTCGTCCAAGGGGACCTCTCCCGGCCGGAGACCCTCCCCGGCGCGCTGGTCGGCGTGGAGAAGCTGTTCGCCATGTTCCACGCCCACGACGTCCCTGCGCTCGCGCCCTCGCTCTTCGAGGCCGCGCGGCATGCCGGCGTACGCCACGTGGTCTTCCTCTCCAGCGGCACCATCCTGATGCAGCCACCCACGAAGATCGGCAACTGGCACCTGGCCGGCGAGGAGGCGCTGAAGGCGACGGGGCTGACCTTCACCATGCTCCGCCCCGGCAACTTCAACACCAACACGTTCGGCTGGGCGGGCTCCATCCGAGCGCAGGGGAAGGTGTTCTCTCCCCACCCGGAGAGCCGCAGCGCACCCGTCGACCAGCGCGACATCGCCGCCGCCGCGGCCGCCGCGCTCACCGGCCCCGGGCACGAGGGAAAGACGTACGTCCTCACCGGCCCGGAGGCGCTCACGGCGCGCCGGCAGGTGGAGATCATCTCCGCCGCCATCAGCCGCCCGATCGAGCTGGTCGAGGTCCCGGAGGCGGGCGCGCGCGCGGGCATGTTGAAGGCCGGGATGACCGAGGAGATGGCGAACGCCGTGCTGGAGCTGACGCGCGCCGGGGCGAGCGGGAGCGGAGGCGATGCCCGGGTCACCAACACCATCCGCGACCTCACGGGGACCCCGGCGCGGACCTTCGAGACCTGGGCCCGCGACCACGCGAGCGCCTTCGCATAGTCCGGCGCGAGGGGACGCTCCCGCGTGCCCAGCCCCGCGACGACGAGGTGGCTGCTTCCCGCGTTGCTCGCGCTCACGCTGGTCCTGGACGCCCTCGAGCGGCAGCTCGAGAAGAGCGGCGAGACGACCGGACCTGGCGCCCTATTGCGCGTCCGATGCCGAACAGGGGTCGCCCCACCCCCTCCGCCGGCCGGGGACGCGTGTTCTCATTCACCCCAGGTCACACCTACGACCCGGAGGCACACCATGCGCCACTCCCAGTTGCTCGCTCCCCAGCGGGACTGAGCCCTTCGAAGCGGAGGACAGGCGATGGATGAGGCTCCAAGGCCATCCAGGCCGGCGGAGCTCGCCGAGCCGAGCGCGCTCACCCGGCTGTACGCCGTGGCGCACCGGCTGATCAGCGCGCACACCCTACTGGACGTGGCGAAGGTGGCGGTGTCCGAGGGCGTGGCGGCGATGCGCGCCCGCGGCGGGGCCGCCTACCTGACCGACGGGGTGGGCGACCTGGTGAGGGTCCACGCCGAGCCGGCGGGCGAGTCGCCGCTGCACTTCCCGCCGCTGTCGAACCCGCCCCTGACGCCGCCGCCACCCGACCAGGCCCAGGCGCTGGTGGTGCTGCCGCTGCAGCTGGAGGGCCGCTGCCTGGGCGCGCTCCGGTTCAGCTTCCGCGAGCCGCGCGACTTCGACGGCGGCGAGCGCGCGTTCCTGCTCTTGCTGGCCCAGCAGACGTCGCTGGCGTTCGACCGCGCGCGCTTGCTGGGCGCCGAACGGCAGGCGCGAGTGGCGGCGGAGGGGCGGCAGCGGCGCACCGCGTTCCTCTCCGACGCCTTCGCCCTGCTGGGGGCGGCGCTGGAGAGCGACGGCCTGGCCGCCTCGCTGGCCCGGCTGGCGGTGCCGCGGGTCGCGGACGTCTGCCTGGTGGCGCTGCCGCGGGCGGACGGGGAGGGGATGGAGGAGTGGGTGCTGGCGCGAGCCGACCGCCCGGAGCCGGTGCGGGGCGAGCGCCGCGCGGATCCGTCGGCGGCGCCGGCCGAACCGGTCATCGTCCCCGACCTCTCCGTGGAGGGCGCGCTGGAGGCCGCCCTCCCGCGCGCGCCGGACCGCGAGCGGCTGATCTGGGCCGGGGTGCGCTCGGCCGTGGTGGCGCCGGTGACGGCGCGAGGGCGGACGACCGGGTTGATCGCCTTCGGCGCGCGGGCGCCGGGCCGCTTCGAGCCGGCGGACCAGGACCTCATGGACGAGCTGGCGCGCCGCACCGGCCTGGCGGTGGAGCACGCGCGGCTGTACCGGGAGGCCCGGGCGGCGGAGCGGCGGAAGGACGAGTTCCTGGCCATGCTGGGCCACGAGCTGCGCAACCCGCTGGCGCCCATCCGCACCGCGCTGCAGCTGATGCGGATGAGCGGGAGCGCCGCCTTCGAGCGCGAGCGCGGGGTGATCGAGCGGCAGCTGGAGCACATGGTCCTCCTGGTGGACGACCTGCTCGACGTCTCACGCATCACCCGCGGGAAGATCGAGCTCAAGCGCGACCGGGTGGAGCTGGGCGCGGTGGTGGCGCGGGCCATCGAGATGACCAGCCCGCTGTTCGAGCGCGCCTCGCACCGCCTGCTCCTCTCCGCCCCGGAGCAGCCGCTGTGGGTGATGGG
>Ga0268264_10005244_pt1 | contig 10968 bp, 9 predicted proteins | sample KBSSwiS32_FD_190357 | JGI IMG/M metagenome (GOLD analysis project Ga0268264, IMG submission 190357) | Switchgrass rhizosphere microbial communities from Kellogg Biological Station, Michigan, USA - KBS Switchgrass S3-2 (SPAdes) (version 2) | ecosystem: Host-associated > Plants > Roots >... | reverse complement strand
GGAGCAACTGTATTATGAGCTCTTGCCAAACGGGTAATGCTGTCCAATAAAATAACCACATCATGTCCACATTCAACCAAACGCTTTGCTTTTTGAAGAGCCATTGTACTAACCTTGACGTGCTTTTCTGCAGGCTCATCGAATGTGGAGGCGATAACTTCAGCTTTTACACTGCGCTCCATATCAGTAACTTCTTCGGGTCTTTCATCCACCAAAACAATCATTAAATAACACTCGGGATGATTAGCCGCTATAGCATTGGCAATCTCTTTAAGCAACATTGTTTTACCCGTTTTTGGCTGAGCAACTATGAGCCCGCGTTGTCCCTTGCCAATGGGGGTGAACAAATCCATAATTCTTGTTGAAAGATTATTTGGTTGAGTGCATAAGTTCAGTTTTTCAAAAGGGAAGAGTGGTGTTAAATAATCAAACGGCACTCGGTCACGGACCTCGTCGGGCCCTTTTCCATTTATGGTTTCAACTTTTAAAAGAGCAAAATATTTTTCTCCTTCCTTAGGCGGTCGAACGGAACCGTAAACAGTATCCCCGGTTTTTAACCCAAATAGTTTTATCTGGGAAGGAGACACATAAATATCGTCAGGAGAGGACAAGTAATTATAATCACTGCTGCGCAAGAAGCCGTAGCCATCAGGCATCATTTCTAAAACTCCTTCGCCTAATATTACCCCATCAAATTCAATATTGAAAGCAGTATCTCTGCGTTGCGGAAAACTTCTTTGCTGTACCGCTCCGCCGCCATTCATCTGGTTATCCGGCCCCTGGTTTACATCATCGTTTAATAGTTCTATCAGGGCAGGTGCTATCGCAGCCATTTTATTATGAGAAGCTTCAAGACTTTCCTCAATACTTCTTTCATCTTCCTCCTCTTCCTCCTCTTCTTCGTCTTCTTCGATATTCTTCTTAATAAATTTCTTCTTATCGATTAAGGGTTCCGGTCTTTTTGCTTTTACTTCAGGCTTGGGTTTTTCTTCTGCAACTTCAGGCTGCTGCTCAACTTTATTAATTGTTTCGCCTGAAGGTTTAGGAATTCTTTTGCGCTTGGGCTTTTGGCCCTCAACTTTTGGGCCTTCAACATTACTATTTTCTGCGTTATTCATTACGGATTGTTTATCGAGAATTTTAGAAATCAATTCTTGTTTATCTAATTTTTTTGGGTTAGAAATATGTTGCTGTACTGCTATATCTTGCAGCTCAGGAACGAGCATATCGTTCAGTTGTGAAATGTCGTACATAAGAGACTTATAGATTAAAACTCAAACCAATCTTAAAGCTGTGAAATCTATTTTTGATGATTTATTATGGAAAGGATTCTGGTTACGTACTGATGAATCTTAGAGCATAAGGAGAACTAATCAGCATTTTCCGTTGCAATAATACATCAAATTTATAAAATATTGAAATATTTTCTTCTTAATATTTAAGCTCTCACCGTAAATATTTTTGTTTTTTTCATCTTTTTAACATGGCTATTGAATCCTGTATATTTGCCAGCTGCAAAATCTAATTTATGCGCAATAAAAGAACGAGGGTAAAGGAGGTATTGGCTAAAGATGAAACCAATTATGAAGTAGTAATTATGGGCTGGGTACGAACATTCAGAAATAACCAGTTTATTGCGGTAAATGACGGAAGTACAAATAATAATATACAGGTTGTGGTAGAACTTGGAAAATTTGATGAGTCCCTTTTAAAAAGAATTACAACCGGAGCTGCATTAAAAGTTAAAGGGCAGGTTGTTTCCTCATTGGGCAAAGGCCAAAAGGTTGAAATCAAAGCTTCTTCGATAGAAATTTTTGGAGATAGTGACGCTGAAAAATTTCCATTACAACCTAAAAAGCATAGCCTTGAGTTTTTAAGGGAGATCGCCCACCTGCGTTTTCGAACAAATACGTTTGGAGCCATTTTTCGTGTTAGACATTCCCTGGCATTTGCTATTCACCAATTTTTTAATGAGAGAGGTTTTATTTATTTGCATACACCTGTTATTACCGGATCTGACGCTGAGGGCGCTGGAGAATTATTTCACGTAACCAGCTTCGATCTTAATAATCCGGCGAAAAATGACGATGGTACTATTAATTACAAGGAAGATTTTTTCGGAAAGGCCACTAATCTCACAGTAAGCGGGCAATTGGAAGCAGAATTAGGTGCCTTAGCTTTCGGAGATGTATATACATTCGGTCCAACATTTCGTGCCGAAAATTCTAATACAGCCCGGCATCTTGCCGAATTTTGGATGATTGAGCCTGAAATGGCTTTCGCCGACCTTGAAGATGATATGAATCTTGCCGAAGAATTTGTAAAGCATATCATTACCTATGCTCTTAAAAATAACCGTCCTGATCTTGAATTTTTAGCTGCTCGTTTAAAAGAGGAAGAAGATCAAAAACCGGTTGGTGAGAGAAGTGAATTTGGGTTAATTGAAAAACTTGAGTTCGTTATAAATAATAATTTCGAGCGACTTACTTATACAAAAGCCATTGATATTTTAAGAGATTCCACCCACAATAAAAAAAGGAAATTTCAATATTTGATTAACGAATGGGGAGTCGATTTGCAAAGTGAACACGAGCGCTATCTGGTAGAAAAACATTTTAAAAAGCCCGTTATTTTAACTGATTATCCGAAAAATATAAAAGCGTTTTACATGCGCCAAAACGATGATGGTAAAACAGTCGCCGCTATGGATATTCTGGCTCCCGGTATTGGCGAAATTGTAGGAGGATCCCAACGAGAAGAAAGATTAGATAAACTTATTCAGCGCATGAAAGAAATGGACATTTCAAGGCAGGAGTTAGATTGGTACCTTGATACCCGCAGATTTGGTACATGCCCTCATGCTGGCTTTGGGCTTGGGTTTGAGCGACTTGTTGTTTTTGTTACCGGCATGACGAATATCCGCGACGTAATACCTTTTCCAAGGACGCCAAAAAGCGCAGAGTTTTGATTTTTATAATCTCTAAACCTTTTTTGCATCTTCGCCGGATTTCAAACCAGTAGCAACCCACACAAAATTTTCAATAAATTGCTAAGCACTTGACGTCTCTCTAATATCAAAAATGTATTCAATTTGGTTTTTTTCTAACCGCTTTTTTATTTTTTGTATTTTCAATTAATGATGCTCCGTCATATCCCTTTCTTAAAAGCTGTTTTTTTACACAGTATATCAGCATTTGGGGGGCCACAGGGGCATTTTGGAATGATGATGAAAACATTTGTTGACCGGAGAGGAGATGTTACCAAAAAAGAATTAATGGAATACGTTGCATTTTGCCAGCTTTTACCCGGGGCTTCGTCAACGCAAACATTAACTCTTATCGGGTATAAAAGAGGTGGCGTATCATTAGCTATACTTACCTTAATTATTTGGATTTTACCAGCTTCTATTTTAATGGGCGCATTTTCCTTTCTCCTGCATTATTTTGATGTGAAAGGTATTGATTTAAGGCTTTTTAAATTTATTCAACCGATGGCTGTGGGGTTTTTAGCCTTCGCAGCATTGAGAGCTCACAAAGTCTCAGTAAATAATCTAATTACTCACGCAATAATGGTGGTCTCTCTTGCCATCACTTTTATTTTATTTAAAACGCCTTGGGTTTTTCCAATCCTCATTATTTCAGGAGGAATTGTTACCAATTTTAGCAGCAAGCGCATCCCCGAAAAAGAAGTAATTAAACCGAAGCAAATTAAGTGGACTAACATCTGGTTATTTGTTTTATTATTTATTATAGCAGGATTTTTTAGTGAAAAAGCAAGAAAAAATGATTGGCCTGAAAGGAGGGCCTATAATCTATTTGAAAACTTTTATCGCTTTGGAAGCTTGGTGTTTGGCGGAGGAGACGTATTGATGCCCATGATGTATGAGCAGTTTGTAGTTAGAGAAAAAACAAAATATATGACCACTGAAGAATATTTAACAGGGTCGGGCATGGTAAGAGCGATACCTGGGCCCGTGTTTTCGGTTGCCACATATACAGGCGGAATGGCTATGAGGTCCGATGGAAAAGGAATGCAGCTACTCGGGTGTGTTATTGGAACTATAGGTATTTTTTTACCCAGTGCACTTTTAGTTTTATTTTTTTATCCGGTGTGGCATAATCTAAAAAAATATGTGTTGGTCAATAGAGCACTTGAAGGAATTAACGCTGCTGTTGTAGGTATTATGTGGGCGGCCTCCTTGTATCTGTTGAAAGATATTTCCATTACAGATCTTAAAACTGTGAGCTTTTTAAACATTGGAGTAATTGCTGGTACTTTCGTATTATTAAGCTTTACTAAGATACGATCACCATATGTGGTATTAGGTTGTTTATTTTTAGGATGGATATTTTAAGCAGGCACTTTTTTATAATAACTACTTCTTTGAATTTCTTCTTTTACCACATCCGGAACTAAAAATCTTATCGATTTTTTTTCTTTTATAAGGTTTCTAATAAAGGTGGAGGAAATATCCAGTAAGGGACCATTTAGTATTTTGATATTTGCGTTCGGTTCGTTTCCTATCTCAAAGCCCGGGCGCTTATAAACTATGATTGAATATTCTTTAATTAGCAATTCACTATTTTTCCAGTTTTTGATATTTTTAAAGCTATCACTTCCCATAACGATTGTAAAATTATAGTCGGGATACTTTTCCCTTAAATAGATCAATGTATCAATTGTATATGATGGCTTCGGCAGATTAAATTCAATAGTGCTGCATTTCAATTTGTTTTCGCCATCAATAGCACTTTGCAGCAAATGTTGTCTGTGATATTCATTTAAAAGTTCTTTCTGCGGTTTCAAAGGGTTTTGTGGTGAAAGTATAAACCAAAGTTGATCAATACCACCGTAAGAAACAATATAATTTGCAATAATCAAATGTCCTATATGAACAGGGTTGAAGGAGCCAAAAAATAAGCCTATGTACATAATAAACTGATTATCAAGTAATTAACTCTTCGACAATGATTTTTTCGGCTTCATTCATTCGTAAACTTAATTGATAGCCGGAAACGATGATAGAAATCGGATCTCCCCATGGTGCCTTTTTTTCAATACTTATAATTTCCCCTGGCAAACAACCCATTTCCATCAATTTCAAAATAATCTCATCATTTTCAAAAGATATTATAATCGCTTTTTTGCCAACCCCAATCTCGGATAAACGCTTTTTATTCATCCGCAAATGTAAAAGGCTGGGCGTAGGTTTTAATTACGAAATTTGGAAACACCAAATTTAAACCGTTTGAAAAATGTGTTTTTTCACTATGCGGATAAAAAAAAGCGTATAAATAATACAAAAGCAATCCAGTTATTGGTCAAGAAGATTTTTGAAACAGAGGGAGTTTCCTTTGCAAGGATTGATTATGTCTTTTGTTCTGACGAATATCTTCATCCGATAAATGAAAAATTTTTACATCGGGTCAATTACACCGACGTCATTTCTTTTTCTCTTAACAATCCCGATCTTCCTGTAATTGGTGAAATTTATATAAGTCTGGATCGGATTAAGGCCAACTCAAAAAAGTATGAAGTTTCATTTAGAGATGAGCTGTTGCGAGTAATCTTTCACGGTGCTTTACACCTATGTGGATACAATGACAAAAGGAAAAAAGAAATAGAAGTTATGAGATTCAAGGAAAATGAATATTTGCACGCCTTTAAGACTTAAATATCCGTTGATATATATATGTGTTTCACGTGAAACTGTCTTGGCCTTAGATCCAGTAACTTTCTTCTTAAAAAATCAATTAAAAATTTGCTCAGTACATTTGCGTTAATGTTTCCTTCCTACGATATAATTGTGATCGGAGCCGGCCATGCTGGCTGTGAAGCTGCAGCTGCCGCGGCTAATTTAGGAAGCAAGGTCCTATTAGTAACCATGAATCTGCAAACTATTGGTCAAATGAGTTGTAACCCAGCCATGGGTGGCATTGCTAAGGGGCAGATAATACGGGAAATAGATGCTCTTGGAGGATTAAGTGGCGTTATAACCGATGAGACCATGATCCAGTTTAGGATGCTTAATAAAAGCAAGGGCCCGGCTATGTGGAGTCCACGTGCTCAAAGTGACCGGACCTTATTTTCTATAAAATGGAGAGAAATGTTGGAAAGCATCCCTAATATTGATTTTTATCAGGACATGGCGGTAGGGCTAAAAAGAAACGGAAATAAAATTACTGGGATTATAACCTCGCTTGGTCATACAATCACCAGTCGGGCAATAATTTTAACTAATGGAACTTTCTTAAACGGAATTATCCATATTGGCGAAAAGCAATTTGGTGGCGGTAGAGTGGCAGAAAAATCATCTTTCGGTATAACTGAGGTTTTAAAAGAATGGGGTTTTAAAAGTAGCAGGCTAAAAACAGGTACTCCCCCACGTATAGACGGGCGATCCCTTGATTATTCAAAAATGGAAGTCCAAAATGGGGACAACGAAATTATTGGTTTCTCATATTTGCCAACTAAAAAACCGGAAAAGCAAAAACATTGCTGGATTACTTATACAAATACCGAAGTTCATGACATTTTAAAAACCGGGTTTGAAAAGAGCCCGATGTTCCAAGGCCGGATCCAAGGGATCGGACCCAGATATTGCCCGAGTATCGAAGATAAAATAAACCGCTTTGGAAACAGAGAACGACATCAACTTTTTATAGAACCTGAGGGCTGGAACACTGTTGAGGTTTATGTTAATGGATTTTCTTCTTCTCTGCCAGAACTTATTCAGTATCAAGCACTTAAGAAAATAAGTGGTTTTGAAAATTGCAAACTTCTAAGACCAGGTTATGCCATAGAATATGACTATTTTCCTCCCACCCAACTAAAATTAACACTGGAAACGAAGTTTATTGAAAATTTATTCTTTGCTGGGCAGATTAATGGAACGACGGGTTATGAAGAGGCCGCCTGCCAAGGATTAATAGCCGGGATAAATGCACATCAAAAGCTTAATGACGCCGAACCGTTTATATTAAAGCGAAATGAGGCCTATATTGGAGTGTTAATAGATGATTTAGTAAACAAGGGAACTGATGAGCCATATAGAATGTTTACAAGCAGGGCTGAATTTAGAACTCTTTTGCGGCAGGACAATGCAGATATAAGGCTAACGGAAAAAAGCTATAAAATGGGTCTTGCGTCACAACAAAGAATAGAACTTGTCAGAGATAAGCTAGAGGAAATAGAAGAAATTAAAACTCTTTTAGCCGCCGCATCCATTGAGCCTGAAGAAGTTAACGCGTACCTTGCTTTTCTAGATTCAAGTGCACTACCGCAAAGACAGAAGGCTTCTCAATTATTATTGCGCCCAGGGGTAACCCTGGCTGCCTTAATAAAAGAATTACCAAAACTAAAAATCCTTTCAAAATTTCATCCTCAATCACTTGAACAGGCCGAAATACAATTGAAATACGAGGTTTATCTTAGCAAGGAAAACGAACTGGCGACAAGGATGAATTTATTAGAAGAGCATGCGATACCAGATAATTTTAACTATGATAAAATTATCTCTCTTTCTAATGAGGCACGTCAAAAATTCAATAAGATAAAACCTCAAACCTTAGGTCAGGCTGGTAGAATAAGTGGCGTAAATCCCAGTGATGTTCAGATTCTAATGGTTTATATGGGAAGATAAAATTGCGGCTTGGACATCTTTTCATAATTACTTTATTTAATATGTATATAAATATGAGTTTATTTTTTCCCACTGAAGTCACCAAAGAAGATGTTTTTACAGGCATACGTAAAGAACTTGCCATTCATGACTTCACGATAATAAACAATGAAGCCCGCCCCTGGGGTGGTTTTTTTGTCATAGATGAAGACCAGGCAACAAAATTTTTAGAAATATACTTCCCCTCACTAAACGAAAATGAAGTAGTTGCAGAAAATAAACTAAGCCCTAAAATTTTGGTAGTTGAGGCCGGAAAAAGACTAAGTTGGCAATATCATTACCGCCGTGCAGAAGTGTGGAAAGTTATTGGTGGTACAGTTGGAATTATAAGAAGTGATAGCAACCATGAAAATGCCACAGAAGCACTTAATGCAGGTGATATTATAAAGCTGAAACAGGGAGAGCGCCACAGATTGGTTGGCTTAAATGACTGGGGAATTATTGCGGAGATTTGGCAACACACCAATAAAGAATGGCCAAGTGATGAAGAAGATATCGTTAGGCTAAACGATGATTTTGGAAGGTGAAACCTTGAAGAACCATTAAAAACCTACTCAAAGTTTAGTCTTAACTAATAAAATGTTTTGTGGTGTGGGGCGAACCACAACCTACTTTATTATACTTAATCTATCTCCTCGTTTTCTTCCTGTCAAAATCCAACACTGATAAAGCTTTCAGCGGCTTTTCATAAAATGTATCCGAAACATTAACAAAGAAAAAGTGTACCGCATAGTGTACCGCTTATTAAATAAAGTACTTTTAAGCTGCTAAAACTAACAGCTATGAATATTTCATTTTATCTCACTCGCCCCACTGCCAACATCGAAACCTCTATCTATGCTCGCTTATGCTATAGCGGACTTAAACTGAAATGGTTTACACCTGAAAAAATTTGTCCATCGTATTGGAATAAGGATAATCAGAGGGCAAAGCAAACCGGTAAGTTTAAGGAATATCCAGAGTTTAATGCCCGGCTCAATAACATTGAATCTTACATTAACAACATATATCGCAGGTACCTAAACGACCACGGCGGCAAAATACCAACACCGGAAATATTGAAGGATTTATTTGATACAGAAATCAAAAAAAGAGAACCGCTGGCAGAAAAAGAAAGATCATTTTTTGGATTTTTTGAAGAGTTAATAAACCAGTCTAAAAAGGGCGTGAGGTTACACCCTAAGACCGGCAAACCCATTAGTAACAACACTGTAAAGACCTATGTTACCACGTTTAAACACCTCTCCGAATTTCAATTAAACTACGGGAGGGAAATAAATTTTAATAGTATTGACCTTGACTTTTATAATGACTATGTGGAGTATTTGATGACCGGTAAAAAACTTCACCCTAAGACGGGCCACCTTATTTCTCTTAACCTTTCCTCAAATACCATTGGTAAACATATCCAGATCATAAAACTGGTGCTAAACGAGGGCACTGAAAGGGGGCTATACACAAACAAATCATTTAAAAGTAAGAGGTTTGTAACGATTCGGGAGGATTCAGATAGCATTTATTTATGCGAGAAAGAGGTGCAAGAACTGGAATGTCTGGATATTTCAAATAATGCTCGTTTAGAAAAAGTGAGAGACTTGTTTTTAATAGGATGCAGGACAGGTCTGCGTTATTCCGATTATTCCATTTTAAAAGCTGATCAAATTAAGGACGGGTTTATTGAAACTATTCAAACTAAAACAAATGCCCCGGTAGTCATTCCTATTCATAACACCGTAAAAAAAATAATTGAAAAATATAATGGGGTATTACCCAAATCAATAAGTAATCAGAAAACAAACGCTTACCTGAAGGAATTGGGTAAAATGTTGCCTTCACTAACTGTCACAACCTCCAAAACGTTCACTAAAGGGGGCATAAGGATCGTAAAAAATTATAAAAAGTGGGAATTATTATGTACCCATACCGCCAGAAGAAGTTTCGCAACAAATGAATTTTTAGCAGAAGACTATCCGACGCCCACTATTACAATTATGGCAATCACCGGCCATAAAACTGAAAAGGCCTTTTTAAGATACATCCGGGTAACTCCCAGCGGACATGCAAAACTTTTACAGCGCAATTGGACAAATAGAAATAAGTTGAGAGTAGCCGGTTAATTAATAATATGTCGTAGTTCGCCGCCTATTTGCCAAATTCTGTAGTCTCTGGCCCGTGTATGTCAATGGCCTTTCCTGGCGCTCCTACGGCGATGCGGACTATTTACGATGCTTCTCGTACCCTGCTATTGCACTTATATTGCCTGTCTGTAATAGGCTTAGAACGCCCTTTAAATGCACTTCTTCACACCTCTGCCAGGCGCTTGAATTAGATACTTTTTTATTATAAAGGATATGTAGACCTGTGCCTCAACAGGTAAAATTACACCACTAAAACCCTAAAAAACTGAATCGGCAGAAGAAGGGTGGCAAAACAAAGGTTGTAAATTTTACCAATCTTTTTTACTATCGTTTTTTACATCGAATATATCATCCATGGTTTTTCCAAAAGCATAAAAAGACCTTAGGGTGTTATTACTTGTGGGCAATTTTCCGTTTTTGTCCACAAAGTCATTTAACGGAAGGCTCATTTGATTTGCGGCTACTACAGATTTTACATTTTTAACTATTACCCGGTATTTGTCATCCTTAAATTGAATAACAAATTCAGCGGTCATTGGGTGAATAAGCCATACTGTAATGTTACTCCACTTGTAACCATATTTTTTATAGTTTATTTCTAAATCTTTAAACGATCCGGTAATTTGATCGTCCGATATACTGGCCGAAATAATTGAAAGCCTCGGGTCAGTTGTAAATTTATTTATAGCTAACTCCTTAATTTCTTTCTTTGTTTTACCTGGCAGATCGAAAGGGGTGATATAAGAGACGGCATTATTTTCCACGACATATTTGTCAACTATACTTTTTGTGCTATCCATTTTTTGCGACATCCCATTTGTCGCTATTATAAGCGACAGCATCAATAATAGGCTTTTCATTATTTAATTTTAGGAAAGCAAGTATAGTTATAATAAAAGGATTTCTTTGTTATTTTTCAGCTAACTGCAAGTAGGCCCTCACCTTGGCTATATAGAATTGTTTCGCAGTTGACCTTTATCCATAAATCTACTATCGTTAGCTGTAAGACCAGGTATATTTGTAACACCGCGGCCGGAAGGCCTAACACTAAGCCAAATCCCAACGGCTCAACTATAATACATCAAACAATGGATAACAGGCATTTTAGCCGGTATTTCATCTTTAATAAAGCCCTTCGTAAGACCAATA
>Ga0268264_10005243_pt1 | contig 10969 bp, 8 predicted proteins | sample KBSSwiS32_FD_190357 | JGI IMG/M metagenome (GOLD analysis project Ga0268264, IMG submission 190357) | Switchgrass rhizosphere microbial communities from Kellogg Biological Station, Michigan, USA - KBS Switchgrass S3-2 (SPAdes) (version 2) | ecosystem: Host-associated > Plants > Roots >... | reverse complement strand
GAGCTCGTCGGCCAGGCGGGCGGCGGCCATGCCGGCCCCGACGACGACCGTCCTTCCGGCGTTCATGCTCGGACCGCCGCGGCGCAGACCTTGAACTCCGGCATCCGGCTGGCCGGGTCGAGCGCGTCGTTGGTGAGCCGGTTGGCGCCGACCCAGTGGAACGGCACGAAGACAGTGTCCGGGCGGATCGTCGAGACCACCCGGGCCGGCGCCTTGAGCTCGCCGCGCCGGGTGGTGACCACGACCGGCTCGCCGTCGTGCGCGCCGATCCGGTCCGCCAGCATGGGGTGCAGCTCGACGAAGGGCCCGGCGTCGGGGAGGTCGCGGATCCGCCGCGTCTGGGCGCCGGACTGGTACTGACCCAGCACCCGGCCCGTGGTCAGGTGGAGCGGGAACTCGGCGTCAACGGGCTCTGCCGGGCCGGCGTGGTCGACAGCGACGAAGCGGGCGCGCCCGTCGGGGTGCGCGAACCGGTCGGCGAACAGCCGCGGCGTGCCGGGGTGCGTGGGCTCGGGGCAGGGCCAGAAGACACCGTGCTCGGCACGGATCCGGTCATAGGTGATCCCGGCGTAGTCGGCCCGGCCACCGGCCGAGGCCCGGCCGAGCTCGGCGAAGACCTCCTCCGGGTCGGTTCCGAACCGCACCGGAGCGCCGACCCGCTCGGCGAGGCCGGCGATGACGTCGAGGTCGCTGCGCACTCCGCGCGGCGGCTCCACCGCCTGCTGGCGCAGGATCACCCGGCCCTCGAGGTTGGTCATGGTGCCGGTCTCCTCGGCCCACTGGGTGACCGGCAGCACCACGTCGGCCATCGCCGCGGTCTCGGACATCACGATGTCGGCGACGACCAGCAGGTCGAGTGCCGCCAGCCGCTCGGTGACCCGCGTGGCGTTGGGCGCGGAGACCACGATGTTGCTGCCGAAGACGAGCAGCGCCTTCGGGCCGCCGTCGGTGCCGAGCGCGTCGAGCAGCTCGTAGGCCGAGCGGCCCGGACCCGGGAGCGAGTCAGGGTCGACGCCCCACACGGCGGCGACGTGGTCGCGTGCGGCGGGGTCGTCGATCATCCGGTAGCCGGGGAGCTGGTCGGCCTTCTGGCCGTGCTCGCGGCCACCCTGGCCGTTGCCCTGGCCGGTGAGGCAGCCGTAGCCGGAGTACGGCGCGCCGGGGAGCCCGAGCGCCAGGGCCACGTCGATCCACGCGAGCACGGTCGCGGTGCCCTGGGCGTGTTGCTCGGCGCCGCGGGCGGTGAGCACCATGGCCCGCTCGGCACCGGCCAGCAGGCCGGCCAGCTCGCGCAGCTCGGCCACCGGGACGCCGGAGACCCGCTCGACGCGCTCGGGCCACCAGGCGGCGGCCGTCCGGCGTACATCGTCCCAGCCGGTGGTGCGGGCGGCGACGTAGTCCTGGTCGACCGCGCCCGCGGCGTCGAGGAGGTGCAGCAGGCCGAGTGCCAGGGGCAGGTCGGTGCCCGGCACCGGCTGGAGGAACAGGTCGGCCCGCTCGGCGGTCGAGGTGAGCCGGGGGTCGATGACCACGACCTTGCCGCCGCGCTCGCGGAGCCGGTCGAGGTGCCGCGCGGCCGGCGGCATGGTCTCGGCGAGGTTGGAGCCGACCAGCACCACGACATCGGTCTGCTCGAGGTCGGCGAGCGGGAACGGCAGCCCGCGGTCGATCCCGAACGCGCGGTTGCCGGCCGAGGCGGCCGACGACATGCACCAGCGGCCGTTGTAGTCGACCTGGCTGGTGCCGAGAGCGACCCGGGCCAGCTTGCCGAGCTGGTAGGCCTTCTCGTTGGTGAGGCCCCCGCCACCGAAGACCGCCACGCTGTCGGCGCCGTGGTCCGCGCGCAGCTCGACCAGCCGGCCGGCGACCAGGTCGAGCGCCTCCTCCCAGGAGGCTGCACGCAGCTCACCGGTGGCGCGGTCGCGGACCAGCGGGGTCGTCAGCCGCTCGCGGTGGCCGCGCAGCTCGCCCGCCGTCCACCCCTTGCGGCACAGCGCGCCCTCGTTGACCGGGAACTCCGGCCACGACTGAACCTCCAGCGCGGGACCACGCTGCGTGAGCGTCATCCCGCACTGGAGGCTGCAGTACGGACAGTGCGTGTTGGTCATCTGTTCCTAGGGACCGAGGACCTAGATGCCGACGCCGGCGTAGCTGACCTCGGCCTTGGCCGGGGCCGGCTTGCGCAGGTAGAACGACCAGGTCACCAGGCCGCAGATGATGTAGAAGCCGGTGAAGATCATGAACGCGGTCTTGGTGGCGTCCAGCGGGTCCGTGACCCAGGGCGAGCCGAACGTGATCGGGATGATGAAGCCGCCGATGGCACCGACCGCCCCGATGATCCCGACCGCGGCGGAGGACTTCTTGGTGGCCGCGAGCGTGGCCGCCTCCCGCTCCGGCGTGCCCGGCGTGGTCGCGCGGTCGGCCTCGGCCTTGAAGATCGCCGGGATCATCTTGTAGGTCGAGCCGTTGCCGATCCCGATGAAGAGGAAGACCAGCAGGAACATCCCGAGGAAGAACGGGAACACGTCGTGGTTGGAGTTGACCGCGTCGACGACCGCGGGCGGGAACTTGAACGACGCCGGGTCGGCCTTGATCGCGGCAAGCGCCTCGGGGGTGGGCGGCGGGGGCAGCGTCTTGAGCAGGCTGAGGGTGAAGAGCACCCCGAGGGTGCCGGCGACCATGCCGCCGAAGGCGGCGAGGGTGACCTTCGCGCCGCCGAACCGGTCGGCCAGGTAGCCGCCGAGCGGCCGGGCCAGCGAGCCCACGAACGCGCCGAGGAAGGCGTAGAAGGCGAAGTTGATGCCGATGCCCGCGACGCTGGGGACGGGCTGGCGCCAGAAGTTGAGCTTGATCAGCAGCGGCATCGCGGCGGAGTAGCCGATGAAGGAGCCGAAGGTGCCGACGTAGAGGAACGACATCACCCAGGTCTGCTTGTGCTTGATGATGCTGAGCTGCTCCTTGGCCGACGCCTTGGCGGTGCCGAGGTTGTCCATGAAGAGGAACGCCGCGACCGTGGCGATCACCGCGAGGCTGGCGTAGACCCAGGCCGCGCGCTCCAGGTGGACCCCGCCGGCCGAGGCCTTGACGAGGCCGAAGATCGCGGCGCCGCCGACGATGGCGGGCAGCAGGAACTGGATCAGCGCGACGCCGAGGTTGCCGCCCGCGGCGTTGAGGCCGAGCGCCGCGCCCTTCTTCGACGAGGGGTAGAAGAAGTTGATGTTGGCCATCGACGAGGCGAAGTTGCCGCCGCCCAGGCCGGCCGTGGCCGCGATCAGGCAGAACGCCCAGTAGGGAGTGCCCGGGTTGGTCACGGCGTACGCGAACCCGAGGGTCGGCACCAGCAGCAGGGCGGCGCTGACCATGGTCCAGTTGCGGCCGCCGAACTTCGGCACCGCCAGCGTGTAAGGCACCCGCAGCAGCGACCCGATGAGGTTGGGGATGGCGACCAGGAAGAACAGCTGCTGGGGGGTGAACTCGAAGCCCTGGGCGAGCAGGAACGCCGAGGAGACGCTCCAGATCAGCCAGACCGAGAAGCCGAGGTGCTCGGCGAAGATCGACCAGATCAGGTTGCGCCGGGCCACGGCGCTGCCGCCCTGCTCCCAGAACTTCTCGTCCTCGGGTCGCCAGTCGCTGATCCAGCGCCCCTTGGTGGCCGGTGGCCGGGACGTCGCTGTCGGGTCGGAGGTGAGTGTCATGGATGGCTCCTGGGTGGTCGGTTGTGCCCAAGGTCCCCGGCCGATGTGACGCCTCGTGAAGGAGCGCGTCTCACCTCGCGCACGTTCTGCTCACGGCCTCACGCGGCTCACGACCTCACTGCGCACGCCGCCGCCGTGGGTCATGCTGTGCGCATGCGCGTGTGGCGTCGGACACACCTGGGCTCCGAGGCCGACCGCGCCACGTTCCGGACCCTTCACACCGCGGCGCTGGCCTCGCCGGCGCTGCGGGAGGGGCTGACCACCGCCAGCGCGGAGCACGCCGTCCGGCACCTGCGCGACCTGCTCGGGACGCCGGCCCTGGCGGTCACCGACACCGCGGACTGCCTGGCCTGGGACGGCGACGGGGGGCACCACCGTCGACAGGTGGGCGCGCTCGTGGCGACCACCGTGGACAAGGGACGCACCCAGAGCTTCGGCCGCGGCGACCTGCCCTGCGACGTCGCCGGGTGCCCGATCCGGTCGGCGGTGGTGAGCCCGCTCGTGGTCGACGAGCGGATCGTCGGCACCCTGGTCGCGTTCGCGCCGTACCCCACCGCCGGCCTCGCGCTGGCCTCCGACGAGACCGCGCAGTGGGTCTCCGGGCAGCTCGAGCTGGCCGAGCTGGACGCCAGCCGCACGCTGCTGATGGAGGCCGAGGTGCGGGCGCTGCGGGCGCAGATCAGCCCGCACTTCATCTACAACTCGCTCAACGCCATCGCCAGCTTCGTGCGCACCGACCCGGACCGGGCGCGCTCGCTGCTGCTGGAGTTCGCGGACTTCACCCGCTACTCCTTCCGGCGGCACGGCGACTTCACGACCCTGGCCGAGGAGCTCCGCTCGATCGAGCGCTACCTGCTGCTCGAGCAGGCGCGGTTCGGCGACCGGCTGGCGGTGAAGCTGAGCGTCGCTCCCGAGGTGCTGCCGGTCGCCGTGCCGTTCCTCTGCATCCAGCCGCTCGTCGAGAACGCCGTCCGACACGGGCTCGAGGGCTCGGCGGGGTCCGGCACGATCACGATCCAGGCCCGCGACCGCGGCCAGGAGTGCCTCATCGAGGTCGAGGACGACGGGGTCGGCGAGGACCCGGAGAAGGTACGACGGGCGCTCGCCGGCGACGCCAGCATCGACTCGATCGGGCTCGGCAACGTCGACGCGCGGCTGCGCGCGACGTACGGCGACGACTACGGCCTGGTCGTCGAGACCGCACCCGGCGCCGGCACGAAGGTGACCGTGCGGGTGCCGAAGTTCGCGGCCGGAGTGAGCGCATGAGCCAGCACGCGGGTCACGGACGCCACCTCCGGGTGCTGGTCGTCGACGACGAGCGGCCGGCCCTGGACGAGCTCCAGTACCTCCTCGACCGGGACGAGCGGGTCGGCGAGGTGCTCGCGTGCGACTCGGCCACCGAGGCGCTGCGGACGCTGCACGAGCGCGAGGTCGACGCGGTCTTCCTCGACGTCCAGATGCCCGGGCTCACCGGGCTGGAGCTGGCCCAGGTGCTCAAGCGGTTCCGGACCCCGCCGCCGGTCGTCTTCGTGACCGCCCACGAGAACCACGCCGTCGAAGCCTTCGAGCTGCGGGCGGTCGACTACGTGCTCAAGCCGGTCCGCGCGGAGCGGCTGGCGGACGCGGTCGGCCGGGTGATCGAGGGCGGCGACCGGCCTCCGGTACCGGTGGAGCAGGTACAGATCCCGGTCGAGCTCGGCGGGGTGACCCGGTTCGTGGACCGTGCGGACGTCTCCCATGTCGAGGCGCACGGCGACTACGTCCGGCTGCACACGGCCGCGGGGGCGCACCTGATCCGGGTGCCGTTGACCACGCTGGAGGAGGAGTGGGCCGGGGCCGGGTTCGTGCGTATCCACCGGTCGCTCCTGGTCTCGCTCGGCCACGTCACGGAGATCCGGATGGAGTCCGGTCGCTGCACCGTGGCGGTCGGGCCGCGCGACCACCCGACCGAGCTCGTGGTCGCCCGGCGGCACACCCGCCGGCTGCGCGAGCTCCTGGGCGGGCAGGCGAGGCCGGCGAGCCAGGCCCCGAGGAACCCGTGAGCGACCCACGGCCGGCCCGGGTCCGGGTGACCGGCCCGCCGCTGCGCCGGCACACCCCGGCCGCGCGCACCGGCGACATCGACGAGCAGACCGCGCTCGGCGACGTCTACCTCGGCAGCCTGCTGCGCGAGCAGCTCGCCCTCGCCGCCCGCATCCTCGGGCTGCTCGCCCTCACCGTCGGTTCCCTGCCCGCGCTCTTCCACGTCTTCCCCGAGCTCAACGACCTCGACCCGCTCGGGCTGCCGCTGGCCTGGCTGCTGCTCGGCGTTCTGGTCTACCCGTGGCTGGTGCTGCTCGGCCTGCGCTTCGTCCGCCGGGCCGAGCGCAACGAGCGGGACTTCGCCCTGCTGCTCGAGGTGCTCGACGAGGATGAGCCGTGAGCACTCCATGAGCGCCCGATGAGCACCGACGGGGTCCCGGGGCTGGTCGCCCTGGTCGTGGTCAGCCTCGCCACGCTGGCGATCGGCACCTACGGGCTGCGGATCTCGCGCACCACCAGTGACTTCTACGTCGCCTCGCGCAGCGTGCGGCCCGGGCTCAACGCATCGGCGATCGGCGGGGAGTACCTCTCCGCGGCCAGCTTCCTCGGCGTCGCCGCCCTGGTGCTGACCGCGGGCGCGCAGATGCTCTGGTACCCGGTCGGCTGGACCGCGGGCTACCTCGTGCTGCTCGTCCTCGTGGCCGCACCTCTGCGGCGCAGCGGCGCCTACACGCTCCCCGACTTCGCGGAGGCCCGGCTCGGGTCACGCAGGGTGCGGGCGCTCTGCTCGCTGCTCGTGGTGGCGATCGGCTGGCTCTACCTGCTGCCGCAGTTCCAGGGCGCGGGCCTCACCCTGACCGCCGCCGTCGACGCACCCGAGTGGGTCGGCGCCCTGGTCGTCGGCGCGGTGGTCGTCGTCAACGTCGGCAGCGGCGGGATGCGGAGCATCACCTTCGTCCAGGCCTTCCAGTACTGGCTCAAGCTCACGGCCCTGCTGATCCCCGCGGCGGTGCTCCTGGCGGTCTGGGCCGGCGACGGCAGCCCGGATCCCCACGGCGGCGGGAGCGGCTGGTCGATGCCGCTGGGCACCGGCAACGAGGGCCTCTACACGACGTACTCCATCGTGCTCGCGACCTTCCTCGGCACCATGGGGCTGCCGCACGTGGTGGTCCGCTTCTACACCAACCCCGACGGCCGTGCCGCGCGCCGGACCACGCTCGTGGTGCTCGCCCTGCTCGGTGGCTTCTACCTGCTCCCGCCGGTGTACGCCGCCCTCGGCCGGGCCTACGGCGCGTCCGCCGACGACACCCTCGTTCTGGAGCTGCCGAGGCTGATGCTTGACGGCCTCGGCGGCGACCTGCTCACCGGGCTGGTGACGGCGGGCGCCTTCGCGGCGTTCCTCTCGACGTCGTCGGGGCTGGCGATCGCGGTGTCCGGGGTGCTCGCCCAGGACGTGCTCCGCGACCGCTACTCCGGCATCACGGCGTTCCGGGTGGGCGCGACCGTCGCGGTCGGCGTCCCGCTCGCGGCCGCCGTCCTCGCACCCGACCTGTCCGTCGCCCGCGCGGTCGGCCTCGCGTTCGCGGTGGCGGCCTCGACGTTCTGCCCGTTGCTGGTGCTCGGGATCTGGTGGCGCGGGCTGACGCCGGCCGGGGCGATCGCCGGGCTGATGACCGGCGGCCTCGGCTCCGGCGCAGGTGTCGCGTGGACGCTGTACGACGGGTCGCCGGCGAGCTGGGCCGACGTACTGCTCGGGCAGCCGGCGGCGTGGAGCGTGCCCCTCGCGTTCGCCACGATGGTCGTCGTCTCGCTGCTCACCCGCGAGGCCGTACCCCGGCACGCCGGCAGGTTCATGGTCCGGTTGCACACGCCGGAGGTCGTGCCGCTCGACCGCGGCTGACCGGGGCATGCCGGTCCTGCGACGACCGTTCGGCGCGCCGCACCGACCGTTCGGCGACACCCGGTACCCATCGGGCGCATCCTCCGTCTGCACCCGGGATACGTGACCACCAGGGCTCCTAGTGTGCCGCCCATCACATCGATCTGGAGGGGGTTGACGATGTCCACGGAAGCAACAGGCGCCTACCGCGCACACGACCAGGCGAGTCGGCACGACCCGGTCTACGACGAGCTGCACGACTCCGCCGACTTCATCGAGCTGCGGCGACGGTTCCGGGTCTTCGCCTTCCCTGCCACGCTGGCGTTCCTGTCCTGGTACCTGCTCTACGTCGTGATGAGCAACTGGGCCGACGGGTTCATGAGCAAGCAGGTCGTGGGCCACATCAACGTCGCGCTGGTCTTCGGGCTCCTCCAGTTCGCCTCGACGTTCGTCCTGGCCTGGCTCTACTCGCGGTACATGAACCGCAACGTCGACCAGCTCGCCCGCGACATCGAGCTCCGGTTCAACAACGAGAGCAACGGAGGTGTGGGTCGATGAGCTCCGAGACACTCGCGACGATCCTGTTCATCATCGTCGTCGGTATCACCGTCGCGATCACCTTCTGGGCCAGCCGCCAGAACAAGAGCGCCGCCGACTACTACGCCGGCGGCCGCTCCTTCAGCGGCTTCCAGAACGGCCTGGCCATCTCCGGCGACTACATGAGCGCCGCCTCGTTCCTCGGCATCTCCGGCCTGATCGCCCTCGCCGGCTACGACGGTTTCCTCTACTCGATCGGCTTCCTGGTGGCCTGGCTGGTCGCCCTGCTGCTCGTCGCCGAGCTGCTGCGAAACTCCGGCCGGTTCACCATGGCCGACCAGCTCGCGTTCCGGATGAAGCAGCGCCCGGTCCGGACCGCGGCGGCGACCTCCACCGTCGTCGTCTCGATCTTCTACCTGCTCGCCCAGATGGTCGGCGCCGGCGCGCTCGTCACGCTCCTGCTCGGCGTCGAAGGCGACTTCGCCAAGCGGCTCACCATCGTCCTGGTCGGCGCACTGATGGTCTTCTACGTCACCGTCGGCGGCATGAGGGGCACCACGTGGGTCCAGATCGTCAAGGCGGTGCTCCTGATCGGCGGCACCATCCTGATCACGGTGCTGGTGCTCGCGAAGTTCGACTTCAACCTCAGCACGTTGCTCGGCGCCGCCGCGGACAACAGCGGCAAGGGTGAGGCGTTCCTCCAGCCCGGCCTCAAGTACGGCGCCACGACCACCAGCCAGATCGACTTCCTCTCTCTCGGCCTGGCGCTCGTGCTCGGCACGGCGGGGCTGCCGCACATCCTGATCCGCTTCTACACGGTGCCGACGGCCAAGGACGCGCGCACGTCGGTCAACTGGGCGATCGGGATCATCGGCGCCTTCTACCTGATGTCCCTGGTGCTGGGCTTCGGTGCCGCGGCGCTGCTCGACACCGGACCCGGCAGCAAGGTGGCGGCCACCACGGGCAACCTGGCGTCGCCACTGCTGGCCCAGGAGGTCGGTGGCGGCGATGGCACCACGGGCGGGGCGATCCTGCTGGCCTTCATCTCCGCGGTCGCCTTCGCCACCATCCTGGCCGTGGTCGCGGGGCTGACGCTGACCTCGGCGTCCTCGGTGGCGCACGACCTCTACGCGACGGTGTGGAAGCGCGGTCAGGCGACGGAGAAGGACGAGGTCAAGGTCGCCCGGATCGCGGCGTTCGTGATCGGCGGCATCGCGATCGCGCTGGCCATCCCGGCCCAGAAGCTCAACATCGCCTTCCTGGTGGCGCTCGCCTTCGCGGTCGCGGCGTCGGCCAACCTGCCGTCGCTGATCTACAACCTGTTCTGGCGGCAGTTCAACACCCGGGGCGCTGTGTGGGCGATCTACGGCGGCCTGATCACCTGCGTCGGGCTGGTGTTCTTCTCGCCGGTGGTCTCCGGTCCCGAGACCGGCACCGCGCTGTTCGCCGACCACGACTGGTCCTGGTTCCCGCTGAGCAACCCCGGGATCATCTCCATCCCGGCCGGGTTCCTGTTCGGCTGGCTCGGAACGGTCACCTCGAAGGAGCCGGAGACGGCCGAGCGCTACACCGAGCTGGAGGTGCGCGCCCTCACCGGTGCCGGCATGGAGCGGGCGGTCCACCACTGACGACCCACTGATCGGCTGGCCGATGTTTCGGCGGGCCAGGGAGCTCAGGGGATCGGGTGCCGGAGGACGCATGCGGGGGCTGCGTCCTACGGCACCCGACTCTGCCTGCCCCTGGCAGCTCTGGGCCAGAAGCGACGTGCTCGGCGTCGCAACCCTTCGGCAACCAGCCGTGGTGACCCTGGGAGACGCGGACTAGCGTGACGCGAGAGACAACCCCTGCTTGTGAATGGGACGAGGAGAGACCGTGACCAGCACCGAGGAGACCCTGTCCAACCTGCTCAAGGAGGACCGGCGCTTCGAGCCGCCCGAGGAGCTCGCGGCGAACGCGAACCTCAAGGAGGAGGCCTACGCCAGGGCCGCGGCGGACCCGCAGGCGTTCTGGGCCGAGCAGGCCGAGCGGCTGCACTGGGACCGGACGTGGGACCAGGTGCTGGACTGGTCGAACCCGCCCTTCGCGAAGTGGTTCGTGGGCGGCACGATCAACGCGTCGTACAACTGCGTCGACCGGCACGTCGAGGACGGCCTGGGCGACCGGGTCGCCCTGCACTGGGTCGGCGAGCCGGAGGGCGACGCCCGTGACATCACCTACGCCGAGCTGAAGGACGAGGTGTGCCGGGCGGCCAACGCGCTGACCGAGCTCGGCGTCAAGACCGGCGACCGGGTCGCGATCTACCTGCCCATGATCCCCGAGGTCGTCGTGGCCATGCTGGCCTGCGCCCGGATCGGCGCTCCGCACACCGTGGTCTTCGGCGGCTTCTCCGCCGACGCGCTCGCCGACCGCATCGTCGACTGCGGCGCGAAGGTCGTGATCACCGCCGACGGCGGCTACCGGCGCGGCGCCGCCGCCGCGCTCAAGCCGGCGGTCGACGACGCGCGCGGCAAGGCTCGCGACAACGGCTTCGAGGTCGAGCGGGTGCTGGTGGTCAAGCGCACGGGCCAGGACATCGAGTGGGACGACGACGTCGACCTCTGGTGGGACGACACGGTCGGCAAGGCGTCACCGGAGCACACCCCCGAGGCCTTCGACGCCGAGCACCCGCTCTATGTGATGTACACCAGCGGCACCACCGGCAAGCCGAAAGGCATCCTCCACACGACCGGCGGGTACCTGGTCGGCACGTCGTACACGCACTGGGCGATCTTCGACATCAAGCCGGATGACGACGTCTACTGGACCGCGGCGGACATCGGCTGGGTGACCGGCCACT
>Ga0268264_10005242_pt1 | contig 10971 bp, 10 predicted proteins | sample KBSSwiS32_FD_190357 | JGI IMG/M metagenome (GOLD analysis project Ga0268264, IMG submission 190357) | Switchgrass rhizosphere microbial communities from Kellogg Biological Station, Michigan, USA - KBS Switchgrass S3-2 (SPAdes) (version 2) | ecosystem: Host-associated > Plants > Roots >... | reverse complement strand
GGGGGAAAATCCAAGCACTGATTTTGGAGACGGAATTCTCGAGAGTGGATTAGTTCGCTGGGCCTGTGCTTGTAAGAGTGCGGTATTTGATAGCGTAGCGAGTACGAGGAATGCACAGACTCTAATCAATCCGAATCTATACCTGACCATGCCGTCAATATTCCTTTGCGAAAAGATTTGATGGAAGAGATTGCTGAGATCGAGAAGACCGCGGCTGCTGAGTCTAGCACAAGGCCGCCTCGCTTTTTTCGTCGCCTCCATTATTGGTGGTCGTTGATTGTAGCGGGCGCACTGCTGGGAGTTCTCGGACCTCCAATATTGCTCATTGCCTGGATGCTGCGAAAGCATGATCTCGTATATCCGGTTGCGCTTTTCGGCGCAGGTGCTTGGTTACGACTGAGCGGTGTCAGCGTAAAGGTAAGTGGACTTGAGTTACTCAAGTCAAACGAAACCTACGTGTTCGTTGCCAATCATCGCTCTTATCTCGATACTGCGACTTTGTTCATCTACACAGGGCGCCGGATCGGACTGCTTGCCAAAAAAGAGTTACTCAAAGTTCCGGTACTGGGAGTTGGAATGGGTTTCGTAAATATAATGGCGATCGATCGGAGTAATCGCGAGAGTGCGATTCGCACCGCAGACGCAGCCGTCCAGCGCATTCGCTCGGGTATCTCATTCGGAGTGTTTGTAGAAGGGACCAGGGCAAAGCCCGGTGAGTTGCTGCCCTTTAAGAAGGGTGCCTTTTACATGGCTAAGCAAGCCGAAGTGCCTGTCGTGCCGATTGCTATCAAGCACTCCGACGAGTTGATGGGAAAGGGAAGTGGCGAAGCTAAAGCTGGAACGATTGAAATGGTGATCTTGCCGCCAATCTCGACGATCGGCCTAAAGACCGATCAGGACATCAACGATTTGATCACCAAAGTGCGTAGTTCAATTGCTGCTGAACTCAACGCGACATAACGATTGTGAACTAATGGAAATCGTATGTCAGCGTGCCAGTAAATCGCACTGTAATGCCGTCAAGTATGAGCGGCTTGAAAGTAGCTTGTCGCGCTGCATCCTCAGCTAGTTGGCGTAACAGAGCGACGTTGTTTTGTGCCGTAGCAGATACAACCTTACCATTTTCATCCACCACCACTCTGACAGACACTTTGCCGGAGGCTTTTATTCTTTTTGCTTCGTCAGTGAGTTCAGGTTTCGGCATCGTCACTGCCTTAGCATTGAGGTCACCGACCTCAACCGGCTTAAGGTCGTTCCCGGAAGGCGTTTCGTTCTCTCCGACTTCAGTTACCTTCAGCGTGGCGCGAGTAGGAGCAAAGTCCATATAGCGAACTTTCATCCGCACGTGTAGCGAGCCACCATTCTCATATATAAGTTCCTCATCGGCATATGAATAGGTGGGAAACCAAAACCGGCCGTCGATGTGTTCACGATAAGTCTCGACAGTAGGGAACTTATTTTTCTTTGTCTCCGGTACACCCTTGCCCTTGGTCTTAACAATCTGAAGATCCTGATCATCTACCCAGATCCTTCCCGAAAACAGTCGGTCCTTTATCTTCTTAGGATCTGGCATCACTTTAGGTTGGACGTCGAAGATATAAAGATTCAGTTCATCGATCTTCTCTTTTCCCACATAACGAAAGTTATATTTGTCGACCTTGGATGGTTCCAGGGCGAAAGGTTCGACTCCGCCAAGGTCGTCGATATCCTCGGGAGTAACTTCAGGCATTGAGGACATCGGGAAGTAGTTGATCTTTTCATAACGATTGCCCTGGTCATCAAAGGTGAACTGCGAAACTCGGTGATACTCGCCAATTACCTGCCCGCCCATTCCGATGCTTTGTAGCAATGCGTCGCGTTTGAATGAATATAAATTGAGCGCGCGTCGGAACTCCGCCTCTTTGCGCGTAAACGCAGTGATGATCTTTTCGGCCTCGGCCGGACTAAGGGAACCGGACTCTGTCTGTGGGGCGACACTGGGTGCGCCAACCAGAAAGATCACCAGCAGACCAATTAGCGAAAGTGTTTTTTGAAACTTATGGTTCTTCATTTCTTACCTGACCAGTGACGTGATTTAAACGTGCCTTCGAGAGAAGCGTTTTCTCAGATGCGGTTTTCGAACACTCTTGTTGTCCAGAAGGGCCCGAGCCTTGGAAGGCCGTAAAATTCCCCACTTTCTTGTTGCAAAATTTCCTGCATCTAGTGTAAGGTGCCCTCATTAGAATAAGTTAGAGGCCGACAGGCGGCACCCACAGAATTTTGAAACACATTGAACTTCGAGAATCGCCGCCAGCAGTTTTGATAACCGAGTTTCCAAGGGTCCTCATGTCGACTACAGGTGCTAGTCCGAAAATCCGTGGAGCTTTACGGCGCGGGAGCGCAGACGTGACGCCGAGCGGCGGCGTTGCTTACACGGAATGGCGATAACCAGGCTTTGGGAGGAGCTTGGTTTTATGTATCTGCGGTCGATGATGTGCGCGGTGGTTAGCTGCTCCATCTGGGCGGAGTTGCTATAAAAATCACCGCGCACACCCCAGCTCGGAGCGCCTTAGCCAGCTCAACTGACAAATTCCACTGCAACCCGATTCGGGATGATTCCCTTTTCAAATCCTTCGGTTAGAAGTCTATGGACCGCTTCACGACCTCGGTCCGTGTAGTCCAACGTTAGTTCGTTCACCCACATTGCCACAAATCTATCGGCAAGTTCAGGTTCCATGTCGCGGGCAAATTGCATCGCGTACTGAAGAGCGTCTTCGCGATTCGCCAAAGAGTAACTAATGCTCTTTCGAAGCAAATCGGATACTTCCTTGATGAGGATCGGCCCAAGGTCGCGTCGTATAACGTTGCCTCCCATCGGTAGTGGCAATCCGTGACGCTCATGCCACCATTCACCGAGATCAAGCACTTTGTGCAGGCCGAGCGACTCGTAAAACAGTTGCCCCTCGTGAATCAGGAGTCCTGCGTCACATGTACCATCAACCACAGCGTCGATAATCTTGTCGAATGGCACTACAACGTATTCGAAGTCCGAATTGAAAATTCGAAGCGCCAGAAAAGCGCTCGTTAAAGTTCCAGGTATTGCTATTCTCAGTTTGGAAATGTCTTCCGGCTTCATTGACGTACGGGCTACTACGATCGGTCCATAGTTGTCACCAATGGACGCGCCATGAGGCAGCAAGGCGTACTTGTCCGCAACGTAGGAGTACGCGTGAAAGCTGATAGCCGTCACGTCATAGGTACCTCGAGTAGCCTCCTCGTTAAGTGTCTGAATGTCTTTCAAGAGGTGTTGGAACTGAAGATTGCCAGTATCAAGCTTATTGGTGGCCAAGCCGTAAAACATAAAAGCGTCGTCAGAGTCTGGCGAGTGTGCCAGAGTAATAGTTCGTTTCTCAGTATCGGTAAGCATGGATCTCTTTCTAGTTGGATTTTGAACTTGCTCAGACAAGACTAACATCGTCGCGTTCAATTCGATTGTAGACGGTGTCGCGCTCAACGGCCTCAAAGCCCGCTTCTTCAATGAGCCCGACTAGTTCGGTCTTGCTCATTTTCACCTCGTTGTTTGCTTCAACGGAGTAGCTTGTCGTCAACTCTCCACCTTCTGTGATTGTTCCGTCGATATCGTTTGCACCGTGGTGCAGTGCAACCTGGGCGAGGCGCTTACCTAGCATTACCCAGTAAGCTTTGATGTGGTCAAAGTTATCCAGAAGCAAACGAGACACTGCCATTGTCTTCAAGGAATCGACTCCAGATGGACCGGGTAAATGCGCGAGTTGAGTTTCAGGAGGATAAAACGCCAGCGGTATAAAACATTGGAATCCGCCCGATTTCTCCTGCTGCTCACGAAGTTTGACCAAATGATCGACGCGGTCCTCGATAGACTCAATATGACCATACAACATGGTTGCATTTGTTTTTAAGCCCGCTGCGTGAATTTTGCCCTGAAGTTCGAGCCACCGGTTCGCGTCGCATTTATGGGCACAGATCATTGAGCGCGTTGGCTCGCGAAAGATTTCAGCCCCTCCGCCAGGGCAAGAATCCAAACCTGCTTCAATGAGTTGCCGAATCACGTCTTCATCACTCATTTTGTAGAAATGCGCAAAGTGGTCGAACTCGACCATCGTGAATGCTTTCAAGTGCAGCTGTGGATAGTTTTGCTTGAGTGACGACAACAGATCGGTGAAGTAGCTAAACGGCAATTTCGTATTTAGACCGCCCGTAATGTGAAGTTCTGTTGCGCCTTCAGCAATTGCCTGACTAGCAACTTTGAGGCTGTCGTCGATGTTGTGTGTGTAGGCATCGGCTTCTCGGGGCGTTCTGAAGAATCCGCAGAATTTGCAGTCTGCATAACAGATATTAGTCGGATTCAAGTGCCTGTTGACGTTGAAATAGGTGACACGACCATGTCGCTGTCGCCTTACGAAATCGGCAAGCTTGCCGAGAGCCGGGAGGTCTGTTGTTGTGTAGAGATCCACCCCATCGTTAAACGAGAGTCGTTCCCCTGCAGTTACTCTCTCGGCAATCTCATTTAGTTTTTGGTCGTGTGAAAAATCCATAGTCAATCATTCACCCAGTTGTCAGTGCAGGAATACTGCTGAACCAAAAGTTACCAGCAATATAACGCTCACGAAGGCGTTAGTAGTAAAGAACGCGGCGTTAAGTCGCCCGAGATCGTCTGCCTTAACGAGTCGATGCTGGTAAAGAAGCAAGGCTGCGGTCGCTGCAACACCAATCAGGGCAAGTGGCCCTAATCCTGAGACGAGATAAAGCGCGACCAAAGCAAGGAACGCGGCCGCATGCAGACCTCTCGAGATCCAGAGTGCACGAGCGATTCCGAATCGCGCAGGTATCGAATGCAGTCCTTCACCGCGATCAAAGTCGTAATCCTGGCATGCGTAAAGTACATCGAAACCGGCGGTCCATAACAAGACCACCAGCGAAAGCAAGAGTGGGACAGGACTTCCAAACTCTCCACGCACGGCGATCCACGCCCCGGTTGGTGCAATCGAAAGACACCACCCGAGGACGATATGTGATAACTGCGTCCAGCGCTTGGTAAGTGAATAAAGAAGCACGCTTGCCAACGCGACAGGCGCAAGTATTAACGTAAGTCTGTTGAGCATGGCAGCGGCCAACAGAAACAGCATTGCCGAAGCAATCGTAAATGCCCACACAAAGCTGACCGATAGCAGTCCTGCTGGTAAAGCTCTCATGGCGGTTCTTGGGTTCCGTGCATCAAATCTTCGATCGGCAAGACGATTGAATGCCATCGCAGTGGACCGCGCACCTACCATTGCCACGACGATCCAGAGTAGCTGTCTTAGAGTCGGGAGCCCGTTTGCAGCCAAAACCGCACCCAGAAAGGCGAAGGGCAACGCGAAAAGCGTGTGCTCAATCTTGATCATTTCCAGGGTTAATCGGGTGTTTCTGAGTACAGTCGACACGGCAGGACTTTCCGGGGTTTCATCCAGCAGCATGAGAGGATCCTCCACGTACTTCATACGAATAATTTGGTGGAGTTTCCCTCATCGATCTGATTGGAATCTTACTTGCCGAAAGATACATCCGCAAGTTCGCATACTGCGACCAATTTCATCAAGATGCTAGAATGCTTTGAGTAGTAACTTGTTGAGTTTTTTCGCAAACAGAATGGATCTAGCGCAACTTGAACAGTTGGTGGAAACACTACGACGAAGCGACCTGAATTCGCTTGACGTGGCAAAACGTATCCAGGAGTCGCTTTATGAAGATATTGGATACGCAAAGGTCGATCACGCACGCGCCACAAGGCAGGGATTCCCGGAGGTCGTTTTCGGTAAAGGAAAGCCGCGACCGCAAGTTGTCGGTATTGTCGAACGACTTCTAAACAAGTCTGACTCGAACCTACTCGTGACGCACACCGATGCCGATACCTACGGAGAAATCCGAAACATCGCAACTGGTGCTGAGTGGCATGAAGCGGCCCGGTTGATACGCATCATGCGAGATTCGACTGACCGAGGTGTTGGGAAGATCGGCGTCGTTACTGCGGGCACCAGCGATATTCCAGTCGCAGAAGAAGCTGCTTTGACTGCGGAGGCGATGGGAAATCGGGTCGACAGGATTTGGGATGTTGGAGTCGCCGGCATTCATCGCGTGCTCGCAGAAAGATCATTGTTGCAGAGGTCCAGAGTTTTGATCGTTGTGGCAGGAATGGAAGGTGCTCTGCCATCGGTTGTTGGTGGTTTGGTGAGCGTTCCGGTCGTGGCTGTGCCAACCAGTATTGGATATGGCGCATCCTTCGGAGGAGTTGCTGCGCTGCTGGGAATGCTCAATTCGTGTTCGTCCAACGTTACTGTGGTGAACATCGACAATGGTTTTGGAGCTGGTTTTGTTGCCAGTCTCATAAATCGTCGATGGCAACCGCCTGCCGAATGAGGTTTGTGAGTTCGTCAAAGTTAGCATTGAATCGAGCCCCGAAGTTGTTTCTAATTTTTTCTTCGACAGTAAGGAAGGCACGTCGACCCGACGCGGCTCTCGTCGCGCTTTTCCTTATGGCAGCTGTCTCATCCAGTTGTATATCGGCCCATCGCACTCCCAACCTTGAGAACATCTTTGCCGAGTCCAGAGCCAGAACTGGAAAACGGCCGGTGATTGTGATCCCAGGAATTCTGGGGTCGGAGTTGATCAATTCGAAGACTGGTGAGGTGGTCTGGCCCTCGGCGTTCCGATCTTCCGACGACGGACTTCCGATGACGCCAAACCTGGAGGGCAATCACGATGATCTGGTTCCGGGCAAAATCATTGAGACTGTGAGACTGGCCCGCGCTCTTCCTGAGGTGTACGTGTATCGGGATCTTCTGGAAGCCCTGCGTCTATACGCCGGTTATCGTGAAGCTGATTGGAACAATCCAGGGACGGATGGCGACAAAGACACCTTCTACGTCTTTGCGTATGACTGGCGTAGAGACAATGTTGAAAATGCGAGAGAGCTGTTTCGACGCATCGAGCGTTTGAAAGCGACGCTCCACCGCGATGATCTGAAGTTCAACGTGATCGCGCACTCGATGGGAGGTTTGATTGCCAGGTACGCTGCGATGTACGGCAATCAAGACCTGCCGCAAGGTGAAGCACCTTTACAACCTACATGGGCAGGGGCTCAACACATCAGCAAGATCGTAATGATTGGTGTTCCGAATGAAGGATCCGCGGACGCCTTTGCGACACTGATCGCAGGCTATTCAATCACGGAGGGTTTAAGACGACGTGTTCCATTGCTCAATAAACTAACAGCAGAAGACGCGGTGCGTTCACCGGCGGTGTTTCAATTGTTACCGCATCCTGCGTCAGTACGCTTTCTTGACGAGAATCTAAAGCCGCTGCCATTGGATCTTTACGACGTTGAGGTTTGGAAGAAGTACGGCTGGAGCCCGATTTACACGCAGGAATTTCGTCGTCGTTATACCAATCACAAAAGCGAAAGTCCGAGCGCAGAAGCGGACCTTGATGTGTATCTTGCGGCAATGTTGAAACGAGCCAGGCGATTCCAAGCGGCATTGGATGCTGGTAGTGTGGCGAATCAGCCGGTCGCTCTTCTTGCGATGGGCGGCGATTGTGAAGAGACGCTGAACTCACCTGTGCTCTACCGAGATCAAAAAGAGAATCGCTGGGTTACATTGATTCGACCACGTGAGTTCCGGAACTCGTCAGGGCAAAAGATCTCGAAGCGACAATTGACTGAGGCGATGTACGCCCCGGGAGATGGACGCGTCACCAGGAAATCTCTACTGGGTGAGAACGTCTTAACGATGGAGGGTCACGAAACAGTGATCCATCTGCCGTTAACCTACGCTGTGTTTGGTTGTGACTTGCACGGACAACTTCAAAGAAACAAGTCGCTACAGGATAATGCGCTGACAGCGATTGTGGGTGAGATATTGAAGTGACAGGAGCCGAAGGAGCAGGAAGCAGGAGCAGGAAGCAGGAGCAGGAAGCAGGAAATACTCAACGCCTCATTTTCCAATGACAAAAAAGGAGAGAGAAAATGCCGACCTCACAAGGCTTTCGCGGGCTACGCGTGTATCAATTAGCTTTCAAACTCGCCATGGAGATCTATCAGGAGTCAAAGAAGTTTCCTCCCGAGGAGAGATACTCACTCACGGACCAAATTCGCCGGGCTTCAAGAAGTGTCCCATCTAACATTGCTGAGGCATACCGCAAGAAGATGTATCCGAAGATGTTTGTCAGCAAGCTGTCGGATGCTGACGGTGAAGGAGCCGAAACGCAGGTGTGGATAGATTTTGCTCAGGCCTGCAGCTACATCACAGAGAGCTTACAACTGAAGTGGATTGACGGTTACGAAGAGATAGGACGAATGTTGGGTGCCATGATCGCCCATCCAGAAAGATTCTGCCGCTAACGAAGTCTGCTGCTTCCTGCTCCTGCATCCTGCTCCTGCTTCAGGGATTGATCAACCCATTCAATTTCTCCGCCCAATCCTGATCAATGTTCTGGAGAATGTTGTATTGCTCTAACGCCGCATCTCTGTTTCCCATCGCGAGCAGACACTTGCCAAGGTTGTAATAGGCTCTGCCAAAGTCAGGTTTCAGTCTTATCGCCTGACGAAAACTTTCCTGTGCTTCATTCAACCGATTCAATTCGAGATACGCTTCCCCCAGGTTGTTTGGAGCTGCCGGATCGCCTGGCTTTAGTGTCGCGATTTGGCGAAAGATATCAACTGCCTCCGCAAACTTCTTCGAACGTAGATAGCGAGTGCCAAGCCTTTCATACGCGAGAATGTAATCAGGACGGAGTCGAATTGCCTGTTTATAGGATTGAATCTCTTCGTCTGGTTTTCCCCAATCGCGATAGACCAGCGCTAGAGCATAATAGGCATCTGCTGAGTTGTACGGATCGAGTTTGATCGCCTGGCGGTACCCATCAACGGCTTCCTTGTATTGTTTGAGATAGAAGTTAGCCAGCCCGATATTGAAATACGATTCAGCTGACGGCCTGAGATTTACGGCTCTCCTGGAAGCTTCCAACGCTTCTGCATGCTTGCCGAGTTTCTCATTGCAGAACCCGCTTTGCGCCCATGCCTCGGCATAGTTGCTGTCTGACTCAACCGCCTTTTCAAACGAAACGAGAGCCTTCTCGCAGTCGTCCTTTGAAAGGAAACTAAGGCCGTCGCGAAAGTACTGGACCGCCTTTGCACGTTTGTTTCGGCCACTGGCGACAACAAGTTCTGAAAGTGACATGGGTGCGACGATCTGAAGTTGTGAGATCCGTTCAGATGGAATTGCGAAGTTAACGCTTTGACCACCAGTGATCTGCAAGGTAGCAATGCCAATCACTTGTCCGTGCATGTTGACGACCGGGCTGCCGCTCGAGCCCGCAGATATAGGAGCGGTGATCTGAATGATGCGACCAAATGTCGGAATGTCGCGCACTGCCGAAACAATCCCGTTAGTGACACTGCCTTCGAGTCCCAAAGGATTTCCGATCACAACAACGCTCTCGCCTTCCTGTGGTGAAGTCTTGTCCAGAGGTAAAGGTCTTACATAGGTTGCTGGCGGGTCGATCTTCAACACAGCTAAGTCGCCCTCTGCGTCGACAGCGAGCACACCTTTAACCGGGTACACCGTACCAATCGACGAATGAATCTCAGCTCGGTACGCACCTTCAATGACGTGTCTGTTAGTAACGATGCGATCAGTTTCAATAAAGAAGCCACTCCCTCGCGAAAGTTTTTCTCCACGAGAGTCGAAAGTCTCAATCGCTACGGCTGAGGGTTTGATCCGACGAACCAATTCGGGAAGGATGTCCTGTGGGTTCGCTAAATTGATTGCGGCGAGAGGAGAACAGACAATCAAGCCGAGAACACTAAAGAGCGTTACAACGATAGCCTTTGAAACGATAATGCCCAGCTTCATCTTGTTCGAGTATAGCAATTCTTTTGACTACGCTGCGAAGCTGCTTTGCGATTCGTCGAAAGCTGCCTTAGTGGATTTGTTTGAACCAAGAATGAATGTCCCTGTCTCGGATGTGAAATAGTGTTTCTCTGCCTGGGTCTCGAACAAGAACCACGACACCGCCCCATTCGGCCACGGACATTTCCCCAACCACTTCACGCTGGAATTTCCTGGAGCAAATTGAATGTTGAGCGGGGTGCCGTTGAGTTTCTCACCGACAAACGTAACGACACCTTTCGACGGAACGAGCAAGCCTGTGCCGTCCCATGGAAAAATCTTGAGCCAGGACCTAAAGCGTGGCTCAGAACAGTATCTAACTGCCAACGCTCTATTGGACCCGATCATGTGGTCGTAAGCGTTCCGCGTTCGTTCACGGATCTTCTTTCGTTTGCTGGTTTGGTAGAAGACGTAGATGAAGAACAATAGGAAAGGGACCAACATCACTCCCAGAAAAAACAGCAGAGCAATGATTTCTACTATTGCTTCAACGTTGTCGTTCATGCGCGTGCTCGAATGGTTTGAGCCTAGGTGCCCGACAAAGCCAGCTTCTGAACCTGTTCGACTACATTGGCCAATTTAACTTCGATGGTTGTTTTTGCTTTCCGATCGAATAACTCAACCACACCGTCAGCAGCTTTCTTTCCGATCGTGATCCGATAAGGAATGCCGATCAGGTCAGCATCTTTGAATTTGACCCCGGCGCGTTCATCCCGGTCATCAAGGAGTACGTCCAAGCCTGAGCGTTGCAGGTCTGCGTAAAGTTTTTCTCCAGCTGCACGCAACTCGTCCTGTTTCAGGTTGGTTACAGTCACAATCACGTCAAACGGCGTAAGTGATTTGGGCCAGACTATTCCGTCTTCGTCGTGTTGTTGTTCCACTGCCGCAGTGATGATTCTCTCCACACCGATACCGTAACTTCCCATTATGATCGGCACGGGTTTTCCGTCCTGGTTGAGCACTGTGGCGCCCATCGATTCGGAGTATTTGGTTCCCAGTTTGAAAATGTGTCCAATCTCCATACCCT
>Ga0268264_10005236_pt1 | contig 10978 bp, 9 predicted proteins | sample KBSSwiS32_FD_190357 | JGI IMG/M metagenome (GOLD analysis project Ga0268264, IMG submission 190357) | Switchgrass rhizosphere microbial communities from Kellogg Biological Station, Michigan, USA - KBS Switchgrass S3-2 (SPAdes) (version 2) | ecosystem: Host-associated > Plants > Roots >... | reverse complement strand
TGCGAGAGCGCGCAGACATGCGTGCAGAGTAGAACTCCCCACGCTGCCGCACCGAGTCCTCCCGCGTCAGACAGAATTGCCTAAATGCGGCGACGCCTGGGGACACTGATGGCGTCGGTCGTGGTGACATGGACCCTCGGCGTACTCGGGGCCGGGACGGCCGTCGCGGCGACCACCACGGTCCCGGCTCCCCCAGCCCCCACCACCACCCTCGCCCCGCCGCCCACGCTCCCGGGCGGAGCGCCCGACGTGGCGGCGGCGGCCTTCATCCTCGTAGACGTGGACACCGGCCAAGTTCTGGCCGCCAAATCGGAACACACGCCCCATCTTTCGGCCAGCACCGCCAAGACCGTGACCGCTCTCACGGCCCTACGACTGGTCGACTCGGCCGCCATGATGACGGGCACCCTGTTGTCGGGCAGCCGGCCCGCGAGCCGCATCGGCGTGCTGCCCGGACAGAAGTGGTCCTTTACCGACCTGCTGTGGTGCATGATGCTGCCCTCGGCCAACGACGCCGCCTACGTGGTGGCGGAAAACACCAGCGGCAACCTCGTCGACTTCGCCAAGGCGATGAACGAAACCGCCCAGAAGCTCGGAATGCGCGACTCCACGTTTGCCGATCCGGCCGGCCTCGACTCCGACGCCGTGTTGAAGACCGCCAACAACGACGGACGCGACTATGTGAGCGCGTGGGATCTCGCCATCGCCGGGCGGGCGGTGCTGGCCAATCCCCTGCTGGCCTCCATGGTGTCGACGGCCAATTATTCGTTCACCGGCGGTGACGGCAAGGCCCACAGCCTGCTGAACCACAACAAACTGGTACGCCCCAAGTCGGGCATCTACTACGACGGCATGATCGGCGTGAAGACCGGCTACACGAAGGCCGCCAACGGCACGTTCATCGGGGCCGCCGAACGCAACGGTCGTCGCCTGATGGCGGTGGTGATGGCCACGCCCAACATCTACGCGACCTCCGAGGCCCTTCTCGACTGGGGCTTCTCACTTCCGTCCACCGACATCGGCGACGCCAAGCTGCCCGCCGTGGTGCGCTTCGAGCCGGGGCAAGCGCAGCCCGCGGCCGTGGCCGGCATCGGCAACCTCGCGGACCTCCCGGTGCGGGCCACCCCGACCACCATTGACCCGCCCGACGCCACGCCAACCACCGCCGCGCTGGACACGCCCGACACCGTGGAAGATCCCGCCGGGGCCGAGGCCACAGTTCCACCCACCGAGGCCGTGCAGGCGGCGGCCGGGCCGGTGGCGGCAGCCCCACCGTCGAAGGATGATTCGGATTCCGATGCACCCCCCGTGGTGATCGGCGCGGCCATCGCGGCCGGCCTCGGTGTGCTTCTCATCGGCGCCCGCAGGCGGATGCTCGACGGCGGTGGAAGGCCGCGCCCGATCCGCGACGACGACTGAGTCAGCTCAGATGGGCCCGGAAGTGGGCCACCGTGCGGCTGAACGCCAGAGCCGAGGCCTTGGCGTCGTGCACCTCCGGCCGGTCGTCGTTGAAGAACGCGTGGGCGGTGTCGGGATACACGAACATCACGCAGTCCTTCCCGAGCGCTCGCAGCTGTTCCTCCAGGGACTCGACCACATCCGGAGGGGCCGAATCGTCGTCGGCGGCGTAGTGACCTTGAACGGCGGCCGACAGCCGTGAGTAATCGGGTGCGGCCGCCGGCCAGGGGATCACCCCGTAGAACGGAGCCAACGCCTTCACCGCGTCGGGCCGATCACAAGCCACCTTGTAGGCGAGACCGCCACCCATGCAGAAGCCCACCACCCCGATGTGGGTACGACCGGTGCGGCGCTGCAGCTCCGCGATGGCGTGGTCAAGCTGATTGGAGGCCGCATCCAAGTCGAGGGCCATCATCATCTTGGCCGCCTCGTCGGGCTCGGTCGTGCTGGCGCCCCGGTAGAGATCGGGAGCAAGAGCCACGAAGCCCTCGGCCGCGAACCGATCCGCCACGTTCTTGATGTGGGGCATCAGTCCCCACCACTCCTGGATGACCAGGATTCCCGGAGCATCCGCGCCGGTCGCGGGCGTGGCCGCATATCCGAACGAACCCATCTCGCCCATCGGTGATCAGAGCCGGACGGAGCGCAGCAGCTCGGGCACGGCGGGGCAGTCACACGAGGCCACGGCCTCGTCGACCGACACCAGACCGGCCGGTCCCACCACCGCACTCACTACGGCCAACGGCAGCACCTCGGCCTCCTCTTCCCATGGCGCATCGGACTCGATGCTCTGGCACAGGGCCTTCCACAAACCGGCCGGGAGCACTCGACCAACCCCGGCGACCGCCCAGACCGGCACCTGCTCGACATAGGCCACCGACGCCGCCGCCCGGGCTCCCGCCATCGACAACACACCGTCGGGACCCATGGCCCAGGCGTCGAGCAGCACCACATCAACGCCCGCCGCCGCGGCCCCGAGCCCGGACACCGGAACGACTTCCACCTCGATCTCGCTGCGCCGTAGGCGGCGCGCCAGCCCGTGGCCTTCGCCCGCCGAGTCGACGGCCAGCACCTCGATGTTGCCCGACCGCACGAGGGCCTCGGCAATCAACTCGGGCCAGCCCAGCACCAGCACCCTGGCACCGTCGGGCAGCACGAAACGCAACTCGAGCGCGGTGGGATCGTCGTCGATCTCCTCCACACACCGCCACGCCTCGGCCATGGGATCCACGCTCGTGAGCAGTCGGGCCGACAGCCACCAAAGGGCACCGGCACTCGGGTGCTTCTGAATGAGCCGCCGGCACGAGGTGACCATGCCTTGAGGGTCGAACCCCAGATCCGACAGCGCCGACGCGCTCTCCGAGACCAGCAGCCGCTGGTCCACGCCGGAGGCCCGAGCCACGTAACGAAGCCGTTCGATCGGATGCACTGGCGCCCACGCTATCCAGGCCAACTCCCCCCCGAGCCACGGCGCGGGCTAGCTTGCGGCGTCGTGGCGACCGACCCTCCTGGCGACCTCGTGCTCCGTCCCCTCAAAGGCGACGAGCGCTCCCTGCGCGAATGGCTCACCAATTTCAATCTGGCGCTGTTCGTCATCGACCCCTTCACCAACGAGAGCTCGTGGATCCTCGAGACCGCCGCTCGCGTGATGCGGGTGTTCAGCGGCACCTCGACCCGCACCACATGGTTGGTCACCGGAGACAAGGACGAGGCTCAGGCCTTCCTCGGAGAGCTGGCGGCCGAGTTCCTGACCTTCGCCGACCCCGATCGGTCGGTGGTCAAGGCGCTGGGCCTGCAACGGCTTCCCGCCTTCGTGGTCATTCGGGCCGATGGCACGGTGGCCGCCGCCACCGAAGGCTGGCATCCCAACCAGTGGAAGGCCGTGGCTCACGAACTGGCTCGTATGAACGCCTGGGCCGCGCCGGAGCTTCCCCACCCAAGTGACCCAGTGCCCTTCGAAGGAAGTCCGGCCCTCGCATAACTGCAGTACGCCTGAATGGCCCGAGCTGCAAGAGCGGACAACTCACCGGCGAAAGCCGAAGGCGGACGCCGGGGCCCGAGCGGCCCGCAGCGAAGCTGCAAGAGCGGACAACTCACCGGCGAAAGCCGAAGGCGGACGCCGGGGCCCGAGCGGCCCGCAGCGAAGCTGCAAGAGCGGACAACTAGTGCAGGCCGTAGCTGTGGCGCGGTTCGAACTGATAGATGATCCGGCCCTCGTCGATCATGGTTTGCACGAAGGCTTCCTCACTCAGCTCACTCCCGAACCACGACAACGGCCCCGGTCGGCTTGCCCTGCATGTGACGGAACAGGCGCACGCTCAACTGCGGCACGTCCGGGCCTTCCAAGATCGTGACCGTGGTTTCGAGGGCCACCCAACTGTGAGCGTTGTCGTGCACGTAGAGGGTGCACCTCGGATCGCTACGAAGGCGCTTGGTGCGAACGCGATCGCGCGTGCCGCTCACCCAGATGTGGCCATCCACTACGGCAACGCCGACCTTGGCCACCTTGGCCGTGCCGTCGGCGGTCGTGGTGATCATGGCGGCTGAGGTATGGCGATCGACGAAGTCGAGGTCTGCGGGGGAAACAGTCATCGCCCCAACGTAAGTCGTTCCGGTGACGGCAGGCACTCTTGACTACAGGCCCATCTCACGCCGGTCGAAAACTGGGCCTGTGGGCCGGTACTCGCGTGAGCTGATCGACCTCCCCACCCAAGCCACCACCGCCGAACGAGTGCTCCGCGTGGCCGCCGATCCGCGCTCGGATGCCCGCGGACTGGCCGGAGTCATCGAGACCGACATCGCGCTTACGGCCCGCCTGCTGCGGCTGGCCAACAGCCCGTACCACGGGGTGCCTCGCCAGGTGGCCAACGTGTCGACCGCGGTCGTGCTGTTGGGCTTCCAGGCCGTCAGGGCCCTGGCGGTGAGCTCGGCCTGCGGGCTGCTCGACACCCACCACGAGGTGCCTCGCGAGTTCTGGCGTCACTCGGTAGCGGCGGCCGCGGCATGTTCTGTGGTGGCCGGGCGTATCGGCACCCCTACCGCCGATGCCTTCAGCGCCGGACTCCTCCACGACCTGGGGGCCGTGCTACTCCACCGCTCGAACCCCGAGAAGTTCGCCCGAGTGCGGGCGGGGGCCAACGGACTGGCCTCCGACCTGCTGGCGGCCGAACTGCGAGAGTTCGGGCGCACCCACTCACAGGTGGGCGCCGAAGCCGCCGAAGCGTGGGCGTTTCCGAAAGCATTCGTGGAGGCCATCTCCTCGCACCACGGGGTCGACGAACCGAGAAATGCCCTCGGCCGGGTCGTTCGGGTGGGCGAGGCCCTGGCATTGGAGATCGAGCAGCTGCCCGGCCACCCACACGACGGAGACCTCGAGCACCACCTGGCCTTGGTACGCCTACCGGCCGGTGCGATCGAGGAACTCCTGGAGCTCACGAGGCAGCAGATCGATCGCGTCGCCGCGGTGCTCGAGGCCAGCCTGTGAGCGGGTCGCCCGAGCTGTCCGCCCTCGAAGCCCTGGAACTGCGGGCCGCGGCCGCCGTGGCGCGACTGCGGGCCAGCGGCACCGACGACTCGCTCGTGCAAGAGCTGCTCGAGACCTCCTGCCTTCTTGAACTGTCGCAGCTCACCAACGCGATGACCGACGTGGCCTCCTACGCCCAGCAGGCCGCCGAGGTAACCGTGCAGTTCCTGCCGTTGGTCGGTTGCACGGTGGTGCTCGAGGCACCCGACGGCACCCCCCTGACGTGCGCGGCCGGCTCACCGGTGGGGCCCGAAGGACAGCCGTTCGTGCTACGCCGAGGCATAACAGAGCTGGGAGTGATGACGTTCGGACGGCCTCGCGCCGACCTCGACCTCGCGCGAGCCATGGCCAGGGTGGCCGAACAGGTAAGCGTCGGGATCAGCGTGGTGCTCGACACCGAACGACTGCGGCGCACCGCCGCCACCGAGACCGCTATTCGGCTGGCCTCCACTCTCTCGGCCGACGACATCGACCAAGCCCTCGCGGATCTTGTGGCCCATCTGGCGGCGTGGCCCGGCGCGTTGGCGGCCCGCTTGCAGGTGGACCATCCCGCCATCGGGGTACCGACCGGCGTGGAAGCCGGCTGGTGGTCCGAGGCCGACACCCTCGCTCATCCCGAGAGCCACGCTCGCCGCGATCGCGCCGAGCTCACGATGCGGTGGGCCAGCCAGCGAGCCATCACTGAGAACCCCAGCGCGCAGCCGGTGCTCGATGCGCTGGCCGAACGGCTCAACGATCTCCACCGATCGCAATCACTCATGGCGCAGGTGGAGATCGATCCCCTCACCGGCTTGGGCAATCGGCGGCGGCTGGATCGGGTGCTGTCCGCCGCGCTCCGTCGCGCCGCTCAACAAGGTGAGTCCGTTGCCGTGTTGTTGTGCGATCTCGACAGCTTCAAGCGGGTGAACGACGAGCTCGGTCATTCCGTGGGCGACCATGTGTTGCGAGCCGTGGCTCGAGTGCTGAGCGACTCGCTGCGAGGCTACGACGAAGCCGTGCGGCTCGGAGGCGAAGAGTTTCTGGTCATCAGTCCCTCCACCGACGCGCTGGGAGCGGTGCGCCTGGCCGAACGCATGCGCCTCGCCATTCCCGGCGCCTGCTCCACCATGCTGCCCGACGACTGGCACCAAACCGTGTCCATCGGCATCGCTTCGTTTCCCGATCACGGCCAGCACCGCGCCTCGTTGCTCACTCGAGCCGATCAGGCGCTCTATGCCGCCAAACGGCGGGGTCGAGACTGCGTGGTCCTGGCCACCGAAGTGGACGAGACGGCCGAGCGCGCCGGTTCGTTCAACGAACCGCCGAAGGGTCTGCGCTCGTTCGTGTACCGGCTCACGCGCCGGTAGCTCCGGTCATCGCGTCGACGTCCAGACGGGCCAACACTTCGGGGGTGGCGAGCCCGCGTTCGGTGAGAACCTCGGTGATCGTTCGACCGCCGCTCACTGCGTCGTACACCACATCGGCCACCACTTCGTAGCCGAGGACTGGCGCCAGCACCGTGGCGATCGCCGGGGACGACTCGGCCAGGCGACGGCACCGCTCCACATCGGCTTCGATACCGGCGATGGCCCGATCGGCCAGCAGCGTCGACACGCTGGAAAGCAGGTTGATCGACTCCAACAGATTGCGGGCCATCACCGGCATCATCACGTTGAGCTCGAAGTTGCCCAGCGACCCGGCGAAGGCCACTGCGGCGTCGTTACCGAACACCTGGGCCACCACCTGCTGCGTGGCCTCCGCCATCACCGGATTCACCTTGCCGGGCATGATCGAGGAGCCGGGCTGCAGCGACGGGAGGCGGATCTCGGCCAGTCCGGCGCTCGGCCCCGATGCCATCCATCGCAGGTCGCTGGCCAACTTGTTGAGGCTGACCGCGACGGTGCGAAGTTGCCCACTGCACTCCACCAGTGCGTCTCGACCGCCCTGTGCCTCGAAGTGATCGCGAGCTTCGGTGAGCGGCAGCGACAGCCGGTCCGCCAGCCGCTCGATGACCGCGGCGGCAAAGCCCGGCGGGCAGTTGAGCCCGGTTCCCACCGCGGTACCACCCAGCGCCAACTCGCCCAGGCGAGGCAGCATCGACTCGAGTCGTTCCACGCCGTGCTCCACCGCGGTGGCGTAGCCGTTGAGTTCCTGCCCGAGCGTCACCGGGGTGGCGTCCATGAGATGGGTACGACCGGCCTTTACCACCGCCGCCATCTCCACCGCTTTGGTTCGCAGGGTGCGCGCCAGGTGGCCGAGGGCCGGGATCAGCCGAGCGGTGATCGCGGTGGCGGCCGCCAGGTGGATCGCGGAGGGAAACACGTCGTTGGACGACTGGGAGGCGTTCACGTGGTCGTTCGGATGGACCGGATGGCCGAGGCGGGCGGCGGCCAGGGTGGCGATCACCTCGTTGACGTTCATGTTGGTGGACGTGCCCGAACCGGTCTGGAACACGTCGATCGGGAACTGGTCGTCGTGTTCACCGCGCTCGACGGCGGCCGCGGCGGCGGCGATCGGTTCCACCAGCGCAGGGTCGAGCACGCCGAGCTCGCCGTTCACCCGGGCGGCCTCCGCCTTGAGGGCCGCCAGTGCGTGAATCAACGCCACCGGTACCCGCAGCCCCGAGATCGGAAAGTTCTCGACGGCTCGCTGGGTCTGGGCCTGCCACAGCGCGTCGGCCGGCACGCGCACCTCCCCCATGGAGTCATGCTCGATCCGCGTGGCTGCCTCGTTGGTCATAGGCCACAACCTACGGCCCGGCTAGGGCCGGACGACCTTGCCTCGGTACCGTTCCGGGCATGAGCGCCGCACCATCTCAGGACAGTTTCGAGTTCACCGAGATCCTTCCCCTCGGGGCCGACGAAACTCCCTACCGCCTCCTCACCACCGAGGGCATCTCCACCTTCGAGGCCAACGGGCACGAGTTCCTGCAGGTGGAGCCGGAGGTGCTCACCCTCATCACCCGCGAAGCGATGCGCGACATCGCCCACTTCCTGCGGCCCGGCCACCTGGCCCAGCTGGCCAAGATCCTCGACGATCCCGAGGCCTCGGCCAACGACCGCTTCGTGGCCCTCGATCTGCTGAAGAACGCCAACATTTCCGCCGGTGGGGTGCTCCCAATGTGCCAAGACACCGGCACGGCCATCGTGAAGGGCAAGAAGGGCCAGTTCGTGATCACCGGTGGGGGCGACGAGTTGGCCATCGCCCGCGGCGTGTACGACACCTATCTCACGTCGAACCTTCGCTACTCGCAGATGGCGCCGCTCGATATGTACCGCGAGGTCAACACCGGAAACAACCTGCCGGCCGAGATCGAAATCAACGCGGTGGACGGTTCGGCCTACAAGTTCCTGTTCATGGCCAAGGGCGGTGGCTCGGCCAACAAGAGCTATCTCTACCAAGAGACGAAGGCGCTTCTGAATGAGAAGCGACTGCTGGAGTTCATCAGCGAGAAGATCAAGACGCTCGGCACCGCCGCCTGCCCGCCGTATCACCTGGCGATCGTGATCGGGGGCACCTCGGCCGAGTTCGCGTTGAAGACGGCCAAGCTGGCGTCGGCCCGTTACCTCGACACGTTGCCCACCAGCGGCAGCGAACGGGGGAACGGCTTTCGAGACATCGAACTCGAGCGCAAGGTGCTCGAGGCGTCGCAACGCACCGGCATCGGCGCCCAGTTCGGCGGTAAGTATTTCTGTCATGACGTACGCATCATCCGGCTGCCCCGCCACGGCGCGTCGTGTCCCGTGGCCATCGCGGTGAGCTGCTCGGCCGACCGCCAAGCGCTCGGCAAGATCACCCGCGACGGTGTGTTCCTGGAGCAGCTCGAAATCGATCCGGCGCACTTCCTGCCCGCTCCGACCCACGAAGATCTCGACACCGAGGTGGTCCACATCGACCTGAACCGGCCGATGAGCGAGATCCGCGCCACGCTGTCGCGCTATCCGGTGAAGACCCGGGTGATGTTGACCGGACCGATGGTGGTGGCGCGCGACATCGCCCACGCCAAGATCAAGGAACGGCTCGATGCCGGTCTCGGCCTGCCGGAGTACCTGAAGGACTACTGCGTGTACTACGCCGGGCCGGCCAAAACGCCGGAAGGCTTCGCGTCGGGTTCGTTCGGTCCCACCACCGCCGGACGTATGGACTCCTACGTCGACGAGTTCCAGGCCGCCGGAGGCAGCTTCGTAATGCTGGCCAAGGGCAACCGGTCGCGCCAGGTCACGCAGGCCTGCCAGAAATATGGCGGTTTCTACCTCGGATCGATCGGCGGCCCCGCCGCCCGCCTCGCCCAGGACTGCATCCGCCACGTCGAAGTGCTGGAGTACCCCGAGCTCGGCATGGAAGCCGTGTGGAAGATCGACGTCGAGAACTTCCCCGCCTTCATCGTGGTCGACGACAAAGGCAACGACTTCTTCGACATGGTCGACAAGGCCAGCAGCGGCACCCCGGTGGCGCTGAGCTCCTAGTCCCCCCACTCTCCAGCGTTCTCGCGCGACATATGCCGGGTTTTCCCTGCGTAACCCGCGTCAGTACGCCGCCCGGTTCTGGGGTTAGGCGAGGGCGACGAGATCCAGCAGGTCGTTGCTCCAATGGTCGAGGTCGCCGTCGGGCATTAGCAGCACGCGGTTGGGCGCGAGACGCTCCACGAACTCGGCGTCATGGCTCACGATCACCATCGACCCCGGCCACGAGGCCAACGCGTCGGCCACCGCGGTGCGCGACGGGGGATCCAGGTTGTTGGTGGGCTCGTCGAGGAGCAACAGATTGTGCTTGCCGCCCATCAGCATGGCCAGCGCCAACTTGGTGCGCTCACCACCGGAGAGCGTGCCGGCCGCTTGAAAGGCCTTGTCGCCCGAGAGCCCGAACATGCCCAGCAGTCCGCGCAGCTCGTGCTCCTTCAAGCCCAGCACGGAGCCTTTGAGGTTTTCGAGCAGTGAGCTGTCGGACTCGATCGTCTCGTGCTCCTGGGCGAAGTAGCCGGTGGACACCTGCATCCCGAACTCGATGTTGCCCGCGTCGGCCTGAGTCTGCCCGGCCAGGATGCGCAACAGGGAGGTCTTGCCAGCACCGTTGAGGCCGAGCACCAGTACCCGCTCGCCGCGGCCCACATCGAAGGCCACGTTCTCGAACACCGCCGGACCGCCGTAGCTCTTAGCCAGCTTGCTCACGTCGAGCACCATCCGGCCCGAATGAGGCGGCGGCGGGAAGCGAACGGCCATCTGCTTGGCGTGGCGCGGTGCTTCGACTTTCGCACTGGCCAGTCGATCGATGCGCTTCTCGATGGAGTGGGCCATTGACGCCTTGGACGCCTTCGCCCCGAAGCGGTCGACCACCTTCTGCAGACGTTCGATCTCGGCCGCCTGACGAGCCGCCGTCTTGGCCAGCAAGACCTCGTCTTTGGCCCGGGCCGCCTGATACTGCGAATACGTGCCGCGGTACTCCACCAGATGGCCGGTGGCCTCCTCGGCGGCCCGGTCGAGATGCAGCACCCGGGTGATCGACTCGTCGAGCAGGTCGAGGTCGTGGCTGATGACCACCAGCGCGCCCTTGTAGGTGCGCAGGAACTTCATGATCCAGTTCTTGGCGTCGACGTCCAAGTGGTTGGTGGGCTCGTCGAGCAACAACACCTCGGACCCGGCGAACAGGATCCGGGCCAACTCCACCCGCCGGCGCTCACCGCCCGACAGCACGCCGATGGGCAGGTCGACCCGATCGGGATGGAGCCCGAGCCCGGCGCACAACGATCGAACCTCGGACTCCGCGCCGTAGCCGCCCTCGTGACGGAACAGCTCCTCGGCCCGGCTGTAGCGCTCGATGTTTCGATCCGACGCCTCTTCCTCCACGGCCAAACGGAGCTTCTCTAACCGAATCAATGCCTCGGCGAAGCCCCGACCCGATAGCACGTGACTTAGGGCACTACTGGCCTCCAGCTCCGAGGAAATCCGCGGATCCTGCGACAGATAGCCCAGCGAGCCCTTCACCGTGACCGACCCCGAGTTGGCCGGGGCCGACCCTCCC
>Ga0268264_10005234_pt1 | contig 10980 bp, 11 predicted proteins | sample KBSSwiS32_FD_190357 | JGI IMG/M metagenome (GOLD analysis project Ga0268264, IMG submission 190357) | Switchgrass rhizosphere microbial communities from Kellogg Biological Station, Michigan, USA - KBS Switchgrass S3-2 (SPAdes) (version 2) | ecosystem: Host-associated > Plants > Roots >... | reverse complement strand
GCCATGACGACCCGGGCAAGCTTCGGTTTCGGCACGAGCTTGAGCGTGACCTCCGTGACGACGGCGAGCAGACCCTCGGAGCCGATCGCCAGTGCGAGCAGATCGAGGCCCGGCGCATCGAGCGCGACGCCACCGAAAGCCAGCGCCTGTCCGTCGATCGTGTAGCCGCGCAGGCCGAGTACGTTGTGGACGGTGAGGCCGTATTTCAGACAATGCACGCCGCCCGAATTCTCGGCGACGTTGCCGCCGATCGTGCAGGCGATCTGCGATGACGGGTCGGGCGCGTAATACAGGTCATGCGGCGCGGCCGCTTCGGACACGGCAAGGTTGCGCACGCCGGGCTGAACGCGGGCGATGCAGGCGATCGGATCGATCTGGATGATGCGATTGAGTTTCGCCAGCGACAGCACGATGCCGTCCGCGCACGGCATCGCGCCGCCCGACAGGCCGGTGCCGGCGCCGCGTGCGACGACTGGCGTGCACGACTCGCTGCAGACGCGCAGGATCGCTCGAACCTGTTCCTCGGTGTCCGGCAGCACGACCGCGAGCGGGCGCTGGCGGAAGGCCGACAGGCCGTCGCAATCGAACGGCGCCGTCTGTTCCGGCTCGATCAGCAGGCTGTCCGCGGGCAGCAATGCCGCCAGCGATCGCAGCACCGAGCGCTGGCCCGATTCCGCCCGCGTCGATACCGCGTTGCCCGTCATGAGTTCATGTCCGCTCGAGTTTCGCGCCGCTTGCCGTGTGCGCCGGTTTACAAGGATTTACAACAAAAGCAATCCGCCGTGATGGCAAATGACAGCATGCCTGTGCTGGAGTATACATTCGCGCTACGCCCGATCCGCTGCGCTGATCGGCGAATAGCGCGAGTCAAGACAAATCTGCGCCAGCCTTACGCCGCATCCGTTTCGACATTGCCGCCATCGGTCCTGTGGGAGGAGCCATGTTTACGCAATTGATCGATCCGTTGAACAGCCTGACTTTGACTTGCCTGGTCGCGCTGATCCCCGTGGTGTTCCTGCTCGTTCTGCTCGCCGTGTTCCGCCTGCCGGCCTGGCTCGCCGTGCTGGCCGGCTCCATCGTCACGTTCGTGCTCGCCGTCTGGGTCTGGAAGATGCCGGTCGACGTCGGCGCGCAGGCCTATCTCAACGGCTCGGCGACCGGCATATGGAACGTCGACTGGATTACCTTCTGGGGCCTGATCCTGTTCAACACGCTGTCGCTGACCGGCCTGTTCGAGAATTTCCGGCGCTGGCTGATCGCCCAGGGCAGCCTGGACGTGCGCGTGCAGACGATGCTGTTCGCGTGGGCGTTCGGCGCGCTGCTCGAGGGTCTGGTCGGCTTCGGTTATCCCTGGGCCGTGGTTGCGCCGATCCTGATCTCGCTCGGCATTTCCGATCTGAACGCGATCCGCGTTGCTGCGATCGCGAACAACGCGCCGGTCTCGTACGGCGCGCTCGGTGCGCCGATCATCGCTCTGGCGGCGATCACCGGTTACCCGTTGCTCGCCTTGTCCGCGTCGGTCGGCACCGTGGTGGCGGTGCTGGCCCTGCTGCCGCCATGGGTGCTGCTGTATCTCGTCTCGGGCCGGCAGGGCATGCTCAGCGCGTGGCCGCTGGCCGTGGTCGGCTCGCTCGGCTACATCGCCGGCCAGTATCCCACCGCCGTGTACCTCGGCCCGTACCTGCCGGACGTGACCGGCTCGATCGCCTGCTTCATCGCGCTGCTGGCGCTGCTCAAGGTCTGGCAGCCGCGGCAGACGCTGGCTTATGGCGGCGTGCCGATCGATGCAGCGAGGGCATCGCAGAACCGCAGCCATGGATTGACGACCGCCGAAGTCATCCAGGCCTGGATGCCGTTCGTGATCCTGTTGGTCGTCGTCGCCGCATGGACCGGGCCGTGGTCGCAGCTGCCGAAACTCAATCTCTGCTACGAGAACGCAGCGTTCGTTCTGAATGCCAAGTGCGTGACGGCGCAGGTGACGGCGAACGCGCCCGAGATCAAGGCGACGATCCCGGCGGCATTCAAGTTCGCCCCTTACATCGCCGGCACGGCGATTCTCGCTGCATGGGCGCTCGTGGCGATCTGGCTGTTCGCCATCGGCAAGCTCAACCGCAAGCTGCTCGGCGAGGTGTTCCGCAAGACGTTCCAGCAGATGTGGGGCGCCTTGCTGGTCGGCGTGTTCATCTTCGGGCTGGCCTATACCTTCAATTTTTCCGGCATGGCTTCGTCGCTGGCGAAGGGTTTTTCTTCGCTCGGCACGGCGTTCGTCATCGTCGCGCCGATCCTCGGTTTCATCGGCGTGGCGCTGTCCGGGTCGAATACGTCGACGAATGCGATGTTCGGCAAGTTCCAGGCGCTGGTCGGCGTCCAGCTCGGCATGCCGCCGCTGCTGCTGCCGACCCTGAACTCGGTCGGGGCCGAAATCGGCAAGCCGATTGCGCCGCAGACCGCCAGTGTCGGCGTATCGACCAGCAAATTCGTGCGCAAGGAGGGCGACGTGATCCGCCACAACATGGGCTGGACGTTCGTGCTGCTGGCCTATCTGGTCGTGATCGCGATCGCGTTCTACTGGCTGCAGCCCGCGGTCATGACGCTGCCGCCGGCGCCGGCCGCAGGCTGAGCGGAGTCCTGGCAACGCAGCGTGCAGGGCGCGCGCGCTGCGTCGCAGGCCGGATTAACGCTGCTCGGCTATCATGCCCGGCCATGAGCGAACTATCCGTCCCGATTTCCGCCGGCGAACTGATCGACAAGATCACGATCCTCGAGATCAAGTCCGACCGGATCCGCGATGCGGCCAAGCTGGCCAACGTCCGCACCGAGCTCGACCTGCTCAGCGCGACCTGGGCGCGGCACGCGTTCGCACGCGTCGACATCACCGGCCCGCGTGCGCGCCTGAAGGCGGTCAACGAGGCGCTCTGGGACATCGAGGATCGCATCCGCCTGAAGGAAAAAGCCCAGGCGTTCGACGCCGAATTCATCGAGCTGGCCCGTGCCGTCTATGTCCGCAATGACGAGCGTGCCGCGGTCAAGCGCGAGATCAACCTCACCCTCGGCTCGACCCTGGTCGAAGAAAAGTCCTACGAGGACTATCGCGCCGGCAGCAAGAGCTAAGAACGCCACGAAGGCACGAAGATCACGAAGAAGTGCCACGAAGAAGAGCAGTGGTCGGTAGGAGCGGGACTGCAGTTCGTCTTTCGCCGTTGCTTCTCTTCGTGTCCTTCGTGCCTTCGTGGCGATCTTTGATCTTTATTTTCAGTTTTTCTGCCTCCCGGAGAAACTGGCAAAAGCGTCGAAGCGTTCGAGCACGGCGTCGACCTCGATCAGCTCCATGACGCCGGAGCATTCGATTTTCGTTCCCCACGGCAGCTCGCTGGACGGTCGGCCGCGGAACTTGCGCGCGGCCGCATCGTAGCGGTCGACGCACCAGCGCCGGTCGGAGTACGGGCCGGAACGGTTCGGATTGCTCGCCGCATGCAGGCCGAGCACCTTGCTGCCGACCGCATTGGCCATGTGCAGCGGACCGGAGTCGGGCGTCAGCACGAGGTCCGCGCGGCGGGCGAGGGCGAGAAACTGCTTCAGCGTGTCTTTGCCGACCAGGTCGATCGGCGCGCGCGTGCAGCGCGCCAGGATCGAATCGGCAAACCCGCGTTCGTAGGCCGACCGGCCGCCGCACAGCACGACGCGCCAGCCGCGGCCGCCGGCATGATCGATCACGGCGGCGTAGCGCTCGGGAAGCCAGTTGCGCACAGCGTGGCTCGAACACGGGCTCACCAGCAGCGTCGGCGACGTCCCTGGCAGGTGCGCCTGCGCGAATTCGTGGGCCGCTTCAGGAATCGGCAGGTTCCACACAACCTCGGACCGCTTCACGCCGAGCGGCTCGGCGAAGCTCGCCATCGCATCGAGGACGTGCTCGCCGTGGCGAGCAGCGATACGCGTGTTGACGAACAGACCGTGCAGGTCCTTCGAACGGGCCGCGTCATAGCCGACCCGCAGCGGTGCGTGCACCAGCGCGCTGAGCAGATTGGCTCGCAGCGCCACCTGCAGGTGCAGCAACGCGGTGAAGCGGCGGCCGGCCAGCTGCCTCCTGACATCGGTGAATCCGCTGATTCCCTTGGCTTTGTCGAAAACGATGAATTCGATACCGTCGAGGTCGCCAACCAGACGGTATTCGAGCTTGCCGACGATCCAGGTCAGGCGGGTCGACGGCAGCGCCCCCTGTAATGTGCGCACCAGCGGCACAACATGAGTGACGTCACCGAGCGCCGACGTGCGCAGCAGGCAGACCGAATCCGGCGGTGAAGCCGGCGAGCAGGCGTAATCGGGCATTATCGTTGCTAAACTTCCCGGCACAGACGGAGTCGAAGTCAGCGCGGACCGCGATGACCTTGAAACAATGGCAATGGCGACGACAATCCAGCCCACGCTGCAGGCGACCGACGATGGCGCGATTCTGTTCGATGCCGCCGCCGCGGCACAAGCGGGCGGCTCGCGCTTCGATCCGGCCTGGTTCGAGCCGGAACACTGGCGTGCGCGGTCGCAGGTCGGCGTGCTCGGCGCCGGCCGCGGCGCGGCGCTGCATATCCAAAGCGGTCCGGCCGACTGGGTGCTGCGACATTACCGCCGCGGCGGCATGGTCGCACGCGTGCTGGGGGACCGCTATCTGTGGAACGGCGCCGAACGAACCCGCGCTTTCGCTGAATTCCGCCTGCTGGCCGAACTGGCCGGCCGCGGTTTGAACGTTCCCGCCCCGGTCGCGGCGCGTTACCGCCGCAGCGGCGTGCATTATCGCGCTGATCTGATCACCGGCTGGATCGCCGGCGCGGCGACACTGGCCGAGCGCGTGCGCGCCAGCCGCGCCGATCCAGGCGACGCGCTGCGCGTCGGAACCGCTCTGGCCCAGTTCCACGCAGCCGGCGCGTACCATGCCGACCTCAATGCGCACAACATCCTGCTCGATCCGCAGAACGTCTGGCTGCTCGATTTCGATCGCGGCGGCGTGCGCACGCCGGCACGATCCTGGCAGGCGGCGAACCTGGCCCGGCTGCGGCGCTCGCTGATCAAGGTCGGTGCGGCGCGCGATGGCGAACAGAATTTCGACAACGGTTTCTGGGGGCCGCTGATGGCCGCCTACGAGCGCGGCCAGGACAAAATGGCGCGTCCTGCGTCGGACGGTGCGCGCGGATGAACCTGCAACTGCGTTTCCTCGGCGTCGGTTCGGCACAGGCAGTCGAGCTCGGTTCGTCCGGCGCCGTTCTCGAACGCGACGGTGCGCCGTTGCTGCTGATCGATTGCGGGCCGGAGACGCTGACGCGCTACCTGGAGACCTATCAGGCAGCGCCGCTGGCCGTATACGTCACGCATACGCACATGGACCATGTCGCCGGCCTCGAGCGGCTGTTCTACCGCAGCTATTTCGATGCCGAACTCAATGGCCGTGTGCGCATCTATGCGCACGCCGCGCTGGTCCCGCTGCTGCAGGGCCGGGTTGCCGACTACCCGGACGTGATTGCCGAGGGCGGCGCAAACTTCTGGGATGCGTTCCGCCTCGTGCCGTGTTCGCGCGGGTTCTGGCACGCCGGCTTGTGGTTCGACGTGTTCGCCACGCGCCACCACGCGCCGATGACCTCGTTCGGACTGGCTCTGCGCGGCGCATTCGCGTGGACCGGCGACACGCGGCCGATTCCCGAGCAACTCGAACGCTACGCCGGGACGACCGAGGTGATCGCCCACGATTGCGCACTGCTCGGCAATCCGTCGCATTCCGGCGTCGACGATCTGGATCGCGAATATCGCGAGCCTCTGCGCGAGCGCATGGTCATCTATCACTATGGGAGCCAGGCCGATGGCGAGGCGATCGTACGGCGCGGCTACCGCATCGCGCACCGCGGCGAGCGCATCGATTTGCCGGCGCCGGTGACCGGCACGGCGGGGCAGGCGATAACGGCGGCGACGATCTGATGGCCACGACGATCCCGCTGCGCATGGCCGATTCGCCGCACGACACGCTGGCGCGGCCACTGCGCGACCTGCGCGTCTCGGTCATCGACCGCTGCAACTTCCGCTGTCCGTATTGCATGCCGGAAGACCAGTTCGCCGACGACGCGGTATTCCTCAGCAAGAACGAACGCCTGCGCTTCGAGGAGATCGAGCGAATCGCGCGCGCCTTCGTCGGCCTCGGCGTGCGCAAGCTGCGCCTGACCGGCGGTGAGCCGCTGCTGCGCCGCGACCTGCCCGAACTCGTGCGCATGTTGCGCGCGATTCCCGGGGTCGACGATCTCGCCCTGACCACCAACGGCGTGCTGCTGCCGCGCTTTGCTGCTGCGCTGCGCGAGGCCGGCCTGATGCGTCTGACGGTCTCGCTCGACACCCTCGATCCGGAAACCTTCCGCAAGCTGTCCGGCGGACGCGGCGAGGTCGGCGAAGTGCTGGCCGGCATCGCCGCAGCTGAAAGCGCAGGGTTCGAGCGCCTCAAGCTCAACTGCGTCGTGATGCGCGGCGTCAACGATACGCAGATCGTCGATCTCGTCGAACATTTCCGCGGCACCGGTCACATCGTGCGCTTCATCGAATACATGGACGTCGGCACGATGAACCACTGGCGCGGCGAGCTCGTCGTACCGAGCGCCGAGCTGATCGAGCGCGTTGCGGCACGCTGGCCGCTGCATGCGCTCGATCGCAACTATCGCGGTGAAGTGGCCGAGCGCTATGCGTTCGACGACGGCAACGGCGAGATCGGTTTCATCAGTTCGGTGTCGCAGCCGTTCTGCGGCGACTGCTCGCGCGCCCGCCTGTCGGCCGACGGCAAGATGTACACCTGCCTGTTCGCACGCGAGGGGTTCGACCTGCGCCTGCCGCTGCGCAATGGCGCAGACGATGACGAACTGGCCGCGCTGATCGATGCGCGCTGGCGACGGCGCGGCGACCGCTACAGCGAGCAGCGCGCCGAATTGCGCGCGCGCGGCGATGGCCGCAAGGTCGAGATGTTCACGATGGGCGGGTGAGGTCGGGCCAGGAGGAGGCGGGACGCCGACTGGGCGAAGTGAGGAAAGGTTGAGAAGCAAGACGACTGCAGTGGGAACCTTGAAACGGAAGATCGGCCGCCTGACCCATGTCGACGGCGCCGGCCGGCCGCGCATGGTCGATGTCGGCGCGAAGGCGGTGACCGCGCGTTCGGCGACGGCCCAGGCGATCGTGCGTTTTCCGCCGGCCGTGGCCCAGGCACTGCGCGCCGGCGGCATGCGCGCGAAAAAGGGGCCGGTTGTCGATACCGCGATCATCGCCGGCACGCTGGCGGCGAAACGCACGCACGAGCTGATCCCGTTCTGTCATCCGCTCGCGATCGAGCGCTGCGATCTGCAGGCGGCATTCGTCAACGCTACGGACCTCGAAATCCGCTGCACGGTCGCGATCAGCCACAAGACCGGCGTCGAGATGGAAGCATTGACCGGCGCGGCCGTCGCGGCGTTGACGGTCTATGACATGTGCAAGGCCTTGTCGCACGAAATCGCGATTGCCGACGTGCGTCTGCTCGAGAAGTCGGGTGGCAAACGCGACATAGGAAGCGGCAAGGTGCGGCGATGAAATACTGCATCCTATATTTTGCTTCGCTGCGCGACGCGGCCGGCTGCGATACCGAGCAGATCGACTCCGTGCACGGCGACGCGCGATCGCTGTACGCCGAATTGCGGACGCGCCATGGCATCGCCCTGCCGGCCGAACGCGTTCGCGTGGCGATCAACGGCGAATTTGCCGCATGGGACCGCGCGCTCGCCGACGGCGACGAGATCGCTTTTCTGCCGCCGGTAAGCGGCGGCTGAGGTGGAAGCGCGGGCGATGAATGGGTTCACGCTGACCGATGCTGCGATCGATGGCGCGGCGCTCGCCGCCGGCCTCGCCGACGCTGCCGCGGGCGCCTGCATCACGTTCGAAGGATGGGTGCGCAACCGCAACGACGGCCGTGCCGTATTGCGCCTGGACTATCAGGCGTACGCCAAACTGGCGCAGTCCGAAGGCGAGCGTATTCTCGGCGAAGCGGCGCAGCGTTTCGAAATTCTGGCGGCGCGCTGCACGCATCGCACCGGATCGCTGGCGATCGGTGACCTTGCGGTCTGGGTCGGCGTCAGCGCGGGCCATCGCGACGCGGCGTTCGCCGCGTGCCGCTACATCATCGACGAGGTCAAGCGACGCGTGCCGATCTGGAAGAACGAGCACTACGCCGACGGCGAATCGGGCTGGCTGCATCCGGACAATACGCCGGTCGCCGAACCCGCACGGAAATCATGAGCGGCGGGTCGGCGGAATCCGTTCCAAGGCTCGATCAGTGCACCTGCGCCAGCCACGCGCGCGCTTCCGCGATAGCGGGACGCTGGCTCGTCTGCGCAGCGACGTCGAGCAGATCCTGGCAGGCCTTGCGGGTCGCGGCGTCATCGCCGATCTCATGCGCCGCGCGCGCCGCGCCGAACAGGCTATTGAAGCGGCGCGGATAGGCTTCCAGCGATTTGCGATACGCCGCGAGCGCGCCCGCGTGCTGGTTCTGCGCCATCAGCATGTCGCCGAGCATTTCATTCGCCGGGAGCGTCGGTCCCGGCGTTACCGGAGGCTTCGGCGTCGACGCTTCGAACGCGGCCGCCTCGCGCAAACGAGTCACCGCGATCTCGGCCGGACCGGACGCGTAGGCAATCCAGGCGTCGAGTTCGAGGCGCAGCACATGGATATTGCGCGCGAACAGCTTTTCGCCTGACTTCTCGGCGGTGTCCTCGAGCTCGCCGATCCTATTGACTGCGGCGCGCGCATCGTCGAGCCGGCCGCTGTGGGCGAATCCGAGGCCCCGCGCGAATTCCACGATTGCCTCGGGCCACGGAAACCGGTCCCAGTCCAGCGACGCCGGCGTGCGCGGAACCAGCCGCGCGGCTTCGTCCCAGGCGCGCCGTTCCAGCGCATAGCGCGACGACGTCGAGGCGAGGTGGAACGCGGTCTTGAACGTCGGCTCGAGCCGTGTCGCAGCCCGCAGCCGCTCGAGCTGCTTCGCCGCTTCGGCATCCGCCCCTTGTTGCAGGTAGGCGTAGATCAGATATTCGATCGCGTGGGCAAATTCGTCCCAGATCCGGTCGGCCTTCGGCCCGGCCGGAAAATCCATGGCCGCGTCCGCGGCGCGCAGGTTGCCGCGGATCACCCCGTCCCAGTCCCCCAGCCGCGTGAAGATATGGGTCGGCATGTGCAGCGCATGCGGATTGTGCGGCGCCACTGCTGCGTATTCGCGCACGACGTCGAGCGAGTCGTGTTCGCGGCCGCCGACATCGTTCGCGTGCACCAGGTAATGCATCGCGCCGGGGTGATCCGGGTGGCGGGCGAGCACGCGTTCGAGTATCGCTGCCGACTGATCGTTGCTGGTGCGCGATGCCTGGTCGGCCGGCGCGACGGCGAGATGTGCGAGTGCGTAAAATGTCGCTGCGTCTTCGTCGTCCGGATAGGCCGCGTAGACTTTTTCCATGGCCTGTTCCCAGCGCCGCGCGCGCGGCCAGTAATCGGCCGACTCGGGATCGACGAAGAACGCTTCGACCGCGGCGATGAACAGACGCTCCCGTTCGCTCGGCGGCTGCAATTCTTGCGCCTTGCGAGCCTCTTCAAGACCGCGGCGACGGTCTTCCGCCGAAGGACGCGTAGGCCACAGTGGCGTGAACAGGGTCATCGCGACGCCCCAGTGCGCCATCGCGCAGGCGGGATCGACCTCCGCGACCTGCTGGAACGCCAGCCGCGCCTGCGGATACGTCATGTGATGGAGCAGGGTGACGGCACGGTCGAATGGCGCCTGCGCCGCGGCCGAGCAGGACACGACGAAGTGTGCGCTGCCGCGCTCGTGTTCACCGGGTGCCGGGGACGGCGTGGCAGCGTCGCTGGCGCTTGCGAGCAGAGCCAGGGCACTGGCTGTTGCTGCGACGCGCGCGATCATTGCAGACCGCAAACGTTCACCGAACCGGGTTTTCATGTGCCTCTCCGTCAGCCGCGCGCTGCGATCCTTCAGAAGTTCAGCACCGCATAGCCATGATTCTGATAACTGATCAGCACGATCAGCGCGTCACTGGCGACACGGACGGTCGGCGCCAGGGTTGTCGAATCGATGTGCTCGGCGGCGAGGTTCTGACCGCAGACGAACAGCTCGACGCCCGCCTTGCGAAACTGGTCGAGCACCGGCAAGTTCGGATTGGCGACGCCGAACTTGCTGCGATAGTGCGCGTCATCGAGGATGCCGTCGAGCGCAGCGCCGTGGAATACGACGGCGAACTTGACCTTCGCAGCCGGCACGTGCGAGACGGCGAATGCGTTCAGCTCCGAGCCGGCCATGTTCAGTGCCGGCAGCAGCTGATCAGGTTTGGCCGCAGCCAGGGTCGAATCGAAGATCGCTCGGTAGGTATGCGCAGGATCGGGCGGCACGGCGGCAGCCGGAATCACGACGAAGCCGTCGGCGGCGGGAATCGCTGGCGCCTGGGGTGCGTCCCATGCGGCGTGGGCCAGCGCGGGCATGGCGATCGCTACGATGATGACCAGCATGAAGCAGCAGCGCATGACGGCGTACCTCCGGACGTTGACGCATCGGCCCTAATGTTGCGCCCGACGGCGCGATCGTTCAACGCGTGGAGCTGCGCGCAGCGCAGAAGGCGGTGACCCGCTTGCTTGTTTGCCGACGCGGCGTCCTGTATTCTCCGCGGCCCCTGCGAAAGAGCTGTCCGAGCGGTTGAGCAAGCACCCCTGGAAAGGGTGTAAGCGGCTTATACCGCGCTTCGCGGGTTCGACTAAAACTAAATTCGTCGGGAACGAATTTGAACAGCCGCAGGCTGGCCCCGAGCGTGAGCGAGGGGTGAGGCCCAGGACGGGCCGAATCATCCCGCCCGGTGCCGGATAGAAGAGACTTTTGTTTGAATGCGGAGAGGTGTCCGAGCGGTTGAAGGAGCACGCCTGGAAAGTGTGTAAGCGGCTTATACC
>Ga0268264_10005228_pt1 | contig 10989 bp, 14 predicted proteins | sample KBSSwiS32_FD_190357 | JGI IMG/M metagenome (GOLD analysis project Ga0268264, IMG submission 190357) | Switchgrass rhizosphere microbial communities from Kellogg Biological Station, Michigan, USA - KBS Switchgrass S3-2 (SPAdes) (version 2) | ecosystem: Host-associated > Plants > Roots >... | reverse complement strand
TGGGGCGGGAGGTGGGGGAGGCTTTGTGTCCGGAGAGGTTTAGCCGGGAGGAGCTGCTTAGGAAAAAGGCGAAGATGGGGTCGAGTTCGTTTGAGGCGTTGTACCAGCAGAATCCAGTGCCGGCGGGGGGTGGGATATTTAAGGTCGATTGGTTTGATAAGCGGGTGGACCGGATGCCGCCGGGGTTGAAATGTTTTCGCGGGTACGACCTGGCTGTGTCGACAAAAACGTCCGCGGATTACACGGCCAGTTTCTTGTGCGCGCTCGATGCGGAGGGGAATCTATACATCGCGGATGGGTTTCGGAAGCGGATCGAGTACCCGGAGCAGCGGCGGTTCATTGTCGAGCGGATGCAGGCGGAACCCGGTGCCGAGCACGGGATCGAAGAGGCTCTGCACGGAAAAGCGATCGTGCAGGACCTGCGGCGCGAGAGGTTTTTGGCGCGGTCGGTTTTTCGCGGCGTTAAGGTGACGACGGACAAGGTGACTCGGGCGTCTGCGTGGGGGGCCCGGGCGGAAGAGGGGAAAGTGATCCTCGTGCGGGGACCGTGGATAGCGGAATTCCTGGAAGAGATCTCGCGTTTTCCGAATGGACGACACGACGATCAGATCGACGCCGTAAGCATAGCCGTGCAGATGATCGATCGGCCGAAGTATAGGCATGCGGGGTTTTAGGAAGGATGAAGGATGAAGGATGAAGGATGAGGGAGGAAGGATGGTGGGAAGCTAGGGGGCGACGTAGTTGTCCGCCAGGGAAATAAAAAAGAATGAAACGGCGGCGATAACAATTGCTGCATGGGGAGGTGAAAAAATGAATAGGGCGGGGTGGGAATTAAAGAAGAATTTTCCCGCAGAAACGCAGAGTCGCGGTCATAAGTATTTGGCTAAAGCCGGTAATGTTTTGGAGCCAAGGTCCACTAGCTGAAGCTAGTGGCAATTGAAGAGGAAAGAATTTTTCCCGCGGAGTCGCAGAGACGGAGAGAGAGGAACGGAGGCGGAGCCTCGGGAAGGCTTTATGGGTTGCTACGGAAAGGCAAGCCTTTCCGCTCATCATAGGCGGCAAGCCGTGAAAGGAATGAAAAAACGGTAAGCTGCTCAGGCAAGCAGCAAAAGACCAAGGCCTATCACCAGTGCGATAACAAGTTTTACGCTGAATGTTTGAAATTTCTCCTTCCTCCACTTAATTAGAAAGACCGCTCCGACTGCAACGATCGGGAACAAGATCAATAGACGCTTCACCTCACCGCTATCCGCCTCGTGAGTGACCCGATACAGCAGGGCAACGACAAGCACCAGCATCACGAGACTGGGAGCGAACCTTACACAAAGGCTCTGAAAAGTAGACAAGCTTTCCGCGGATGTAAGAGATGCATTTCGCATGATGCGGGAATGATAGCACAGCAAATTAAGGTATATGAACGAGAACATTGAACGGGCAATTGAGAAATTTAGGAGACGAGCGGGGAGGTATGCGCGGAATGAGCGGTACTATCGCGGGGATCATGATCTGGCGTTTGCGACGGAGAAATTTGAGAACGCTTTTGGGTCGCTGTTTCGGGAGTTTGCGCTGAATCTGTGTCCGGCGGTTTGTGATGCGGTGAAGGACAAGCTGAGGGTGACTGGGTTTGGGGTGGAGAGATCTGGGAATGTGGAGAGAGATCATCTACCACCCCGTCCGCGAAGCGCGGCCACCCCTCCTATCCAGGAGGGGAGCATGAGGAATCTACCATCCCGTCCGCGAAGCGCGGCCACCCCTCCTATCCAGGAGGGGAGCATGAGGAATCTGCATGGCGCAGCCAGTAATGTTTGGCATGCGAACCGGATGGGGGTGAGGGCGGGGGAGGTGCATAAGGAGGCGCTGAAGAATGGGGACGCGTATCTGATCGTGTGGCCGGGTGCGGATGGGAAGCCGGTGATGTATCCGAACCGGGCTTCGACGTGCGTTGTCTTTTATGACGAGGAGCAGCCGGGGCGGATATTGTGGGCGGCGAAGTATTGGCGGGGAGCGGACAAACGGCTTCGTCTCAACCTTTTCTATCCGGATAGGATCGAGAAGTATGTTTCTCGTGAGCCGAGTGAGACTGGCTTTTGTGAACCGGCGGAACTTGTATTGTTCGAGGGGGACGCCGCAAGCGGCGTTGGGGACAAGAGTGTCCCCGCTCCGGGCAAGAGGGACGCCGCAAGCGGCGTTGCGGACGAGGGCGTCCGCGGTCCGAGGGGGGGCGGTCCGGTTGTTGAAAATCCTTATGGGGTGGTTCCGGTTTTTCATTTTGCTAACAATTCGGATATCGGCAGGCCTGGGGTATCGGAGCTTGAGGCGGCGATACCGATACAGGATGGGTTGAATAAATCGGTGTTGGATATGCTGGTGGCGATGGAGTATTCGGCGTATCGGCAGAGATGGGCGGCGGGGATCGAGCTTGAGACGGACAAGGCTACGGGTGATGAGATCGCGCCGTTTAAGGCCGGCGTGGCGCATTTGTGGGTGAGCACTAATCCGGAGGCGAGGTTTGGCGATTTTGCTTCGGCGGACCTCGCGCAGTTTTTGAAAGTGAAGGACGGATTTCGGATCGATATCGCGAGCGTGACGGGAACACCGCTGCATTACCTGCAGCCGCTGACGCGGGTCATGCCGAGCGGCGAATCGCTTAGGCGGTCGGAGTCGAGATTTATTGCGAAGGTCCGCGACAGGCAGGCGGCTTTTGGCGAGGTGTGGGCGGACGCGATGGCGTTTGCATTGCGTATCGAGGGATTTGATGGGGTGGACTTGGTGACGCAGTGGGAAGACCCGGCGGCATTCTCGGAACGGGAGAGGCTTGAGAACTTGCTGCTGGAGAAGAAGATCGGGATTAGTGGTGAACGGTGAGTGGTGAATTTGTTATTCGGTCGTGTCCGGTTTGGCGAAGAAGGCGTTGGCGGCGGAGCCGAAGGCGAGACGAGAGATCAAAAAAACAAGAAACAAGCCGACCGCCGCAAGAAATACTATTTCGGAAATACCGAGAGAAATACCAAGCACAAAATAGATGTATAAAACGAGCCCAAAATCTAGTACCAGAGCGATGATACTGAGCCAGCGACCGTACGGATTCCGCTTTGCCAAGCTCCAAAACGAAACGACATACATTCCAATTGCAGCTAGGTAAAACAAGAATACCAAGAGAACAATGAGAGTTAGGTCACCTGCTAACAAACACAGTAAGACCAATCCCCATGCCAAGAAGATCGCGAACAATAAATGAAGTATCTGCGATATCCAGACCGAAGGTGGTCGTTTTATGTTGGTTTCCATGAGAGATACTCGCGGGAATTTTACCTGAAATGTATTGGAGGTTTAAAGCGGAGGCAGAGCCTCGGGGATCTTTTTGGAGGCGGCCGGAAAGGCGAGCCTTTCCGCTCATCGCGACGGCAAGCCGTAGGAGGAAGAGAGGTTTATTCGGTCGTGTCGGGTTTGGCGAAGAAGGCGTTGGCGGCGGAGCCGAAGAGAAGCCTCCATATCAGCAGCCCGAAGAATATGAACCAAGAAATTATTCCATACAACACGCCAATCTTGCCGAATGCGTCGTCCGGAACGTCGTATGGGGGTACGCCGCTGATGAGATCATAGGCGAACGAAAGTGCCGATGCTAGCAAATACAAGATCGCGGCTGTCCCTAACAACTGTGCGTAGCGCCATCTTTTCATCAATGCCCAGAAAGGCACGAGGAGAAGCAACGCACGACCTAAAGGAAAGAAAAATGAAGATGGACCGCTAACGTCTAGCTTTTGAGCAACCCAAAGAACTAATGCAAAAGGCAAAAGGAGAAGCGGAATGCCACCGTATAGGGCGAGAACGATCTGTGTGAGCCAGACGGCGGGCGGACGTTTGATTTGGTTTTCCATGAGAGATACCCCGCGGAAATATTACACGAAATTTGTTGCGGGTTTAAAGGCGGAGGCGGAGCCTCGGGAATTCTAATGGAGCATTGTCGGAAAAGCAGAGCTTTTCCGCTCGGCGAAGCGGCAAGCCGTTGAAGAGTCTACCACCCCGGCCTTCGGCCACCTCCGATCCTGGAGGGGAGTTTAAAAATCAAAAGGGCAGGCACAATGCCTGCCCTGGACGTGGGCACCATCAAATCTGAAATGTGCGGAAATCAGGAACTCTTGAATCCGCCCACACAGGAGTAGACGGGCGGCACGGGAGATTTTGCAGATAAAAACGGAATAAGGAGAAAAAAATGAGAGAAGACAGTGGCGATGCAGCGATCGACGGAGAAAAAGGAGAAGGTCAGGGATCGGTCGTGAACGAGGCACGGATAGAAATGGATGGAGGTGCGGGGGCGGATGCTCGGATAGAACCGCTGCGGGCGGAGAATGAGCAGCTTCGCCAAATGATGAAGATACGGGATGCGAAGGATGAGATGACGGACGCTTTGCGGGCGGCGGGGGCGCGTTCGCCTGGACTGCTGTTTGCCTATGCGGTGGATGATCTGCAGTTTGACGAGCAGGGGCGCGTCGCGAATTCGGCGGCGCTGGTTGAAAAGCTTCGGGGATCTTTTCCGGAGCAGTTCGGTCGGGATGCGGTGCCGCGGATCGATGCAGGTGCGGGTGGTGGAGCGCAAACAAATTATTTAACCAAAGAGATCCTCGCAAAAATGAAACCGGCAGAGATAGCGAAGCTTGATTGGGCGGAAGTGCGGCGGGTGCTGAGTGAGAAGCAGGGCCCCAACCGTCGCTGAACGCGACGTAAAGAACACGGTACACATCATCACCGTGGCTTGAAAGCCACGGCTAAATTCAATCGGCCGCGACGCGGCCCGGAAGGAGAAATATGGCATTGGATTTTATACCTACGGTTTGGGCGGCGAGGTTGCTTGCTGCTTTGGATAATGCACTCATATATGGACAAGCGAATGTGTGTAATCGGGACTATGAGGGAGATATTCGGGAAAAGGGAAATACGGTCAAGATCGGGTCGATCGGGGCGGTGGCGGTGGATGATTATACGAAGGACAGCGATATTGCTGAGGCTCAGCCGCTTTCGGATTCCGAGCAGACGCTGCTGATCGATCAGGCGAAGTATTTTCACTTTTATGTCGATAGGATCGATCAGGCGCAGCAGAATGTGAACGTGCTGGACGAGGCGATGCGGGAATCGGCACATAAGCTGCGAGAACTGGCCGACCGATTTCTGGCCGCCGCGATGGATGGAGCCGTGCCGGCCGGAAACACGATAGGTTCGACCGCCGTGCCGAAGACCCCGACCAAGAATGACGCGTACGAATACCTTGTCGATCTGAGCGTGCTGTTGGATCAATCGAATACGCCGACCACGGGCAGGTTTTGTATCGTGCCGGCATGGTTTCACGGGCTGCTGTTAAAGGACGACCGGTTCGTGCGTTCGGGTACGGCGACGGGGGACGGGCGGTTGGCAAATGGCGAGGTCGGCGAAGCTGCGGGCTTACGCATAATGAAGTCGAACAACGTGCCGAGCTCGGGGAATACAAAATTCAAGATCTTTGCGGGACACGCCCGCGCGACGGCCTACGTCGAACAGGTGCTGGACGTGCATACCTATAGGCCGGAGAGACGGTTTGGCGATGCGGTGAAAGGTTTGCACGTGTATGGAGCAAAGGTCGTGCGGCCGGAATGTTTGGCGTGCTTGATCGCTGATAGGGGGTGAGGAGAGTGGTGAATGGTGAGTGGTGAGTGGTGAGTGGTGAGTGGTGAACGGTGAGGGGGGGAGTGGTGAGTGGTGAATGGTGAATGGTGAACGGTGAATGGTGAGTGGTGAGTGGTGAGGGGGGAGTGTCTGATCATCCTCATTCGCTGTTGATCACTCACCGTTCATAGTTCACAGCTAAGGACATGGAAACATCGAAAGATAGATTGAAGAGAATGCTGGCGTGGGATGTGGAGCCGGCGCTGCTTGATGGTGAGATAGACGACCTGTTGGCGGGGGCGAGCATGACGGATAAGAACGGCGTTGCGCCGTCGGGGTTGGGGTGGAGCGAAACCTACGACCTCAATTCTGCCGCAGCAGCGGGCTGGCTGATCAAGGCCGCCCGCGCGGCTTCGCTGGTTGAGGTGGACCCGCCGGGTTCGGGCATTGTGACTTCGAAGGTTTTTGATAATTGCCGGGCGATGGCGCGGATCTATTCGAGGAAGGGGGTGGGGACGGCGAGTATGAGGGTTAGTTGATTCGTTGCTGGTACCGATGAATCAAAACCCGCGATTGTTGCTCCCTTTAGGGAGCGGATCGCTGTTGTGGTCTCGACCCAGGGTTGCGGCAGCGGCTTTACCCTGGGCTATTATCTTTGTCCCCCTTGGGGGACTAAGAGGAACCAAGGTCGAAGGTCTCATGAATCTGAAATCAAAGCGATGCTGTATACTTTTCGAAACAGATTCTTAAATTTAATCAGACGGGAGAAAATCAATAATGGTGACTTTAGCGGATGCTCGGCGGGTGATCGCGGCGGCGGAGAAGAAGGCGGAAGCGATCGGGCAGCCGATGAATATCGCGGTGGCGGACAGCGGTGGAAATCTGGTCTCACATGTGCGGATGGACGGGGCTTGGTTGGGCAGCATCGATATTTCGATCAAAAAGGCTTTTACTTCGCGGGCTTTTGATATTGCGACAAAAGACCTGGCGGAGCATAGCCAATCGGGCGGGCAGTTTTTTGGGATCCACGCTTCGAATAACTGCAAGATCATGATCTTTGCGGGCGGGATACCCTTGAAGAAACGCGGCAAGGTCGTCGGGGCGATCGGCGTCAGCGGTGGCTCCGGTGAACAGGACCACGCGGTGGCGGAAGCGGGCGCGAAGGCTTATTAAATCTTTCGATCAGTAATCTGGGCGACGGAGGTTGCAGAATTAACAATGGAGCATAAATTATGAAAAGTCTCGCGACCGTCCTATCTCCTTTGCTTTTTGGCTTCTCCGTAGCCCTGTTATTTTCCGTGGGTTGCGCGAACTCTTCGCGCACCGCCACTCCCGAAAACGTCGCGCCGGATTTCGAATCTCAAAAGGCCATTGAGGATGACGAGTCCGCAGTCTACGCGACAGTTCTAAAGAGGGTCGCGCAATCTCCATCGGCGATCTTGTCTAACACTTTCCCCGACAGACGGGCCGAAGAGGTCCTCGCGGAAAATAATGGTCGCTTCAATGATCCCGAGGTGCTCGAGAGCCTTAAGCGAAGCAACGCACAATCGAAGTCATTAGCTCCCTATTTCGATAGATCCAGTTTTGTCCTTGTAAGTGAAGAAGAGGATAAGCAGCTTAAGGGTGGTGAACAGATCGAGAAATGGAATGTCTTCAAGACGCAAAAGAAAGTCGACAAGATCATTTATTTTTCAGCTATTGGATTTGATCACAATAGGACAACGGCTGCCGTTAGCGTCAACACATCGTGTGGTTGGACGTGCGGCACAATGGATCTTTACATTTTAAAGAAGTCAGATGCTCATACTTGGTCAATCGACGAAGATATAAGTCTTGGTGTTGTTTGATCCTGCTCTCTGGTACTCCATTTCGGTCAGTTTTGTTCCATTTCTGTATGCGTGGGTTACGTGTATTGACTCGATGCGCGCAGCCGGATCGCGATCGGATAAACTCTAGTAATTTGTGAACTTACGGCGGGGTTGCCTGGAATTCGATTTTTTGAGGCACGGTCATTGCGTTTCAAAAGGGTGTACGCATTGAATTGCGACGCACGAAATTTTTTCGAGGAAGGGAGGTAATTATGTTTAAAAAATTAGTATTACTTACGATGATGGCGGTCGTTATGATGATCGATATGCCTTTTGCGGCATCGGCAGCGACCACGACGAAGAATGCTTCGCTGAATGCGAGCTTGAATAAGCCGCAGATCCGTATCCAGGTTGGCACAAGGCGAAACCGACGCTATCGTCGGCACTACGGTTGGCAACGACGTACCGAGGTCGGCAGGTATGTGATGGTTCCGCAGTATTACTGGATGAACGGACGACGTTATGTCCGGTACGTGCGAGTCTATCGTAACTTCTAATTTGGACGACCAGCTCATGATGAAAGACGCGGGATCTCCCCTCCGCGTCTTTTTTCTTTTGGTTATTCGCAAACCGCTCGGCTGAAGCTAGGCGGGTTTTCATCTATAATCACAAAGCAATGGATGTAATTAATGTGATCGGTGGCGGGCTGGCCGGGGTCGAGGCGGCGTGGCAGGCCGCGGAGATGGGTGCGCACGTGCGGCTCTATGAAATGCGGCCCGTGCAGCAGACGCCCGCGCATCGCACGGACAAGCTGGCCGAGATCGTGTGTTCGAATTCGCTGAAAACGGACGAGCCCGGCACGGCTCCGTATTTGTTGAAGGAAGAGCTGCGGCGCGGCGGCTCAATGGTTTTGCAGGCTGCGGGGGAAACGAAGGTTCCGGCAGGTGCGGCTTTGTCGGTCGATCGTATTAAGTTTGCGGAGCTGATCACCGAGCGTATTGAGGCTCATCCGAATATCGAGATCGTGCGGGAGGAAGTGGTTGAGATCCTCGCGGACGGCGTGACGATCATTGCCACGGGGCCGCTGACATCTGAGGCGTTGACGGCCGAGATAATGCGGTTTACCGGTGATGATCAGCTTTATTTTTATGATGCGATCGCGCCGATAGTGGCTGCGGATTCGATCGATATGTCAGTTGCATTCAAGGCCGCGCGGTATGACAAGGGTGGCGACGATTACATCAATTGTCCGATGGACCGCGAGCGGTATGAATTATTTGTCAGCGAGGTACTGGCGGCGAAATCGGTGCCGGTCAAGCGGTTTGAAGATACGCAGTGGTTTGAGAGCTGTCTGCCGGTGGAAGAGATCGCGAGGCGGGGGCCGGAAACTTTGCGGTTTGGCCCGATGAAGCCGAAAGGGCTACGACATCCGAAAACCGGCGAAGAGCCGTACGCGTGTGTTCAGCTTCGGCAGGAAAATCTGATGGCGGACGCGTATGGGTTGGTTGGGTTTCAGAATCATCTGAAGTACGGCGAACAGGCGCGCGTGCTGCGATTGATCCCGGGGTTGGAAAGCGCGGAGTTTTTGCAGTTTGGGCAGATACACAGGAATACTTTCATAAATTCGCCGAAGATCTTGAATGAGACCCTTGCGACTCGAGCGAATCCGCGTCTATTTTTTGCCGGGCAGATCACGGGCGTCGAAGGCTATGTCGAATCGGTCGCAACGGGTTGGCTGGCGGGGATGAACGCGGTGTGTGTGATGCGCGGTGAATCGCTTTTAACGGTACCGTTGACATCGGCGGTTGGTGCTCTTTGCCGTTATGTTTCGAACGTTGAGACAAAGAATTTTCAGCCAGTAAATATTACTTTTGGTTTACTCGAACCGCTACCGGTGGAACTGCGTAAAAAACATAGAAACAAACGCGAACGGCACGAGGTGCAGGTTGAGCGAGCGTTGAAGGATTGGGACGAGTGGTTGGCGGGAACTCAATGCAAGAGTGCGATAATCCAAAGCGTTTAGAATTCTTCGTTCGTCGTGGGCAATATGAGTTGTGAGAACTTGTGAAAAATGTCCATTACCAACAAACGGATCTTATTGTGGGGATCGTTATTCGGAATGTCGGCGGTTGTATTTAGCATCCTCCTTTGGGAAGAATTCTCTCCACTTTATCAAGAGTCCTATCCTAGCCCCGTGCCTCTGAGTGAAGGCTGGGCGCAAGCACATGGTCATTTTTACTTGATTCTTGTCATTTTAGGACCGTCTAAAGCGGTTAGCCATGTTCTAATTTATGTGATGATGTTCATTCAATGGTTCCTCATCGGGGCTGGTCTTCGGTTTATTGCAACACCTTCGAAATCAAAGCGGAAACATATGGATGATTGAATTTGAATTACTGATCATTCTCGCTCTCTTCGTTGTAGCTGTGGCCTATTCATCGGTGGGGCACGGCGGGGCGTCCGGTTACCTAGCGGTGATGGCTTTTATGGCTGTTGCTCCGGAGATCACCCGGCCGACGGCACTGGTGTTGAATTTGTTCGTCGCATCGATCGGAACGTTTCAGTTTTACCGTGCCGGGTATTTTTCGTGGCGGATATTTCTGCCGTTTGCGGTTGCATCTATACCGTTCGCTTTTGTGGGCGGGATGATCACGTTGCCGACGACTATCTATAAGATCGTGCTCGGCGCAGTGCTGATGCTGGCGGCGTTGCGACTGGCGTGGAAATTTTCTCCGGACGCTGAGATAAAACAGCCACCGATCTGGATATGCCTGGTAATTGGTGCCGTGATCGGCCTGCTTTCGGGTTTGGTCGGAGTTGGCGGCGGTATTTTTCTGACGCCTGTTTTGCTGCTGATGAATTGGTCGGAGACAAAAACCGCCGCGGGTGTATCGGCTTTGTTCATCCTGGTCAATTCAATTTCAGGCCTGTTAGGGAACTACGCCCAGGTCGAAAAGCTTCCGCCGAGCGTGTGGATCTGGATCGGGGCAGCTGTTGTTGGGGGGCTGATCGGTTCGTCGCTCGGCAGCAAGAAGTTCGATTCATTGATGCTCCGACGGGTGCTGGCACTTGTGCTGGCCTTTGCCGGGTTCAAATTGATTTTTACCTAGGCATATAATTGCGGGCTTTGGTAATCAAAGAACTGCACGGTTTTTCGGCCATTGTAATGAAGTTCACTTTTCTCTCAGTATTATTGTTCGTGGTTTCGGCTACGGCCCAGTCGGGCCGGATCAAGCCTCTCGAAACGCCGACGCCGAACCCTAAACTTCGGCCATCAGTGATCTTCGGACCGACGCCGTCCAAAACGCCGCTAAATGAGCAGCGGCCAAGGACGGCAGCCAGTCCCACCCCGACACCAACGCCACACGACGAGGACGCCGTCGTCAAGGTCAATTCGACACTCGTTCCGATTCCGGTTTCAGTGCTGGATGCAGGCGGTCGTGCGGTGACTACGCTGAAGCTTGCGGACTTCGAATTGAAGATCGACGGGAAGCCGGCTGAGATAGGGGATGTTGCACGTTCCGAGACACCGATCAGGCTGGCG
>Ga0268264_10005224_pt1 | contig 10994 bp, 11 predicted proteins | sample KBSSwiS32_FD_190357 | JGI IMG/M metagenome (GOLD analysis project Ga0268264, IMG submission 190357) | Switchgrass rhizosphere microbial communities from Kellogg Biological Station, Michigan, USA - KBS Switchgrass S3-2 (SPAdes) (version 2) | ecosystem: Host-associated > Plants > Roots >... | reverse complement strand
CAGCTTCTGTGCCATGGCGCTGCTGGTGGCGGCCACGGGGGACTCCACCCTCGGCCTCCTGCTCCTCGGGCTGGAGCTCGGGGTCATCGTCCTGATTCGCCAACGCGGCCTCGCCGCCCGGGCGCGCAGCCAAGCCGAGGCGCTCCGCGAGCCGGCGGAGGAAGCGGGGAGATCTCTGGACGAGACCGGCGTTTGACCGGCCGGCGCGCCGCGCCGTATCCTCAGGACGCCAAAACCACGCTTCGCGCTCGGGTGGTGGTTCGTTTGCCCCCGCAGCGACTGGCCGCTGCCGAAGGCGCCCGAAGGAGCGAGGAGGCAAACGAAACCACTACCCGCGCTCCGCGCAATTTGCCCCGACCGTTTCCGGTTGAACCCCTCCCGGCTCCCTCAAAGAGCCGTTCCGCCGTCGAAAGAGCCGACATGCCTCCGGATTCTCCCTTCGCTACGATCGAACAGGCCATTGAAGAGATCCGCCGCGGGCGGATGGTCATCGTGGTCGACGACGAGGACCGCGAAAACGAGGGCGACCTGACCATCGCCGCCGAGAAGGTCACCCCCGACGCGATCAACTTCATGGCCCGGTACGGTCGCGGGCTGATCTGCCTGACGCTCACGGAAGAGCGCTGCAACCAGCTCGAGCTGCCGCTGATGGTGGAGACCAACACCTCCCCGTACGGCACCGCGTTCACCGTTTCGATCGAGGCGCGCGGCAAGATCTCGACCGGCATATCGGCCGCCGACCGCTCGGCGACCGTCCTCACCGCGATCGATCCGCGCACCCGGCCGGAGGATCTGCTTCGCCCCGGCCACATCTTCCCGCTCCGCGCCCGGCGCGGCGGCGTGCTCAAGCGCGCCGGCCAGACCGAGGCGTCGATCGATCTCGCCAAGCTCGCCGGCCTCAACCCTTCCGGGGTGATCTGCGAGGTGATGAAGGACGACGGCTCGATGGCCCGGGTGCCGGATCTCACCCTGTTCGCCGCCGAGCACGGCCTGTTGATCGTCACGGTCGCCGATCTGATCAGCTACCGGCTGCGCCACGAGACCCTGGTCAAGGAGGTCGCATCGCCGCGCCTGCCGACGGAATACGGCGAATTTCGCATCCACGCCTACCGCTCGGACGTCACCGGCGACGAGAACGTCGCCCTGGTGATGGGCAAGATCGACCCCGAAGAGCCGATCCTGGTCCGGGTTCACAGCCAATGCCTGACCGGCGATATCTTCGGCTCGGCGCGCTGCGACTGCGGCCCCCAACTTCACCAGGCGCTGGCGCGGATCGGCGCCGAAGGGCGGGGCATCGTGCTCTATCTCCTCCAGGAAGGGCGCGGTATCGGCCTGATCAACAAGCTCCGCGCCTACGAGCTGCAGGATCAGGGCAAAGACACGGTCGAAGCCAACGAGCATCTCGGATTCCGCCCCGACCAGCGCGACTACGGGATCGGCGCCCAGATCCTGCGCAACCTGGGCGTGCGGAAGATGCGGCTGATGACCAACAACCCAAGCAAGTACATCGCTCTGGACGGCTACGGCCTGGAGATCGTCGAGCGCGTGCAGCTCGAAGTACCGCCGACCGACCTCAGCCGCGACTATCTGCGCACGAAGCGCGAGAAGCTCGGGCACCTGCTGAAGCTGGTGTAAGGGGCCGAGGACTTTCTCGAATTCGTTTTCCAGCTCCTCGAATTCGTTTTCCAGCCTTGCTTATTCGTTATCGGATCTCTCAAGATCGAATTCGGGCTCCTGGAATTCGTTTTCCAGTTCCTCGAAATCGATTTCCAGTCTCTCAAAACCGATTTCCAGCTCTTGGAATTCGTTTTCCAGCTCTTGGAATTCGTTTTCGAGCGGCTCGAATTCGATTTCCTCGCCTCCCCGGCTCGGGTGCGGCTGGTAGGATCTTCCCGGTTCAACCGTGAAGATCCTGCTCGTCGTCTCCCGCGCACCCTACCCGCCACGCCGCGGGGATCAGATGCGCACCGTCCAGACGCTTGAATTTCTCGGCGCCGCGCATGAGGTCACATTGCTCGCGCCAACCGGCGGCGATGCGCCTCCCCCTCTCGGAACCAACCGGCGGTTCGAGACGTACGAGCCGCCGGGTCGGCTCGCCCAGGCGCTTGGCGTTCTCGGCGCGCTGTTTTCGGGCCGGCCGCTGCAGTCCGGGCTGTTCGAGAGCGGCGATCTGGCGCGGAAGCTCCGAGTCTTGGTTCCGCGGCACGATCTTGTCCTGCTGCAGCTCGAACGGTTGATCGGCCACCTTCCGGATCTTGGGAACGCGCCCCTGGTGGTCGATCTGATCGACAGCCTGGCGCTGAACTTGGAGCGACGGGCGGATTTCGACTCCTGGTTCTGGCGTCCCGCCCTCCGCTTCGAGGCCGCGCGCCTGAGGAAGGCGGAGCGACGATTGGCCGCACGGGCGTTCCAGCTCTTGGTCGTCTCCAAACGCGATCGGCGCTACCTTGAAGAGGGTCTCGGCCTGGAGATGACGGCAAACGTCGCGGTCGTGCCGCTCGCGATGGCGATCCCCGAGGATCTTCCTCCCACCTTGAAGCTCTGGAAGAAGCCCGATCAGGAACCGGCTTTCGAGATAGCCGAAAGCGGTGGGCGGCCGATCCTCGCGATCTCGGGCAATCTCGGATATTTCCCGACGGTCGACGGCGCGCTCTGGTTCCTGGCCCAAGTTTGGCCCGCCGTTCGAGCGGCGCGTCCCGAGATACGGTTGCAACTCGCGGGGAGCCGGCCCTCGGCTCGGCTTCGCGTCGCGATCTCCCAGGCGGGCGCCGAGCTCATCGACTCGCCGCCGGATCTTCGCGCTCTGCTCGCCCAGGCCACCCTCGCCCTGGCGCCGATGCGCGCGGGGTCCGGCCTGCCGGTAAAGATCCTCGAAGCCTGGTCGGTAGGGGTGCCGGTGGTCGCGACTCCTTGGGCCGCCGCGGGTGTCGCGGGCCGGGCCGGCGAAGACCTCGCCATGGTCGAGACCGACCCCGCCGCCTGGTGTCGAGAGATCCTTCGCCTGCTCGACAACCCTGGCGAGCGGCGGCGGCTGGTCGAAAACGGCCGGCGACGGCTCGCCGCGGACTTTCGCGCGGAGAGCGTTGCGGCCCGGTGGCGTGCGGCGATTGCGGCGGCCGGCCGGTCCTCCTAGCCGCTTAAGCCGCGACCCAAAATCCCCGCGTCGCGGTCTTCGTTCGCCCGGTCTCTTCGCGTAGAGTCGGGCGATGGAACGGATCCGCCGCCCCCTCACGGCCGGGGAAGAAATTGCCAACAGCGTCACCCACGGACTGGGTCTGGTCCTCTCCCTGGTCGGCTTCCCGCTGCTGATTTTCGCCGCCTCGGGGCGCCAAGATCCTTGGCAGCTGGTGGGCTACGCGGTGTTTGCGACCACGCTGGTCTTTCTCTACGGCATCTCGACGCTCTACCACGTCTGCAAACCCGGACGGGCGAAGCAGATCCTGCGGGTGCTCGACCATTCCGCGATCTACCTGCTGATCGCCGGGACCTACACGCCGTTCACCCTCGGCGTGCTGCGCGGCGCCTGGGGCTGGACGCTGCTCGGACTGATCTGGGGTCTCGCGGTGTTCGGCATCCTGTTCAAGAGCCTGATCGGCATCCGCCTGCCGCGCGCCTCGGTCGTCCTCTACGTCCTGATGGGCTGGCTGGCGGTGATCGCGATTCGCCCTCTCGCAGCTCAGCACGACGGCGCGGCGCTCCATTGGCTGCTCGCGGGCGGCCTTCTCTACACCGCGGGGGTCGTCTTCTACACCTGGGAGCGGCTGCGCTACCACCACATGTTCTGGCACCTGTTCGTGCTCGGCGGCAGCGTCTGTCACTTCCTCGCCGTGCTCTGGTACGCCGCTCCCGCGGCCTGAGCGCCTCGCCCGCGAGCGAGCCCCCGCCCCCTCTTGACAGCTCTCCATTGCCCGCCTATCCTGTTGGCAGTCGTCGCCGGAGAGTGCTAACAGCCGTTCCGCTGGCAGGCCGTGCGATCGAGTGTGTAGTCCAAATCCATATAAGACCTTCGAAGGAGGTATGGAGCCGTGAATATTCGTCCCCTTCACGATCGGGTAGTCGTCAAGCGTATTGAGCAGGGTGAGCAGATCCGCGGAGGCATCATCATCCCGGACACCGCCAAAGAGAAGCCGCAGGAGGCCGAGGTCGTGGCCGTGGGGCCGGGCAAATTGAACGACGAGGGCAAGCGGATGCCGATCGACGTCAAGGCCGGCGACCGCGTGCTGATCGGCAAGTATTCGGGCAGCGAGATCAAGATCGACGGTGAAGAGCTCGTCATCCTCCGCGAGGACGAGATCTTGGCCGCGGTCGGATAACCAACTTCTACGACCTCAGGGAGGTTTGAAAATAACCATGGCCAAGCAGATTACATACTCCTCCGACGCGCGGGCCGCGATCCTTCGCGGTGTCAACAAGCTCGCCGACGCGGTCAAGGTCACCCTCGGCCCGAAGGGCCGTAACGTCGTCATCGAGAAGAAGTTCGGCTCGCCGACGATCACCAAGGACGGCGTCACCGTCGCCAAGGAGATCGAGCTTTCCGATCCGCTCGAGAACATGGGCGCCCAGATGGTGCGCGAGGTCGCTTCGAAGACCTCCGACGTGGCCGGCGACGGCACGACCACCGCGACCGTGCTCGCCCAGGCGATCTATCGCGAAGGCAGCAAGAACGTCACCGCGGGCGCCAATCCGATGGAGCTCAAGAAGGGCATCGAGATGGCGGTCAAGGCCGCGATCGAGGCGATCGACAAGCTCGCCAAGCCGGTCGAGGGCAAAGAGATCGCCCACGTCGGCACGATCTCCGCGAACAACGACGAGGAAATCGGCGGCATCATTTCCGAGGCGATGGAGAAGGTCGGCAAAGACGGCGTCATCACCGTCGAAGAGGCGCGCGGCCTCGACACCACGCTCGAAGTGGTCGAGGGCATGCAGTTCGACCGCGGCTACCTCTCCCCCTACTTCGTGACCGACGCCGAGCGCATGGAGACGGTGCTCGAGAACGCCAAGATCCTCCTCCACGAGAAGAAGATCAGCTCGATGAAGGACCTCCTGCCGATCCTGGAGCAGGTGGCCAAGCAGGGCCGTCCGCTCCTGATCATCGCCGAGGACGTCGAGGGCGAGGCGCTCGCAACCCTGGTGGTCAACAAGCTCCGCGGCACGCTCCACATCGCGGCGGCCAAGGCCCCCGGCTTCGGCGATCGCCGCAAGGCGATGCTCGAAGACATCGCGACCCTCACCGGCGGCCGCGTGATCACCGAGGATCTCGGCATCAAGCTCGAAAGCGTCCGCTGGGAAGATCTGGGCGACGCGAAGAAAGTGGTCCTCACCAAGGACGACACCACGATCGTCACCGATTCCGACGACCAGCATCGCCGCGAGGCGATCGCCGGCCGGGTCAAGCAGATCCGCAACCAGGTCGAAGAGACGACTTCCGATTACGACCGCGAGAAGCTCCAGGAGCGTCTCGCGAAATTGGTCGGCGGCGTCGCGGTGATCAAGGTCGGCGCGGCGACCGAGACCGAGATGAAAGAGAAGAAGGCGCGGGTCGAGGACGCGATGCACGCGACCAAGGCCGCCGTCGAAGAGGGAATCGTCCCGGGCGGCGGCGTCACGCTGCTCCGCGCGATTCCGGCGATCGACCTGCTCAAGGCCGAGGGCGACGTGCAGGTAGGCATCAACATCGTCCGCCGCGCGCTCGAAGAGCCGACCCGTCAGATCGCGGCCAACGCGGGTGAAGAGGGCTCGGTGATCGTCAAGAGCCTGCTCGCCGAGACCGGCAACATCGGCTTCAACGCCGCGAACGGCAAGATGGAAGACCTGATCAAGTCGGGCGTCATCGACCCGGCCAAGGTGACCAAGACCGCGCTGGTCAACGCCGCGTCGATCGCGAGCCTGATGCTCACGACCGAGGCGATGATCTCCGAGATCAAGGAGAAGGACGAGAACAAGGGCGGTGCCGGCGGCGGCATGCCGGGCGGCATGGGCGGCATGTACTAGGAAGCTCGCCCCGGAGGCACTCGTCCTCCGCGCAGCAAAAAACGGCCGGCCCTTCGCGGGGCCGGCCGTTTGATTTGTCTCCGACTTCGGCCGAAGCGGTCTTTAAAAGTGCGCGCGCAAACCGAGGTAGACCTTGGTCTGCAAGCTGTCCTTCGCGTCCTGGACCAGATCGAAGCGCCCGGTACCGAAAGCAGAGAGATGCTCGCCCAGGAACAGATCGACGCCGAACTGCGCGTCCACGCCGACCTTGGTGCTGTTCCCCGTTTCGCTTGGATCGTCCTTGAGCAGAGCGGCATCGATTTGATGAATCGCCGCGCCCGCGCCGAAAAACGTCTCGACGTTGCCGAACGGCACCACGCCGATCAGATTTGCGCCCAGCAGCAGGTCGCTCGCCTTCTCGCCGTCCCGCGCCTTCGAGGTTTCCCAGTAGCCGATTTCAGGCTCGAGGTACCCGCGAATCCCGCGGTCGACCGAGCCGTAGTCCTGCTCGTTCTTGTGCCCCGCGCGAATGCGCAACGACGCGGTCAGGTACGGCTCGGTAAAGCTGCCGTTCGAAGGTTCGACCAAACCGACGCCGACGGAAAAAGCGAACCGCTTCTCTTCTTTGTAGTCCGCGTACGGATCCCGATTCGGATCACCATCGCGGCTCTGCGGATCCTGCGCCCGCGCCACTGCCGCGGGCAGCATCAGGGTCGCCCCTACGGCTACCACCGTGAGCCAACGTTTCATGCGCGATTCCCTCCTGTTGCGTTTGAGCCCACGGTCATAGTCGACGAGAGCCACGGTTTTTCCAATGAAATTGGCAAGTTTCCGGCCAATTCTAGCAAAAAGCACCTCGGGCCGCTCTTGCGCCCTCGCCGCCGTCCGCGCGGGTCAAGGGAGCAAATCTCTCGCCGACGTTAAGAGACTCACCGATCGGCGTTCCCTGGTGCTCCACCCAGGCGTGAGCGACGAGGCGGTCGTCTTCTTTGCGGACGCCGATGCGCAACTCGGTGACGATCCCCTCCTCGGCGAGCAACGAGCGCAAAGCGAGTGCCCGAGGAACGCAATGCATGGGATAGAGATGATGCCGGGCGGCGACGTCGACCGCGCGGACCCAAAGGTAGATCGAGCTTTCGTCGGTGCCGCCGGGCCGGACGGATCGACGGTCGAAAGACGATTCGACCGAGGCGAATCCCCGCAGGCGCAGCCGGAGATCGATCGCGAGGAGGCGGAACGCCGCGCGGATCAATCTTCGCCGATCGATCGCGGGCAGGGCGCAGAACCGGCGGAGGCTAGCCAGCCGAGAGATCCGGGGCGACATCGATCAGACCCTGAGCGACAAGGTCGCGGACCAGGCCGCGAAGATCCGTTTCGAGCGTTTCGCGATCGACTTCGAGCTCAGCCAACAGGAGCTCCACGACTTCGCCGAGGGTCGCCCCTTCGGCGAGCAGCGACCAGTCGCGCGTTCCCACTTCGTTCAGCCCGAAATAGGTACCTGCCTCGACATCGAGAAGAACCATTTCGCCGCCGATCTCGCGCGCGAGAACTCCCTCCCGTGGGCGGGCGACGCTGCGGGAGGATAGCTCCGGAGTCGTGATCACCATGGATCTTCGAGAAACTATCATAGGGCCGAGAGGCATTCGAGAATCGCGCCGCGCACCGCGGGCAGATGTTCGAGCCCGTTCGGATAGGCCAGGCGAAAGACCGGCACTCGCTCGGCGACCGCGACCAACCGCTCGAAACGCCGGCCGGCGCCGATCGCCGCTTCGCCGAGCGTGCCGAGGAACGAGTGACGGACCAACTCGATCGTAGCTTGCCGCGGCGTGAGGCGGACGAGCCCGATCTCCGCGCCTTGACGCTCCGGGAGCACCAGCGCGCGCAGCTCGGCTGCGGCATCGTGAAAGGACCCGAGTCCGCCGCCGCCGACCGGGACGCGCCGCTTCTCGAAATCAGGATGCACCGGCTCGAGGTCATGAGCGTTCTCGACCAGCTCTTCGGCCGAAGCGGGCCAGAGGCGAAGCTGAGGAAACCCGGGCTGGGCCATGACGCGCCCATGATCGTCGCGGTCCAGGGCGAGCACGTCATCGGTCAGCAGGGGACTTCCCGCCGCAAGGAAGCTCGCGGCCAGGCTGCTCTTGCCAGCCCGGTTGAAGCCGAGGAAGCCGAGACCATGCGAACGTGCGTTTACCGCTGAGGCGTGCAAGCAGAGCGATCCCGAAAGCTCGAGCCAGAGTGCCATGACGATACCCAAAAGACAGATCTCAGCCGCCGCCGGGTCGCCCTCCGCTTCCGGAGAAAATCCGATCCGGCCCGGCTCGATCAGAAAGCTTCCGACGTTGAGGAAACGAAGAACATATCGCGCACCGTCCCTGTAGGCCGCAAGCCAGCTCTCTTCCCCGGATACCAAGGGCGCGCTGCGAAAGAAGGGCTCGTCGCGGAAACCGGACAGCTCCGGCTCCAGCAGGCTTTCGACCACCAGGTCGACGGGGCCGCCTGGGCTGCTGGCTACTGGAGTGACCCATGCCGTCTCGACGGAGACGTTCCTTCCAAAGAGACGATAGGTGGGCACTCGATCGTCGATCCTCGCTCTCCGGCGGGTCAGGTGAAATGCAACCTCAGCCATGCTTCGAGAGTCAGGCTATATTAGAATAGGTTGTCCTCCGTGTCGCCGGCAAGATACCTCTCGTAGGCGGCACGTAGAGGGACCTCGCGGACGAATCCCATGCTCGCGGCGATCATGTTGGTGAGCAGGCCGCGAGCCCGCTCACGCTCACGCTCGCGGAGTCCTCGATCGAAAATCGAGGTGGGATAGGTCTTGCCCAAACGCCTGACCACTTGATCCGGAAGCAGTCCCCGGAGCGCGTTGCGGAGCACGAACTTCTGGGAGCCTCCCCGAAAGGTCTGGTCGGATGGCAGCGAAGCGGCGAGCTCAAGAAGGCGGTGATCGAGCCATGGGTGGCGAAAGTCGATGCCGTGCTCCGCGGCTTGATCGGTCGACTGCGCAGCGACGGCGCGCAGCAGCGGATCGCGCAGGTATTCCAAACGGCGGCGGCGCCCAGGCAGAAGATGTCGGGGAGCTTCGAGCGATGGCGCTGGAACCAACTGCCGAAGGCGCGGTCCAAGCCAAGCGGGCGGCGCATCAAGAGCACGTCGAGGAATCAGGAAACGAGCGATCGGACCGAGCGTCTGATAGCGCAGGAGCCAATACCAGTCCGCCTCGGTTCGGCGATGATGGCTGATCAGGCCGCTCGCGAGGCGCAGCCACCGGCCCTGCCAAAACAGGTCCGGATACGAGACGACATTGCCGCCGAACAGATTGTCTCCGCTCAACCCCGACATGAGAACCCGCAGGCCGGTCGAACGGACAACCCTAAAGGTCTCATCCCAGACGGCGGAGTAAAAGTTCGCCCAGGGGCTCGACCGAGGCAGCCGCGGCTGATGGCGCAGGGTCCATTCCTGATCGGCAGCGATCGTGACTTGGCGACAACCGAGCGCGTGGCAGACCGCCGCCGCCTGGGCGCTTTCATCGGCGTCGGGCAGCTCGGGTGTGGCCCACGAGAACGCGATGAGAGACCGGCCTGGAGCGTTGCGGCAAGCCGCCGCTGCTACCGAGGTCGAGTCGAGGCCGCCGCTCAGCGTGATTCCGGCCGGTTCCTCCGGCAGATACTCACCGACGACCGAGACCAACGTCTCGCGGAGTGCCTCCGCATATTCCTCGTCCGACCTTAGCCTCAATGTGGAAGCCGCCTCGGGGCGCCAGTAGACCCGAGTGGCCAAGCTATCGGAGTTGACCACCAGGACCGTCCCAGCTTCTACCGCGTGGACATCACGGTAGAAGGTCTCGCCGGGATCCGGTATGCCACCGCAGACCTGTCGGGCTACGGAGGTCTCGTTGAGCGTCGCGGCCGACTCCGGCAGCAGATCCTCCACACGGCTCGAAAGGGTGATGAATTCGCGCTCTAGAGTGAAAAATATGGGGTGCGTTCCGAGTCGATCGCGCACAGCGCACAGGCAACGATCCGGTTCATGCCAAAAAATCCATGAACAAGGTCCGGCTATCAAGCTCGCGGCCGCGGTCGGATCGAGCGAGCAAGCTCGAACCAGGAGCGAGATATCGTCATCTTCGGGCGCCGCCCCCAGGGTATCGATCAGCTCCTTGCGATTTGCAATGAAGCCGGAAAACCATAGGCAGCAAGATCCTCTTCCCTCTACTCCCTCGGGCGATGGGCGCCCCCGATTCCATCGGATCACCGTGTTCCAGTCGACGTGGAAACCATTCAGGCCAACAGCAATGAGATATTAACCCCGAGAGATACCGGAGTCCCCTCCGGGATCGGGTTCTTGGGCGAATCGAGACCCGGTGAGAGGGTCGCGGCCGCGGTTCCCGGCATTTCGCGTCAGCTCGGTGAGATCTCCGAAAACGACGATCACGGGGCGCGAATAGATCTTTCGACCGGAACGTGCATAAGGATGGAGTCGTAGATTGGCCATTATTTTATACCTCCATTGATGTGAACCCGAAAAACTTTTGCGGCTTCCTTGATCGCTACGCTGCCCGTCCGAAGTACGAAGTATAGCAGTGGCGGCTAAAACCCAGGCAAACCCGCCGCCGGACAGCAAAAAGAGCCCGGGTTGCCCCGGGCCCAAAAACATTGTTCGAAGAGAGATCGGCTCAATGAGCAGACCTCTCGGAGCCAAACTCAACAGGCCCAAACTTTCACCCATTTGACAGGCCCGGAGGTGCTTCGTGAGAGCACCGTCCGGGCCGTTGAATCCTCAGTTTCTGTGCGGCGCGCAGAGGCGGCCGTTGTTGTAGTTGTCGAGCGTGTCGTGCAAAACGCCTCCACCGCCCGTCGTCCAGGCCGCGCTGCCGCCGCTGACGTGGCTGCCCACCGGATGCAAGATGAGCCAGGCATCGGCCGCCGTGATCGTCGCGCTGATACAGCTCGCAGCATTGCCAACCAGGACGTTGAGCTTCGCGCCGATCAACTGCTTTGCCAGGTCGATCGACTTGTCGCCTC
>Ga0268264_10005222_pt1 | contig 10997 bp, 5 predicted proteins | sample KBSSwiS32_FD_190357 | JGI IMG/M metagenome (GOLD analysis project Ga0268264, IMG submission 190357) | Switchgrass rhizosphere microbial communities from Kellogg Biological Station, Michigan, USA - KBS Switchgrass S3-2 (SPAdes) (version 2) | ecosystem: Host-associated > Plants > Roots >... | reverse complement strand
TGTTCCCCCGGCTGCGGCGGGCCGAGAATCCACTCGTTGTAGCCGAACACACTGAGCTTGCGGCGCCGTCCACTCCGGTTCGAGAGACTCAGCACCGCGAACTTGACCGGATCGTTTGCGTCCACGAACACGCTCAGGTCGTGCATGATGCCCTGGGCCGCCTGGGTGAAGCGCGACACGCCGGGCGCGTGCCGGATCACGAAGCGTCCACTGTCGCGGTTGCGTGGTAACGGTCCCGGAGCAGGAGACCAGACCCGGCCATCCTCCTCGTCCCGGATGAACAGCGCTTCCGAGGTTGCGTCGGTGACCGGATCGTTGGCAAATGGCGTGAGACGGTTCTCCCGGCTGTTATCCGCCCAGGTATAGGCCGAGCCCGAGGCGGAAACGACGGTGCCGAAAGCCGGGTTGGCCATGACATTGACCCAGGGCATCGGAGTTTCCGCTTCCCCTTCCAGCACGATCACGTACTCCTGCCCATTCGCCGTGAACCCACCCGTGCCGTTGGGAAAGACCAGCGGGGGGACTTCCGTCTCGCTCCAGCGCAATGCCACAACGGCGCCGGCGGCGGCGGTGGGAGGTGATCCTGCCACTGCAGATCGGGATAGGGTCGGTCCAGCTGGTTAGCCAACTCCCCCCGATCGCCGCTGAGAATGGCGCGGGCCACGCTGGCGAGGAGGGTACGTTCGGACTCGGTCATCCGATCGCCCCGAAGCAGATAGGCGCCGCCCGGCTTGTGCTTCCACGCGGCCCAGTTGCCGGTGTCGAGGAGGGAGGTGAGCTGAACGTGCATCTCGTCGAGATAGCTCGCCGGGTGCTCATTCAGCACCACGACGTCCGCACGAAGGCCCTTGAGCCGCCAGTACTCCTGTGCCTGAAGTACCTGGCGGACCAGGGGCAGATCGTCTTCCTCCACCACGCGCACGAGCAGAATCGGCAGATCGCCGGAGATTCCGTGAGGCCACAGGCCGGCCTGCCCGAGCTCATTGCGCGCCAGCAGCTCGGGCGGCGCGCGCAGCGACCCGTCGCCGTAGAGAACTCTGGACGCGAGTCGTTCGAAGAGCGATGCGTCGTCACTCGAAATCCCCAGGTGGCGCAGGGCGCTCTGTACCTGGGTGAAGGCGAGAGTAAAGGTCCGTGCGGCGGCGCTGGGATCCTGGTACTTCTGAGCCATGGCAAGGGCCTGCTCGCGAGTCGAAGCCATGCCAGTCGAGAAGGAGAGTCGCAGGAAACCCCCGGGCGCCAGGCGAATCCGCTGGCGCAGGCTCATGATGGGGTCCAGTACGGCACCGGTAGTCCCGGACAAGGCGCGGCCGTCGAGTGCCACGGGACGTGAGGGGTCGCGACCCCGCCCCAGGAACCGGGCCCGATCGGTCTCCCACTCCACCGCCCCCTGAATTCGGCCCTCCACGCTCAAGACATGGATGGCCCAGGCGCCGGCTTCATCCGGCGAGCGCGGCCGGCGGCCGCAAAGCAGGGCGCGCGATTCGGGGATGAATTCGGTTTGAACGAAGAGTTTGTTGAAGGCGGGATGCGCCAGGTCGTCCCGCACCGGACTCAGAGAGATTTCGGCGTAACTCGTGATCTCCAGCTCGCACGGCCGGTCGCTGTGATTGGTCACTGAAAGGCGACGCACCTCCACGTCGTCTTCCGTAGAGACGGCGATGCCAATTGGGTCGTGATCTCATCGTCGCGACGGCGGTAGATGACTCGCTCCGCCCGGAAGGTGACGAGGTAGTCATCCGCCTCGCGGCCGGTGGGATGGTAGGCGGCGGACCAGACCGCTCCACTCCGCACATCACGCAGGTAGATGAACTGACTGCCGTAATCCGAGGTGGAATCCTCGCGGTACCGGGTCACGGCGCGATCGCGCCAGAAACTCGCTCCGCCGCCGGCGTTGGTGACGACCGTTGTATAGGAGCCGTTCGACAGGAATTGGGCGTGTGGATACCGGGTGTGGGGCGAGCGGAAGCGCCGCAGTGACGCGGCTGCTGCCGGGGCTCGCACCCGGGTTTCCTCAACCGGGCGGGCTTCCATCAGCGGCGCGTGACGGGGAACCCGCTCCTGCAGCAGCAGAGCCGTTGCCTGGACCCGCGGGTCGGCGTGGAGGCGGCGTACCATCGGATTGTCCAGGAGCACATTCGCCAGCGCCACGAGGCTCATCCCCTGGTGGTGTGCCAGGTAGGCTTGCACCACTGTCCCGCGCTGGACGGGAGTCATCGGCTCCGCCCCGCTCTGGTCGAGCCGGCGGTGGGTGAAGTCGATGGCTTCGTAGTAACCGTAGGCGCCTTCGCTGCCCGCGCGAGTCAGCCGCCGGAAGTTCTGCGTCGCGGTGGCCGGCTCCACCAGGGCGGCGAGTGCCGTCGAATACGGCGACACTACCAGCTCGTCTCCCAGCCCGCGTTTGAGGCCGAGGCCCGGAACGCCGAATGCCTTGTACTGATAGTTGCCGTGCCGGTCCACCACGTTGAATCCCGATTCCGAAATGCCCCAGGGCACACCCTGCTGCTTGCCGTAATCGACCTGGCGCCGGACCGCCATACGACAAGACTGATCAAGCAGGGTTTCGGAGTACGAGCGCATGATGAGGAGCGGCATCAGGTACTCGAACGCGGTGCCGCTCCAGGACAGCAGGGTCGCCGCGCCGTCGACGCTGGTCAGCAGACGGCCGAGGTGGAACCAGTGGCTTTCGGGAACATCACCCTTGGCGATGGCGACGAAACTCGCCAGCCGCGCCTCGGACGCCAGCAGATCATAGTAGGAGGTGTCGAGCCGACCGGGTCCCTCGGCGTCGGGCAACCGGTACCCGATCGAGAAGATCTGGCGCTGGCGGTCGTAGAGAAACGCGAAGTTCATGTTCTCGACCAGTGCCAAAGCGCGATCCGCCAGGTCCGCAAGCTTACGGGTCAAGCCCTCCTCGTGAACGGCCGATTCTTTCAACGCCCTCTCCACCGACCGTGACCACCAGAGCGCTTCACTCAGCTCCGGCGCGGCCGATTGGTTCGCAGTCAACCGTTCGAGCGCTCCGCTCAGCTGGGGCGCGAGTTTGGCGCCGGCATCCAGGCACGCAGCCGCGGGTTCGCTTCCATCCAACTCGCGCCCGATCGAGGCCAGGACCGTCCCCAGCACCGATACCCCTTCGTTGGGGTGCCGCGGTGCCTCACTCAGTCGGGAAACCGACTGTGACGCCAGCCGCGTCGTGTCGGCCAGTCCGTGGCAGATCTGATCGTCCGATTGAGGCGTGGTTGTGAGCTGCTTCAGGCCTTCCGCGAGGGCGAGCAGCGCTCCGGCAAGATTGCCGCTGTCCACGGTGGACACGTATCGCGGTAACAGGGGAGCGAGCGTGCGCGTGTCATACCAGTTGAGCAGGTGGCCCTCATGGCGCTCCAGGCCCTCGGTGGTATCGAGCAGCGCCTCGAGCTTCGCCAGCAGGTCGCGAGTACGGATGTAGCCCAGGTCGTGTGCCGCGAGCGTGGAGAGCATGCCCATCGCGATGTTGGTGGGCGAGGTCCGGTGCGCCACGGATGGCTCGGGGACTTCCTGAAAATTGTCCGGCGGGAGGCCGTTGTCTTCGGGACCCATGAAGGTTTCGAAGTAGCGCCAGGTCTTTCGGGCGATGTTCCGAAGAAGGAGCCGGTCCTCGGCGCTCAAAGGAATACGCCTCCGTACCGGGACCGGACGGCTCAGCCAGTAGGCCACAGCCGGAGCGGCCGCCCACAGAATGAGGATCGGGGCCGCGGCGGGAACCGCGCTGGGCCGCGCTCCTCCGACCAGGAGGAGAATGACGACGGCGATCACCGGACTCGCAACCATTTGGCCGAAGAAGAACCAGGTCCCGCTCTGGCCGGAGATGCCGGCGGCACGTTTCGCCGCGGAGGCGGCCGTTTCCCACTCGAGCAGCCTACGCTGGGTAACGATGAGGCGGACCAGAGTGAGCGCGATTGCGTGGACCATCTGGTACGCGTTATACGCCAGGTTTGTGATCTGGAGCAGCACCTGCGCCGCGCCGGTCTTCAGGTCCTCCATCAGAATCCGGAAGAACACCCGGTTCGGCTCCTGGGGACCGGGGCCGGCCAGCAGATGGAACAGCAGGGGATAGGCTGGAAACGCGAGCGTGGCGACAATGCCAATCGTCCAGGCCAGCGGATGTCCAGGCAGGATCAGCCACCCGCACACCAGGGCGGCGACAGTTGCAGGCGCCACCAGCGTACGCCGCAGATTGTCCAGGATCTTCCAGCGGGAGATGGTGGGAAGGGTGTTCCGCTCCAATCCCTTGCGGGTGGGAACCACGGGGAAGAGCCAGAAGAGGATCTGCCAGTCGCCGCGCGCCCACCGATGCTGGCGCCGGGCAAAGGCCAGAACGCTGGCGGGGTAATCGTCCACCACTTCCACATCGGTTACCAGCGCGGGGCGGGCGTGAAGGCCCTCGAACAGGTCGTGAGAGAGCAGGGCGTTCTCGGGGACCCGACCATCCAGCGCCGCCATGAAGGCATCGACGTCGTACAGACCCTTCCCGGTGTAGATCCCCTCGTTGAAGAGGTCCTGGTAGGTGTCTGACACCGCGGTGGTGTAGGGATCCACCCCGGTGTGCCCGGCATATACCCGTGCGAAGAGCGAACCGGCGGCACTGGCCTGCGTCACACTCACTCGCGGCTGCAGGATGCCGTAGCCCTCGGTAACTCGGCGGAGCCGTGGATCGAAGTGGGGCCGGTTCAGCGGATGGGCGATGATGCCGATGAGCTTTCGCGCGCCGCTGCGAGGGAGCAGGGTATCGCTGTCGAGGGTGATGCAGTAGCGGACATTGGGGAGCACCGATGCATCGCCTTCATGAACCGTGAAGCTGGTGTCCGCCGCTCCACGCAGCAGGTGATTGAATTCCTCAAGTTTCCCGCGTTTGCGCTCCCAGCCGATCCAGGCGCCCTCACCAGGGTTCCACTGGCGCACCCGATGGAAGAGATGGAAGAGATCGCCGCGCCCCTCTCCCCGGCGCCGGTTCAGTTCGGCGATCCCCGCGCGCGTCGTCTCGAGCAGCTCGGCGTCTCCCGGCATCTCCTTTTCCGGGGCATCCGCGAAGTCGGTGAGGAGGGCGAAGTGGATGAAAGGATCGGTATTCCCGAGTGCCACCACCTCGAGGTGTTCCAGAAGCTGTGCCACTCCGTCCGCGCTGGTGAGCAGTGTCGGGATCACCACCATGGTCCTGGCTTCCTGAGGAATCCCATTCAGGAAATCGAGCCGTGGCAGCCGCCGCGGCGGGACCAGGTGAGCAGCCAGGCGCTGTACCGCCGCGATGGCCAATTCGCTCGCGGGCAGGAGCATCAACGCCGCCGTCCACAACGCTGCGGCCAATGTTCCTCCGTAGCCTCGCACATAGGCGGCCGCCGCGGCGACCAGCCCCAGTGTCAGGAGCCCGATGGCGCCGAGATAGACCGTGGTGGCGTGGAAGAAGACGAAGCGCCGTGCCCGGGCGGTGAACTTCGGGTGATAGGCGACGTCGGTTTCGAAGTCGGGGCGGCCCCGGCCGATGAGATGCCAGCCTACGTGGGCGGAACGATGCTCGACCGAGCTTGCCGCCGCGGCCGCCCTCGCGCTCTCGACACTGCGGAGCGCCACCCGGAGCTGGGCTTCGCCGCTCGGTTCCGCCAATTCCTCGACCGCCTGGCGGTACCGGTCACGACTCAGAAAATCCATGCGACCGTACACGCCGGAGGGGTCGCGCTGCAGCACCTGCTCCACCAGGCTCACCGTCTCGAAGTACTGGGACCAGTCGAGCGTGGAGCAGAGCCGGAGACTGGTGATGGCGTTCGCAACCGACACCTGCGCGGATGCCTGATTCTGGTGCTCGGTCCGAATCACTTCTTCCGCTGTGGTCCCCTCATTGGCCAGCCGTTCTGTTACGGCGGCCTGCAGCCGGGATGCACCGGCACCGTACTCCCGCATTCGCTGCAGCAGGTGCACGACATAGGCGGAGCCGAGGATATCAGGGAGAGACGGCTGACTTCGCTGCTTCGAGCGCCCATTGAGCGAAGCGAGATGCTTCTCGGCCAGGAGCCGGGCCTCACGGCCTTGCAGGGTCTCGTCAGCCAGGCGGCGGAGATTCTCGAGCAAGGCCAGTTTCAGCATGCTGGGCCACGCCCACAGCTCGCCGATGGTGAGCGGGGCCACGCTCTGGTAGGCGGTCATGAACCGCACCAGCTGCACGCGGTCCAATCGTCCATCGGTATGGCTGATCAACTCGAGCGCCATGGCGTAGATTCGCGCCATGCCCGTCATGTCCCGTGGGGCGAGCTTGGGGAGCTCGCGATAGTACTCCCGGGGCAGATCGTGCCGGACTCCCCGGATCTCCGCCTCTACCAGGTGAAAGTTGTCGAGCAACCACTCGGCGGCCGGTGCCACGAACTCCTCGCGGTGCACCGCATCGGCCAGGATCTTGTAGGTCTGGCGCAGAACCCGGGCGTTGTCATCGAGGCGGCGGAAGAAGCGGCGGTCGCCGATCTGAGTCTGGCGGGCGAGGGTGAAGCTTGCGGCCAGGGCGCGAGCCCGCTCTTCCAGTCGCTCGATGCTCAGCAGCTCGGCGCGGAGCGGTTTTTCGACGCGACTGTGCCTGCGGTTCTTGAACCGGCGATGGGGAGACAGGCGCGCGTCAGGCATGACCAGCGATCTATACCTCCACGAGCCCTCGGGGCTCCGTTCGCTCCGTCGCGCGAGGCGACGGTATTCTCAATCATAACGATATGGGACGCGCCTCGCGGGCTGTCGGACCCTGTTCCCCCCGGGTAGCTTCTCTCTCATGTTGCTCCGCAACCTTCGCTACCTGACCGCGCTGGCGCACGAGAAGCATTTCGCCCGCGCGGCAACCGCGTGTGCGGTGACTCAGCCTACCCTCTCTGCCGGCATCAAACAGCTCGAGGAAGAACTGGGACTGCTGATTGTGAGACGGGGGCAGCGATTCGAGGGACTGACTCCGGAGGGCGAGCGGGTGCTGGAATGGGCCCGGCGAATCCTCGCGGACTGCGAGAGCCTGGAACAGGAAGCCAGCGAGTTGCGGGGAGGACTACGGGGGCGACTCCACATCGGAGCGATCCCCACGGCGCTGCCAATGGTGTCACTCCTCACGTTGCCGTTCTCGCGGCAGCATCCGCACGTCACGATTACCGTGTGGTCGCTCGCCTCGATCGAGATCCAGCGGGGCCTCGATGACTTTACCCTCGATGTCGGGCTCACCTATCTCGATAACGAGCCGCTCTCCAGCGTGCGGACCATCCCGCTGTACCGGGAGAGCTATTTCCTGTTCACGCCGGCGGACGGCCCGCTGGCTCACCGGGACAGCGTTTCGTGGGCGGAAGCCGCAACCGTTCCCCTCTGCCTGCTGACACCCGACATGCAGAATCGGCGGATTCTTGATGGCCACTTCCGCGCCGCCGATGCCGAAGTGCACCCCGCAATTCAAACCAATTCGGTGCTCACGTTGTGGTCGCACCTGCGTTCATTGGCATACTCCAGCGTTCTGTCGCAAACCTTCCTTTATCTCTTCGGGGAGCCGGAGGGCCTCCGGGCCATTCCCATCGAGCGCCCCAAGGCGGTCCACACCGTGGGCCTGGTGATCCCGGATCGGGAGCCGCTTACCCCCTCGGCGCGCGAACTGGCCCGAATCTGCACCACGATCGATGTCACCTCGTCCCTGGACCAGGGCAAACCCCTTGTTCCGGAGCGGAGTTAGCCGGGTTCCATCGGTCAGACCTATCGGGCGATTGCGGGCCTCTATCCCGGTATCTTCCTCTATTCTGAATTACCATTTTTCGGTGTAGCTTGAGATGACAACCGAACGTCTCCCGGTTGTGGTTTAACGACCTCGAAAGAGTCTCTCATGGCAATGAAGTTCACCCGACTCACCGAGCCCCTGATCCGCGATAATGGCAGCCTCCGTCCCGCTTCGTGGGATGAGGCGCTCAACTTCGCGGCAGAGGGGTTCCGCACCGTGCGCGACACGCATGGCGGCGACGCCATCGGCACGTTCAGCTGCTCGAAGGCCAGCAACGAAATGAATTTCCTGGCCCAGAAGCTGGCGCGGGTGGGATTCGGGACCCATAACATCGACAGCTGTAACCGGACCTGACACGCTCCTAGCGTCGTCGGTCTGGCGACGGTGTTCGGTGCCGGTGGGGGAACCAGCTCCTACCGTGAAGTGGAAGAGACGGACGTCATCTTCCTCTGGGGAGCGAATGCCCGCGAGAATCACCCGATTTTCTTCCACCATGTCCTGAAGGCGATCCATCGGGGGGCCCGGATGTATGTGGTGGACCCCCGGCGAACCAGCTCGGCCCAGTGGGGGGATGAGTGGCTCGGGCTCAACATCGGCTCCGACATCGCGCTGTCCAATGCGATGGCCCGGGAAATCATTCACGCCGGTCTCGCCAATGAAGCGTTCATCCGGCGAGCCACGACGGGGTTCGACGATTACCGGGACGCGGTGGAGCGCTACACGCTGAAGTATGCCGAGCAGGAGACCGGGGTTCCTGCGGACGTGATCCAGCGGGCCGCGCACGCCTACGCGCGCGCCGACCGGGCCGTGATTTGTTGGACCCTCGGCATTACCGAGCACCACAACGCGGTTGATAACGTCCTTTCGCTGATCAATCTGTCGCTGCTTACCGGCCATGTCGGGCGGTATGGCTCGGGAGTGAATCCGCTGCGCGGCCAGAACAACGTGCAGGGTGGGGGTGACATGGGCGCCATTCCCAACCGCCTCGTCGGTTTCCAGGATTGGACCAAGGAACCCGACATCCGGCAGAAGTTCGAAAAGGCCTGGGGAGTCTCGCTCCAGCCTGAGTATGGGAAGCACATGACGCAGATGTTCGAGGCGATGGAGGAGGGCGAGATGCGCGCGCTCTACGTCATCGGCGAAAACCCGGCCCAGTCCGAAGCGGATCAGACTCGCGCCGAACACATCCTGAAGAGTCTCGATCATCTGGTCGTGCAAGACATCTTCCTCACCCGCACCGCAGAGCTGGCTCACGTGGTCCTGCCGGCCTCGTCGAGCTGGTGCGAGGCCGAGGGAACCGTCACCAATAGCGAGCGCCGGGTGCAGCGTCTGCGGAAGGCGCTGGAGCCACCCGGTGGTGCCCGCGACGACATGTGGATCATCACCGAGATCGGAAAGCGTCTGGGCGTTGATCTGGGCCCGCCGGTAGCCGAGACGGTCTGGAACGAAGTGCGTTCGTTGGCGCCGATCTTCGCCGGGATGAGCTATGCCCGCCTGGAGAAGGAAGGTGGGCTGCACTGGCCCTGTTACGACGAAAACCATCCGGGGGAGCTGTTCCTTCACAGCCGACTCTGGAAGGAACCGATCGAGGGCCCGCCGGCGCCGTTCTCCGTAGTGGAGCACGATCCGCCGATCGAGCGACCCGACGCCGACTATCCCTTCCAGCTCACCACCGGCCGCCGACTCGATTCCTACAACACCGGGGTGCAAACCGGCGGGTACAACTCACCGCTGCGCCGGGGGGAGACGCTCGACATGTCGCCCGAGGACGCGGAGGAATTGCGGTTGCTGGAAGGCGATCCGGTGCGGATCACCTCGCGGCGCGGGAGCGTCGTGGCCCCAGTGCACATCGATCGCTCGTTGCGGAAGGGACTCTGCTTCATGACCCTGCACTTCCAGGATCAGGTGAAGACCAACGTCCTCACCGTGGACTACACCGATCCCAAGTCCGGCACCGCCGAGTTCAAGGCCTGCGCCATTAGTGTCGTGCCGGTGCGGGCGGCGGCGGATCGTCCGACCGTCAAACGCGCCCCCGAGTCCTGATTCCTCTCACGAAATCTCAGTGGATCTCCATCTCCTGCAGGCCGATCCGACCGACGAAGAGCGCGAAGCGGTTGATGCGTTCCTCGGTCAGCCCACCTCCGGTTGGGAAGGTGGTGAGCGTCAGACCCGGGATGCGCACACCGCGGCCGGAGGCCATTCGGCTCGAGGCCAGCGGCATCTCCTGCTGCCCACGCTTCAGGCGGTTCAGTCCCGCATGGGCTGGATCAGCGAGGGCGCGCTCAACTACGTCTGCGAGCGGCTGACGATTCCGCCGGCCGACGCCTACGGCGTTGCGACCTTCTACGCGTTGCTCTCAACCGTGCCGCGCCCCCGCCGGGTGTTGCACGTCTGTGATGACATCGGGTGCCGCTGCAAGGGTGCAGCGGCATTGTGCGAGGAGCTGGAGCGGACGGTGGGGCCCGCGTACCACCATGGGCCGGAGGGTGATCACCACGTGATTCCCGACGACGGCGCCGTGTGGCTCCGCAGCCCGTGCCTCGGCCTCTGCGATCAGGCGCCGGCGGCGATGCTGCAGATCGCCGGAGAGAACCCGGTGGACCGACTGTTCGGAGGAGTGACCGCCGCATCGGCGGCTAAGGTGCTGTCGGGCGATCTCAAGGCGACCACCGCGCCCCATCCCCGAGTCCCGCAGGCGGGTGATGCGAATCTGCGGCTGCTCCGGCGGGTCGACTCGATCAATCCCACGAGTCTTGATGAGTATCGCGCGAACGGCGGCTACCAGGCCCTTCGGCGGGCGATCGAGCTGGGCCCTGAAGGTGTTATCCGCGAAATCAACGACGCAAAGCTGATGGGGCGGGGAGGCGCGGCGTTTCCCACGGGGCGGAAATGGGACGCGGTAGCGCGCCAGCCAGTCCGGCCTCATTACCTGATCTGCAATGCGGATGAATCGGAGCCCGGCACCTTCAAGGACCGGGCCCTGATGGAAGGAGATCCCTTCGGGCTGGTCGAGGCCATGACCATCGCGGCCTATGCCACCGGTTGCGAGGAAGGCTTCATTTACCTGCGCGGTGAATATCCGTTGGCCTACGAGCGCCTGATGAATGCCATCGACACGGCGCGCGCTCGCGGGTTCCTGGGAGAGGATATCCTGGGTCACGGGTTCCACTTCGACATCGAGATCCGCAAAGGCGGCGGCGCGTACATCTGCGGGGAAGAGACGGCGATCTTCAACTCGATC
>Ga0268264_10005219_pt1 | contig 10998 bp, 11 predicted proteins | sample KBSSwiS32_FD_190357 | JGI IMG/M metagenome (GOLD analysis project Ga0268264, IMG submission 190357) | Switchgrass rhizosphere microbial communities from Kellogg Biological Station, Michigan, USA - KBS Switchgrass S3-2 (SPAdes) (version 2) | ecosystem: Host-associated > Plants > Roots >... | reverse complement strand
CGCAGAGCGCGTCTGGGGCACCAAAGGTGGCGGCGGACGGCGGGGGGCGCAGCTGACAGGTGGCGGGTCTCAATGTCTGAGATGATTCCGGGGCGGGTACTTGGGCTCGGGTGAGGGGTATCGGAGAGATTGTGACTACAGGCGCGTCCCGGTTACCGGACACCGACTCAGAGGGCGACGTGGTTTGGCTGGCCTTCCCGGCCGATACCCGTTGGGTGCGGCTAGCTCGGCTCCTGACCAGCGGTGTAGCAGCTCAGGCCGGGTTTGACGTGGAGGAGGTCGAAGATCTCAAGATCGCCGTCGACGAGATATGCGCCACGCTCATCGAGCGCTCCGGCGCCGACGAGCCGGTTCGGCTGGCCTTTCGGCCGGTCGACGGCACGGTCGAGGTGGTCATCGAGTCGGCCATCGCCACCGGTTCGGCCGAGAGCTGGACCGAAGAGCGGATGAAGCTCAGCGAGCAGATCCTCTCGGTCGTGGTCGACGAGTGCCACAGCGAAGTGGTCGACGGCCTAGTGCGGTATCGGCTGGTGAAGGCTCACCTGGCCGAGGTCGCCGAGGGCGAAGACGATGGCGGCTGACTCACCGGAAACCATCGAACGGTTCCGTGAGTGGCGACGCACCGGTGATCGAACACTGCGTAACACTCTGATTGAAGACCATCGGTGGATCGCTATTCATTGTGCCCGGCGCTTTGCCAAGCGCGGTCAGCCCCTGGAAGACCTCATCCAGGTCGGCCAGCTGGGGGTGCTCAAAGCGGTCGAGCGGTTCGACCCGGAGATGGGCGTGTCGTTCACCACGTTCGCGATGCCCACGGTGCTCGGTGAGCTTCGGCGCCACTTCCGCGATGCCACGTGGGCCGTGCGGGTACCTCGGCGGGCCAAGGATCTGCATCTCGAGCTGAGCTCATCGATCGAGCAGCTCTCGCAAAAACTTCGCCGAGCTCCGACCATCGACGAGCTCGCCGTCGCCATGCACGTGTCGACCAACGAGGTGTTGGAGGCCATGGAGGCCGCCACCGCCTATCGAGCCGCCCCGCTCACCCCTCCCGGCGACGACGACGATGATGAGCACGGCGAAGACGGTGTGACCATCGGAGGGGCCGATCCGGAGCTGGGCCGCACCGACGACCGGCTGGCCGTGCGAACGCTCCTTGATCACCTGCCCCCTCGGGAGCGGCGCATCGTGTACCTGCGCTTCTTCGAGGAGCTCACTCAGTCGGAGATCGCCGACGCCGTGGGCATGAGTCAGGTCCACGTGTCCCGGCTGCTGCGGTCCTCCCTGGAGCGGTTGCGCCAGATGGCCGACGCGCCGTTGCTGCCCGAGACCGTCGCATGATCAAGGTGAACCCTTTCTTCGGCCTGACGTTTGCCGAAGATGAATTCCGGGGTAACGAGGGCACAGTCTGGGCCGAGCCGGCTCGCCGGGCCTCTGAAACCAAATGCCAAGTCATGACCGCCGGTTCGATCACAATGGTCGGACCTGAACTTAAGGGGCCCGAATGAACGAGATCGAGCAGGCTCTGACCATCACGACCACGGCCGAGGGCGATCGCAGTGTGATCGCGGTAGGCGGCGAGATCGACGTTCACACCTGTGGCGAACTCGAAGACGCCGTGCGCCGGGCCTATGGCACGGGTGGATCTCAGATACTGCTCGATGTGGCCGGGGTGGGTTTCATCGATTCCTCCGGCCTCAGGTCGCTCATCACCCTGCAGCAAGAAGTGGCCAACACCGACGGCGCGCTTCAGCTCCGCGCCCCGAGCCGTCCGGTGCTTCGCTTGCTGGAGGTGACGGGCCTCACGTCGATGTTTCCCGTCACTGACTGAGTTCGCCCACCCACACCGGGAACCGGGCGGTGAGCTCGGCCACCGACACCTCACCGCCTTCGAAGAGCTGTTGGCTGCACCGGTCGAACCACTTGCCCGGCGGCAGCGTCACGACCGTTTCAGCGTGGGCCTGGTCGGCGTTCAGCCAGAACCTCGGCACCACCACGGCCACATCACCTCGGCGAAAGGCCAACGCGGCACTCGGCTGGGTTCCTCGCATCGGCAAGGGCTCCAGCGGAAGGCCGGTTAACCGAAGGCGCAACAGCGAGCGCAGTAGCAGCAGCTTGGCCGAGCCCTCGTCGGGGTCGTCGTGCCAGCGATCGGCTGGGGTCAAGTCGCCGAACTCCGCGAGGAGGAGGCGGCGTCGGTCATAGTCGACCGGCTGGCGGTTGTCGGGATCCACGAGGGCAGAGGTCCACAACTCGGTGCCCTGGTAGGTGTCGGGCACTCCCGGCACGGTGAGCCGCAGCGTGAGCTGGGCCAGAGCGTTGGCACGGGTGGCCGCAAGCACGTCGCCGAGGAGTTGGTCCAGCGACGAGGTGAAGGCGGGGTCGGCGAGCAGGGATTGCAGAAAGGCCTGGACGGCCGATTCGAAGCCGGTCTCGGGCTGAACCCATGACGTGCGCAGCTTGGATTCCCGCAACGACTTCTCGATGGCCGGCCAGATCTCGGACGCTGGTCGCGGATGCACACCGAAGACGGTCTGATAGACGAACCACTCGGTGAGAGGGTCGACCTCACTGCTTCGATATTCGGCGCTGGCGTCGTGCCACTGGGCGATCGCGCCACCCCAGCGTTCGGGTACTTCGGACAGTACGGCCAGGCGCGCCCGCACGTCTTCGGAGCGCTTGCTGTCGTGCGTGGACGTGTTCAACATGGTTCGCGGCCAATGGCCACTGGTGTATGCGCACCACTCGAGGAGCTCTTCAGTGGTGACCGAGAAGCGGTCGGGGGCCATGCCCACGTCATTGAGGGTCAGCAGGCGCACCGATCGGTACGAGGCGGTGTCTTCTTCGCCCTTGGCGGTGGCCGGGCCGGTGAGTTGCTGGAATCGCAAGGCCAGCTCCGCCTCGAGGTCGCTCACCGCACCGTCGGTATCGAGCGTGAGGAGGGTCTCCATCAACGTGAACAGGTCGGGGTCGAGCGTGGCGCCCTCTTGGCGCGCTTCCACCACGGCCCGATGCACGAACGCCCGATCGGCCTCGTCGATCTCGGGGCTCCCGCCGGGCCCGCGGCCCACATAGGAGCGATAGCCGTCGCAGTGGGCGACCACCTCGATGAGGGCGTCGCGCAATTCGGCTCGGGTGAAATCGCGATACTGGCGGCTCCCCTCGCAGATGCGCACCAGCAAGGCGGTGAGTCGCTCCACGTCGCTGCCCAAGATGGTGCGGAGCATCTCCCGCTTGGCCGCCACGGCGTGGTCGTGCCAGCCGAGGAGGTCACCGGTGAAGTCTTGGTACAGCGCGGTGAGGGCGGCTTCGCCACGGGGGTCTACCAACCACGGGCCGACCAGCGCCCCGAAGTCGTACCCGGTGGTCCCGTCGATGGGCCAATGGTCGGGCAGGTGCTCCTCGGCGGTGAGAATCTTTTCCACCACGATCCACGCGTTGGGTGCGGCGGCGCGCAGGCGATGCAGATAGCTGTTCGGCTCCTTGAGCCCGTCGACATGGTCCACTCTCAGCCCGTCGAGCGCGCCCCCGGTGACCAATTGTTGGATCCGGCGATGGGTGTCTGCGAAGACCTCGGGGCGCTCCGATCGCAACGCCACCAAGGAGTTCACGTCGAAGAAGCGGCGATAGTCGAGCTCTTGAGCCGCCACCTGCCAGCGCACCAGCCGGTAGTGCTGCTGATCGAGCAGCGCGTCGAGCGCGTCGGGGTCGTGGTTGAGCCGGTCGAGCGTTGCCTCCAACGCCTGGGCTACCGCCGGCTCGGTACGACGCACGGCGAACAACTCCTGAATCACCGAGATGTCTCGCATCCGCTCGCCGATGGCCAGTTCGCTCGATACCCCCAGCCGGCACAGCGCCCGGGCCAGAAAACCGATCTCCGAGTCCGACGTGATCTCGGCCACTCGCTCCAACAACTGCCCTACGGTCTCGGGCGACAGGGGCAGCGTCATACCGCCGGCCAGCGCCACGAGAGCCACTTCCTTCGGGTCGGGCTCCAGTTGCAGATCCCCCCGCTCCAACACTCTTCCGTAGTGATCGCCCAGCACGGGAAGCACCACGCGGTGTCGCATGCGTTCCTCGGGGGCATGCCAGTCGATGTCGAAATGGTTGGCGAACCTGGCCTCCGAGCCGTGGGTGAGCACGTCCCACCACCACGCGTTCTCCCGCACACCGATCGCCATGTGATGGGGGACCACGTCGAGCACGATCCCCAGGTCGAGGCGATGGGCCTCGTCGACCAGCCGGGCAAATCCTGGTTCGCCGCCCAGCTCGTCGTCGACCCGGGAGAAGTCGACGACGTCGTAGCCGTGGGCGCTGCCCGGTGTGGACTGGAAGATCGGTGACAAGTAGACGTGGCTCACGCCCAGGTCGACCAGATACGGAAGGATCCCGATGGCGTGGGAGAAGCCGAAGTCGGAGCGCAGCTGTAGTCGATAGGTGGCGGTGACGGCCCGGGTCATTCTTCTGCGGCGTCGCGGCGCAGCACCGCGATCGAGCGACTCTCCACCTGCACCGTCTCACCGGGTTTGGTCGTGGCGATGCCGCCCTCGTCAACGATTCCGGCCGCGGTGTCGAGGACCGTGGTCCACGCCTTACCCCACACCTCCGGCGGTATGGTGAAGCCGATCGGCTCGGAGTAGGCGTTGATCAACAGTAGGAACGAGTCGTCTTCCACCGACTCGCCGCGGGGACCGATCTCAAGGTCGGTGCCGTTCAAGAACACCGCCAGCGACTTGGCATGGACATCGTTCCACTGCTCCTCGTCGTACTCCGTCCCGGCCGGGGTGAACCAGGCCAGGTCGGTGATGCCGACGCCATGGATGGGACGGCCCTGGAAGAACCCGCGACGCCGAAACGCTTTGTGGGCTCGGCGAAAGGCGATCACCGAGGAGGTGAACTGCAGCAGGGCCTCGTCGGAGTTCTCCCAATCGAACCAGGAGATCTCGTTGTCTTGGCAGTAGGCGTTGTTGTTGCCTTGTTGGGTGCGGCCCATCTCGTCGCCCCCGAGGAGCATCGGCACCCCTTGGGAGAGCAGCAGCGTGGTCAACAGACTGCGTTGGCGACGGGCCCGATTTTCCAACACGCCGGGATCATCGGTGGGTCCCTCGACACCGCCGTTCCACGACCGGTTGTGGCTCTCCCCGTCGTTGTTGCCTTCACCGTTGGCTTCGTTGTGCTTCTCGTTGTACGACACCAGATCTCGCACCGTGAAGCCGTCGTGCGCGGTGATGAAGTTGATGCTGGCGTGGGGACTGCGCCCGTCGGACTCGTAGAGATCGCTGGATCCGGTGAGGCGGTACGCGAACTCGCCGATGCGGTGGTCGGTTCCCACCCAATGGTCGCGCACGGTGTCGCGGTACTTGCCGTTCCATTCCGCCCACTGGGCGGGGAAGTTGCCCACCTGGTAGCCGCCTTCGCCCACGTCCCACGGCTCGGCGATGAGCTTCACCTGACCGATCACCGGGTCCTGCTGGATGAGATCGAAGAAGGCCGAGAGCCGATCCACCTCATGAAGGCCTCGGGCCAAGGTGGAGGCCAGGTCGAACCGGAAACCGTCTACGTGCATCTCGCTGACCCAATAGCGAAGGCTGTCCATCACCAGCTGCAGCGCGTGCGGGTTGCGCATGTTGAGCGTGTTACCGGTGCCGGTGTAGTCCATGTAGTACTTCGGGTCGTCCGGGACTAGGCGGTAGTAGGCCTGATTGTCGAGGCCCTTCATCGACAGCATCGGGCCCATGTGGTTGCCCTCGGCCGTGTGGTTGTACACCACGTCCAGGATCACCTCGAGGTTGGCGGCGTGGAGCGCCTTGACCATCTGCTTGAAATCCTGCACCTGCTCGCCCCGTTGGCCGCGCTCGGCGTACCCGTTGTGCGGGGCCAGATAGCCGATGGAGTTGTAGCCCCAGTAGTTGCGCAGGCCTTGGTCCACCAGATGCGAGTCGTGGATGAAGTGATGCACCGGCATCAGCTCCACCGCGGTCACCCCCAGTTTGGTGAGGTGCTCCACGAACGCCGGATGGGCGATGCCGCCGTACGTACCGCGCAGCTCGGGCTCGATTCCCGGATGGCGAGCGGTGGCCCCCTTCACGTGGACCTCGTAGATCACGGTGTCGCTCAGGGGATGACGCAACAGTTGGTCGTTCGACCAGTCGAAGAACGGGTTCACCACCACGCTGCGTGGGACATAGGGAGCGCTGTCGAGGTCGTTGCGGGCCTCGGGATCGTCGAAGTGGTAGTTGAACACCGCCTCGTTCCACTGCACCTCGCCCTCGATGGCCTTGGCGTAGGGATCGAGCAGCAACTTGTTGGGGTTGAACCGCTGGCCCTGCGATGGCTCGTAGGGGCCCTGCACCCGGTAGCCGTAGCGGGTGCCCGTACCCACGTCCGGTGCGTAGCCATGCCACACCGAGCCCGTGCGCTCGGGCAGATTTACCCGCTCCTCATTGCCGTCGTCGTCGAAGACACACAGCTCTACCTGCGATCCTGTTTCTGAGAACACAGCAAAGTTGGTGCCGATCCCGTCGTAGGTCGCACCCAACGGATATGCCTCACCGGGCCACACGCGCACGGCTCGCTCCTTATCGCTCGTCGAGTCGAGCGGTCAGTCTGCCCTGACGGGGGCCAACGGGATGCCACCCGGCCCCGTGACGTCGGGCGCAGGCGAAGGCAATCTCGAAGTCGGCACCATCCCGCTCTACCCCCGGCCATACTGGTTCAGTCTTCGATTGGTCCGCTGGCGCTACGAGTGCGTTCGAGCGGTTAGGGCCAGTGCCGGGAGGGAACTGCTCCGGCATGTATCGAAGATGGAGGCACACCATCGACTGTGGAGGAGCATTATGAGGTTCAAGCTCGGTTTGTTGATAGGCGCAGCGCTGGGATATCTGGTCGGTTCGGGCAAGGGCGCCGAGATGATTTCCGACCTTCGTTCTCGCTCTGGGCGCGGTGGTGGCCAACCGATGTCCGGGAGTGACTCGCTCCTGAATTTCAGCGATCGCGCCAACGCCGGCGCGGTGTACAGCGAGACCTTTATCGCCAGCGAGGCGCCGCTGCGTTCGGACACGTAAGCCCGAGCCGGCACCCGATCACGCAGAGATCGTGACGGGTGCCGGCTCGCCGCGTTGGTCCACCAGCTGCTCGTAGATCGAGAGCGTGTCGCCGGCAATCCGTTCCCAGCGATAGCGACGCGAGCGGCGCGAACCAGCGCGGGCCAGTCGCTCGCGTCGGGCCGGGTCGTCGAGGAGATCCTTCATGGCGGCGCCCAGCAGGTCGGGTCGGCGCGGCGGCACCAACACCCCGGTGTCGTCCTGTACGACGGTGTCGATCAGTCCGCCGACCTCGGTACCCACAACCGGCACCCCGCAGGCCATGGCCTCCAGCGGCACGATTCCGAACGGTTCGAACCACGGCGGACACACCACCACATCGGCCGATCGCACGAGGGCGGCCGCCTCGTCGCGGTCGAGGGCGCCCGCGAAATGGACGCGATGGGTGAGGTTCATCTCGCCGGCCACCGCCCGCAGCCGAACCACGTCGGCGTCGCCGTCGAAATCGTCGCCCGGGGGACCGCCGCCGATCACCAGCTCGGCCGTGGGATGGCAGGCGAGGGCCCGAATGGCGTCGTCGACACCCTTGCGAGCCACCAGCCGGCCGAGCGAGACCACCCGCGGGATGTCCTTCGAGCGGGGCGCCTGCGGACCCCACGTGGTGAAGCGCTCGTCAACACCGGACGGGATGACGGTGATGGACTCGCGCTTGGCGCCCATGGCCACGAGCTCTTCCATCTCCATCTCCGACGTGACGATGAGGTGATCGGCGCGGTTCACCAACATCGCCTCGGCGGCGCGGCGCGACTCGGAGTCGGGCGCCGAGTCCGGCTGGTGCCGCCGCTTCAGCGAACCCAGCGTGTGAAACGTCTGCACCAGCGGAACGTTCAGGGCTTGGGCCGGTGCGGCGGCGGCCACACCGGACAGCCAGTAGTGAGCGTGCACGACGGCCGGGCGATTGGTGGTCCACGCCTGCGACAGCCCGGCCGAGAACTCGTCGAGATGCGCCGCCACCTCCTCCTTGGGCAGTGCAACGGGGGGACCGGCATCGATGTGGTGGATCACGATCCCCGGCCCGACCGCCACGTGGCGGCGCGCCTCGGCGGAGGTACGCCGAGTGTGCACCGTGACCTGGCAGCCGAGCGCAGCAAGGGCCTTGGCCAACGAACCGACATGGACGTTTTGACCGCCGGCATCCACGCCCCCCAGAGGGGCCAGCGGACTGGCATGAACCGAAACCAGAGCCACACGCATCTAGGAGGCCCTCCACGCCCGCTCGAGCGCCTGGAGCGATTCCTCCAGCGCGCGGTCCGGCGCCAGCACCGATTCGATGGCCAGGTCGACCGCTTCCGCCACCGGCATCACCACACCCCGGGCACCGGCGTCGGCTGCGGCCGCGACCTCGCTCGGCCTGGACCCGACCACGAGACACCTGGACGGCGGCAATCGCAGGGCCGCCGCGGCCGCCCTCACCGTGCCCGAGCTGAGGCCCACACAAGAGCACTCGGGCTGGTCGATGACGCGATGAAAGCAGGTTCCGACCACATCGAACGGACCGAACAGGTCGTCGAGACGCTTCATGAACGCCACGCTGTCCACGGTTCCACGCGGCCGTCGCGGGCTGGCCACCAGCCCCACGAATAAGCCGGCCCCACGAGCCCGGGCCAACTGGAGATCCAGCGCCACCTGCTCAACTCCTCCGGCTCTGACCAACGTGGCGCCGGTGAAAAGCACCGCACCGAACCGATTCGTCGCCGGTGTCGGCGATGGCTCCGCCACCAAGGGGTTCATGAACCATCCGTACCCTTCATGGCCGTTCCGGACACACGCATCCGGAGATTCCCGGCCGATTGCCGGGCCTCTAGTACAAGCCCCCAAACAGGGGCACAACGAACGAGTTGCACAGCGCCGGGGTCCGGGTTGGGAGCACTGTGGGCCCCAGCGCTGTGCGGTCGCGGCCAGAGAGGGGCTATCCGGCGGCGCGACGATCTTGATCAAGCGCCTCCACCCGGGCCACCCGCTCATCGGCGACCGGCCGAGGAGGAGACGGTTGGGTGGGGAGCGGATCCGGAGGAGGCGCGGGCTCACCGGGAGCCGGAAGGGGATCGGGGATGCTCATCGCCGCCATGACGACTGCCTTACCCCGGTGCCCGCCATCGTCAGACCAAATTTTTATGGGATTGCCCGGGCGTTTCCCGGTGTGCGGTCGGGGGTAGACCGCCCCCCGTTCCACTCGATGTTCACACTCGATCCTCGGAGGTCTTCATGGACAGCGACGCCGCCCACACCACACCGAACGATGTAACGCGCGATTCGGAACGCCGAGACGCCGACCGCGGCCGTGAGCCCGGGTCGGGCCCGACGCCCGAGGAGGAGGCGGCGGCCGAGCGAGGCAAGTCCGAGCTCACCCGCGAAGCGGCCGAGAGCTACGAGGAGTACCTCGAGCGGGCGGCCAAGGCGCGCGGCGAAGGGCAGATCCCGTGACCGACCGGGCGCCCGTAGTGGCCGCGCCGGACGTTTCCGACGCCGCGGCCGCACCGTCCGACAACACCACCTTGGCCGACGTCATCCGTTCCTACGAAGACGCCGGCTTTGCCGGCCAGTTCGGCGTTACCGAAGAAGGACTGTTGCAGTGCTTCGCCTGCGGGACCACCTGCCCACCCGGTGACGCCACTTTGCATTCGCTGCGACGGATGGAAGGCGCCTCCGATCCCGCCGACATGTTGGCGGTGCTGGCCGTGTCGTGCCCGAACTGCTCCACCAACGGCACCGTGGTGGTTCACTACGGACCGGAAGCGGAGCCCGGAGAAAGCGCAGTGCTGCTGGCGCTCAAGGATGAACGTCACGACGACGAGCTGCCGGCGGCCCGTGCACCGAGCGAAGACCGGTCTCAGGGATAGAGACCCGAGTCGCAAAGTGCGGTCCTGGCGAGGTGGGTGTGATGAGATCGGAGCCTCGAGGACCCAAGGAGCAGCGTGAGTCGGCCACTAGAGGACTACGCCCTCATCGGAGACACCCACACCGCCGCGTTGGTGGCGCTCGACACTTCGATCGACTGGTTGTGCTTCCCGAGATTCGACTCGGCAGCCTGCTTTGCGGCTCTGCTCGGCACCGACGATCACGGCACCTGGTTTCTCGGGCCCGACCCCGACGAGGTGATCGCCACCCGCCGGCGCTACCGCCCCGGTTCGCTCGTGCTGGAGACCGAGCTGGACACCTCCACGGGCACGGTGCGCGTCATCGACGCCATGCCGATCCGAGGCGAAGCGCCCGATGTGGTGCGGATGGTGGAGTGCGTCCGCGGAACGGTGCGCATGCGAAGCCGCCTCCTGATCCGGTTTGACTACGGCCGGGTGGTGCCCTGGGTCCGCAAGATCGACGGCGGTCTGGTGGCGGTGGCGGGGCCCGACGCGTTGGTGCTGCGCGGCCCGGTGGTGCACGAGGGGGTCGGGTTCACGTCGGTCGGCGATTTCACCGTCAACGAAGGCGACCGCGTGCCGTTCGTGCTCACCTGGTATCCGTCGCACGTAAAGATGCCCAAGGAGATCGATGCGGCGCGCGCCATCAAGTCGACCGATTCGTGGTGGAGGTCGTGGTCGGCGCAGTGTGAAGACTGTGGTGACTGGCACCATCTCGTAGAGCGGTCGATGATCACGCTCAAAGCCCTCACCTACGCACCCACGGGCGGAATCCTCGCGTCGGCTACCACCTCGCTGCCTGAGCAGCTGGGCGGGGTGCGCAACTGGGACTACCGCGCCTGTTGGTTGCGGGACTCCACCTTCACGCTCTTTGCCATGAAGCTCGGTGGTTACACCAAAGAGGCGCGGTCCTGGCGCGACTGGCTGCTGCGGGCGGTGGCGGGCCATCCGGCCGACCTCCAGATCATGTACGGGCTAGCGGGCGAGCGGCGGCTACCCGAGATGACCTTGGACTGGTTGCCGGGCTACGAGAACTCCCA
>Ga0268264_10005212_pt1 | contig 11009 bp, 13 predicted proteins | sample KBSSwiS32_FD_190357 | JGI IMG/M metagenome (GOLD analysis project Ga0268264, IMG submission 190357) | Switchgrass rhizosphere microbial communities from Kellogg Biological Station, Michigan, USA - KBS Switchgrass S3-2 (SPAdes) (version 2) | ecosystem: Host-associated > Plants > Roots >... | reverse complement strand
GCGGCGCCGAGGTGAAAACGTGAAGTCATGGTCGCGTAACGAACCGTATCGCCCGAGCCTTCGCTAGGGTGCCATCGCCTCGGCGGCGAGCGCCTCGGCCTGGGACAGCAGCACCTCGTCCGCCTCGGCGCCCGGCGGGAGCGATTCGCGACCAATGATCACCATCAGCGGCACCGCCATCGGCGTGATCCGGTCGGTCTCGACGTGAAGCATGGTCGCCGACGCGCGGTCGACCAGCCGTACGAGGCGCCCGAGCTCGGTCATCCGCCGCCGCGCATCGTCCCACGCCGCGCGCAGCAGCAAGTGCTGCGGCTCGTAGCGGCGCAGCACGTCATAAATGAGGTCGGTCGAGAAGCTGACCTGGCGCCCGGTCTTCTTGCGGCCCGGGTGCTGGCGTTCGACCAGCCCACCGATGACCGCGACCTCGCGAAAGGCGGTCTTGAGCAGCATCGAGCTTTCGACCCAATCGACGAATTCCTGCTCGAGGATGTCGGGCGAGAACAAGGATTGCGGGTCGCGGATCGGCTCGAGCCCGTAGATCGCAAGTCCATAATCGTTGGCGACGAACCCAAGCGGCTTCAGCCCGGCTTTCTCCATGCGCTTGGTCAGCAGCATGCCGAGCGACTGGTGCGCGTTCCAGCCCTCGAAGCTGTAGGCGACCATGTAGTGCCGGCCCTCGTGCGGGAAGGTCTCGACCAGCAATTGGTGCGGCTCGGGGAGGACCGAGCGCTCGGACTGAACCTCGAGCCATTCGCGGACATCGTCGGGAAAGCGCGACCAGTCGTTGCGGTCGGCGAGCATCTGGCGGACGCGATTGGCGAGGTGGGTCGACATGCTCATCCGCTGTCCGCCGTAGGTCACCACCTGCGCGCTCTTCGACGAGGCGCGGACGATGATGTCGGTGTCCTTGAACTGCTCGACCTCGAGGCTGAGGCCGGCGAAGAAGAAGCGGTCGCCGGGCACCAGCGCCGAGGCAAAGCCCTCCTCGACCGTGCCGAGCTTGCGGCCGTTCTTGAAGCGGACCGCCATCAGCGGCTGCTCGACGATCACGCCGGCGTTGAGGCGATATTGCTGGGCGACGGCGGGCTTGGCGATGCGCCATACGCCACCGGGCTCGGGCACGAGGCGGCGGAACTTGTCGTAGGCCTTCAGCGAGTAGCCGCCGGTGGCGATGAAGTTGAGGATTTCCTCGAAGGTTTCGTCCTTGAGTCCCGCGTAAGGCGCGGCGGAACGAATCTCGGCCAGCAGTCCCTGTTGCTCGAACGGAGCCGCAACCGCCATCGCCAGAATATGCTGGGCAAGCACGTCGAGTGCGCCGGGGCGGAACAGCTCGGGATCGAGTTCGCCATCCTCGACCGCGTCGATCGCGGCTCGCGCCTCGAGATATTCGAAGCGGTTGCCGGGGACGATCGAGCCGGTCGACGGCTCGTCGAGCCGGTGGTTGGCGCGGCCGATGCGCTGGAGCAGGCGCGAACTGCCCTTGGGCGCGCCCATCTGCACGACCATGTCGACGTCGCCCCAATCGATGCCGAGGTCGAGGCTGGCGGTCGCGACCAGGCCGCGGAGCTTGCCCGCAGCCATCGCCGCCTCGACCTTGCGCCGCGCCTCGACCGACAGGCTGCCGTGGTGGATGCCGATCGGCAGGCCGTGGTCGTTTTCGTCCCACAATTTCTGGAAGATCAGCTCGGCCAGCCCGCGCGTGTTGCAGAACACCAGTGTCGTCTTGTGCTGCTCGATCAGCCGCATGACGTCGGGGATGGCGTGATAGCCCGAGTGCCCGCCCCACGGGATGCGATTCTCGGGGATGAGGATCGAGAGGTCGGGCTCGGCGCCGGGGTCGCCGATGACGAGGTCGACCAGCTCCATGTCGGCATCGGGCGCGAGCCACGAGCGATAGGCGTCTGGGTCGCTGATGGTCGCCGACAGGCCGACGCGGCGGAGGCCGGGGGCTAGCGCCTGGAGCCGGCCCAGCGACAGCGACAGGAGGTCGCCGCGCTTCTCCTTGGCGAAGGCGTGGAGTTCATCGACGACGATCGTCCGCAAATTCTCGAACATCGCCGCGGCATCGGGATAGCTGAGCAGCAGGCTGAGTGACTCCGGCGTCGTCAGCAGCACCTGCGGCGGCTTCACCCGCTGCCGCGCCTTGCGATCGGACGGCGTGTCGCCGGTGCGGGTTTCGACCCGGATCGGCAGCCCCATCTCATCGATCGGGCCGATGAGGTTGCGCTGGACGTCGACCGCCAGCGCCTTCAGCGGCGAGACGTAGAGCGTGTGCAATCCCTCGCCCGGGTGCTCGGCCAGCTCGCAGATGGTCGGCAGGAAACCCGCCAGCGTCTTGCCCGCGCCGGTCGCGGCGACGAGCAGCGCGCTCCGCCCTGCCTTCGCCCGCGCGAGCATGTCGAGCTGGTGCCGGCGAGGCGCCCAGCCCTTGGCAGCAAACCATTGATGAACGACGGCGGGGAGCTCGGTCAGTTGTCGTCGGCTCCCTTACGCGGGCGCAGGACCAGCGCCACAAGCACGATCAGCAGCAAAGCCGGCAGCGCGACCTCGACGATCCACCAGGGGAATCCGCTCATGAAGGAACCTCCGCCGTTTCCACTTATATAGTGTCCCATGGCGCGATTGGGTTCCTGGATCAAAGCGAAGCCCGAGGGCATCTACGTGACGCCGGCCGACGCGTGGATCGACCCGTCGCAGCCCAAGGCCAAGGCGCTGGTCACCCACGGCCATGCCGACCATGCGCGGGGCGGCCACAGCAAGGTCCTCGCGACGCCCGAGACGCTGGCGATCATGGAGACCCGCTATGGGACGCAACCGGGCGGGCAGGGCGTGGCCTATGACGAGACCATCCGCGTCGGCGAGGTCGATGTACGCTTCGTCCCCGCGGGCCACGTACTTGGCTCCGCGCAGATCGTGCTCGAGCATAAAGGCGAGCGGGTGGTGGTGTCGGGCGACTACAAGCGCCGGCCCGACCCGACCTGCCCGCCGTTCGTGCCGGTGCCGTGCGACATCTTCATCACCGAGGCGACCTTCGGCCTGCCGGTGTTCCGCCACCCGGACACGGGGAGCGAAATCGACCGGCTGCTCCACCGCCTGCATGCCGATCCGAGCCGCTGCGTGCTGGTCGGCGCCTATGCGCTGGGCAAGGCGCAACGAATCATCACCGAGCTGCGGGCGCGTGGCCATCACGACCCGATCTACTTCCACGGCGCGGTCGAGCGGTTGAACCAGCTCTATCTGAGTTTCGGCGTCGAGCTCGGCGAGCTGCGCTCGGCGACCGGCGCGAGCAAGGCGGAGATGGCTGGACATGTCGTGATCGCCCCGCCGTCGGCGCTCAACGACCGCTGGTCGCGGCGGCTGCCCGATCCGGTGACGGCGATGGCCTCGGGCTGGATGCGCATCCGCCAGCGCGCCCGCCAGCGCAATGTCGAGCTGCCGCTAATTATTTCCGACCACGCCGACTGGGACGAACTCACCACGACGGTGCGCGAACTCGCCCCGCGCGAGGTGTGGATCACGCACGGGCGCGAGGAAGCGCTCAAGCATTGGTGCATGACCCACCAGATCAAAGCGTGCGAGCTGAACCTGGTTGGCTATGAAGACGAGGACGATTGAGATCGTTCGAAGTGCCACTTCAAGCGACTGGCGTCGACGGCTTCAGCACCCATGTGCGTTACGAAAATCTTGCGCATCTCACCTGCGTGGGAGGAGCCGCACGGATCGATGCCTTCGGCTAGAAACACCCACTCCACGAATTGCTGGGCGCTAACCGGGCCACTCTCCGGAATGTAGTCGTCAACGTGCCGCGGCTCGCCGTCAACTATACTGCCGCAATAGCCCATGCCGACGCACACCTCGTGCATCAATTGCTCGTAAGCGCCGCTGCGAGCCTCGTTCGGCCCTACGTGTGAGCGCCGGCGCTTGCTCAATGCACTGCCTCTTCGCGCTTCACGCCTGATTTCGCGAGCTGGTCGTCAATCTGGGCAATGAGGCACTCAAGCCCAGTCTGATCCTTCGCCTCGGCCCGCGCCACCAGCACGTCTTGGGTGTTCGACGCACGCAAGAGCCACCAGCCGTCGGCGGTACTGACTCGCACGCCGTCGGTCGCATCGACCTTCGCACCATCCGCTGAGAGCCGATCGCGGACCTCGTCGACGATCGCGAACTTGCGCACTTCGTCGACCGGGAAGCGCATCTCGGGCGTGGCGACGCTCTTGGGCATTGCGTCCATGATCGCGGTCAGCGTCTGGCCGCTGGCACTCACCGCCTCGATCAGCCGCACCGCGGCGTAGAGAGCGTCGTCGAAGCCGTACCAGCGGTGCTTGAAGAAAATGTGGCCGCTCATCTCGCCGGCGAGCGGCGCGCCGGTCTCCTTCATCTTCGACTTGATCAGGCTGTGGCCGGTCTTCCACATCAGCGGCCGGCCGCCGAGGGCGGCGATGCCGTCGAACAAGACCTGGCTCGCCTTGACGTCGGCGATGATCGTCGCGCCGGGCTGTTCCTCGAGCACCGGCTTGGCGAGGATCAGCATCAGCTGATCGCCCCAGATCACGCGGCCCATGCCATCGACCGCACCGATGCGGTCGCCGTCGCCGTCGAAGGCGATGCCGAAGTCGAGGCTTTCGCGTTCGACCAGCGCTTTCAGGTCGGCGAGGTTGGCCTCGACCGTCGGGTCGGGATGGTGGTTGGGGAAGGTACCGTCGACCTGGCTGAAGATCACGTGGTGATGGCCCGGCAGGCGCTCGACCAGCATGTCGAGGACCGGCCCTGCAGCGCCGTTGCCCGCGTCCCAGCCGACGCGATAGGCCTTGCCGGAAAAGTCCTGCAGCAGGCGATCGGCATAGGCGGCGCGAATGTCGACGTCCTCGACCGTCCCGGCGCCCTCGTGCCAGTGACCCGAAGCGGCGCGCTGGCCAATTTCCTGGATCTCCTGCCCGAACACGGAGCGGCCCTTCAGCAGCATCTTGAACCCGTTATAGTCGGCCGGGTTGTGGCTGCCGGTGACCTGGATGCCACCGTCGACGTCGAGATAATGCGTCGCGAAATAGAGCATGGGTGACGGCCCCATGCCGACCTGCATCACATTGATGCCGCTTTCCGTCAGCCCGCGAACCAACTCCGCTTCGAGGAGCCCCGAGTGGGTGCGCCCGTCGCGGCCGACGGCGATGGTGCGGGCGCCTTCGCCATGCGCCTTGGCGCCGAAGGTGCGGCCGAGCGCATAAGCGTCGGCTTCGGTCAGCGTGCTGCCGACAATCCCGCGAATGTCATATTCGCGGAGGATGGTGGGGTTGAAGGTGTGTGCCATGTTCTTCCGTCATTGCGAGGAGCGTAGCGACGAAGCAATCCAGATGTTCGCCATCGCTGACTGGATTGCTTCGCTGCGCTCGCAATGACGGCTCAAGCCACTTTTTGTTCAACCTCATCCGCCGCTGGAATGCCGAGGCCGGAGATCATCTCGCGCAATTCCTGGCGGGCGGCGATGTGGGCGATGCCGACGTCGCCGAGTTGCTGGAGGTCGAGCAGGGTCAGCCCCTTGGGAAACAGCTCACGGTAGATGACGCGTTCGCCGAGACCGGGGATGACGCGGAAGCCAACCCGGCGCGCGAGTTCGTCGAGCGCGGCCCCGACGCGCTTGAGGTTGTGCGATTCGACGTGCTGCAGGCGGTTCCTCAGTACCACCCAGTCGACGCTCTTGCCGGTCTGCTTGGCGCGCGCGGTGCGGCTGTTCCAGATCAGCTCGGCGTAGAAGCTCGGCTTGGTCACTTTGTAATTTTCGGGATGGACCTGGCCGATGAGGTCAAGGTCGACGAAGCTGTCGTTCATCGGCGTGACCAATGTATCGGCGCGGAGGATTGCCGCCTTGGCGATGGCGTCGTCGCGGCCCGGCGTGTCGACGACGATCACGTCGGCATTGGCGCCCAAGCGCTCGATCGCCGCGGCAAATCCGGCGTCGGTGTGATCTTCGAGCACTTCATAGGCGGCGCGGGGCAGCTCGGTCTCAAACCGGCGCACCGTCGCGTCGCGATTTTCGAGATAGCGGGTCATCGTCCGCTGGCGGCTGTCGAGGTCGAGCGCGCCGACGCGGTGCCCAGATGCGGCAAGCGCGATCGCCGTATGGACCGCCGTTGTCGACTTGCCGGTGCCGCCCTTTTCGTTGGCGAAGACGATGAAATGCGGCTGAGTCATAGCTCCCCTTGGCTTGATTTATTCCCCACCGGCACCGAAACGCCGCCCGGTTAACAATTTACCCGAGGCCGCAGACGCGTGCAAACCGTTCGAACCAGTGAAGAATTGACCGCCGCGCGGGCGAATCTGGGCGGCGCGACGGTCGCGCTGGTGCCCACGATGGGCGCGCTTCATGCCGGGCACATGGCGCTGATCGACGAGGCCAAACGCCGTGCCGACAAGGTCGTAGCAAGTGTCTTCGTCAACCCCGCCCAGTTCAACGATGCGGGAGATTTGGCGCGCTATCCGCGCACCGAGGCGGAGGATGAGCTGATGCTCAAGGCGCAGGGCTGCGACCTCCTGTGGCTGCCCCGCGTCGAGGACATTTATCCACAGAAATTCGCGACGACGGTGCACGTCGCCGGCATTTCCGAGCGCTGGGAGGGTGCGCATCGGCCCGGTCACTTCGACGGTGTCGCGACGGTGGTCGCCAAATTGTTGCTGTCGGTGAAGCCCGATGTCGCCCTGTTCGGCGAAAAGGACTTCCAGCAGCTGGCCGTGATCCGGCGCATGGTCATGGATCTGAACATCGCGGGTGAGATCGTCGGCGTGCCCACGGTCCGCGATGCCGACGGCCTCGCTTTATCATCGCGCAACGCGCTGCTGTCCGCCGACGAGCGGCGGCGGGCAGCGGCTTTCCCGGCGGCGCTGGAGCAAGCCCGCGGCGCGATCCGCCGCGGTGATCCGGAAGGTCCGGCGATCGACCAAGCGGTTAATTTGCTCCGGAATGCAGGTTTTTCGCGGGTCGATTATTTCGTCCTGGTCGACGCCGAAACGCTCGAGCCCTTGGACCACCCACAAGGGGAAACGCGGCTGATTGCGGCTGCCGTCATCGGCACCACGCGGCTGATCGACAACCTGTCGGTGTGAACGTGGTTGAATCGCGTTAACCATTTCTTTGGGCTTAGGCGGTGAATTTGCCCTCAACACGGGATTTGAGGGGAAAGATCATGGGTGCCATCAGCCAAAAGAGCGCGGAGTTCCTTATCCGCAGCCGCATCGTCGACGCCGAGAATGGCGATGTCGATGCATTGTTCGAGCTTGGGATCGTCTATTCGACCGGCCGCGGCGGGGCGCCGGTCGACCTGACCGAAGCCCACAAGTGGTTCAATCTCGCCGCCCTGAACGGCAGCACCCGCGGCCAGCAGTGCCGCGCCGAAATCTCGATCGAGATGACGGCTCGTGAAATCGCCGAGGCCCAGCGCCAGGCCCGCGCCTGGCTGGCGACCACCGCCTACCAGCGCCGCGCCGCGTAATTTAGCGGACGATGACCGTGACGGCGCGGCGGTTGAGCGCCAGCGCGGCGGGAGCGGAGCCGAGCACCGCGATCTTCTCCTTGCCCCAGCTGACCGTCGTCAGCTGGGCCGCAGGAACCCCCAACAATATCAGGTAAGAGCGGACCTCCTCGGCGCGCCGAGCGCCGACCGCGAGCGCATGATCGCGGGTGTCGCTGAGATCCGCATAACCTTCGATCCGGACGACCACCTCGGGATGCTGGCGCAGCCAAATTGCCTGCGCCTGCAGGATTGCCTGCGCCTGCGGGGTCAGCACGGCCGCGTCGCCCCCGAAATAGACCATGTCGCTGCCCGACCGCGCAACGAAGTCCGCGCGAACGGCGTCGATGCCGAGCAGCGGGACGCCTTGCTGCGGCGCAACCGGTGGCGGCCCGTCGCGGCGGCGGAGGCCCGGCAGCTGGGCGAAAGCGGTCGTCGAAACGGCCGCGAGCATGGCGAGAAGGATGAGGCGGCGCATCAGTCGATCACTCCCGACCAGTCGGGTTCCGCGCCATCCTGCGGCGTATTGACGCGGCGCGGTTCGCCGCCGGTCAGCGCGACCCGGTAGAGCGCGGTTCGGCCGTCCGGCCCGGCGCGCTGGAAGATCAGCTCGCGGCTGCTCGGCGCCCAGTCCGGCCCCTCGTCGCCGGGGCCGGCGGTCAGCGATTGCTCGCCGGTGCCGTCGGGCTTCATCACCCCGACGCGCGTGCCGACACCGGGAATCCTGCGGGTGAAGGCGATCCACTGACCGTCGGGACTCCACACCGGATCCGCGTACCAGCCGCCGCCGAAGCTGATTCGGCGTTGGCCGCTGCCGTCGGCGCTCATGATATAAAGCTGCTGCGATCCAGCGCGGTCGCTTTCGAAGACGATCTGGCTCGCGTCCGGGGAGAAGCCAGGGTTCGTGTCGACGCCAGGCGCGGTGGTTAGCCGCGCCGGTGTCCCGCCGTTGGCGTCGACGACATAGACGTCGGTGTTCGGACCCTGCTGCATGGAAAAGGCGATGCGATTGCCGTCGGGCGCGTAACGCGGCGCGAAGGTCATCTCGCTCGTCGGCACGAGCGGGCGCTGCTGGTTGGTATCGAAATCGACCACGCGAATGTGCGGCTGGCCGCCGACATAACTGACATAGGCAAGATGCCCGGCCTTCGGGGACAAGCGCGGCGTCAGCACGATCGAATCCCCGACGGTGACGAAATTGTGGTCGGTGCCGTCGCTGTCCATCACCGCGATGCGCTTGACCCGGGCGCCGAGCGCGCCGCTCTCCGCGACATAAGCGATGCGCGTGTCGAACAGGCCAGCCGGAGCGCCGGTCGCGGCGGTGTAAACGAGGCCCGAGCATTTGTGGGCGGCGCGGCGCCACTCGTCCGAGCGCACCGCAAAGCCGATCCGGCCAAGCTCGCGGCCCTTGCTCACATCGTAAACATAGCAGCCGACGGCAAAGCGGCCATCCGGGTTGGAGCGGACGAAGCCGGTCACCAGATATTTCGCACCCTGCGCCCGCCACCTCGAGAAAGTCGGCGCGGTGACCTCGGGGTAGGAATAATAGTCCTTCTGGTTGGGGCCGACGGGCACCAGCTCGGCGGTCGAACGGAGGTCGGAGGCGATCAGCTGCGAGGCCTGCCAGGCGATCGCCGCCGGACTGTCGGCGCCGCGATTGCTCTCGTTCGGCGTCGTCAACGGTGGAATGGCGACGACCGAGGCGGGCTGCGCGCCGGCGGGCGAAGCGAACACGGCAATCGTCAACGTCAGGAGCAGCGAGGGACGGGCGGTCATGCGGATTTCGTGATGCTCCTGAATTTATCGACCCATTCTTTCGGCTGCCGCTGTGGCCGGCCATTCGCATCGAGGAAGGCGGCCGTCACCCGCGCGTCGGTGACCAGTTCCCCATTTCGCATGACTCGTTGCTGAATCTCGACCGACGCCGCGCGCACCTGCTCGACGCTGCTGAGGACGAGGAGTTCCTCGCCGAGCCGCGCCGGCCTGACGTAGCGGATGTCGCAACGGGCGACATAGTAAGCGCCGCCGCCGCTTCTGAGCACTTCACCCTGGTCGACTCCGACGGCGCGCAGCATGTCCGATCGCGCCCGCTCCATGAATTTCAGGTAGTTGGCGTAGTAGACGACGCCCGCCGTATCGGTGTCCTCGAAGTAGACGGTCAGCGCGAAATGATGCTCGTGGTCGACGAAGCCGCCGCGGTACGGAGTGTCGAGATCGCTGGCCATCGGCGCCGGTGTAGCGGGCGCGGACTCGCCTCGCAAAGCCCGCTTGACTCTGATGTAACGCGAAGGTTACATGTAACTTACAGGTTACACAGGAGTAGGGCATGAGTAGTTATCTGATTGGCTTGCTGGTGGGGATTGGGGCCGGCTTGGTGGTTCTGGCGGTCATCAAGTTCCGAACGCGTAACCAGTCGATGAGCGTTGCCGAGCAGGCCGAGTTCCTAAGCAAGCGTCGGGCACGCATGCTTCCCGCCCTCGCCGTCATTTTCCTGGCGCAGCAAGCGAGCTATTTTTCAACAGCTGCTATTGCGACACCACGGCCGGTCGACACCGTGAAGATTTCCGCCTGGCTGGTTCTTTCGATCGTCCTGCTGGCCGCGCTCGCGACCAAAGGCTTTTGGGCTCACTCGCGCGAAGTCCGCAACCTCATCGATGACGAAAATACGCGGGCAAACCGCAATCATGCGATGCAATCGGGATTCCTGTTCGCGATGGGGGCGGGGGTGTGCGTCTATGTCGTGACGATGTTCACACCGGTCACTGCACGAGAGGCCGTTCACGTCATGATGTCCGCCGGAATTGCGACCGCACTCATTCAGTGGGGGTTCCTCGAGCGGCGCGCGTACCGGGATGCCTGAGCGGCTGGCCAATCGGTTGAAGGAACGCCGGGCCGAGCTTGGCCTGACCCAGGCCGAACTCGCTGAGCGCGTCGGTGTGACCCGCAAGACCGTAAATACGGTAGAGAACGGCGTCTTCACTCCTTCTGCGACGCTGGCGATCAAGCTCGCGCGCGCGCTTGAGATGACCGTCGAACAACTGTTCTGGATCGAGTCCTAGGGCTTCAGTTCCCCGACCTGCCGGATGAGGTCACCCTGCGCCTCCGACATATCGGACAAGTGCATGCCCCAGCCGGGGATGAACATGCCCAGAATCGCAACCTCGCCGCCGATGCGGTCGGTGCGCTTGTCCTTGGGATCGGCATTGGTGCGGATCCATAGATAGCCGCGCTCCCCGTCGTTGATGCACTTGGCCGAGACCAGTCCCTCGGTGCGAAGATAAGGCGAGGGCGGGGCACCTTCCGTCGACCAGGTGATGGGGCCGCCGGGCACCTGATACGTCGAGCGCGAATACCAGTAGCTGTCGAGCGGCACCCAATCCTTCGCGCCGGGTCTCGCCGGATTGACGCAGCCGACCGTCATCCCGGGCTTGTCGGAAATGCCGAAGATCGCGCCCACTGGCGGGATGTTCTTCTCGCGGAAGCTGGTCCAGCTGATTGCGCAGCCGGTCT
>Ga0268264_10005211_pt1 | contig 11010 bp, 3 predicted proteins | sample KBSSwiS32_FD_190357 | JGI IMG/M metagenome (GOLD analysis project Ga0268264, IMG submission 190357) | Switchgrass rhizosphere microbial communities from Kellogg Biological Station, Michigan, USA - KBS Switchgrass S3-2 (SPAdes) (version 2) | ecosystem: Host-associated > Plants > Roots >... | reverse complement strand
CGGCTTTGCCCGATTTTTCGATGCTGCCATGATTGCCATCATTGTCTACTACTTCCACACCATCAATAAACAGTTTACTGCCATCGTCTGAGTTGGTAGAAAAAGTATAAAAAGCATCTTTGCTTATTTTAATATAACCGTCAAACGCCAGCGCAAATTTTTCAGCACGTTGTTTTAAGGAATTGGATACAATACTGGTGATGCCTGTTTTTGCAGCAGTAGTATTATTGATTGATTCCAGGCTTACCTCAGCATTGGGTTCAAAATATTTGTAGCTGAGCCCCGGTGAAACATTGCCAACAGTAATTGCTTTCATCCATTCATATTTGATCACTTTTTCTGTTGCAATACTGCCGGGCAGGCTTCCCGCGACAAAACTTTGCGCCTGTACCGTACTGGTTTTGTCTATCAAAAACGGCTTTGTATAAACGTTAGATGCTGCGGTAGGTGCCGTTCCATCTGTGGTATAATGAATGGTTGCTTCCGGGGTGCCGGCTATTGCAACCAGGGGTTGCATCGCATTTTTATATTCTACTTTGATGGAAGGCTTTTTTGCAAATTTTCCATAATTGCTGATTTTTACAGCATAGGCGTATGGGGCTTTTATTTTATTGGGATTGTAAGCAGGCAGGCTAATAATTGTGTTTTGTCGGTCCTGCTTCCAGTCAAGACTTTCTTTAGTTGATAAAAAATTAACCATGGTGCCCGCTGGTAGCTCAATTCCTTTTAATACCAGTTTATTATTACTGGGGTATTGGGGGAAAATAGCATACAATGCATTGGTAGTTGCGTTATATGTATAAAAAACCTCTTTAACAGCGTATCCGGGATCGGGATCAACGGTTAGCTTCAGTAAAAGATCGCCACTGCTGCTCTTAGGTTTATACCCTTTCATTCCATCGCTCCATTGGGAAGGCGTTCTCCACCGGACGGTATTATAAATAGCCTCGCCATTGATCTTTATCCAGTCGCCTATCTGCAACAAACGCTCCTGCATAATCGGTGGAATTTTTCCATGCTCGTCGGGGCCAATGTCCAGCAAAAAATTACCACCGCTGCTAACCTTATCAATTAATTGCAATACCAGCGACTGTGCAGAATTATAATCCCAGGCATCTTCCAGGCGATTGTACCCATAACTAAAGCCCATTCCCCGGCTTTCTTCCCAATAATGATCTTCAAAGTCAAGATCGGGTTGGTATTCGGGCGTGTATATGCCACCGTGATGAAAGCGCAGACCAGCTCCCCAGCGATCGTTCACCACTATTTTTTCTTTTACCGGGCTTTCGTTGTACAACCAGGTTAAGAATTCCTGGCTTTTCCAGGTTTCTGCGGGCGCGTCCCAATCGCCATCTGTCCAGAACACATCGGGCTGGTAGTTATTGATCAGGTCCTTCATTTGCGGCCAGGTATGCTCTGTTACGAACTTATCCCTGTTCGACTTCCACAGCGGGTTGTACCATTCGTACAAAGAATAATACATACCGGCATGAACTGATGTCTTTCTAACGGCCGTAAAAAGATCTTTGATCAAATCTCTTTTCGGGCCAATCTCCGTCGCATTCCAGGGAAAGCCCCAGTCGCGGTCCGCTTCCTTGCTGGGCCATAAAGCAAATCCATCGTGGTGCTTGGATGTAAGTACAATGTATTTTGCACCTGACTGCTCAAACAGGCTTGCCCATTCATCAGGATTGAATAACTCTGCTTTAAACTGATCTGCCAGCTGGTAATAGGTCTGATCTCCAAACTTCCTTTTATGATACAATTGTACGGCGGTATCATTGCCATTTAAACCGTTTTGGTACCATTCGGAATATTGCCCCTTGCTTCTGAAGCCGGGAACAGAATAAACGCCCCAATGAATAAAAATGCCAAATTTTGCGTCTTTAAACCATTGCGGAGTAGGCCTTTGATCAAGCGATGCCCAGTTTGGCTGGTAGGGCTGTGCAATTGCCAAACAAGACAGCAGGCAAAAAGCTATTGCTACTAATAAATCTTTCATATCTGTTGAATTATGTAATGTCCTAAAAATACGCTTTCGCCTGTTTTCATCCATTCATTTTTGTCAAATAAAGCCAATGTTGTACGCAACAACCGTGGCGCAATTGCTCAATTTATTACCTTTACGGCCCGTTTGCAAATACATTAAAACAACAAGTATGGAATATAGAATTGAAAAGGATACCATGGGCGAAGTAAAAGTGCCTGCCGATGCCATGTATGGAGCGCAAACTCAGCGCAGCATCGATAATTTTAAGATTGCTCAGGATATTAATAAAATGCCAAAAGAGATAATCAAAGCCTTTGCCTATCTAAAAAAGGCTGCCGCCATAACCAATTTTGAAGCAGGCGTATTAAGCAAAGAAAAAAATGAACTTATCGGCAGGGTTTGTGATGAAATACTGGAGGGCAAACTGGATAATTATTTTCCGCTGGTAGTATGGCAGACGGGCAGCGGCACACAGAGCAATATGAATGTAAACGAAGTGGTCGCCTACCGCGGGCATGTATTGAATGGTGGCCAGTTATCTGATAAAGAAAAGTTCCTGCATCCCAATGACGACGTTAATAAATCCCAGTCTTCGAACGATACTTTTCCAACGGCCATGCATATTGCAGCCTATAAAATACTGGTAGATCTAACCATACCCGGCATTGAAAAGTTACGGGATACCCTTGCTGAAAAAAGCAAGGCGTTCATGAATGTGGTAAAGATTGGGCGTACTCATTTTATGGATGCCACGCCGCTAACGGTTGGGCAGGAATTCAGCGGTTATGTATCGCAGCTGAACCATGGGCTCAAGGCCATTAAAAACACGCTCGCACATTTAAGTGAGCTGGCCCTGGGCGGAACAGCCGTTGGAACGGGCATCAATACGCCGGCCGGCTATTCAGAAAACGTAGCCAGGCATATTGCTGCATTAACCGGCCTGCCCTTTGTAACAGCAGAAAATAAGTTCGAGGCGCTTGCTGCGCACGATGCTATTGTAGAATCACATGGCGCATTAAAAACGGTGGCTGTTAGCTTAATGAAGATTGCCAACGATATCCGCATGCTTTCATCAGGACCGCGCAGTGGAATCGGTGAGTTGTTTATACCCGATAATGAACCGGGGTCCTCCATTATGCCGGGCAAAGTAAATCCCACGCAGTGTGAAGCGCTCACCATGATTGCCGCACAGGTAATGGGCAACGATGTAACCATTGGCATCGGCGGCAGCAATGGTCATTTTGAATTGAACGTTTTTAAACCTGTCATGATTTACAATTTTCTGCACAGCGCGCGGTTGATTGGCGACGGATGTGTAAGCTTCAATGATAAATGCGCGATAGGATTGGCACCTATTGAAGCAAATATTAAAAAGCATGTTGATAATTCGCTGATGCTTGTCACTGCACTCAATACCAAAATAGGTTATTACAAAGCTGCAGAAATTGCTCAGAAAGCGCATAAGGAAGGAACTACGCTAAAAGAAATGTCCGTAAAACTGGGCTATACAACAGCGGAAGAATTTGATGCATGGGTAGACCCTGCAAAGATGGTAGGCAAAATCGGCTGAGCGCACCTGCCTGTTATAAAAAAAAAGAGGCTGGTTTTTTGAACCAGCCTCTTTTTATATGTAGCAATGTCTTAGATTACCGGCGGTTGATGGTGAAGCCAATAAGCTTATAATTTTTGCAGTTTAACACCCTGGTTGATATTGCCACTGCTTAGTTTAAGGTAGTAAATACCTGTTTTTAGGTTACTGGTATTAATAATGGTTTCATTATAACCTTTGTTCAGGATAATGGTCTGTTGCATAATTGTTTTGCCAGAAATATCTGTTATCTGCCAGTCGGCTTTTTCTGCCACCGGAGCATTCACATCAAGGGTAACATTGTTTATAAAAGGATTAGGACGAATACTGATGACTGATTTAGCAGCCCCCGCATTTACAATTACAACGGCCGAGTAACTGACCCTGCCCGTTGCATCGGTTATCCTTAAACGATAGTACACAAAGCCAGCCTGCAGTTTGGCTACAGTGCTGTCTGTGAAAGCATAGATAACCTGACCCGGTGTGCTGCTGGCAATCTGTGTTCCGATTGCATTGAAATCGCGGTTATTGGTGCTGCGTTCTACGGTAAAGAACCTGACTGATTTTTCGTCTTCGGTTATCCATCGCAGATAGCTGGCATTGTTAGCCATGGATCCCGTGAATGATAGTGCATGCAATGGCAGCAGCGATATTATACTGGCCATATAAAAGGTAGAAAAAGAATTGACGTTGGTCTGCACCGCATAGCCTCCCGAACCAAATACTGCCTGGTTGGTGGTGGCCATGGCGCTGGCACTGCTGTTTAGTGTAGAAGAACAAAGATCCGTATTTTTAAAAATAGACAGATCGGAAATGGTAGTAACACCGCTCGGTTGTCCGACAGAGCTGGTAGCCGTTTTTAACGCGTTGAATTCAGCATTGGTAAGGTACAACCGAACTCCTACCGCTGAAGAAGGCTGCACCTGTGGCGTAATGGTAATATTTCGATCGAGGTAAAGGGTCTTATTGGCTGGTTGTTCGCGAACCGGGCCACCGTTGGTGAACAGCGTGGTGGTTACATTGCCCAGTAAATTGCCATTTGCTTTTATTTCTGCAACAATATTACCAAGCGTATCTGTTATTGGTACCCAGAGATTGGTATTGGTGCTATTGATATTGATGGTATTGGCATCCTCGCAAATATTTGTCTTCCCTGTTGCAATAGGAACCAGGCTGGAAATGGTGCTGGTGCCAGACACATCATTATAACCTAAAAAAGTAAATTTTTGTATGCAACTGGCACAGGCCGGCAGCAAGGGGTTATTGGTGCCCGTGCCTGCCGGAGAAGCACCGGATGTGCCGGCTTCCATTACAAAATAAATGTCTTTTCCATTAGGGCCGAAAGCCATATCGCGGTATCGCGGCGATCCGTCAAAATTGATCACGGTATCCGTCATGGTGCCGCTGGGCAGGGTAGCCATGCCGGTATTGTCCAGCCTTGTACGGATGATTCTTCCCCATTTTAATCCGGCCATTAACAACGAATTTTTCCAGCCGGGAATAGCACTGTAATTATACAGACCGAGGCCCGACCAGGCTTCTGAAGGCCAGGTGTTATTGCCCGGACTGGTATTCCAGATAGTGCTGATGTTTGACTGGGTGGTAGGATAGCCTGCCAGTAAAGGATCCTTATAACTGGAACCAATAAGCGTAGCTGCTGCCACTTCATCGGTAATAACGGCAAGAGAAGAAGACGAGGCAGGATGTGCACCTGCGCTGGAACCATCATAATTATGGTCGGCCGCATATCCAATAACCAGCGGATGGCCATAGTTCCTGGAAGGTTCTATTATATTCACTTCATCATCGCTGTAAGGACCGTGAGATGAACCATATAAAATATTTCTAACACTATCGTACGCAAATCCCTGGTTGTTCCTGATACCGATACACCAGATAGCGTTTGCACCATAGGGATTGTCGTTCGGCACCCATTGATCCAGTGTCCCCGGATCGCCATCCGGTTCCAGGTTAAATCTTAGAATTTTGCCCTGGTAACTGCCTGCATTCTGAGCATTGTTCTTACGCATGGCACTGGCCAGTTGCCCCGCTCCCATATCGCCCGACGCATAAAACAGATAGTTGACGCCATTCACCGGTGCAATAATCATACGCTGCGAATTATGATCATTACTGCCAGGCAGGGTATCGCAGAGCGCTACAGGGCTTTCCAACAGTCCATTGGTAGTATTATAGGTAAACCGCACCACCCAATTGGTAAAAAAATAACCTCCGTTGGTATTCACAGAATTACTATCCCATTGATGAACATACGATATGTATACATATTTCTTTGGGGTAGCCAAATTCATAAAATCAGGATGTATGGCAAGTCCGGCCAATCCGCCCTGTGGCCACGGATTCTGGGTGCTGGCAAAAGTGCGCCTGAAAGATGAAGGGGTAAAACTGCTGGTATTACTGAGATCAAGAATCTGCCTTTTAGCGCCGGTAACCGGGCTTACTTTATATACCGTGTAAGCTTTGGCATCTGTAACCCATAGTGAATCGTCAGGACCATAGGTAATTTCCCAAGGGTTGCTTAAACCCGTATTCGATAAGATTGTTTTGGAAAACACTTCATTCATACGGCCTGCAACAATATTCTGTGCGTGTAACTGTATTACGCACAGCAATATGCATGCAATAACTGCGGAATAGAATTTATTCATAGGGTCAGATTGGATTAGGGCATAAACGATTTGTAACGAAAAAATAGTATAGTCACTAATTGACTTATCAGTCAACCATACTAATTAACACTTACCGATCGTTTTTTAAACCCGGCAACAAAATACCACACAGTTTGCATTCGTGAAATAGTAAAACAACGATCCAGCCATCGCGGAAATAAGTGCTTCTATCGAATACCCATTCTGCAAGATTGCATATAGTATCCCGCTACGTTACTTTTGCCCGCAGCGATTATAAGTGTATCTGTGTAAAATCAAACACAGGTTAACATCGAGCAAATGCACGGGTACTTATAAATGCTGGTGTTTGTTCAATGAAAGATTCATGCTATGAAAACGTACCTGACCCTTACCCTTTCCGGCTGCAAGGCAATGCTGACAATATTACTTATATGCCTTGCCGGCGTAGGCGCCAGTGCACAAGCACCTGCTAATAATCTTTGTAATAATGCAATTCTGCTTACTTCAGCCAGCAGCTGTTCTCCGGTGGCAGGCACCTTGAGCAGCGCAACGGTTTCAGCGCCGGCAGTGGCCACTAGCTGTGGAACGGCCGGTGCAGATGTTTGGTATTCTTTTACTGCCCAGTCTGTATACCCCACCATTACTTTAAGCAGCCTCGGTGCCAGCTTGTCGGGCAATGCACGCATACAATTATTTTCCGGAGCCTGCGGCAGTTTAACCTCACTGGGTTGTGTAAGCGCCAGTACTTTTTATACAGCAATTACTTATACAACCGGGCTAACTCCGGGTACCACTTACTACATCAGGGTGTATTCAAACACCACCACACCTACAGGCGGCAGCGCCTGGGATTTTGCTATCTGTGTAACCGATCCGCCCGTAAATGATCTTTGTGCCAGTCCCACTACCTTGATTTCATCTACGAGTTGCAATAATGTTACCGGAACTACCAACTATGCCAGTTTCACCACGGGCACAACTGCTGGCTGCGCAGCAGGCGTTAAGTTTGATGTGTGGTATTCTTTTACTGCGCAATCGGCTAATCCAACCATCACATTGAGTAATATTGAAGCCAATTTGCTGGCCCTAAATCCAAAAATCCAGGTTTTCTCGGGAACCTGTGGCGCACTTACAAGCATTGGCTGCAGCGGCACCACCTCTTATACTGCACCGCTTGGTCTAACGGTAGGCAATACTTACCTGGTAAGAATTTATTCCACCACCGCAACTGCACCAACCACCCTGGGCAATTTTGATATCTGTATACAGGATCCGGTTCCGCCTGCAAACGATGATTGTGCCGGTGCTATATTACTTACATCGTCTACCACCTGCAATAATATCACCTCTACTGTTGTAAATGCCACAGCAAGTGCTGCTGTACCGGCAGCATGTTCGGGTACGGCTAAATATGATGTATGGTACACATTCGTAGCGCAGACCACCAATCCCAGTATTAAGCTAAGCACAATTGGTGCAACTTTCAACGGGCAAACTCCCCGGGTACAATTGTTTTCGGGCAATTGTGGATCGCTGGTGAGCATTGGTTGCGGAACTACTACCTATACACCTACTGGTTTAACGGTGGGTGCTACTTATTATCTCAGGGTATATTCAATCACTACCAGTGCAGTACCAGGTAGCGCCGGCAATTTCGATATTTGCATACAGGACCCCCTGCCTCCGGCCAACGATAATTGCGCGGGCGCGGTTTTGCTGACATCTTCAGCAAGTTGTTCAACGGTGTCAGGAACATTACTCAATTCAACCGCTACTGCAGGCATACCTGGCGATTGTGGAGATCCCAATTCACCGGAAGTATGGTATAGATTTGTGGCGAACAGTATGTACCCAACCATTACGCTCGGAAGCGTAGGTGCGCAATTTTCCGCTGCAGGACCAAGAATTCAATTATTATCTGGCAGCTGCGGAAGTTTTACCTCACTGGCTTGCATAAGCGGAACATCGGTCAATTCATTCCTTGCAACAACAGGGGCCGGTCTAATCATCGGCAACACCTATTATATCAGGGTATATACCAATGCCGGTAGCATGAGCGGTACCGGTTGGTCTTTCAATATTTGTATAACCGATCCGGCAGCGCCGGTGCTGGATTACGGAAAAAGTTATGTAAATATTACCAAGGGCTCGGGAGGCGGCACCATCGAACCCGGCGATGAACTGGAAATGCGGGCAACTTTCCTGGTTAAAAGCAGCAGCACCTTTAATACATCTTTTAGCGGAAGTATCCCAGCCAATACCAGCTATGTACCAGGCACCATGAGAATACTTACCAATGAAGGGAAAATCTATAAGCAATGGACAGATGCATCAGACGGTGATCCGGCTACCATTTCAGGCCCTGCAATAAACATTAACCTGGGCAATGGTGCAACCGAAACGCTTGGCGGCGTAATAAAAAACACTGACAGGCCACTTGCCGGCGGAGGTTGTATGATTATTGTTTCTTACCATGTAAAAGTAGACGCTGTTTCTTTCGGAAGCCTGGTGAGTGTAGGTGGTGGAACTATTTCTTACACTAATAGCGCAGGTGTGTCAACCAGCATTATCTTTCCTACAGTAACAGCAATGGTATACCAAAACTATGGTATATGCGCCAACACCATTGGCAGTAACGGTATATTATCAGAAAGCGGGGGAACATTTGGTTCTGGCAATGCTAAAGACCGTGCGCCCTCTACCAATATACCTGCAAATTATACGTATCAATTATTTACTACGGGGCAGCCAAGTGACTATCACTATGGCATGTCCAACAACACCAGCGCAGGTACAGCGGCAGCCAATTATTCTATAGATCCTAATGATCCGGTAGCGGCTCACCACGTATTCAGCGTATGGGATATCATTGGAGACCATACAGGCGCTGCGGACCCGCTTGCCGGTAACCTGCCCGCCGATGTAAACAACGGCCAAAGTGGTGGCTATATGGCCGTTATTAATGCGGCCTACAGAACCGACACCGCTTTCCTGGATACGGTAAGGAATTTATGTCCTAATACATCGTACGAGTATTCTGCGTGGTTCAGGAATATCTGCCGAAAATGCGGCCTCGATTCTACCAACACCGGACCTTCCAGCGGTTCATATATTCCAACAGGCCCCGGCGATTCATCGGGTGTGCATCCAAACCTTACATTTAATATTAATGGCTACGACTATTACACCACCGGTGATATGGCCTATACGGGACAGTGGGTGAAAAAAGGGTTTACCTACCGGACAGGGCCAACCGAAACTGAGATGATTATTAATATCCGCAACAATGCACCGGGTGGCGGAGGTAACGACTGGGCTATCGATGATATCGGTGTGGCTTCCTGCTCGCCCAATCTTGATGTAAACCCGCCATCGCCCACATTAAGCGTTTGTTATGCAGATGGTGCTTCCCTGTCGGCACAGATAAGAAGTTATTTTGATAACTACACCTACTATATATGGGAAAGAAGTGTTGACAGTGGGGCCAACTTTACACCCACAGCTTATTTCAGCAATGGAACGGTAACGCCTGTGTTTAATGGAACAGAATACGAGTATACCGCCACAGGTCCTTCTTTTATTGGAGACTCCACTACGCACAACAACATTTTCCGCTTACGGGTAGCCACTACTGCAGGTAACCTCGCAGATACCAATTGCTCTTTCCTGGCATCCAGAACGGTGCAGGTATATGTGCACAATTGTATGTGGTTGTTAAACACAGATTTGCTCAACGCAGCGGGTTCCTCGCAGAACAACCTATCGGTTATTCAATGGCAGACAAGCCATGAAAGCGGCAAAATCAGCTTTGAAGTGGAGAAAAGCACAGACGGAAATTACTTCAGGCCGATAGGGAAACTGAACGCCAACGCGGGAACGGGTAATGGCTCCTATCAGTTTACGGACCCAACCGCGCTGGCAGGTATTGGCTACTACCGGATAAAGATGATAGGTGAAACCGGTTTTAAATACAGTAAGATAATTGTACTAAGCCCCGGCCAACTGCATTTCGTTTTGCAAAACCTGCTGAATCCGTTTACCGGTACAGTATCATTTAATGTCATCCTGCCAGCAGATGGCAATGTGAGGGCAACTATTTTTGATATGTTTGGCAGAATAATAAAAACATATAAGCAACCAGCAGAAAAAGGTGTGATGCCAATAAAAATGCAGGGGCTCACCGGCCTGAACGGCGGCACCTATTTCTTAAAAGTGGAATGGCAGAATGAAAGCATCATCAAAAAAATTATCAAAACAAACTAATACCGGATATTATAACAGGCAGGAGACAAGATTATAACTGCCTGAAGTTAAACGGCCTTTATAAAGGTCTTTCCGGCTAAAGGGGTTTTTCTACGTGTATTCACGTAAAAATTTATATATATTATCGGCAAAACAAGTAAATAAGGCTGGCTATTTACCTCCTGTTGTTAGTAGTTGTCCGGTTGCATTTGTAGCGGTTGATGATTAATTTTGGATTGGATAATGTGGCAATTGCTGCTCACCCAAGATACAAAAATCCTTAGCCCATGAAGACAACTTTACCTATTGTTTCTTCCTGCATTTTGCTTTTTTTCTGCGCTTTTCTGCTCAATCCTTATGCAGCAACCGCACAGACGGTCGACTACGGCAAAAGCTATATAAATATTACCAAGGGCGCTACAGGCGGCACCGCCGAAACAGGTGATATACTACAGATAAAAGCCACCTTCGTAGTAAAATCGGGTACACTTGACAGTTGTGGTTTTTTTGACAATATACCGGCAGGAACCGCTTACGTG
>Ga0268264_10005210_pt1 | contig 11011 bp, 9 predicted proteins | sample KBSSwiS32_FD_190357 | JGI IMG/M metagenome (GOLD analysis project Ga0268264, IMG submission 190357) | Switchgrass rhizosphere microbial communities from Kellogg Biological Station, Michigan, USA - KBS Switchgrass S3-2 (SPAdes) (version 2) | ecosystem: Host-associated > Plants > Roots >... | reverse complement strand
CGGATCATGGGTGACTTATGGCAACCAGCTCGCCGAGGACAGCGCGCGCGAATGCATGGCCGCCGCGCATGACGCCGGCGTCAATTTTTTCGATAACGCCGAGGTCTACGCCCGAGGCCAATCCGAAACCATCATGGGCGGGGCGCTCAACAAGCTAGGCTGGCGGCGCTCGTCGTACGTCGTATCGACCAAGTTCTACTGGGGCTTGAACGACGGCCCGAACGAAAAGAACACGCTGAACCGCAAGTACCTGATGCAGGCGATCGACGGCTCGCTCAAGCGGCTGCAGCTCGATCACGTCGATCTGGTTTTCTGCCACCGGCCCGATCCCGACACGCCGCTGGAGGAAGTCGTCTGGGCGATGCACGACATGATCCGCACCGGCAAGGCGCTGTACTGGGGCACGTCCGAGTGGGAAGCGGCGGCGATCGCGGCGGCCTGGCACGTCGCTGACAAGCATCATCTGGCCAAGCCGGTGATGGAGCAGCCGCAATACAATCTGTTCCATCGCGAGCGGGTCGAGCGAGAATACGCGCGCCTCTATGACGATCCGGGTATCGGACTCACGACCTGGAGTCCGCTGGCGTCGGGACTTCTGTCGGGCAAGTACAACGACGGCATTCCACCCGGGTCGCGCGCAACGATCAAAGGCTACGAATGGCTTGCCGAACGCATCGTCGACCCGGCCAAGCTCGCGCAGGTGCGCTCCCTCGCCCCGGTTGCCGCCGATCTCGGCTGTACGCTGGCGCAGCTCGCACTCGCCTGGTGCCTTAAGAACCCGCATGTCACGACGGTGATCACCGGCGCCAGCCGCGCGTCGCAGGTCGTCGAGAACATGCGCTGCCTTGAGGTCGTACCCAAGCTGGATGCCGAAATCATGGCCAGGATCGACGGCATCGTCGGCGCGCCGGTTTGATGGTTTGGTTCGATCGTGTGTGCGCGTAATGGTCTCCCTTTGAGTCGTTCACGATGAGCAATCCGCTGGAAAGCTGGACCGAGGAGCAGCGCTCCGCATTTCTCTATCGCGCCTGCGCAGCCGCGGAAGCCGGCACGCCTCGCGCCGATCTGTTCATGCGCCTGGGCGGCGAGGCGGAGGCGCAGGCGGCGATCTGGCGCGCCCAGCTCACCGCCAGCGGCAAGCCGGCACCGCCGCCGTTCGTTCCCGATATTCGTGCACGCCTGGTCGTGCGCTTGATCAAGCTGTTCGGCCCCGCTCCGCTGCGCGGCATTCTTGCCGCGATGAAAGTCCGCGGCATGGCGATTTACACCAAGGGAGAACCGGGCGGGCATGTCACGCCTGTGGCGGGCAGCATCGAGCGCCGGCATCGTGGCTTGGGCGGCGGCGGCTATCTGCGCGCGGCAGTGTTCGGAATCAACGATGGCCTGGTATCGAACGCGAGCCTCATTTTCGGCGTCGCCGGTGCCAACTCTGATCCCGGATTGGTCGTGCTGACAGGCGTCGCGGGTCTGACCGCGGGTGCATTCGCGATGGCCGCGGGCGAATTCGTTTCGGTGCGCTCGCAAAGAGAACTGTTCGAATACCAGATCGGGCTGGAGCGCGAGGAGTTGGCCGAGTATCCGGACGCCGAGGCGCAGGAGCTTGCGCTGATCTACGAGGCGAAAGGCCTGGCTCCCGGCGAGGCGCGCCGACTCGCCAAGCGGCTGGTGGCCGACCCCGAGCACGCGCTCGATACGCTGGCGCGCGAGGAGCTGGGCCTCAACCCCGACGAGCTCGGCTCGCCCTGGCAAGCGGCGGTGTCCTCTTTTCTGTCGTTTGCCGTCGGCGCCGGGATTCCTTTGCTGCCATTCGTCTTCGCCGCCCGCGCGAACGCGCTGACGATCACCGGATTGCTGACTGCGCTGGCGCTGTTCACCGTCGGCGCGACGCTGTCGCTGTTCACCGGCCGCGGCGCGCTGCCGTCCGGCATTCGCATGCTGCTGCTGGGCGGACTCGCGGCAGCGGTGACGTTCGCGGTCGGCCATCTGTTCGGCGTCAGCGCCGGCTGATTCGAAAAGCGCCCGTGCATCGCGTTACGCTGCAGGTCGGGCGAGACAAGTCGCTGCGGTTGAAGCATCCGTGGGTGTTTTCTGGTGCGATCGCCATGGTCGACGGCTCACCCGCGAGCGGCGAGACCGTTGCGATCCACGCCGCCGACGGCCAGTTCATGGCGACGGCCGCCTGGAGCCCTTCCTCGTCGATTCGCGCCCGCGTATGGAGCTTCGATGCGCGCGAGACGATCGACGATGCATTCATCGCCGGCCGGGTGCGCGCCGCCGTGGCGGCTCGCAAGCCGATGCTCGACGCCGCACACACCGGTTGCCGCCTGGTGCACGCCGAATCCGACGGGCTGCCCGGCGTGATCGCCGACCGCTACGGCGAGGTGGTCGTCGTTCAGCTGCACAATGCCGGCGCGGAAGCATGGCGCGACAGCATCGTCGCAGCGCTGGTCGACGCTACCGGCTGCGCGGCAGTCTACGAGCGCTCCGATGCAGAAGTTCGAGCCCTCGAAGGCCTGCCACCGCGCACCGGCACCGCTTACGGCGCACTGCCGGAACGCGTGAGCCTGCTCGAGGACGATCTCGCCTATGACATCGATGTGGCCACCGGCCAGAAGACCGGGTTCTTCCTCGACCAGCGCGAGAATCGCCGTCGCATCCGCGCTCTTGCGACGAGACGCGACGTGCTGGACTGTTTTTGCTATACCGGCGGCTTTACCGTCGCGGCGCTGGCTGGCGACGCACAGTCGGTGCTGGCTATCGACAGTTCGGCCGATGCGCTGGCGCAGGCAAAGAGAAACGCCGCGCAGAACGGGATCGACGACACGCGCTGCGCGTGGCGCGACGCCGATGTGTTCGCCGAATTGCGCAAGCTGCGCGACAGCGCAAAGACCTTCGACCTGATCGTGCTCGACCCGCCGAAGTTCGCTCCGACGGCCCGGCACATGGAAAAAGCGGCGCGCGCGTACAAGGACATCAACCTGCTCGCGTTGAAGCTGTTGCGCCCCGGCGGTCTGCTCGCAACGTTCTCCTGCTCCGGAGGCATCTCGGCCGAGCTGTTCCAGAAGATCGTCGCCGGCGCCGCGCTGGATGCCGCGGCGGACGCGGCGATCGTCGGACGCTTTGCGCCGGGCGCCGACCACCCGATCGCGCTCAACTTTCCCGAAGCCGACTATCTGAAGGGCCTGCTCGTGCGCAAGAAGGCTTAAGGCGAGCGTCGTCCGCTGCCGGTAGCCGGCGAGCAGGCAGGACGGCGACGCTGCCGCCCTGCTCCCGCCGGTCTATCTCAGGATTTGCGCGTAGTCAGGCAGGATTTCATGAACGTCTTGCGTTCCGCGCCTTTCTTGCCGGTCGCCTGCTTGCTGCACATGCGCATCCGGTCCTGCTGCGACATCGCAATCGGCTTGACCGCCTGGCCCGCCACGGCACTGGGGTCGGCATTCTTCGTGGTCGATTGAGTTCTGATCTTGGGTGCGGCGGGACTGTCGGCGGCATAAAACCGTCTGGCAGGCGAACAAGCCGATCAAGACGGCAAGATAAAGCGATTTCATGGCGATCTCCTCGAAGCGTGGGTTGGAAGGCATGTGGACCGGTATCGGCCACGCCTCCATTAACGCCTGGGTCGACGCCGCGTTCGTCGTACCAATGGCCGATGCGCGCGGCCGAACGCAAACGTAGCCATCTTCGGGTTTTGATGCCGTGTCTTCGATCCGGCTGGCGTCCCAGCCGCATTGCGGTCACCGCCAAAAACAAGGCCGCATCGGTTGCCCGGTGCGGCCTTGTCAGTGCGTCTGAGCGGACAGGAGGTCGCCCAAACGTGTTTGGTGTCGGGCTTGCTAGCCCTTCATGCATTCGCTCCGGGCCTTGTCGGCCTCTACCTTGGTCATACCCTTCGTCTTCTCGTTGCACATCGCCATCTTGTTCTTCGGCGGTTCAGCAGCGGGTTTGGCCTTCAGACAGTTGTTCACGTAGTCCTGGCGCGCCTTGCTTTCGAGCTTCTTTTCGGTCGCTTGCGCCTGGCAGGCCGTCATCTTGTTTTGTTGCGAGTTCGTCGTTTTGGCCTCGGACGTTTTGGCGTCAGGCGCCTTGGTGTCAGCCGCGAAAGCGGTGCCGCAGGCAAACAGACCCGCCAGCGTCAGAGCGACAAGAGTTTTCATCGGGGTGGCTCTCCTGGAGTAGCAGTTCTTTCGGGAAGGGGTAGATGGTGCTTTCGCGGCCAGTCTACGGCATCCATAACGCGCCAAGCAACGATTTCGACGACCCTTGCCGGCGGGCTGTGGCATATTTCTCTCCCGCACCGCAGCATCAACGCCGGCTGTTTGGAGCTAGAATAGGCAAATGAATGAATTTCAACGGAAAAACGCTTCTTAGGCCGTCGCCATGATCCTTATCCTCGAACCCAATACCAGCCTCGAAAGCGTCGATTACCGTACGCTGGCGGGACAACTCGACCGCCTTCCCGGGATCCAGTACCGCGTCCATCGCGAAGTCGGCGCCGAGGTGACGCTGACCGAGATCTACCTGATCGGCAACACCGCCGCGTTGACGGTCGAGCAGATGCAGGTGCTGCCCAGCGTGCAGAAGGTTGTCCGGGTCTCGGAAGCCTATCGCGTCCTGGGTCGACACCAGCAAGGGGACGACCGCCCCGCATCGTTCGACTACAACGGCGTGCGCTTCGGCCAGGACAGCCTGAACATATTCGCCGGCCTGTGCGCCGTCGACTCGCCGGAGTCGGCCGGCGCGATGATGAAGGCGCTGCAGCAGCACGGACAGGTCTGCACGCGCATGGGAGCCTACAAGCCGCGGACCAACCCGTATGCGTTCCAGGGCTTCGGCGCCAAATGCCTGCCGTATGTCTTCGAGCTCGCCGGCAAGTACGGCATTCGCGTGATTGCGATGGAGGTGACGCACGAATCGCATGTCGACGAGATCCGGGCCGCACTCAAGTCGACCGGCGATCCGACCGGCGTCATGCTGCAGATCGGCACGCGCAACACACAGAACTTCGAGCTCCTGAAGCTGGTCGGCAAGCAGCAGGACTTCCCGGTCCTGATCAAGCGCGGCTTCGGCATCACTCTCGACGAATCGCTGAACGCCGCCGAATATCTGGCGTCTGAAGGTAATCGCAAGGTCGTGTTCGGGTTGCGCGGCATGAAGACCAACATGGGCGATCCACACCGTAATTTCGTCGATTTCTCGCACGTTCCGGTGGTCAAGCGGCTGACCCGCATGCCGGTATGCATCGATCCGTCGCACTCGGTGGGAACGCGCGCGATGGCGCCCGACGGCATTCTCGATATTTTTCATGTCGTCGCTCAGGGTGTGATCGCCGGCGCCAACATGGTGCTGATCGACTTCCATCCGGATCCGGCGAAGGCGCTGGTGGACGGGCCGCAGGCGCTGCTGCTTTCCGAGCTGTCGCATTTTCTGGACGATGTGGCGCTGGCGCGCGAAACCTACGTCAAACGCGCAAGCTTGGCCGCCAGCCATCGCGCGCACTAGTTTCGCGCACGCTTTTTCGATGCCCACTGAGGTCGAACTCAAGCTTTCGGCCACCCCGGCGGCATGGGCCGCAGTGCGGGTGCACCGCGCGCTGACCGAGGCGAACCCCGGTCGCGCTCGTTCGACCATGATCGTCAGCCGCTATTACGACACGCCGGCCCACGAGTTGCATCGCCACGGCATCGCGCTGCGGCTGCGGCGGCGCGGCACCCGCTGGCTGCAGACGGTCAAGAGCGCCGGCGACGCCGCTGCCGGAATGCATCGGCGCGCCGAATACGAATGGCCGCTGTCGCGCGCCAGCCTCGATCCGGCCAAGCTCGCGGAGACGCCCTGGGCCGAGCTGTTTGCCAAGGCGTCCGGGCAGCTGGCGGCGGTTTTCACCACCGAAGTCAAGCGTACCGACCGCGCGCTGAAATTCGGCGATGGGACGCGCGCCACGCTATCGTACGATCAGGGCGTGGTTCGTGCCGACCGCAGGCGCGCGCCGCTGTGCGAAATCGAAATCGAGCTGGTCGAAGGCGATGCCCGGCGCCTTTACGAACTGGCGCTGGCGCTATGCGCGGACATTCCGTTGACGCTCGCGCATGCGAGCAAGGCCGACCAGGGGTACGCTCTGGCGCGATCACGGCCGGCCGAGCCGTTGCGCGCGGGGAGGGTCGTGCTGCCGCCCGACATCGCGGCGCCGCACGCGCTCGCCGCGACGGCGGCCGATTGCCTCGGCCAGATGGGCGGCAACGCCGAAGCGATGCGTGCCGGGCGCGACGGCGAGTTCCTGCATCAGCTCAGAGTCGGTGTCCGACGCATGCGCTCGCTGTTGAAGCTCGCGAGTGGCTTGCAAAGCGCGGCCGCGATCGCATCGCTCGATGTCGGTCTGGTCGGGCTGAGCGAAGTACTCGGTCCGGCGCGTGATTGGGACGTCCTCGCTGACACACTGGCCGAGATCGCGTCGAACCTGGACGGCGATGAGCGGCGCGGCTTTCATCGCCTGCGCCTGCGCGCAGCGGCGAAGCGCCGGTTTCATCGCGCGGCAGCGCAGTCCGAAGCAGGATCGCAACGCTTCACCTGTTCTCTGCTCGCGCTCGGACGGTTTCGTATCGAGCTCGAGCTTGCCGCCGCCGGGCCCCCGGCAACCGCCTTCGCCCGCGATGCACTCGACAAGGCCGAGCGGCGATTGCGCAAACGTGGCAAGCGCCTTGGGGAAGCGGACGCCGCGGGCCGCCACAAGGTGCGGATCGCCGCGAAAAAACTGCGTTACGCCGCCGAGTTTCTGGCGTCGCTGTTTCGTCATGGAGGCGCCAAAGACTACATCGACGCGCTGTCCGGCTTGCAGAGCGCGCTCGGACACCTGAACGATATGATCGCCGCGACGCGTCTGATCGACGAGCTCCTGGCAGCCGCGCGCAATGACACCGAGCTTTCGCGTGCGGCGGGCATCGTTCGCGGCTGGACCGCGGCAATGAGCGCGCGCGAGCTGGAACGCCTGCCCAAGTCCTGGCGGCAATTCGCCAAGGCCAAGCCGTTCTGGAACTGAACCGGAGCCAACGATGCTCGAATCTGCAGAAATCGGCCATCGCGTCGCGAAGGACGTATACGCGCGCGAGGAACCCCGCCTTCGGGAATCGCTGCTGCTCGCGCAATTCGAGCTGTCGAGAACCCGGCGCGGACCGGTGCTGGTCATCGTTTCCGGCGTCGACGGCGCCGGGCGCGGGGAGACGGCCAACGCGCTGACTGCATGGATGGATCCGCGCCACATCCAGGTAGTCGCTTTCGGCGAGCGCACGCCCGAGGAAGCGGTCCACCCCGGCCCCTGGCGCTATTGGCAGGCGTTGCCGCCGAGCGGCCGGCTCGGCATATTCATGCACGCCTGGTACAACGACTCGATGCGTGCGCGGATGCAGGGCCGCATCGACGACGATCGACTCGAGACGCATCTGGAGGCGATCCGCGAGCACGAGCAGATGTTGAGCGATGAAGGACTCGTGCTGCTCAAGTTCTGGATCCACCTGTCCAAAGCGGCGCAGAAAAAACGCCTGAAGGCGATCGAGCGCGACCCGCGCCTTTCCTGGCGCGCGACCCGCGACGACTGGAAGGCGTACCACGCCTATCGCAAATCCTATCCGCTGTGGGAGACGCTGCTGCGCGAGACGTCGACCACGGCGGCGCCCTGGTATGTGGTCGAGGGGACCGACGAGCGTTACCGCAACCTGACCGTCGGGCGCATCCTGCTCGACGCGATGCGCGCGACGGCGAAGCCGTCGGCAGCGGCGCGCGCGAATGCGGTCAGGCACCCGGTGACGCCGATCGCGCCTTCGGCGATCGACAACGTCAAGCTGATTCGCGATCTCGACCTGTCGAAGAAGCTCTCCGCGCGAGCCTATCCGGCGCACCTCGAGAAATGGCAGGGTGCGCTTGCCCGGTTGTCCCGGCACAAGCGTTTCGCCGAGCGTTCGCTGGTCGTCGCGTTCGAAGGCGTCGATGCCGCCGGCAAGGGCGGCGCGATACGCCGCGTCACCGGCGCGCTCGATGCGCGCCAATACGTGACGGTCCCGATCGCGGCGCCGACCGACGAGGAGCTGGCACATCCGTATCTGTGGCGCTTCTGGCGAAAGATTCCGCGGCGCGGTGGCATAACGCTGTTCGATAGATCCTGGTACGGGCGCGTACTGGTCGAGCGCGTCGAGCACCTAAGCGCGCCCGGCGAATGGATGCGCGCGTATGCCGAGATCAACCAGTTCGAGGAGCAATTGACGCAAGGCGGCGTCATCGTTGTCAAATTCTGGCTGCAGCTCAGCAAGGCCGAACAGCTGAGGCGCTTCCGCGCGCGCGAGCACACGCCGTTCAAGCGCTTCAAGATCACGCGTGATGATTGGCGCAATCGCAAACGCTGGAACGACTACGAGATCGCGGTATGCGACATGGTCGATCGCACGAGCACGATGCTCGCGCCGTGGACGCTGGTCGAAGCCGAGGACAAGCGCTACGCGCGCGTCAAGGTCCTCAAGACGATCGTGCACCGCATCGAGGCGGCACTCGAGCGATGAGCCGCGACTATTCGGCGCCGCGATGGCTTGCCGGCGCGCACGCGCAAACTATCTATCCCGCGCTGTTCGGGCCGCCGAAGATCGCCTTACGCCGTGAGCGCGTCGATACGCCGGACGGCGACTTCGTCGACTTCGACTGGCAGGACACGAGCGGCGCCGCACCGGGCACGCCGACGGTGGTGCTGTTTCACGGACTCGAAGGCAGCTCGTCGTCGCACTATGCGCGCGCGCTGATGCGGCGCTTGCAGGCGATCGGCTGGCGCGGCGTCGTGCCACATTTCCGCGGTTGCAGCGGCGAGCCGAACCGTTTGCCCCGCGCCTATCATTCGGGCGACTACGCCGAAATCGGCTGGATGCTCGCGATGGTCAAGGCGCGCCTGCCGGCGGCACCGCTGTACGCGGTCGGCGTTTCGCTGGGCGGCAGCGCGCTGCTGAACTGGCTCGGGCGCGAGCAGGCGCGCGCGCGCTCGACGCTGGTCGCGGCGGCAGCCGTGTCCGCGCCGCTCGACCTGGCCGCGGCCGGCACGGCGATCGGCCAGGGCTTCAACCGTATTTACGCGCAGCACTTCCTGTCGACGCTGGTGCCGAAGGCGCTCGCCATGGCACGGCGCTTCCCGGGCTCGCTCGACACCGCAGCCGTCCGCCGCGCGAGATCGATGCACGCGTTCGACGACGTCGTCACCGCCCCGCTGCATGGCTTCGACGGCGTCAACGATTATTGGCGGCGCGCCAGCAGCAAGCCCTGGCTCGGCGGCATTGCCGTGCCGACACTGGTGCTCAACGCAAAAAACGATCCATTCATTCCGGCAAGCTCGCTTCCCGGCCCCGAGTCAGTCAGCCGCTCCGTCACGCTGGAGCAGCCTGCGCACGGCGGCCACGCCGGCTTCGCAATGTCTCCGTTTCCCGGTAGTCTGGAGTGGGTCCCGAGCCGCCTGCTACAATTCTTCGCGCCAATGCAATAGCCGCAGGCCGCTCGCCCGCGGGGCAAGCCGTGCCATGTCGATCCACTCGATTTCCCGATGAACCTTCCCAACGATATCTTCAAGGCCTACGACATTCGCGGCATCGTCGGCAAGACGCTGACCGCGCCCATTGTGCAGGCGGTCGGACAAGCGCTCGGCACGCTGGCGCAGGAGCGCGGCCGGGACACGCTGGTCATCGGCCGCGACGGCCGACTGTCGGGCCCGGAGCTCGCCGGCGCGCTTTCAACCGGCATCCGCGCCAGCGGCGCCAACGTCATCGATATCGGCATGGTCACGACACCGATCAGCTACTTCGCCGCACATCATCTGAAGACGCAGTGCAGCGTGATGGTGACCGGAAGCCACAATCCGCCCGATTACAACGGGCTCAAGATGGTGATAGCCGGCGACACGCTCGCGGGCGACGAGATCAAGGCCTTGCGCACACGCATCGAGGCCGGCGAGCTGAAGCGCGGTGCAGGCTCGCTGCGCAACGCCGACGTGGCGCCGGCTTACTTTGACCGGATCGCCGGTGACGTCCGGCTGGCCCGACCGATGAAAATCGCGGTCGATTGCGGCAACGGCGTCGCGGGCGCCTATGCGCCGACGCTATTTCGCCGCCTCGGCTGCGAGGTCACCGAGCTTTTCTGCGAAGTCGATGGCCGCTTTCCGAACCATCATCCGGATCCATCGCAACCGGAGAACCTTCGTGACCTCGTGGCCAACCTCGCCTCGACTGACAACGAGCTGGGCATCGCATTCGACGGCGACGGCGACCGCCTGGGCGTAGTCACCAAGGACGGGCGCACGATCTACGCCGACCGGCAGCTGATGCTGTTCGCCGCCGACATGCTGAAGCGCCGTCCCGGCGCGACGGTCATCTACGACGTCAAGTCGACGCGCAATCTCAAGCCATGGATCGAGCAGCATGGTGGCAAGGCGCTGCTGTGGAAAACCGGACATTCGCTGATCAAGGCCAAGATGAAGGAAACCGGCGCGGAACTTGCCGGCGAAATGAGCGGGCATACGTTCTTCCGGGAACGCTGGTACGGATTCGACGACGGCATGTACGCCGGCGCGCGCCTGCTCGAAATTCTCTCCCACGATGCCGACGCCTCGGCCGCGCTGCATGCGATTCCCGACAGCCTCAGCACGCCGGAGCTCAATATCCGCTGTTCCGATGCCTCGCCGCATGCGCTGATCGACAAGCTCGCCGCGACGGCGACCTTTCCGGGCGCCGTCGACGTCATTCGCATCGACGGCCTGCGTGTCGAGTATCCCGACGGTTTCGGGCTCGCGCGTGCGTCGAACACGACACCGGTCATCGTCCTGCGCTTCGAGGCGGATGACGCGGCCGCGCTGGCGCGCATCCAGGGCGAGTTCCGCCGCGTGCTGAGCCTGGCGATGCCGGGCAGGCCATTGCCGTTCTAGGACCCGATGACGATCGACTATTCGACTTCGCTCGAAGGCGTCGACTGGGCGGCATTGATCGCCTCGCTTGCCGCCGAT
>Ga0268264_10005209_pt1 | contig 11012 bp, 11 predicted proteins | sample KBSSwiS32_FD_190357 | JGI IMG/M metagenome (GOLD analysis project Ga0268264, IMG submission 190357) | Switchgrass rhizosphere microbial communities from Kellogg Biological Station, Michigan, USA - KBS Switchgrass S3-2 (SPAdes) (version 2) | ecosystem: Host-associated > Plants > Roots >... | reverse complement strand
TTCATCTTTGGATTGATCATCTACGAGGCTCTCCCGACCGCCTCGGCGACCTCGGCGTCGATTATCGTCATTGCATCAAGCATCGCCTCAACCTTTAGCTGAATGGCATCTCGTTCCGATAGGAGGTCTTCGATCTTTTCCTCCAAACGAGCTTTTTCCATTGCCAGACTGCTGATCTCTCGACGCAATCCGGACGTCTCGCGCTCGACCTTCTCTTTCTCTTCGCGCATCTTTTTCGCGAATTCGATCGTAAGATATATCTTATCCTCGAGGTGCGAGAATTTCTCCATTCCCGATAAGCCGTTCATTAAAGGGTCTCCAAAAGTAATGTTGCGGGGTCTTTCGAAACGATTATGTTTGCTTTTCAAAAAAACTTCAAGTAAATGCCCGCACAAGTTATTAAATTCTTTGTTTTATCCCAAGATCGTTCTCGATCGCAGCCACGATCCCTCGGTGCACTGTCTCGACTTCGACCTCGATCAGTGTTCGTTCGTCGCTTCGATACTCAAGTCTGATCGTTACCGACCGTTCGTTTTCCGCCAGGCCCTTACCCTCGTAAACGTCGACGAATTCAATGCTCCGACAAAGATCGACGTTCTGATCAAGCACTGAATTTCGGATGTCCGCAAATCCGATATGCCGGTTAACGACGAATGAGATGTCGCGCACAATTCCCGGATATTTCGGAAGCGGGCGATAAACGACCTGCGAAGATGGGGCGCTCAACGCGGCCTGCAGATCGATCTCGGCAACGAATACGGCTTGTTTAAACTTATAATGCGAAGACATTTCCTCATTCAAGCGTCCGAAATATCCGATCGTAGCCCCGCCGACCGAAACAGAAGCCGTCTGTCCCGGACGTAGGTGTTTGACCTCGGCCGGAGCAAATTCGGGCTCCGGTACGCCCGCCGCCTCAAGAGCTGCTTCGACCGCGCCCTTGGCATCGTAGAAATCGAGCGGCCGGACCGGCATCGCCTTGCCTTCGGATATTTCGCCGCCTGTTACGGCCATTGAAAAATATTCGAGCTCTACCGGCAAATTGGTCTCACTCGACTTCGCCGCGAAAACTTTACCGATCTCAAACAATTTGACGTCGCGACGCTGGTGATTAAAATTCAGCCGGATGGCTTCAAGCAGACCGGGAAGAATGCTGGGCCGCATCCGGACAGCGCCCTCGATCACCGAATCCTGTAAGGTGACAAACTTATCGCTCAGGCTCTCGTCGACCAATCCGGGCACGGTTTCAAAAACTCCATCGAATTTCGTATCAATGAAGCTATACGAGATGGCTTCGTCGAATCCCAGATCTACGAGCGTTTGCCGAAGCAGCTTTTCGCGAACTTCCGTCACCTGATATTCGCCGGCACCATAAGCAGGAGGCAATTCAACCGCGATATTTTCATAACCCGCATGCCGGGCTACTTCTTCAACCAGGTCCTCCTCGATCGCAATGTCGTACCGCCAGGAAGGAGCGGTGAAGATTTTGGATTTTGGATTTTGGATTTTGGATTCATGGTCCTCGCCAATGCCCAATGCTGTCAGAATCCGAACGCACTCGTCTGTTTGGACATCTAGTCCGGTCAGGCGTTTGACGGCTGCGGAGATATCGGTTGACTCGACCTTATTCGCAGCAAACTTTGTCGGATACACATCGACAAACTCGCCCGCTTCGCCGCTGGCGAGTTCGCAGATCAATTCCGTGGCCCGATCCGATGCACGAACAATATTCTCGATGTCGACGCCGCGTTCGAAACGATAGCTCGCTTCGGTCGCAAGTCCGAGTTTTCGTGAGGTTTGCCGAACGCTCTCGCGTTTGAAATAAGCAACCTCAAGCAGAACGCTTGTCGTCGCTGTGTTAATACCTGAATCGAACCCGCCCATCACCCCGCCGATAGAAACGGGTTTCTCGGCATCACAGATCGCAAGCATCGTGCTGTCGAGTTTGCGTTCAACTTCATCAAGAGTCTTGACCGCCTCGCCTGCCCGCGCCCGCCTGACGACGATCCGATTCCCAGCCAGCTTGTCCAGATCGAACGAATGCATCGGCTGCCCGAGTTCGTGCATTACGTAATTTGTAATGTCCGCAACATTATTGATCGCCCGTTCACCAATAGCCTCAAGCCGTTTCACAAGCCAATCCGGCGACGGACCGATCTTCACATTTCGGATGATCTGGGCGGTGAAGCGATGACAGGTTTCGGGATCTTCGATTCGCACCAATTCCAGATTGGAAATTTCAGATTTCAGATGGTCGGCCAATTTGGAACCTGGAATCTGGAATTTGGAATTCGTGATCGCAGAGATCTCCCGCGCAACTCCCAAATGCGACAGGCAATCCGGCCGGTTCGACGTCAGATCGACATCTAACACAAAATCATCGCCGAACGGATGAACCCCCTCAACCGCCAACCCAACGCGCGTCAAAGCCAACGCCAGTTTGTCGGGCGACAGGTCGATTTCGATCAAATCTTTTAACCAGTTGTAGCTAATGTTCATACGCTCACGGGCATCTTCTCGAAGAGATACCTCGCTTCTTGTTCAGAGATTCCGAGCGATTCCATAATTCGCCAGGTGTGCTTATGAATAAAGGAAATAAACCACGACGACTGCTCCGTATTGTCGATCGAATACACCATGATACTTGCATGCGGATGAACCAGTGTTTCGCCGCTATACCAAAGAAAGATGCTGGAATCGCCAATGGCATCTATTCTTCGCTCGTGGTTAAACTCGCTCCTTTGATGTATGTGCAACCGTGGGCCACTAAGTTCGACGTAACTGGTGTCCGATCTCTCAAAATGTCGCTCATCGAGAATTTTCTTTGGGTTGAAGGGTGGAATGCGAAGCTGCTCATCATTCCATGCACCGACAGCACCCAAGAATTTTCCCTTGAAACCTTTCCACTTAAAATCGAATCGACGATCAACGTGCACCACAAACACCTTTTTCGGAGAATGTTGTTCAACCAATGATGCCAGAATCTCGGTCACAATTCTGGTAAAGATAATATCGTCAGCTTTTTTCGGAAGGATGTTTATCATCGAAACTGCTCCAAAAATCTCACGTCGTTCTCAAACATGTGCCGTATGTCATCGATCGAATACATCAATGCGGTCATGCGTTCGAGGCCGAAGCCGAATGCGAAGCCTGAGTAAACTGTAGGGTCGACGCCGCAGGCTTTCAGAACGTTTGGATGTACCATCCCTGAGCCGCCCAGTTCGATCCAGCCGGAACCTTTGCATGGGCGGCAACGTTCGCCTTCGAAAATGCCAGTGCCGTGGCATTTGAAACATGAAAAATCGAATTCCGCTGACGGCTCGGTAAAAGGGAAGTAGCTTGGCCGAAAGCGGGTGACCGTATCCTCTCCGAAAAGCCGTTTGAGCCACTCAGTCACGGTGCCCTTCAGATGGGCCATCGTGATGCCTTTGTCGACGCAGAGGCCTTCGAGCTGGTGAAACATCGGCGTGTGCGTCATATCCGGAGTATCGCGGCGAAATACCTTGCCCGGGGCAAGTATCCGAAGCGGCACTCCGCGGCGCTCCATCGCTCGTATCTGCACCGTCGAAGTCTGCGAGCGAAGTGCAAAGCCTTCAGTCGTGTAGAAAGTGTCTTGCGATTCGCGGGCCGGATGCCCCTCCGGAATATTTAGAGCGTCGAAATTGTAGTAATCCGTTTCGATCTCGCGATCGTCTTCGATCGCATACCCCATCGAAACGAAAATATCTTCGATCTTCTGCCTGAGGATCGTGATCGGATGAAGATGCCCGGTTCGCGGCCGCCTTCCCGGAAGCGTTACATCCAGACGCTCACGCTCGATCCTCGCTTTCGAAATGAATTCACGAAGCTTAGATTCCGCCGCCTCGATCGACGAAGAGATTTGCTTTTCGACCGACTGCACAAGCTGGCCAAATTCGCCGCGTTCTTCCGGCGGGACCTTGCCGATCAGCTTCATTGTCCCTGCGATCGCGGACTTCTTGCCGGTATGCCGGATTTTTACCTCGCCAACCTCGCGCAGCAGTGTCTCAGCATCGCTGAGACCGATGCCATTCAAACTCAGATCTGCAAAACGGGCGAATTCATGTACGAACGCAGTTCGAACCTCTTCTACGTTATCTCTCGCTTCCGACATAACTTAAGACAATAACAGACGGGCTAAATAACAGTCACCGTAAACTTTAATTTTATCAGTCTCACGAAATCTCGCAAACCAGCACCTTCTTTTGACTTAACCTCGGCTTTTTTGCCCCTCGTTTGGGCTCTGTTATCATCACATCATCAGCAATCATACAGAATAGGGAAATCTTAACAATGAAAGCGATAGTTAAAAGTAAAGCCGAGGTCGGACTCTGGATAGAGGATGTGCCAGAGCCAACGATCGGGATCAACGATGTATTGATCAAGATCAAAAAAACCGGTATCTGTGGCACCGATGTGCATATATACAACTGGGACGCCTGGGCACAGAGCACGATCAAAGTGCCGACGATACTCGGGCACGAACTGGTGGGCGAGATAGTGGAGGTCGGGTCGAATGTCAACGATTTCTACGTCGGAGATATCGTCAGCGTCGAGGGCCATTTAGTCTGCGGGCGCTGCCGCAACTGCCTGGCCGGAAGGCGTTACAAATGTGCCCATACGCTTGGTTTCGGCGTCAATACGGATGGCGGTTTCGCCGAATACATGGCGGTTCCGATGACAAACATCTGGAAGCATGAGCCCGGTATCAATCTGGATGTAGCCGCGATCTTCGACCCGTTCGGTAATGCTGTTCATACGGCGCTGGCGTTCGAGGTCTTTGGCGAAGACGTGCTGATCACCGGAGCCGGGCCGATAGGGATCATGGCGGCAGCGGTTGCAAAGCACGCGGGAGCCCGCCACGTTGTCATAACTGACGTAAATCCTAAGCGGCTTGAGCTTGCCGAAAAATTCGATGTGACGCTTGCGGTCGATGTTCGGACAAAATCGATTGCGGATGTCCAGAAAGAACTCAACATGAAAGAAGGGTTTGACGTCGGCATGGAAATGTCAGGCAATGCGTCCGCCTTTCGCGACATGCTTGCCAATATGACGCATGGCGGGAATATCGCGTTCCTGGGAATTCCGCCTGACGAGTTTGCCATCAACTGGAAAACAGTTATTTTCAATATGCTGACCATCAAGGGTATCTATGGCCGCGAAATGTACGAGACGTGGTACCAGATGAGCGTACTGCTCGAATCCGGCCTCGACATCGAACCTGTGATTACGCATCGGTTTTCAGCGCTGGATTTCGAAAAAGGATTTGAAGTCATGCGAGAAGGTAATAGCGGCAAGGTCATCCTTGATTGGAGCGAAATTTAATTATGTACGGGAAAGTTCAAAGTCATTTGCAGAATACGTTGGATGAGATCAAGGACGCCGGACTCTTCAAATCAGAGCGTGTCATCGAGAGCCCGCAGGAATCGCATATAAAGGTAGCCGATGACAGAAGCGTTTTGAATATGTGTGCCAACAATTACCTTGGCCTGTCGGACCATCCTGCGATCGTCGAGGCAGCGAAAAGAGGCCTGGATGAATGGGGTTTTGGCCTTTCGTCAGTGCGTTTTATTTGCGGAACACAGACGATACACAAAGAGCTCGAAGCTAAGATCAGCGCATTTCTTGGAACCGAAGACACCATACTCTACACGTCGTGTTTTGACGCGAACGGCGGCCTTTTCGAAACCGTCTTAGGGGAAGAGGATGCCGTTATTTCCGACGAATTGAACCATGCAAGCGTGATCGATGGCATTAGATTAAGCAAGGCCCAGCGGTTCCGTTATAAGAATGGTGACATGTCGGGCCTTGAAGCGAAATTACACGAATCGAGTTCGGCGAGGTTCCGGATGATCGCAACCGACGGTATTTTTTCGATGGACGGCTACATCGCAAAGCTGCCCGAGATATGCGATCTGGCCGATAAATACGATGCGATGGTGATGATCGACGATTCGCATGCGGTCGGATTTATGGGCGAACGCGGCCGCGGTGTCCACGAACATCATCATGTGATGGATCGCATCGACGTGATCACCGGAACGCTCGGAAAGGCGCTCGGCGGTGCAAGCGGCGGCTATACGAGCGGTAAGAAGGAGATCATAGATCTACTACGTCAACGCTCCCGTCCGTATTTGTTTTCAAATTCTGTTGCCCCGCCGATCGTGACCGCAGCGATAAAGGCAATTGATATGCTCACCGAATCGACCGAGCTTCGCGACCGATTGATGGACAATACCCGCTATTTTCGCGAGAAACTTTCATCGATCGGTCTCGAGATCGTTCCTGGAGAGCATCCGATTGTTCCGATCATGTTTGGTGACGCCGCGCAAGCGACGAAAATGGCCGAAGCCATGCTGGCCAAGGGTGTGTATGTGATCGCATTCTCATTCCCGGTCGTTCCGAAAGGGAAGGCGCGTATTCGCACGCAGGTTTCGGCCGCACACACCCGCGAAGACCTGGATTTCGCCGTGGCAAAGTTCGCCGAAGCAAAGGCAGAGCTCGGGATCTGACCCGATGCGATCTGAAAAGCAATATGAAAGGCGTTCGATACTAATGATCGAACGCCTTGTCGTATTTCAGATAGCCTTTCGCCGACTAAGTCGCATCCTCGATCTTGAAATGAGGATTTTCTATGATGCCAAAAACGTTTCCGAAGGGGTCCAAGACCGAAGCGACAACAATGCCGCCACCAACATCATGTGGTTCAGCGTCAATGACGGCGCCCTTTGCCTTTAATTCCGCGAAACGAGCTTTCGCATCGTCCACACCCCAATAAATGCCGACGTTGTTGCCTTGCGATACGCCGTCAAGATCAGGATCGAGTCCAAGTTCATAGCCTCCGACGCTGTAGCCGACGTAAAACGGCTCATCGAAGTACGGCGCGATCCCAAGCATCTCGGAATACCACGCTTTGGCTTTTTCCAGATCGGCGACCTTATAAACTGCGGTTCTCAGACCCTGGATCATATTCGCATTGTTACGCTGCAGCTGCAGGCTGTTTGGTAATAGCGTCCTTTGCCTGGCTTGCAACGGCCGCAAACGCTTCGGGTTGCTTAACCGCCAGATCGGCAAGGACCTTGCGGTCAAGTTCGATCCCGGCCAGATTGAGGCCGTGAATGAATTGCGAGTACTTAATGTCATTAAGACGACATGCCGCGTTGATACGAACGATCCATAACTTACGAAAATCGCGCTTTTTCAGCTTACGCCCGGTATAAGCAAAGTTCAGTCCGCGTTCGACCGACTCCTTTGCAGAGCGGTAAAGCTTCGATTTCGTTCCACGATAGCCTTTGGCTAAGGCTAATATTTTTTTGCGTTTCTCAAGACGCTTATTTCCACGTTTTGCTCTTGGCATCTCTCACTCCTTTTTGTCGTTTTGACTACCTGCTTTAGCAGGCGGGCCGCCTAAAGGCGGAACTCAAAACGATCGAATCCAAAATCCGAAAATCTTATTAATCTCTTCCGTACGGCAGCATCGCTTCGACGCGTTTCTGATCGCCTTCGGATACCAATGCGTCAATATCAAGATTGCGCTTACGTTTACTTGTCTTCTTGGTCAAAATATGGCGAGCATGGCTGTGTCCCCGTTTGAACTTGCCCGAGGCAGTCGAACGAAAACGCTTTGCCGCGCCTTTATGTGTTTTAAGTTTTGGCATAACTTTATCTTCTCCTAAATAAACTCTTTCGGGATGCGAAACATCATCGCATCAAAAAATCTCGTCTTCGGCTTTCGCCTCGGCCTTTTCGACGACAACGACCTCTTCCTTCACGGCGTCTGTCTTCGGCGCCTTTTTCTTTTCAGGGGCTGTCGCAGCCGGTTCTTTCTTTGGCGCGGCCTTTTTGGTTTCAGGCTTGGCGACCTTCTTTGGAGTAAATATCGTGAACATCTGGTAGCCTTCCATCTTTGGAGATACCTCAACGTCACCAAATTCCACCAGGTCCGCCGTCAACCGCTTCAATATCTTTGCACCAAGCTCGCGGTGCGTCATTTCGCGTCCACGGAAGGCAATCGCAGCTCGAACTTTATCGCCTTCCTGCAGCCAGTCGCGTGCTCGCTCCATTCGATAGCCGTAATCGTGGTCGTCAGTACCTGGTCGAAACTTGATCTCCTTTACCGAAACCGTTACCTGGTGCTTCTTGGCCTCGTGAGCTTTCTTTTTCTGCTCGTAGAGAAACTTTCCGTAATCGATCAGCTTACAGACCGGCGGTTGAGCGTTGGGAGCGATCTCGACGAGATCGACACCTCTGGTTCTTGCTTCCTGAATAGCATCCCGCGTATCCATGACGCCCAAGGTTTCACCATCTTCCGTAACAACTCTTACCGACGGAACGCGAATGCGTTCATTCGTCCGGTGAAGCGGCTCCCGAAAACGCGGCCGCTGGTTTCTTCCACCAAATCTTCTTGCGATATAGCCTCCTTTTGTAAAAAACCCGTTCTAAAGTGATCGCTGCAGTTTTTCGTGCGTGATCTTCTCTTTGAACTCTTTGAGAGTCATCGCACCGATGTCTCCCAGTTTTCTTTCACGAACTGCCACCGTTCGTTCGTCTAATTCCTTATCGCCCAAAACTAGCATATAAGGGACTTTCTGCAACTGCGCGTCACGAATTTTCGCACCGATCTTATCAGATTTCGTGTTCGCTTCTACACGGAATCCGTCACTTCTTAATTCCGCAGCAACCTGATCGGCGTAATCGTTGATACGGTCCGTGATCGGCAGGACAGCAACCTGCACCGGTGCCAGCCAAAGAGGAAATGCACCAGCGTAATGTTCGATCAGCACGCCGAAGAATCTCTCGATCGAGCCGAACAAGGCCCGATGGATCATGATCGGACGATGTTTCAGGTTATCGTCGCCCGTATATTCGAGCTCAAAGCGTTCAGGCAGATTCCAGTCAAGCTGAATTGTTCCTAATTGCCATATTCGCCCGATAGCGTCTTCGATCTTGATATCGATCTTCGGTCCATAGAAAGCAGCCTCGCCTTCAATACGCTCGTAAGATATGTTTCGCTCCTTCAAAGCGCTGGCAAGCTGACCCTCTGCGGCGATCCAATTTTCCTCTGAGCCAAGATAACCCTTATTCTCAGCCGCGCCTCGAACCGAAAGCTCAAATTTGACCTTATCGAAACCGTAAGTCTCAAAAACCTTGATAGCAAAATCAAGACAATCGGCGATCTCAACGTGAATTTGGTCGGGTCGTACGAAAAGGTGGGCGTCGTCGACCGAAAATCCGCGAACACGCATCAGCCCGTGGAGTGTTCCCGACAATTCCGCACGATAGACCGTGCCCATTTCCGAATATCTTTGCGGAAGATCGCGATACGATCGGGGCGACGATTTATAAATGCCGATATGGAGCGGACAATTCATCGGCTTTAGCCGGTATTCCTCGTCCTCGATGCTCGTCGGGGCATACATCGAATCGGCGTAATTCTCTTCGTGTCCGCTGACGCGCCAAAGAGCGCGCTTCGCAATGTGTGGTGTATAGACAAAACTGTAGCCACGCTGAATTAGCTCTTCGCGAAGCAGGCGTTCCATCTCCATCCGGACAATTCCGCCTTTTGGATGCCAAAGGATCAGTCCAGGTCCGTAATCATCCGATATGGAAAACAGATCAAGCTCGCGTCCTAATTTTCGATGATCGCGTTTCTCGGCCTCTTCGCGCTGTTTTAGCCACGCATCGAGTTCTTCCTGCTTAGCAAACGCAGTTCCGTAGATGCGCTGCATCTGCTGATTCTCGGCGTCACCCTTCCAATAGGCGCCAGACAATGCGAGCAATTTAAAAGCCTGGAGCTTTCCCGTATGCGGAACGTGCGGACCGAGGCAGAAATCGATGAACGGTGAATTATCTATGTAATAGACGCTTGCGACATCGCCTACCTTTTCGTCGATCAGCTCACGCTTAAGCGGTTCCTCCCGCTTTTCGAAGATATCGAGTATCTTCGCTTTTTCAATGTCTTCGCGGCGATAAACTAGATTCTGCTTTGCCATCGCCTTCATCTTTTTCTCGATGACCGGCAGATCATCTTCGGTCAGATTTCGCGGTGCGATCACATCGTAAAAGAAACCGTAGCGCGGATCTTCCATCAATGCGGGACCGATGCCAAGTTTGGTTCCGGGAAACAGCTCTAGCACGGCGGCCGCAAGCAAATGAGCCGTCGAGTGCCGGATCAATTCCAAGCCGTCTCGCGAATCCGCGGTAATCGGTTCGATCGAAAGAAGCTGATCGGTTGCCGCCAGTTCTTTGTTTAGATCGACTTCTTCGCCGTTAACCTTTGCCGCAAGCGATTTCTTAAGAGCGTCGCGATCAAAAGCCTTTATCGCATCCGCCACCGTCGCCGGCGCAGGTATAGCCCGCTGATTCTCACCGAATTTTATGTTTAATTCGCTCATACGAAAGTAAATAGTAAATTGTTAATCGTGAATAGAAAAAAAACCTCTATCTACGATCCGACAGTCCACAACCAATAAGAAGCTTTGTCGTTGCTCTTATTTATCTACTATTTACGATTCACGATTTACTCGTGCAACTACTACAAAAATAGATCAGATCCGATAAGAGCGACTTTGCCTTGTTTTGAGTACCTGCTTTCGCAGGCTGGGCCGCCCAAAGGCGGAACTCAAAACGTCACGCTATTAGAAGCGTGTCGTAGTAGTTATAAAAACTGCAAAGTTCTTCGAAAGCATCTTATCGAAAAAAATGTCAGCGTCGCACCTTGCGGCACAACGCTGCATGTAATGACTAAGGAATTATACAAAAAAGGAGCGTAAATGCAAAGCGGGCGGGCGCTTTAAGTCGATTCCGCCAAAAGTGTCTGAGACGCTCCGACCCATTCCCACGCATCGTGTTCGTTCTCGGTATCAAAAACACGGATCTTTAGCTTAAACGCCGGGTTAATGAGTTCAAGGAAATTGCGCATCCACGCCGGAGCACCGATAACCGCGTATCGCTCGACCTTTGACAGCGCTTGAAGTTTTACCCGGTAAAGTTCGTCG
>Ga0268264_10005200_pt1 | contig 11021 bp, 12 predicted proteins | sample KBSSwiS32_FD_190357 | JGI IMG/M metagenome (GOLD analysis project Ga0268264, IMG submission 190357) | Switchgrass rhizosphere microbial communities from Kellogg Biological Station, Michigan, USA - KBS Switchgrass S3-2 (SPAdes) (version 2) | ecosystem: Host-associated > Plants > Roots >... | reverse complement strand
GCCTGGCCGACGAAGCCGGTCAAGGTCATCGCCGTCTTCCCGGCGGGCGGCTCGGTCGATCAGGTCGCGCGCGTCCTGGCCCAGCAATTGGCAACGCAGACGGGCCAGTCATTTGTCGTCGATAACCGCGGCGGCGCTTCCGGGTCGATCGGCACCGCAATTCTCGCCAAAGCCGACCCCGACGGCTACACGATCGGCGTCGTATTCGACACGCACGCCGTCAATCCGTCGCTGATCCCGGGTCTGCCCTTCGACACGCTGAAGGACCTGACGCCACTGATGCTGGTCGGAACCGGCGCGATGGCGCTCGTCGCCAACGTCGCGCAGCCCTACAAGTCGTTCACGGACGTCGTGGCCGCCGCCAAGGCCAAGCCCGGCAGCGTGTCGTTCGGAACGATCGGCGCCGGCAGCATCGGCCACCTTACGATGGCGCAGCTGGGCAACCAGCTCGGCGCCGAGTTCAACCATATTCCCTATCGCGGCGGCGGGCCGCTGATGAACGATGCGATCGCCAACCAGGTGCCGCTCGCGATCGGCTCCGTGTTCCTCGTGAAGCCGCACGTCGACTCGGGGCGGCTGCGCGCCATCGCGGTAACCTCGCTGAAGCCCGACCCCAACCTTCCCGGTGCCGAGCCGATCGCAAGCCAGGGCGTACCCAACTTCGAGGCCTACACGTGGTGGGGTGTGTACGCACCGGCCAATCTGCCGCCCGCGCTCGCCAAGCGCATCTACGACGAGCTCGCCAAGGCGATCAATACGCCGGCGGTCAAAGAGAAGCTGCAAGGGCAAGGCATCGATGTCAGCGGCGCGCCCGGAAGCGAGCTCGACGCCTTCGTTCGCAAAGAGATCGCACGCTGGGCCAAGGTCATCAAGGACAACAACATCAAGTCCGGCGACTGAGCAAAATGTGGAAGCGGCAGCGCGCGAGACGTCGCGCGCTGTAGCGTATCGATTGAAGTCCCGGCGGCATACGCACACGTCCTTCGCACAGAACGCGGGGATTCTAATGGCTGGCATGAATCGGGGTCTGTCGCACTGACTTGGCAGGTCGGATTGAGGGTATTGCGGAGAGGCGGTCCTCCCAATGCCGCGCCAAGCATCATTTCGCGCGTGAAGTCTCGTCGTGCCTCGCGCATCCGAATGCCACCGCAATCAAGGAAGTCATCGCCGCGCGCCGCGCGATGCCAGCTGTAGCAAAACGGCGACGTCAGAGCGCTTCCGACAAGCGCAAGCACCCCTCTCCTACGCAGATATCGCCGTGCCGAAACCGCCGTATCGGGAACCGCCTGCAACGGCGAGTTACAAATAAGGGTGCGTCTTCGTCAACTCGGAACCTCGGCTGCTCGTTTAGGGAATCGTGCCGGGCAAATATGACGAAGTTCATCGGTAAAGGAGACAAATACATGAAGACTTTGATCGCACTCGCCATTGCAGGCGTGCTCGCTTCGACGGCTGTCGCGGCCGGCCCCGCTGACTCGCGCATCGATCGCCATTCCAATTCTGCCGTGATGATCCCCGTGCAGTACGATCAGCGGGACGACCGTTCCGCGTCGATCGACGAACGCGAATCGCGCATCACGGAGCGCATACAGCGCGGCATGAACGACGGCAGGATCACCAATCGCGAGGCGCGCAGGTTGCAGCGTGAGCTCGACGCCATCGAGGCGAAGGAGCGCGCATTCAAGAGCGACGGCCGACTCAGCCGGCGCGAGACCGACGAGCTCAATCGCGATCTCAACCGCTTGGCCGATCACGTCCGCCAGCAAGCGCGCGACGAGGAGCGCTACTGATTTCGTCTCTTGGTAATTGGACGGAACGGGCCGGCGAACGCCGGCCCTTTTCATAGAGGCGGCGCGCGGCTGACCCACCCTACGGTCGAATCCAGGCAGGCGTCGCCCCGCGTCGGGAGGTGGACCCCGCCGGATGGGTAATATGGGCGGCTCCCAATCATCAATGAGGGGATTCGATAACGGATCGGCGGACGTTCGCTGCCGCTTTCGTAGGCGCCCTCGTAATCGAGCGGTCCAGCATTCACGTCGCGGTCGCCCGGCAAGCAACCAAAACGATACCTATTGTCATGGTCTTCACGGCGGACCCCGTGCAAGCCGGGTTCGTCACGAGCCTGGCGCGGCCCGGCGGCAACGATCTCCTTCAAGATAGTGAGGTACTTGCTCCAGAGCTCGCGGCTCGCGTCGGCGCTCAAGCCCGTGACCGATTGGGGTTACTCACGCACTACTGATTTTTCGCGGGCGCTCCAGGAAGGACAGCGGGCACACCCTCCGGGTTGATGTTGAACGCCAGGAATGTCAGCGGCACAGCTCCCGGGTTTCCCCATTGGTGCACCAGACCGAACGGTTCGTAGATTAGAGAACCGGGTGTCTTGGCCTCCAACGTGCCTTCGACCGTGTTTGCGCCTGTTCCTGAGATGATGTAATAAAGCGCCGCACCTGATCGATGGTGCGGCGGATTGGACGGCATTTCCGGCGGAAACGTGACTCGCGTCAAGTTAAGGTCATACCGGCCTGGCTTCAGCGCAGGGAGCGGTGCTTTTGTTCGATAGAGCTCCTGCACGACTGCGGGCGGAGCTTCGAGCGGCTTAGCGAGATCCGCGTTCGCGACGAGCAGGAAGTGCAGAAAAATAGAAGGACCACCGTCTCCCGCTTTCAGTACCGCCGTGTTGCCGCTGGCGATAAACAAGCCCTCACCCGGGCTTAATGTCTTGACCTCTCCACCGATCGAAATCTCGGTCGACCCCGAGAGCTGGTAAAGGATCCCGTCGGTCGCGGAGACGCTGCTGCTTGCCCCTGTGGGAATGGTGACACTTACTGCCTTGAAGTGGACCGGCGTATCCCCGACCGCCGGCAACTTGGTTGAAGCCACTACCGTTCTCGCAGTTGCAGGCGCAGCGGGTGGGCTTTGTCCTGCGGCGGGGACAGCGAGTGCTACCGCACAAACGAATGAACTTGCAACGAACGTTCGCCGATCCATCGCTGAATCACCTCGTCGATGAATGGAAGTCTGACCATGGTACGCTCCTTCGAGGGCGGCTGCTTTCGCGATGCGGCGCCTGATGGAGCAGTTGTTCATTGCACAGATCAAAGCCGCGTGCGCCTGAGCCAAACATTCGATGTTGACGGCGCCAGCTTTCTACAGTCGGCGTGCAAGCTATATCTTGCTTCAACCACTCCGCTTTGCGGCAGCGACTAGAAACGTTGGTCAAAGCCGCCGATGTCCGCGCGTTCGCGCACACATCGGCGGAGACTAGCACTTGCTATTTCTGAATCCATTCGCCCGAGCGATAGACCCACTTATCGCCCTTCTGCTCGATCGTCGAGAACTCGTACTTGTAGCCCTGTCGTTCCGGGATGTACTGCGGGTCTCTCCAAACATATTTGGAGCTCTCATACTCGTAGTGGCCGGGTACGTAGACCTGTCCCGCGCGTGGCGCGGGCTTGACTTCCACGTTCACCGTCGGCGGCGGTGGCGGCGCGGCGTTGATCTCGACCTCGACCTTGTCGGCGTAGGCGACCGTAGGAAGGGCGATCGCACCGAGCGCCAGCAAAGTACAGCCGATGGAATTACGTAGTTTCATGATGTCTCCTGAGCGATTGAATGATTCGTCACGCTTGGTCCCGTGAGACCGGGACGCCTTTCCCTCGCACACCGAGCGTACCTCGGTAGGTTTTTTGCGTGAAGGCCGCTTTGGCGGAAACGGAGTTCGTCTGACGTCCCTTTAATTGAGCGTCTGACACGAGGCCTGCAGGATGGGTAACCAGGACGGCCTGCTACGCGCGTCGCAGTGGTATCAGGGGTTTGTCCGCTTCAGGCAGTCGCGCCCCGGGCGCGCGTGACCTCGCCTCGTTGTCTGTTCGCCACCGTACTGACTTGTCGCCGATCGCTCGGAATGACTAAGATTTCCGGACTGGCTAGAGAGGGCAGTCATGCAATCGGTGCGTATGCACACGGATGGGAATGGCGTTAGCTGGGCGATGGCGAAGTGCAGCGTGTATGGCGAGGTGCACAAATACCTCACCGAAAACGTGCTCGCGGGGCCTTGTCGCCTGTCAGAACTGCCACCACAAGATGGATTTGGATCGCGCGTTGATCGAAACAGACGAGCAGAAACGGATGCCGGATGGCGGCGGGCAACGACCGCACCATCCTTAGCAATGACTAGGTATGCAATTTGAAATACCGGGAGCGCCCCGGAGCACCGCGGGGTGGGCGATTGCTAGCATCGGACAACCGCGAAGCGAGCGGTCTAACCGGCGCACGTGGTGCACCAATCATGCGAGCCCGCGAATGGATTGCGGTGTCTGATTTCTGCGTTGTGCCTAGGAGGACACGTGCCATTCAAAAGCCAAGCACAGAGAAGAAAATTCGCTGAGCTTCTGGTCAAAGGGAAGATTTCGAACGAGACGTTCGAAGAGTGGAACCGGGAGACGGGATCGGCGAAGCTTCCCGAACGCGTTAAGCCAAAAGCCAACGCGAAACCCCAGACTAAGACTACGGCTAAAGCAAAGGCCAAGAGCAAAGCCACCGTCAAGCGCAAGGCGAAATAAGGGTGCCAATCATGACGGAACGTCCTTCAATTGCCTCCTAACCGATGTGATTGTCGGGCGTCAAATTCGCGCGGCGTGCACGAAATGCGCGGCCTGGAGGGGCCGTTGTGCTGCTCTCTGGAAAGCCGGATGGCATCGAGTCGGCGGTAGCAGCCGGCACCGTCCCACTGTTGAAGCCAGTCACGTCCGAGCGGTTGAGCTAGCTACTCGGGGAAGTTTTCGGTCAAAGTCGCGCCGAATCATGAACGCATTACGGTTGGCGAAGCGATACCCACGCCGGAGTGTGGTCGCTCGGCTTTTCCCGCCCCCGGTAGTCGGTATCAACACCGGCTGCAACGACACATCTCTGCAGTGGCGCGCTAAGTAACAGGAAGTCCATGCGGAAGCCTTTGTTCTGGCGAAAGGCGTTGTCATTGACCCAATAGGTGTACATCCGCTGGTCGGGGTGCAGTTCGCGCGCAGAGTCCATCCAGCCTTGCGCAAGCAGGCGTCGGTAAGCGTCTCGGGTGGGCGGCTGCATCACGGCGTCGAAGCGCCACCAAGTCGGGTTGTAGATGTCGAAATCGGTGGGAACGACATTGAGGTCGCCTGCGAGCACGACCGGCTTGCCGGACGCATAGAGTCGTTTCGCGTACCGGATCAGGCGCTCGAACCAGCGCAGCTTGTACTCGAAGTTAGGTGATCCCACCGGGTTGCCATTGGGGAGGTAGATCGACGCGACGACCAAGCCCTTGGTCCCGGCTTCCAGATACCGCGTGTGCTTGTCGCTCGCTTCGCCGGGCAAACCCCGGCGTAGCTCCGCTGGGGTTTCGCCTTTGGATAAGATCGCCACGCCGTGATGGGACCGTTGCCCGTGCCAGATCGCGCCGTAGCCTGCTTTCTCTATAGCCTTCGCCGGGAACTTGGTGTCGTCGGTTTTCAGTTCCTGCAAGCAGACGATGTCGGGACTCGTTTCCTCTAGCCATTCGAGCAGCCGAGGGAGGCGACCGTTCACGCCATTGACGTTGTAGGTGGCGACCGTGAGCACGTTTCCGCCAGGTCAGATCAGGTGGTCGTTATAGTCTGCCCACGCTATCGCAAGGGGCTCGATGATCTGCGCTCGTCGTTCTTCGGACTGTCGACGCGCGTCGATATTGGATTCACCCTATGAGATGGAACTGTCAGAGGTCGCGAACAGCCATAAGTCGGTCCCCGCACTGCGTGTTCTAATTCTTGCCATCGATTCGAGTGGCGGCCGGTTTCGCTGACTCGCCGACACGCCGGCCGACTTCGATCGCGGCGGCGGAAAGCGCTCTATCGAACGCAACATTGGTCGCTTCAATGACGCGGCGCATCGACGATCGTTCGAGTACTGTGGCGTAGTCGCGCAACTCGTCGTCTGACAAGGGCGCATAAACAGCAGCAATGTACGCAAGCGACTCCGGCGCAAGCTCGATGGCGATCTGGCGGCGTAAGGGTTCGAGCGCATCCTTTTTTGGGTTTCCGAGCCGATCCGGCGCGCTATATGCAGGCGGGATGTCGCGTACAGGCATGCCCGCCGCAAGGATCATGGCCCGGGCCATGTTGAGCGCCATCGTCGCGCTTCTGTCCTCGATGCCACTAGCCTTCAGGATCCGTTCGAGTTCGGCTTTGCGTGCCATTGGCAACCCGGCGAGCGCTTGTGGAGCGTTATCGGCTGCGCGCCTGGGCGCTTCCTCAGTCGAGGCTGTCATCTCGATCGCAGTCACACGCTTGCCGGCGGGTGTATCGAGCCACTTCACGAACAGTACGGCGTCGCCTTCGGGCAATAGTGCATCGAGATGCGATCGTATGGCGAGCCGCAGTCGGTCGGCGGCGAACGCAACGTTGACGGCGCTGCGCAATCGCTCCATCTGAGCGTCAGTCAACCGATGCGGTTGCGCCTGCGGCCCAGCTTGTGCTTTTTCGATCTGACGGAGCCCTTTGCCCGCGATCTGCCCGAGTTGTTCCGCAAGGCCCGACTTCTGGATGTAGTCGTCGACCAACGTGACCGACGCCACCAGGGGCGATGACGAGAGTAGATGCAAGAGCGCGACGAGGCTCAGACGTGCAGCGAGGTCGAAGTTCATGTTCGCTTCGGAGACCTGTTCAGGCGTCCATCGTACTCCACGGCGCAAAGCCCGGCGCCTGGCCATTCGAACAACCGACGAGCTTCGAACTGGTGATCAACTCGAAGACAGCGAGATCCGTCGGTCTGACTGCCGCAGTCCCTGGTGACAAGCGGCTCATGTCAATTCAATGACGTCCGTAGATGAACCGCTTCGGCTCCGCCCCAGGCCGGCCGCTGGCATCATTGCTAGCACGCGCCGATCGCCTGATCGAATGACAACTCCGAGTCGTGGCCTAATCCGGCGCTCGAGACGAGCCTGCAAAATCAATACGCCGAGAATCACCGCGGTAGCACACCTGTTCAAAATCGCGAGAAGATTGTAACGGGCTGTAACCCGCGCTTGAGATTCCCGAACCCCCCCAACAGATCGGCCCGCTGCGACTTGCGGAGAGGAACTGTGCAAAGCGTTCGGATGCATCTCGACGGTAACGGCTTGCTATGGGCAATGGCGAAGTGCCGCGTGTGTGGCGAGGTACACAAGTACCTCGTTAGCGAAGCGCTGGCCGGCCCCATCAAGTGTAAGAGCTGCGCACGCCCTATGGAGATACAAGGCGCGGTCATCGAATCAGCGCTACCGGGCGATCAACTTGGTAACGGCGCTTAGTGCAGCCCGGCCGTTCTACCTTGATCTAAGACCTCGTTCGGATATTGCCGAAATGGTCAGTGCGCCCGACACTCGCCCTCTCAGTTTCGTCGTTCAGCGCTAGCATGTCGCGGCGCTCCGCCGCTGGTCGGCACAGTCCATCAGGTCTTGCCGAATTTCACCTATGGAGAGTCTGCTATCGGATGGAGTTGCTCTTCTTGCTGGCCGTTCCCGGCTGCCGTCGTTCAAACCAGGAAGGCAGCATGTTGGCGGGTTGGCGCTAAATCAATAACTTAGCTTGGCGCCTCTGCCATGCCCGCTAAAACATACCCGATCAACATACGGCCGCCACTTCGCCGAAGGCGTGCGCTAGTGATTGCTCCCTTGTTTCGATCCCGACATGCTCTGCCCCATGAGCGATGACAAGCCCGTGGTGCTGTATCCCTTCCGAAAGCGCGATCCGCTCACCGGCAAGTGGTACCGCGCCCGCTACATGGCGTCGCTAGCCGACATCGAGCGCGCCGGCGGGATAGTGGACGGCCAGCCGGAAGTACGGCGACCGCTCGGTATTGACTCAGGCTTTCAGCCGTACCGCGATCCGCCGCCTCGGCGTGTTGAGCCAGTACAGATGCATCCCCAGCGCGAGCAACCGCCAGCAATCGACCAGCTAGAGCGATTCCTGGCGTGTGTGTTCCTGCGCCGGTACGCGACCTACTGTGTACGGCGCAGGCGATATGCGCAGGCCCAGGGTGCGACAGCGTTGTGGCGGGAGTTGAGTCTGCGCTGATGCCCGGCAAAATCCATACGTCGAGAAGCTAGTTGAGCACAAATCGCCTGAAGGCAATGACGGCGTCCGCTGGCGCTGGCGAGCATCCGAAAGCGTTGCTACACGCCGGGAGGGCATAAATACGCGCTCCCTCCTTATCGTCGGGCACCTTCGTGATCCGAAACGCTAATCCACTTCGAGCCGCCAACGGGCCATACGTCTCAATAATGGTGTCGGTAACGGTTTGAAGGCGATACTCACTGTTATTAGCCACCCAGGCTTGCGCGCGCTGCCAGTACAAGTCGCACTGCGCCTTATTGGTACAAATCAGGGTCTCGGCAGTCGCGAGATTGGCGGCTGGCATCTGGCCACAACCAAACAACAGTGCCGCAGCAATGCACAGAGATAGTTTTCCAAAGATCGACACGTAGGTCATCGAAGTCTCCTGCCGGCCAACCCCCATCCACCGCAACGGGTGCAGGCTGAATCACCCCCTCTGAGAAGGTCACTGCCGCTAGTGTAGCGCCCGCTTTCGCGAGACGTTGACTAGTGGAGGTTCAACAATCCAACCTGGCAGCGTCGGCACCGGATGGGACGCTGCAACGGCGGAAGCAATCTTGCGACAACTCGAAAAGCTGGAAACACCCGTATCACCGTTCGCCCCCGACTACGCGCCGACCAAAGGCAGGTGGAGCAAGCGAGCGAAGGGCAGCGGGCGATGGGTAAAGGCAACTGCCGTGGAGGAAAGTCAACCTCGTGGAGTGGACTCCTGACGGCAGCGTTCGCAGGCCGCGCGGATAACGCGATCAGCAGGTGATGAGATCCGTATGCCCGAAGCCCTTGGAGTAGTCGAGCACGGAGATGACCGTCGGCGTTACGCGGAACAGGCGGATCTCGTCCGGGGTTGGCATCTTCACTGGCAGAGGAGGTGCGTCAGGGTACTTCAGCGGGAGCATGCGCAAGACCTTGTCCGCTTCGGCCCGATCATCCACCGCATGCGCGCGCGCTGCCATCGACAGGCCGGTGATCTTCATCAGATCCGCAGTGTCATGATCGATCGTTAGCGAAATCCGATCATCTCGCGCAAGATTTTTTGCCTTCTGACTGTCCAGGCCGCAGAGAAAATACAGGATCATGCCTTCGTTCGCATAACCGACGGTCGTCGCCTGCGGCCAGCCATCCGGGCGCAGCGTCGCAACCGTCATGATTCGGTGCTGGTCCAGCAGCGTCAGGATTTTCCTTCTGATTTCATCTTCCATGAGTTGTCCCGATGATCGCGAACAGGGCGGACCTCGCTTGATAGGCATTTTAGGGTCGTTCCAACGGGCGGCTTTGACGTGTATCAAGCATGACGCCCGGCAACTCAACCGATAATTGTTGTCAATCCGGAATCCAAAGAGAAACACCCGCATGGGCAGCACAACAGTGTTTTCGATTTTGGTGGTTCGTAGTGCGGCTGCAGCGATGTGCACCGGTGCCGAATCCGACACATTGCCGGCCGCGCGGGCGTCGGATGATCTGCAGCGCCTCAATACGATCGCGACCACGTGGTCGCGCTTGTGTCGCCTCTGCATTGCGCTGCTTGTTCTGCCGTTCGTTTCAGGCTGTTGGCACGACGCCGATCGCAGTATTGATCGATCCGCCAGCTTCGCCGCGCTAGGTTTGTTGCCGGGGTATCTGGGAAGCGAAGCCTCTGCAGTTTCCGCTGATGGACGCGTGGTCGCGGGTTCGAGCCGATCGCGTGCGGGATTGACCCAGGCGTTTCGCTGGACCAGCCCGGAGGGCTTGACGGCGCTCGGGTTCCTTCCGCAAGGCTCGTTCACCACGACGACGGCCATTTCGGCCAACGGCGCGGTCATCGTCGGCAATGCCGATGGCGGCAATCCCATCGGCTTGCATGGATTTCGCTGGACGATCGATCTCGGCTTGACGCAGCTTGCCGGTCTGCCCAATGCAATTGTCTGCGCCGCGAACGCTGTTTCCGCCGATGGATCGGTGGTTGCCGGCACCTGCCTCGCGCCCATGAACGAGGCGTTTCGCTGGACGCAGGCAACGGGTGCAGTCGGCTTGGGACGCTTCGGCACAGGCAGCAATTCGACCAGCACGGCGACCGCAGTCTCCGGCGACGGGGCGATCATCGGCGGCGCCGGTCATCCAGTTCTAACGGGCGCCGTCATCTGGGATGCCTCCAATGTGCCCACGATTATCGGCGGATTGGCGGGCGATACCAGTGGCGTGATCACGGCGCTTTCCCGCGATGGAACGGTTGCAGCCGGCATATCTCTCGACGCCGCTGGTCACGAACGTGCCTTCCGCTGGACCTCCACCGGGGAGGTCGTTGCGCTTGACACGACGGGCACATTCGTTGGGACAATCGCAACCGCCATTTCGTCCAACGGCCGGCGTATCACCGGTTGGGGAGGTCGCGAGAGTGGTCCGGATGTTGCAGTTCTGTGGGACGAGTCGGGAGCGTTGCACGTCGTATCCGACCTGCTTTCCGACGATGGCAAGGCCGCAAGCACGGGCTGGTCACTCACGCGTGCGCGTGGGATCTCCGCTGACGGTCGAGTCATCGTCGGCGAAGGCATCGATCCCGACGGCACCGCGCGCGGATGGATCGTTACGCTGAGCGAGTGAATCGTCGAGTCAACGCGGCGGCCGTTTTCTTCAGCTTTATCCCGCGACAAGACCGCGCCCATGAAACCGATCGGAGCGCTTGGCTATCAGTAAAGCGGTCCCACCGTAACGACGCGTATTACCGTCGTGACAGTATCGGCGCGCCGATGGCTGCTACTGGCTGAACCGGGAAAGCAGTATTTGGCGGAGACGCAGGGATTCGAACCCTGGATACAGGTTTTGGCCCGTATGCTCCCTTAGCAGGGGAGTGCCTTCGACCACTCGGCCACGTCTCCAGACTTGCAATTGTACTGGCTAACCTAGGTCCCGGTCCATCGATCCAGGACGAATTCTTCGCAGAATCCG
>Ga0268264_10005198_pt1 | contig 11021 bp, 8 predicted proteins | sample KBSSwiS32_FD_190357 | JGI IMG/M metagenome (GOLD analysis project Ga0268264, IMG submission 190357) | Switchgrass rhizosphere microbial communities from Kellogg Biological Station, Michigan, USA - KBS Switchgrass S3-2 (SPAdes) (version 2) | ecosystem: Host-associated > Plants > Roots >... | reverse complement strand
AGTCCCACGGAAGCCGCAAACCCACCCCAATCGGATGGGAACACCAGGTCTTTAATTCTAGGCAACTCGCGAAAAAGAGGGCCGAAGAGCTATCCAATCCCAAATGGATTCGGGGGCATGGTGGGCATCTGCGATTCGCTAAAAAAGCCGGATTTAGCTGCCTTTCGTCTCTGCGAGGCGAGAGTGGCCGAAGGCGACGGCTTGAAGGAACTCGACCAAGGGGCTCAAGGCCTCGAATACCGAGACCTCAAAAAGGGACCCCAAAGGGTGGTCTCCGAGGCCGCCCAAAACGACTCCACCTCGTCTCAGGAGGTCTACCAAAGGCTGCTGGATGTCGTGGAATCCGAAGAGGACTCCCGAGTTCGAGCCTACGCCAAAAATCTCAAAAAAACTCCCGCATTCTCCTCCACCTGGCTGCAAATTTTACGGGACAAAGGCGAGGTCCAGGTCCCCTTTATCTTCGACGACCTCGATGCCACCACGAACTCGGACGAAAAACTTTTCAAGCTCTGCATCGCGAAAGTTCAAGAGCTTGAGAAGGTTCTCGCCAAAAAAAAATTAAAGGCGGGATCCGCGGAATACCAAGAGGCCATGGCGAGAGCCCTCTTTGATTTCATCACCGCAAGCCCCAAGAGCGGCGGATTGGGGATCCAATTCGAAAATTCCGCGGACCGTCCCACCCGCGCCATCGGGGAGGTCTATGCCCAAGGCAAAGCGACCTGCCTCGAATTCGTCTATCTCTTTTCGGCCTTAGGCAGGATGGCCAAATCCACGGTCGTGCCCGTGGAGGTCTTCCGCAATCAGGACGGACTCGTCATTCAGCATGTGCGCATGGCGCTCATGACTGGAGAAGGCAGCAAAACCAAAACCATTTTCTTCGACATCTCCGACCAAGAACCTCCGGGAGAGCGGAAAGACGAGGCCTGGCTGCCACTCAGCCAACTGGAATTGCTCGCCTACTATTACAACAGCCAAGCGATCACCGCTCCGATCGCGAATATGGGAAAGATTTACGAGAAGGCGCTCAGCTTTGCCCCTCGGCAATACATGGTCCTGACAAATTTTGCGGAATGGCTGCGTTTCGAGGGCCAGGCGAAACAAGCCCTGCCTGTGTTGGAGAAGGCGAAGCAGTCCAACGAATTTTATCCCTACCTATTTGCTTCCCTCGCGAAGGTCTATGAAGAGCTCGGCGAAAAGACCAAGGCAAAAGAGGCGAAGACTCGCGCGGAGAAACTCTTCAAGCCAATTTAAAAACTCACACCTCGATCTCACCCAATCGTTTGCGAGGTCCAAAAAAAAAGGGGCCATCTTTTTGAGATGGCCCCACCCCCAGACCAGCTTCATCGCTCTCCCTAAGAGTGAAGAGGATGGAAAACGACGAAGCTCTTTGGAATTCTTATTTGAGGAATAAATACCTGCCGCCGTGGACCTTCGTCACTTGGTAACCATGGGCCTTCGCATAGCCGACGAATTGATCGGTCCTTTCCTTGGGATGGTCAATGCCGAAATCGTCTTTTCGGATGTCATAGATCAAGGCTTCCTTGAATTTCGATTTGTTCGCGAGACCTTTGACGAGCTTCAAGTCGACCGCTTCCGTCTCTCTCGAAAAGCTCTTCTGACTTAGGTTGTCGGGGCGAAACATCACGTCCGTCGTCTGATATCGGCCAGTCTTGATGATGCCGTCACCCGGATCTTCTGCCAGTTTCGGCGCCGGACCGGTGGGTGTCTGGACTTTGGGGCGTGCCACTTGCTGTGCCACATTTGCCTTCGGCAACTTGCGGGATTCTGGACGTGGGCTATTTTCGGCCATCGCCTGGCGCTTGATATGTTTGAAGACAGGATGGTGTCCCACCGTACCCGAACCGCTCGAAACGATTCGATGGTCCGGCGAACTCATTTTGATAGCCTCTGCGTAACGCGAGGTCTGCTTGGCATCGAGACTTAAAACTCCTTCGAAATCGCCGCGCAGGGATTCTAGCTTGTCCGCGCGGACGAAGCCTTCGACGCGCTTGCCATCGATATTGGCTCGAACCCAGGTGTAGCCTTTCGCTTCATAATAATCGGCCAACTTAGGACGCTGGGCCAGGATGTTCTTGTCGAAAGGATAGATCGTGTATTGACGCAAAGCCTTGTCGCCGCGGTCCGCCTTATGATTGCCGTTGCTGTCCTCTAAAACGGTCGTTTTAGTCGGCAAGGCGAGCTCTTGGTTGTCTTTGCGAAATTGCGTTTGAAATTCTTTTTCTTGGGCGTTCTCTTTCGCAAAGGGATCGTGGTGTCGGTGGTAATGATAATGTCCATTCTCTGCCTTGGTGGCCTCTACGTTGCCCATGCTTTCCTCCAAATTACAGGAACACTCTATTGTGCCCCCACAGGTCTTCGATAAAGCAAGGGGCATGCCATGAGTTTTGAAACTCAGGAGTTAAGCATAACTAATTGTTATTATTAATTAAAAATGTGTTCTAGGAAAAAGGGGCGCAAGACTTCGATATGTCCAGATTGAAATAATAACCCGTGCAATCAGATTAACTAATTGATTTTATTTATTTTATGACCTGTCGAGTGATACGAGAATTTCTCTAACTAATTAGACTCAATTTGCTCACTTCACCCTTTCCATGTACTCATGGGTCTCGGTGTCGACCTTGACGCGATCCCCTTCTTCGACAAAGGGCGGGACCTTGATCGTCAGCCCCGTTTCGATCTTCGCCGATTTGTAGCTGGAAGAAGCGGTCTGTTTTTTCACCGAAGGCTCGGCCTCGATGATTTTAAAATCCATCGTCTTCGGCAACTGCACGCCGATCGGTTTGGACTCGTAGAAGGTGACGTCGATCACGGTGTCAGGGAGGAGAAAATTGATCGCATCGCCCAACTCCGTAGGACTGAGCTGGGTCTGTTCGTAATTTTCGGTGTTCATGAAGTGATAAGCATCATCCTGCATGTAGAGATACTGCATCTTGTGGGTCTCGAGATGGACCTTTTCTAGTTTGTCGGAGGTGGAGAAGCGTTGCTCAGTCTGGTTGCCGTTGCGGATATTGCGCATCTTCACTTGCATGAAGGCCCGCAGATTGCCCGGCGTGCGATGGATCGCTTCCATCACCTGATAGACCTGCCCTTCAAATTCGATGATCATTCCGTTGCGTAGGTGGTTCGCGGCAATCATGGGAAATCCTCCATTCCATAAATACTTTGGCTCGAAGACGAGCTTTCGGGCTGATGCCTATAATGGCCCTACCCTTGCGAATCAAGGGGAATCCACGGCCCTTTGGCACGCCATGGACAAGGCTAACCAATGTGCAATATTGGGTAAATAGATAAAAGGTGGCAAAATTATTTTTTGACCTTTAATCCCAATTCTTAGAGGAATTTTTATGGCCAAAACCCTGCTCTTCGTTTGCATCGGCAATGCCTGCCGAAGTCAAATCGCCGAGGGTTTTGCGCGAGCTTTAGGGGGGAATTCCGTCAAAGCCTTCAGCGCAGGTTCCAGACCCGCGGGATTCGTAGCTTTGAAGGCGATCGAGGTCATGGCCGAAAAGGGTATCGATATCTCAGGGCAGAGCTCCAAAGGTTTGAGCGATCTTCCTAATCAAGAATTCGACGCGATCGTCACCATGGGCTGTGGGGACGCCTGCCCTTCACTCCCCGCCAAACACAGGTTGGATTGGCAAATCCCAGACCCCATCGGAAAGCCGATCGAGTTTTTTCGCGAAGTACGCGACCAAATCGAAGCCGAAGTCAAAAGCCTGATAACCAGTCTGAGCTAACCCGGGCTCGCCTCGCCGAAGCTTCAGCGAAGGCGGGGATTAGCGCACCACCTGCAACATCTGATTGATTCGCTCATTCTCCTGGCCGTTGAGCAGCACCTTGCCATCTTTCAGCGTGAGCGTGACGCTCAAGGTATCCGCCTTGGTATCCACCACGATGTAGGGCCCCAGCGCCATCAAGCCCATCGACGAACCTGGTTCCATCAGATCAAGGAGGGCTTGAAAGCGGCTCAAACGCAGGATGTTGAGCGAAAAATCCACGGAGGCCTTGGCGACAAACTCCTTCGCGACGTTTTTCGTCCAGATGTCTTCCATATCTCTCATTCCGCCTTGGCCCGCGGCCGCCACGGTATCGAGATAAATCTTGAGGTATTTCCCCAATTCATCTTGGACATTTAAGGAAACCTTGCCGGCGAACCAATTGCTGCCGCCATCGGCGTCGATCTTCCAATCCAAACCACCACGCTCACCGCTCAGAAAACTCCAATCGATCGCCTGGGTTTTTCCTGAGTTGTAATCCCGCATCGCGCCGAGCAATTTCTCCCAGGGCAAGACCTGAGCGAGGGAAAAATTGAGACTTCCGCCTTTAACGTCGTTAGAAGAATTGGTCGGGAACTTCACATCCGCCTTGTCGGAAACATAGTAAGCGACTGCCTTTGGCTCCAATTTAAAACCTATCGTCAGATCGCGATTTTCCCCGGAGACCTCCTTCGTGGAATACGAAATAGATCCCAACTTGATTTCATAGACTGCTTGTTCGGGATAGTTGGCATAGGCAGAAGCGAGGTAGGCCAAGGGGTTGGAGCCCATGCCCCGCATGCTGAAGGTATCGGTCAAGATTCTCTTATAATAGTTGAGGAATCCCTTCATCAAGGAAGCGTAAGAGATATGGTATTCGCCACCATAGCTGAGCTTGAGATCCTTCAGATCAATAGCGCCATCCTTGCCTTTAAGCTTCACTCCGGCAAGTGCTAGACTGCTATCTCCACCGAAAGAGTCTGACTTGAAATGGAAACTCCCTTTGCCATCCATGGGAGAAATTTCGATCTCAAAGCCCTCCTTGCCACTTCCTTTAAGTCCGCCCCAATGAAAATCCGACTTTTCGGGCTGAACGCCTAACTGGACGATGTGGTCGATCAGCGCTTCCACAGGCCCCATCATGGGATTTAAGTTCGGCATAGCACCGCTAGGTTCGGACTCGGTCTTTGGATCCTTGAAGGCGGCAGCGACCTTTCCGATCAAATCTTTGAGTGCGGCGATTTCAGTATCTTTGGGAATTTCATTGGCGGAGCCTTCCATGGACCCGCTCCAGGGCTCGAGAGAGATTTCCACCTCCTTCTCAGGCTTGATCCGCCCTCCCTTGCCGCGGAAGTTGACCTTCCAATTTCTTCTCTCGCCTTGCTTTTGCGAGTCGAGGTTGAATTCGATCGCGCCCATCGTGACTTGCGGTTCTTGACCTTCCGTCATCTCGATTTTGTCGATACTGTAGGAGACATGGTCGGGGATGAAGCCCACCCAATTTTCGAGTTGGGCCCTGCCATGCTGAACAGTCGTAATTACATTCGAGGAATTATTTTCTTTGACCGTCGCGGTTTCGAAGCCGATCTCGGAGATGGTCTTGTCTTTTTTCAGGAGGAAATAAAGCCCTTCCAGCGCTCCTCCGTCTTTTGAAAAATCGATCTTGGGGGCGACAAGGCGGAGCGTGTCGGGCTTCGTCACATCCATCTCAATTCGCGCTCCGACGAAGGACTTGGGCGGGACATCGGGGATATCGAGGAGAGAAACTGTCACCCTATCAATGCTAAGCGCGGGTTTCCACCACCCTTGCACCTTGGCTGAACCCGGGAAAAGCTCCAGGTTGATGCCAAAACCCTTATAACTTTGTTCTTTGCTGAAGTCCCCCAAGGCCTGGGCGGCCTTGTTCCGCTGGTAAAAGAAATAACCACCCGCTGAGAGGATGAGAACGGCGATGACTGCCAGTACTTTTTTCATGGGATCTCCCGAATAAATGAATAGGCCTCGGCAAAAGAAGGATAAATCCTAATTCACCAGGGCCAAGACACCAAATCATTTTTATCCACCTTCGCGTTCCGCTACGGCGGACGAGGTCCTAGGCCAATAAAAGGGGCTTGCCACGGAAAATGGCCCAGGCGCAGCGAGTGCCGCGCAATTCATTCGGGATGGAAACAGGCCTTAGGCCTTTTTGGACTCTTCGAGATTTTTCAGGCCTTCGCGCTTGGCGTTGACCAGGATCGACATGTTGCCGTGCGGATGTTTGTTTTCGCGCATCAGTTGATGGGCCGCTCCGGTCTCGTCGAATTTCCAAACCTTGGAAAGACAGGGATCCACCTTCTTATCCAAGACCAAATCGTTCAGGCCCTTGGCCTCGTTGTCGTTGGCGAAATGCGAACCTTGGAAGCGTTTTTGCCGCATCCAGTGATAACGGAGGTCGAGCGTCGCATTGTAGCCCGTCGTTCCAGCGCAGATCACGACCATGCCGCCAGTATCGCAGACGAAGATACTGGTCGGGACGGTCGACTCCCCCGGATGTTCGAAGACAATGCGCGGGCTTTTCTTCTCGCCCAAGACATCCCAGATCGCCTTGCCAAAGGAACGCGCGCCGGCCAACCAGGCATTGTATTTTTCGTTGTCCTCCCAATGCGGCAACATGCCCCAGTGGTTGAACTTGCGTCGGTCGATACAACCGACCGCGCCCAGCTTTTTGCAATATTCGATTTTGTCCTCGCCGGAGATCACCGCGATCGGTTTGGCCCCCACGGCCTTGCAGATCTGGATGGCCATGCTGCCCAAACCGCCTGCGCCGCCCCAAATGAGGACGACGTCGTCCTTACGGACCTCGTGTTCTTTCCAACGGTTCAACATGCGGTAGGCCGTCGCGCCGACCAGCATATAGGCCGCCGCCTCCTCCCAATTGAGATGCTTGGGCTTGGGGAGACATTGATGGCCTTGGACCTTGGTGAACTGGGCGAAACTGCCCCAATTGCTCTCGTAGCCCCAAATCCTGAAGGAAGGGATGTACATCGGATCGACGCCATTTTTGATCTGAGGATCATGAACGTCCCACTGCCCGCAGTGCACGACGACTTCGTCGCCCACCTTGACGTTCGTGACATTCTTTCCCGCTTTATAAACGACGCCGCTCGCGTCGGATCCGCCGATATGAAATTCTTCCTTTTCGCCAGCCTTGTTGCGCGCGCCGATAACGTTGACCGGAATCCCCAGCGCAGCCCAAACGTTGTTATAATTAATGCCTGCAGCCATGACATAGACCAGGACTTCGTCGTCGCCAATCTCCGGAACGCCGATGACCTCTGGCTGGAAGGCCTTGGTCGGTTCGCCGAAACGAGCCGGGCGAATCAATTGTGCGTGCATCTTGGCGGGCACTTCGCCAAGCGGTGGGATTTCTCCAAGTTCATAGAGTTCTTTTGACATGTTCATCTCCTTAAATATTTCGAAAAATCTTATTGTTTCGTCGCCAGTGCTACGTCGACGATCTCCGTCATGATCACATTCAATTCAAAATCTTTTGGCGTATAAACACGGGCGACGCCTTGTCTCAACAATTCTTTTCGGTCGGAATCGGGAATGATGCCGCCCGCTATGACCGGGACCTTGATGCCCTTTTCCTTCATCAAGCGAAGGACCTCGGGGATCAAGGCCAAATGCGAACCCGAGAGGATGCTAAGTCCGATCACATGCACACCCTCTTGCAAAGCCGCCTCGACGATCTGTTCCGGCGTGAGGCGGATCCCTTGGTAGATGACCTCCATCCCGACGTCGCGCGCGCGCACGGCGATCTGTTCGGCGCCGTTGCTGTGGCCATCCAAGCCGGGCTTGCCGACCAAGATGCGCAATTTCTCGCCGCTTTTCTTTTGGAAATCTTCGACGCGGTCGCGGACTTTTTGGATGGCCTCCGTCGTGGTCGCGATCCGCACGCCGCTAACGCCAGTGGGAGCGCGGTATTCGCCAAAGACCTGGCGCAGGGCATTGGCCCATTCGCCGGTCGTGACTCCGGCGTGGGCGGCCTTGATCGAGACGGGCATGATGTTCTCGCCACGTTCGGCGACGGCTTTGATTTCGTTTATCGCCGTTTGAATCTTGCCCTCATCGCGGGTCGCCTTGAATTTTTTGAGGCGTTCGATTTGGTCGCGTTCGGCGTGCTCGTCGACTTTTAGAATTCCTTCGTCCATGCCGGCAGTGAGCGGACTCTCCGCGGTCTCTTGGAAGCAATTGACGCCAACGACCTTGATGCTGCCATCTTCGATCGCGCGGACTCGCGCGGCGTTGGATTCCACTAATTTTTGTTTCATGTACTCCACGGCGTTGACCGAACCACCCATCTTCTGGACGACTTCGATCTCCTGCTGGGCCTGCTCGATCAATTCTTTGACTTTCGCTTCGATCACCGGCGAACCGTTGAAGACATCTCCAAAGTCCAGGACGTCGCTCTCGAAGGCCAGGATCTGCTGGATACGCAGCGACCATTGTTGGTCCCAAGGACGCGGCAGGCCCAAGGCCTCGTTCCAGGCGGGGAGCTGCACTGCGCGGGCGCGGGCGTCTTTCGACAAGACCACCGCCAGCATCTCGAGGACGATGCGCGTGATGTTGTTCTCGGGTTGGCGTTCGGTGAGTCCGAGCGAGTTGACCTGCACGCCGTAACGAAAGCGTTTCATTTTTTCGTCGGTCACTCCGTAGCGTTTTTCCGCCATCTCTTCCCAGATGCGGGTGAAAGCGCGCAGTTTGCAAATCTCCTCGATGAAACGCACTCCGGCGTTGACGAAAAAGGAGATCCTGCCGAAGACCTGGGGAAATTCCTCCGCCGGGATCTGTCCGCTCGCTTGAACTGCGTCCAAATAAGCGCGCGCCGTGCAGAGCGAATAGGCCAACTCTTGGACCGGCGTCGCCCCCGCCTCTTGCAAGTGATAGCTGCAGATATTGGAAGGATTCCATTTGGGGATATTTCGTACCGAATAGGTGATCATGTCCGTGATCAGCCGGATCGAGTGCTTGGGTGGAAAAATATAGGCGCCGCGCGAGAGATATTCCTTGAGGATGTCGTTTTGCGTCGTGCCCTGCAAAACCTTGGGATCGATCCCGCGCTTTTCCGCGACCGCCACGTAAAGCGCCAATAGCCAGGCCGCAGTGGCATTGATCGTCATCGAGGTGTTCATCTTTTCGACGGGGATCTGGTCGAAGAGCTGCTCCATGTCGCCCAAATGGCAGATAGGGACGCCCACCTTACCCACTTCGCCACGCGACATGATGGAGTCACTGTCGTAACCCGTTTGCGTGGGGAGGTCGAAGGCGACCGAAAGGCCGGTCTGCCCCTTGGATAGGTTGAGTCGGTAGAGCTCGTTGGAGGCCTTGGCAGAGGTGTGTCCCGAATAAGTTCGCATCACCCAAGGCTGATCGCGCTTAGTAGCCATAGGCCTTTCGGACTATTAGGTTTTTAAATAGGGGTCAAGCAGGCTTTGGCACGCCACGCCTTGCTTGCCTGGCAATACCATCGTCCCTGGAACCTCCTCACAAAAACCAATTTTTAGCGGTCAAATACGCGAATCCCTGCGACTAGGCCGCAAGGCCTGCAACCACTTTGGAACCAGCGAAATCAAGGATTGATCAATGGACGCCTGCCTTCGATGATAAAGAACTCCCACAAGGATCAAAACCACACCGACCGCGGAAAGGACAAAGGGAAAGGTCGAACTGTCTCGATACACCTCGTAGGCCAAATGCCCCAAATAGGCGAAGACTCCCCAGGCTCCGAAGACCATGAAGGCCTTGCGATCCAAAAAGATGGCGAGCAGCATCAAAACCACATTAACGACGCAGTAGATCACCTTCATTTTCTCGGAGCCGCTTTCGAGCAATGTCATGCCTCCCCAAAAGGCCATCAAACCAAAAAGGTAGCCCCAGAAGGAATAGTCCTGCTTGGTGCGGTGATCCAAAATATACGATACGACGATCATGATCAGGCCAAAATAGAGCGAGACGGTAAAACGATCGTGCCAAGAAAAATATTCGCTCTGCTTGTAGAAATAAGGAGTGAGGTCCATCGACATATACCAAAGCGCGAAGGCGATGGGGAAAGTCAGGAAAGGGAAACGCACGAAGATGAGTGCGATCACGCCGAGGAGGATGGTCCCGATTTCCATATAGAGCCAACCGCTGTTGACGAATGCATGGAACTCCGCATAGTCCCCCGGATCCTCCGTCGGCCAAAGGCCCAACCAACGCTGCAGTCCATAAATAGCCAATGGGGCCATCCAAACCGCCAGGGTGACCAAGATGCCTCCGGCGGTTTTCGAAGTCGTCTTAAACCACAAAAAACAACCGGCGAGAGCGAAGGCCAATCCATAAGCGCTTGCGATCAAAAAGATCCCGCGGCCGCCGAACTCTTCCCAACTCTTGTTCATGAACCAACCCATCGCGGAAATCACGAGCATCGCCCCGAGGTAGTACAAGAGGTGAACGACATCGAATTGGGAACGGGATTGAGCGCGGACGTCGAGATTGGTCCAAAGCTTCTCCACTTGGTCTTCGAAGATAATGCCCTGAGACGCCGACCAACTCAGGTCTTCCTTGAATAATTTCATGCGAACACCTCCCCCTGAAGATTATCCGGGAAAAGCCGACACCAACCCAAGCAATATTTTGCAATTTTCCATTCCCTAGCATTTAAACCTAGGCAGGCAAAAAAAGGCGGATCGAAATCCGCCTTAGTAAAAAAATAAGTTAATATATTTAGCGGGTACTACGGTATCGCAAGGCCAAGATCATGGCGGGAATCAGCAAGAACGCCCACATCGCGCCACCGCTCCCACCCTGCCCTAATTCGCAACCCGAGCCACTCAAATCGATGATCGGAGGCAGATTGCCTTGAATGTTGACAGTTAAAGACACCGTTTGATTGTCCACCGTGGTGGAAACCGTCGCCGTTCCGGACGTCGTCGCAGAAGACAAAGTCGCATTAGATTCGCCGGTCGCGGTCACTCCAGACGCGGGAGTGATGGAGCCTAAGGTCGTATCGAAATTCACCGGCGTGTTGTCCGGAATATTTCCTAAAGATAAGGTGTCCACACCATCGGAGTTTTGAGTCAGGTCGGCGGTGATCGCCGAGTTTTGTCCGAGAAAGATCGAGGTGGGATCGGCCAAGATGCGCAAGACCAGCCAAGGATCGAAATCCACATTGACGCTAGCCGTATCGCAGTCACCCGCCGCGTCGTTCGGACCCGCGTT
>Ga0268264_10005195_pt1 | contig 11024 bp, 7 predicted proteins | sample KBSSwiS32_FD_190357 | JGI IMG/M metagenome (GOLD analysis project Ga0268264, IMG submission 190357) | Switchgrass rhizosphere microbial communities from Kellogg Biological Station, Michigan, USA - KBS Switchgrass S3-2 (SPAdes) (version 2) | ecosystem: Host-associated > Plants > Roots >... | reverse complement strand
GTTGCAGGTCTTTATTTTTGAAATTGTACCCCGCACCGATAACGCCGTACATGATACGGCCACCGGAACGAAATGAAAGTAGTGCCGTGCTTGTCTCATCGACTGAAATTCCAATTCCTTTTTCTCCATGTTTGATGATGTTGATTATCCCGATCGGGTAGTCGCCGGTGTCAGCAATATTCATAAAGCCGGCTATTTGCACGCCCTTTACTTTCCTTGCAATGTTGATAAATCCTGCAATCTGCGTGTTGACGTTTCCCGATTTGTTCATGAAACCTGCAACTTGTACACCGTCTTTTGCTTCCATGGTCATATTGCTAAAGCCCGCCACTTGCACACCCTGCAGACTTCCGGTCGCGTTGAAAAACCCGGCGACCTGTACTCCGTCTGTTTTATTTTTTACAAGATTGGTGAACCCGGCTACTTGTACACCATGCGCCCTGTTTTGAATAACATTGGAGAACCCGGCAATTTGCACGCCCCACGCGCTGTCACGTATTACACTTGCCATACCACTTAACGCAAATCCGGTTTCGCTTTTTGAATAGCCGCCGATTGCATGTAATGAAAATACATTCGTATACTCTCCGGCATTTACGCCATTGCTACTGATAGGATAAACAAATCCAACATGCACAGATTTATTTCTCACTAATATTTGAGCACTGGAAGAAATTTTAAATCCAAACAATAAAATAACCAGGAACAAAATTCTGTGTGTCATAACGCTTTTTCTTTTTTCATTATGACAACTTCACGAACTACTACCCTTATGCGACCATTAAAATAAATTGATGCCCGCCTGGTATCCTATCCATCCCGATATGTTATTCCGTAAAACAAACGTGTGATAGTGTTCGGAAGGAAGCGGGAACTGATATCCAGGCACTGCAGCCGACTGGTTGGAGAAATATGCAGCAAAGGATGGACCTGCAAATATCGATATCCATTTGTTTACCCTGAAGTTGATACTCGTAGTGAATTTTCCCATTTGATTCAGATGATCCCAGTTGCCATTGTAAACAAGCATCCATTTCAATTCCGGGTTGATGAAAAAGAACTTACTAATATTTACTGCGCTGCCAATGCCCAAACCAAATGAGAACAATTTGTGATCGTTGGCAAAATTATAACCCACGTTCAATGTATTATAAAGTTTTCTGTTCCCGGATTTAAAAGAAAAATTGGTAATGGCTGTCTCATCTGCAAATAGAGAAACGATATGATAGTTCCCAGAAATGTTGAGAACTCCAAATGAGTATCCAAGAGATGTATCAGCAAAATTGATCAGAGCGAGCTGAAAACCTTTTAATTTTTTAGTATAATTAAATAACCCGGCAATTTGTACACCCTCAACTTTCTGGAGACTCGTGTTTGAAACGCCGGCAATCTGAACACCTCTTATGCTGGTTTTGCTTGTATTAAAGTACAGCGCCAGCTGCATGCCTTTGACTGGTCCGGAAGCTTTATTAAGCATCGAGATTTGCATACCTGAAACCGGCCCGCGGGCTGAGTTAAGAAGACCCGCAATCTGTGCCCCCGAAACGGATTTCGCAGTATTATTGATCCCGGAAATCTGCACGCCTGAAACGGGACCCTTTGCTGTGTTGTTGATTCCTGAAACCTGAACACCTGCCACTGAATCCAACGTACCATTATAAAGTCCGGCTATTTGCACACCTTTCACGCTTCCTCCCACCGTGTTGAAAATACCGGCTGCCTGGAAATACTGCACGTCTTTTTTTACGATATTAAACATTCCGCCAATTTCAACACCATTTACTCCGCCCGTATATCCTCCTATAATATTGAGCGAAAATTTATTTACTACCTGGCCTGAAAGGTCACCATGAGTTCCCAACCCTGGTACGAGCGAAAACTGCATCGGGGTGGATGCAAAAAAAGAACTGATATTAAGACTCTGCAACCTTTGCCGTGAAGTCAGAAACATTTTTGCCAGCCATGTTTTTTCAACCTTGTCGGTCACAACAACTGCATTCAATTCTGACGGTGTGCGGGTAACGGTGATTGTTAGTTCCCGGTCAAATCCAGATTCAACTGTAAAGGACGTGTCGCTATAAGAAATTTTACTAACAACGATCTTCGCCGAATCGCGTTTATTTTTCAGATCCAGTTTGAAAAATCCGTTTTCGTCCGTGAACGTTGAAACTAGCTGGTGAGGTTCGTAAACAGTAGCATCGGGTAATTTTTCGCCGCTCGCGCCGTCGTACACGTAGCCGCTAACAGAATAATTTTGTGAACCCGAAGCGGGTTGCAGAATGACATGGGTACCGGTTTCTTTATACTGGCAGCGCCCGGCAAAAAGCGCATCCAATACCTGTCTTACTGTTTTATGTTCAGCAATAATCGTAACAACACTATCGCTCTTGATAAAATTGCTATTATAAGAGAAAAAAAAATTTCCTTGTTGGCCTATCGACTCCAGCACCTTTGCAAGTGGTTCCTTCTTTGTATTAACGGATACGATCTTATTAAGCAAGCTTTGAGAATATCCGTGAACCGAAGCCAGTATAAAAAACAGCAGGAAGATTTTTTTTTTGACAATACCAGATATAATCATTTCAATAATGCCCGCTTATTGTAAAAAAATTTGTCCATCCCTCTTTTCTACACGTATGTTAAAAGTGCCACTTATTACTTTTAATATTTCATCCAGCCCTTCATTCCGAAAAGTAGTATTTATCTGCAAATCTTTTAATCGACCGTCGGAAATAATAATGTTTACTGAATATGCTTCATTTAATCTGTCTACTAATTCCCACAAGGGGGTCGCATTACAAATAAATTCTTTTGTACGATAGTAATTGTAAAGCTGACCGGAATTTTTCTTTTTCACCGGGGCGGCCTGGTCGCTAAAAACGGTAGCCATTTCACTCGGAACCAGCATCACACTCTGCTGCTGTTTACTCACTTCTACCACTCCGGATTCAACAATTATCTCTGTTTTACCCGGCGTATTCCTGACATTAAATGCAGTGCCAACTACACGGACATCAGCGTCACCTGAATGAATAATGAATGGTTTTGTTTTATCCGGTGTCACCGTAAAAAAACCCTCTCCCTCCAAATTAACCGTACGCATGTTCCCGGAAAATTGCCTTGGATATGAAAGCACCGACTTTTTATTTAGTGTTACGATCGATCCGTCCGGCAGCGTATCCACCAATACATTTTCATTAGAGTGAACGGCAAGAAGTTTTGTTGAGTCCTTGTATTTGAAGAGATATATAAGTCCGGCTGCAAGTACCAACACAAAAATGACTGCAATCCGAATCCATGGAATAGGTTGTCGGGATTCCATTGCGAGAATCTTTCCTTCCTGCTTTTTTTCATCCCTGTATTTTGAAAAACGCTCCCAGGCCTTATCCTCATCGATATTATTTTTTGCAGCCAGCTCTTTACTTTTTTCCCAGATCAATAAATATTGTTCGAAGTATTTTTTATTTGCTTCGTTGGCATTGATCCATTGATTCACCTGAACACTTTCTTCGTTCGTGGTTTCTCCGACCAAATATTTGATCAACAGATCATCATTCATATCGTTGGCAGGTATACTCAAGACATCAGGTTTAATACAATGTATACTAATGGAATTGATATCGGCAAATATTCAACTAAACTCACTCGTAATCTTTTTAGCGCTTTTCCCATTTGCGCCTCTACGGTTTTCACGGAAATGCCTAGTTGAAAAGCGATCTCCTGGTATTTTAATGATTCAAAACGGCTCATCTGAAAAACAGTGCGACATTGTTCTGGAAGTTCATTTAGTGCATCGATTATTTTTTTCTCCAGCTCATTTCCGGTAAGCTGTTGCGCAGGATCAACTTCTTGTTTGTCCTGCCGCATTGCGTGTTGCTGATGAACGGTTTTTACTTTTTGATGTTTAATATGATTCATGCATTCATTATGCACCGACCTATATAAGTACGCTTTTATGGAAGTGTGAATATCCAGGTTTATTTTTTTCTCACAAATTTTATAAAATACCTGTTGAACCATTTCTTCTGCATCCGAGGCATCTTTTAATACGGTGCAGGCATAAGCATGCAGATTCTTAAAATGTGTTTTAAAAACCTCTTCGAAAACTTTTTCATTACCGGCTATTATTCTTTCATCCCGAACAGATTCATTCCATTCCATGTCGGCTATTTCGGAGTAGGCACTAAAGATACCAGCTTTTGTCAAATCCCTTTTTACATAAGACAACTGAATTCCAGGTTACCCTTATGCAGGGCAGAAAATAACTTGACAAGTTGATCAGGTTGGCAAGTGGAGTTTCACAAAAAGGCACAAAGAGTCACAAATGACAACTCTTTGTGCCTTGTGTAAAAACCGGGCTTGCCAATACTAGAACTCAATTTTATAACTGATATTCGGCAAAATCTCCAACTGATACGCCGTCTTTTGCTCACCGGTCCTTCTATCAAAATAGTTCGCATAAAAATTCCTGTGATTGGTAAGGTTTTGAATATCGATACTCAAAGTACGTGTTGATTTTTTTCTGTTCGTTTTGATATATAGACTCGCGTCGAATCTGAAATAAGCCGGACCTCTTTTAATAAAGTATTGATCCGTAACAAGCACCTCTTTGCCTGCCGCAATCGATGCAGGCAGGTCGATTACGGATGTACGAAGTCCGCCGCTTGTCAGGATCTTTGCGCTCACACCATAAATTTTATTGGAGTTCTTGTTTGATTGCCATTCTTTTCCTCCAATCAATGAAAATGAATAATTGCGGTCGTACCTGGAATTAAATTCCTGCTTTGCATAGTTAGTGTAGGTGGATTTGAAAATGGAAAGATTTGATATGAAGTAATAATTATTTGAGAAAGGTTTCTCCAGGTTAAAATCTATTCCATAGTTACGCCCGGTACCTGTGCTCACCAGTGGTTTTAAATTCAACAGGTCATACACGTCGATCATATTGACCGCAGAAAATCCGCTTGGGATGTTTTGTTCAACTGGTATTTTATACAAATACTGGTAATAGGCCTCAATCTTTGCCCTGACGTTGATTACGCTGAAAAATTTTTCATATCCTAACACAACGTGTGCGGCTCTCGAAAGATCGAGATTTTTATTTGGATACTGATGAGTTGCACCAGGTGGCACGTCTTCAAACAAATATGTTGAAATATGTTCCGGGCGGCTATGCATACCTGCGGCGATTGTGAATGTTTGACTATTTACGCGATATGACAGAGCCACTCTCGGTTCGATGCTTCCTTTTTTATTCAACGCGAGATAAGATGCATTTACGCCGGAATTCAATGTCAATTGATCAGAGATCCTGTATTTCCATTGGAAGAAGGCCTGGTAAAATTGTGTACTGCCATCGCCCTGCAAATTTTGTATCCATCTTTTTTCGACATCGTTATAGTAAAGTTGGCCGAGATCGTAGGATAATTGTTGTACAACAAATCCAGTCCGGATGGTGTTGCGCAAATTTAGCTTGCTGTTAAAATAGGAGGATAACCTGAACGCCTTGTCAGTCGTAGATTGAGTGATTGTACGGACCGCATTGTAATTGTCAGCCGGGTTGAGTGTGTCCTGGTAAAACGATGAACCGTTATAAGATGCGGATAAGATAGTTTTAAAATAGGAGTAAGGGTTAACAAAAATTTGATGTGACAAACCGATTACGCCGTACGTTGTACTGCCGACACCCGCTGAATTGACTTCATCATCTGAGTTCCATTTCGTGCTATCTTTTTTTGCTTCTAGTGTGAATTTATTATATCCACCCAAAGCAAAAACTGCGAATGAGCCTGCTCGTTTGGTATCCCAATTGAATTTGAAAGAAAGATCCTGGTAATCGGGCTGACTTTGCAGGTTTAATATCGGTCTTAATAAAGCGAGTGTAGAATACCGGTAGTTCACGAGATATGATTTGTTTTTTTGTTTACCGATTGGACCTTCCGAAGAAATTTCCGCACCCAGCGTTCCAATCATCACCGAATGTTCTGCCTTGTCTTTATTACCGTTCCTGAAATTCAAGTCAAATACGGCGGAAGTAGCATTGCCGATTTCTGTCGGGAATGCGCCGGTGTAGAAATCGGACTTGCCGATCACATTACTGCTTAACATACTGATGGCGCCGCCGGTACTGCCGAGCGAGCTAAAATGATTCGGCGTTAGAATTTCGATTCCTTCCAATTTCCACAATACACCCAGCGGTGAATTACCTCTCACAACAACCGAATTGTTCCCGTCATCTGCCGCGTTAACGCCCGGAAAATTCATTGCCATTCTCGCCGGATCGGAGAATGCGGCGGGGTAGCGCTTGGTATCGTCCATTGTAAAAGAGCGAGCACTTACTGTTGCAAATTCATTGATTGGTTTCGCAGTATTCTTTCGCAGGTGCAACGTGAAACTATCGAGTATATTAAATCTTTGTATCAACGATATGTTTTGTTCCAGTTCTTTGCCGGACGAAAGGGTAAGTCCGGAGATAAATTTGGTTTCATACCCAATTGAAGTATATTGAATGGCGTACCGTCCAACAGGGATATCTTTCAATAGATAGAAACCACTGCTGTCTGAAATCACACTGGCGTTGCCAGGAATTACCTGGATAGTTATTCCCGGCAAAGGTTTTTTCGATTCTGCATCGACAATATATCCTTTGATAGTTTGTTTGTAGTCAGATTGACTGAAACCGGGTAGAGATGCCAACAGGAATACCGATAAGATGACGGCTCGAATCTTTTTCGAAAATGATAGGCAGTGCATAATGATAAGATTTCAAATTTTTTTGAATTGAATTATTATGACAACTGACTTTGAATCTACCCTTATTCGAAATTTTATTTCACACAAAGGGGAGACTCCGATCGCATTTTTTAACTATCTTATCACAAAAACTTCCATGAGAGGCTTAATGATGGATTATCAACTCACCCTTCCCACGATTTTGCGAAGGGCTGAAAGTCTATTTGGAAAAAAAGAAATTATCACCCGGCTTCCGGATAAAACCATTCATCGATACACCTACAAAGATTTCGTTGTCCGCACGAAAAAATTGTCAGTGGCGCTTCAACAACTCGGTATTAACGAAGGCGACCGTGTGGCTACACTTTGTTGGAATCATCACCAGCACCTGGAAGCTTACTTTGCAGTGCCTTGTATGGGAGCAGTCATTCATCCGCTAAACATTCGCTTCAATCCAGATGATCTTGCTTATATAATTAACCGGGCAGAAGATAAAATCATTATCGTCGACCAGGTACTGTTGCCTTTGTTCGAAAAATTTAAACCGGCGATCAATGTTGCAAAGATTATTGTCATTACACATGACGACTCAATATTGCCAGGCGATTATTTGAAATATGAAGATGTGGTTGTGAGCGGCGATGATTCTTTATTTGCACCTTTCGAAGGTGATGAGTACGCTGCGGCATTCATGTGTTACACTTCCGGCACGACCGGCAAATCGAAAGGTATATTATACTCTCATCGCTCAATCGTGTTACACTCCCTCGCATTTCTTTTAAGCTGTAGTGGATTTGGTATCACGGAGCGAGATGTGATGCTTCCTGTCGTCCCCATGTTTCATGCAAGCGCCTGGGGTTTCCCATTCAGTTGCACTTTTGTTGGGGCTACACAAGTTTTTCCCGGTCCTTTTCTGGATGCGGAAAATCTTCTTCAACTATTCGAATCAGAAAAAGTAACATTAACAGGAGGAGTGCCTACAGTCATGCTTGGTATTTTAAATATGCTCGATGCTGATCCGCGACGTTACAAACTTTTTCTTCGCATCATACTTGTCGGTGGTTCTTCGGTGCCACGTTTCTTAGTGAAATCTTTTGATGAACAATATGGAATTCGGGTACTTCATTCATGGGGAATGACGGAAATGTCACCGTTAGGAAGTACTTCAGTTATGACGAACGAATTAGAAAACGCGTCTAAAGATGAGCAATATGATCATGCGACGAAACAGGGATTCCCGGTTCCGTTTGTCGAGATACGCGGGAGAAACGAATTGGGATTGATACCATGGGATGGATCTACGTTAGGAGAACTCGAAGTCCGTGGACCATGGATTGCGTCTGCGTATTACCGTGAGTCGGAACCCGGTGATAAATTCACAAGCGATGGCTGGCTTAAAACGGGAGATATTGTTACAATTGGTGAAGATGGTCGAATCGAAATAAGAGACCGAAGCAAGGACGTTGTCAAATCGGGTGGGGAGTGGATCAGTTCGGTTGCGTTGGAGAATTCGTTGATGGGACATCCGTCGGTGCTGGAAGCCGCCGTGATCGCAATACCTGATAATAAATGGATCGAGCGCCCATTTGCATATGTTGTCTTGAAAGAAGGAAAAAAAGTTTCACCTGGAGAATTGAAAGAATTTCTTAGCGGCAAGTTTGCAAAATTCTGGGTCCCGGATGGATTTGCATTTATCGAAGCGATACCGAAAACATCAGTAGGCAAATTTCAAAAATCGGCACTTAGAGAAAAGTATCAAAAAGACAGCGGATCGATTGGTTGAATTCTGTTTCTCACAAAGACACAAGATACCACTTTGTGCCTTTGTGTGAAACAAAACATTCCAGTCTAATCATTAATCGCCTGGTAAACCAACTGCTTAAACTGCTTATCAGTATCCACTACATGCGGTCCCCATATTTGGCGATAAATTATTACAAGCATATTTTCTTTTGGATCTACCCAATACGAAGTGGAAAACACACCTCCCCAGGCATATGTGCCCGCCTGACTTGGGCCTAAACGACTTCCATTTTCTGTGATCAAAGAAAATCCAAATCCAAATTTATTTTCACTCTTCACGCCACCAATGTTAACAAACAAATCTCCAATTTGATTCATCGTCATCAATCGAATCGAGTTGTGTGAAAGGAGTCGAACACCATTATATTCTCCGCCATTTAACAGCATCTGTAGAAAAATCGCATAGTCATACGCGGTAGAAACCAAACCGCCGCCGCCAGAATAGTAATCTGTTTTCTGAAGTGGGTAGTTCAAATCAAGAAAACCTCCGAACACTTTATCCTGTTTTTTTATTAATCCTGTTGAATCCTGCTGAAAGAAATTTACCAGCCTCGATCCTTTACTTTGTGGCAGGTTAAAATAAGTGTCCTTCATTCCGAGTGGTTGGAAAATACGCTTGGCAAAAAAATCTTCCAGCGACATGCCCGACCAGATCTCAATCAAATATCCCAGTACGTCGGCATTCAATCCATACATCCATTTTTCCCCGGGTTGGAAAAACAAGGGAAGTCCCCCCAAGCGATTCATTGCGTCAGGGAGTTTTTGATCTCGCACGCCAACTCCGCCTGTGATATAACTTTTCGCGTAGATGGCATTTTCTTCCGGTGTACCGATAGCAGGATATCCAATCCCCGAAGTATGCGTGAGCAGATCGCGAATGGTAACTGGTCGTTTTGCCGGGACGGTTGTAAATGTTGTGTCGGCTGCATTAAAACTGTTTAACACTTTTGGGTTCGCGAATGACGGGATGAATTTTGCAACCGGATCATCAAGGGAAAATTTTCCTTCCTCCCAAAGTATCATAGCGGCAACAGTGGTGATGGCCTTTGTTTGAGAAGCAACACGGAAGATGCCGGTTTTGTCGAGTGGGGTTTTCTTATCAGCATCATTATATCCATGTGCTTTGTAAAAAACGATTTTTCCTTTGCGCGCGATAAGGACAACGGATCCATTAATCCAATTGTTTTTTACCCAGTCGTTCATGCCGGCATCGAGGCGGGCAAGACGTGATGTGGAGAATCCACCGGCTTCGGGAGTTGCTTCAATTAATGTTTTTGATTGCGCACGTGCGGCGTTTGCGAAAACGCTAAATGCAAAAAAAATAAGCAGTGTGTAGCGGGTCATCGGTTTGTTTGGTTGATGATCAAAAATAGAATTTTAATTCAAGTAATGGTAAGGGTTAGTTTCACTCAAAGGCATAAAATACCACAAAGGGCACAAGACGGGTTCACAAATCTTTGTATCCTTGTGGTACTTTGTGCCTTTGTGTGAAATAAAAAATCGAATTTATTTTGCAATTAAAAACAATAAAGATGAGATTAAATCAAAAGGTAGCATTGATCACCGGGGGAGCCAACGGCATCGGCCTTGCCACCACGGAACGTTTTGCAAAAGAAGGTGCGAAAATTATTTTGTGGGATGTATCCGACAAAGGAAATGACATCGTAGAACGTTTGAAAAAAGAAGGACACGAGGCTATATTTAAAAAGGTTTCGGTTACGAATCAGGATGAAGTCAATGATGCGGTGACCGCAGCGCAAAAGCTATACGGCCGCATTGACATTTTAATTAACAATGCCGGAATAACCAAGGACCGGACATTATTAAAAATGTCAAAAGAAGAATGGGATGATGTCATCTCCGTAAATCTCACCGGCGTTTTCAATTGCACAAGGGCCGTGGCGCCGATTATGAAAGATCAAAATTATGGTCGCATTGTTTCGGCATCTTCCAATGTTGCCATACGTGGAAATTTTGGGCAAACCAACTACGGGGCCGCCAAGCTGTCGCTGGTGGGTTTCATGAATTCGCTCAAGCTGGAAGGCGCCCGCGACAACATCAAGGTCAATGCCATTTGTCCGGTGGCGGCCACCCGCATGACGGAAGCCTTGATGCCGCCCGCCATATTGGAAATGTTAAAGCCGGAATATATTTCACCGGCGGTGGCTTACCTGGCGTCGGACGACGCGCCCACCGGCGTGATATTCACGGCCGCGGCGGGCGTGTATGCGGCGGCCCAATTGGTGGAGACCGACGGCGTCAACCTGGGCCATAGCGCCACCGCCGACGACATCGCGGCGCATTTTGGGGAAATCTGTGACTGGACGACGGCAAAGCATTACGGCCAGGGCGGCGAACAGAACGCCAAATTCCTGGCGCGTGTCCAGGAAAAGCCGGTCTTGGGCTAGCACGTCACGGCTGTCATGCCGGCGGTCCGCCCATACGCTGACGCTATGGGCCGCCTCACGCCTTATTACCGTTTGCGTTTT
>Ga0268264_10005193_pt1 | contig 11025 bp, 10 predicted proteins | sample KBSSwiS32_FD_190357 | JGI IMG/M metagenome (GOLD analysis project Ga0268264, IMG submission 190357) | Switchgrass rhizosphere microbial communities from Kellogg Biological Station, Michigan, USA - KBS Switchgrass S3-2 (SPAdes) (version 2) | ecosystem: Host-associated > Plants > Roots >... | reverse complement strand
GTCACGGGAATTCTATTATGCACTTTCTGGTAATGAGCTTTCACTGGACATTAATAATCCTTCACAACCTAAAATTCTTTGCTTGGGCAATAGCCCGGAGAATCAGGACGCGCTGGCCCCCATTATGTCTCTGTACATTGACCGTCACAATAAAATTATTAACCAATCAGGTAAATACCCCTGTGCCCAGGTTTGTGATGAGTTTGCTTCTGTACGCGCCGCCAGCGTCACCAAAACTATCGCCACTGGGCGTTCTAACAATATTACTACCATAATCGCTGTACAGGATTATAGCCAGCTAAAGATGATGTACACGAAGGAAGAAGCAGAAGTCATTTTCAATATTACAGGTAACATCGTTAGTGGCCAGGTAAGTGGTGAAACTGCCAAACTCTTAAGCGAACGTTTCGCCAAAACATTCCAGGATCGCGAGAGCATTTCAATTAACAGTAATGATACCTCCATATCCCGTTCCAGGCAACTGGAAGCCTCCGTTCCATCCAGTACAATTTCCACACTCTCTTCCGGCGAATTCGTTGGATTGGTTGCAGACAATCCAGAAGAAATTATTGAACAGAAAACATTTCATGCAATGATCCAAAATGATCATGCAACTATCAAAAAAGAAAAAAATGGCTTCTTGCCGTTACCAGTGGTTCGCAAGATGGATCAAAAGGCGGTTAATACGATTTATCAAATCATTAAGCAGGACGTCCAAGATATAATTGATTTTGTAATGGAAGAAGTGGTAAGTGATCCTGCAAAGGTGCATTTGATAGTCAAAAAATAGCATTAAAAGTATAAAATTCATCGAAAACAGCACCTTGATAAAATAGCCTGATTGTCGCCTCGCCGATAAAGGAATATCCTACTGGAAGACCAATGACATGCAAAAGTTAGCCGATGCTATTAGAACATGTTGGACCTTGATGGGAATATTAAGTGAAATCCAAAATGTTGGATTATTATTGGGTACAGATTACCTAATGTCGCCTATTAGTAAAAAAGATACCTAAAGAAAGGGCAGTTAGCCGCAAGGAGATGCGTGTTTTTTACTTCAAGGAGGTGTTTAGTATTAAAAAAAATATGGATTAAATGCATTGCACCATGCTGTCTGATGCCCGACTGTTATCGATTTTAGTAGTTCATTAGCATTTTCATGTTTGCTCCACTAGCCGACTATATGGTAACTCCCTTATTTTACAATTAGGGATTAAGTCGTTTTTGGGCTTTAGATTCCTAAACTTTTTCAAATAAAGTTTGTAACGCTCATATTGAACAAAACCCACCCCAAGAAAGGCGCAAGTCAGTTTCGTGCCCAGGAATGGAACCGGAAACATACCAGCCAGGCCATCTTGCGCCGAAAAGGTACAGGATCCTCTTATGTTCCATTAGGTGAATACCTTTTTAAACAGGATGATCTGAAAGGAGTCAATGATATTACCATCATCGGCTCGGGCCAGAGCGCCGCAGAAATATTCCAGCACCTGCTAACAACACACCCCGATCCCGAAAAATTACACTGGTTCACACGTTCAGCCCGCTTCTTCCCGATGGAATATTCCAAACTTAATCTGGAACTGAGTTCGCCTGACTATATCGATTATTTTTTCAACCTGACAATAGAACAAAAGAAAAAAGTGCTGGCCGGGCAGGATCAACTCTACACGGGAATTAACTTTTCACTTATCAACGAGATCTATGATCTGCTCTACATGAGATCCCTGGACGAAAATGCTTATCTGCCACACATCGCTACCAGTTGCGAACTAAACAGCATTGAAAAGGATGAAAATGGATTTAACCTGGGATTCGTCCACAAAGAAACCAGCAAAGCGTTTACGCACCCAACCGGCGCCGTTATCCTGGCGACTGGCTACCAGCAGCAGGCACCCGCTTTCCTGGAAGGCATCAGACACATTATAGACTGGACAGAAGACGGCCATTATAATATCCGGCGTAATTACAGCATTGACGGCCATAATACAGTGTTTGCGCAGAATGCCGACCTGCAGTCTCATGGATTTAATAGCGCTGATTTAGGACTGGGGGCTTACAGGAATCTGGAAATTTTGAATGCAATAACAGGCAAAACATGTTTTTACAATGAGGCCAACGTCGCCTTCCAATTTTTTAAGAAAAGGGGTTAAAATAAAAATTAAATACCGTGTAAATACCTGTTTGTGGTATATAGAAGCCTGATTAACTTAGCTAATCCCCCAACCCCAGGAAACCTATTTTATCTCCCAATTGGAAATTATTGGCCCGTTGATGTAGTCCCGGTTTAACATTGCTGTTTTCCCCCTATCCATTTTTATATTTAATATCTATTATGTATATGATCAAGTATGTAATCTGCTTTGTCCTGACGGCTCTTATTATTTGCTCAGGTCAAAAATTATTGGCCCAACCGGGCTTCAAATACCATTCGATATTTCCCAAGACTTCGGAAGCAACCAAAATTCCTGTCGTCGTTGGACATTATACGGATAGTTTATTGACCATTTACGATTCTACCCGGTACAGCGGTGGTTACATGCTAATGAATAAGCCGCATTTCGACATGTTTATTAATAAATACTTTTCTTATTTGAGCACCACCACTGTTGGACTGCCAAATGGAAATTCTATTTCACTGCAACCTACTACCAATTCAACAAGGCTTGAAGGCAATATTTCCCACAAAAGCACCTATACAATTTATAACCTTGGTGTGAAAGCAGATTTTTCAAACAATATCGCAAACCTGTTTTCAGCAAGTGATGTGAGTGGCAATACTACTTTCTATACTAATATTAGCTTCCTGAATACCGGAAAAAGCCTGATTGAGTTTAATGCCAACGGGGCAAGAAGTTACAATGACAAAAAGATTTATGCGATACAGGCGTATAATTCCAACCTGCTGATAAAATACGGAGTAAATTATGCAAACGATTCGTTGGCCTATGAGAATATTAAACACAGGCTGGACAGTCTTATCAGCGTGCAGAACGGAAAGCCCGGTAATTCCAATGCATCCAAAATAATTATAACCAGGGACAGTATGTATACAGCGATGGCTAAACTGACTGCGTACGGTTTAAACGAGAGGGCGCCCTATTACACCGTCGAAGGCCATATGGATGATATCACGAAGCAACTGACAGACAGTATCAAGGCCATCGTTGATACGATGGAAGTAAACAATCCGGCATGGCTAAGCTTTAAGTTCAGTTGGTTTTCCACTGGTCTGACCTATTCCCGTCCACAATATAAAACCTACGACCAGGCACTTCCTTATGTTTCACGCGTGGGTGACATGACTTTTAACAATACGGCACTTACACTGGGATACAATTATATTTTGCAGAGAAGCGATCCTTATTTAAATAGTATGCCAAAAAGGTTGATAAAATCCTTTTACCTGAATGCAGCGTATACTATAGGGAATGATTTGAACTTATCGCATATCGACGCGCAGGATTTTCAAACCATTATCCGTGCGGATTCTTCCAACACTTCCTACCAGTTCCAGCAAACTTCAAAGGTGCTGGATATATCTGGTAAGTCAAAGCAATATGACTGGATGCATACACTTGGCCTTCAAACAACACTGGTGATCGCAAGGGGAAACTTTATGGGTATCACTGCCGGCCTTACCGGTACCTATAGCAAGTTCGCCAGTCCCAATTATTCCGGCAGACTGGGACTTCTGTTCCGCTTCTTAAATAACACAGATCAAAAATCAATCGTAAACTTCGAGTTGTTTTTGTCCTTACCTGATTGGGAAGACAGCAAGGATAAAGGCACTTCTACCTGGCAAAGGAAATCGGTTGGCATCAATGCTACCATTCCATTTAATAAATTATTCTTTTAACACTAACAATTAATACAATGGAAAAGAAAAAAACGGCGAAAAAAGCGGTGCCCAAAAAAACGGTACCCAAAAAGAAGGTAACCCCCCAAAAAAATATTACGAAAAAAACCGTTGTGAAAGATAATGCGGTCAGGATAGCCGTTTTTTCGAGGGCATTTACAACTATGATGCATAAAAGTACAGCAGTGGGTCTGGTACAGGAATTTATCGTAGAATGTAATATCGATGGTGATCTTAGGGATGAACAGGGAAGAGTAATTAAATTCACCAGTCTCGATGCTGCGAATGACTTCGGTGCCGCTCACAGAACGGCCACCGGCCACAAATGCATTGTAAGAACGAGCCAGGGCGGATGATTTTCCGGGCGTGCATCTAACAAGAATATGTACCAGCATCAGCAATCGGCCTTTTAAAAATCAACACTCTTATGAAGGGATACAAATTTATAACCAATAAAATTACTGTTGTAATCCTGGTAGGCATTGCAGGATTTATTTTTTCTATCTGCCTGCTGGGCGGAAAAAATAAGGAAAACAGAATTGTTTACCATGAATTGCTTATTCCACAAAGGGACTCCATTCTAAGGGTAATTTATCATAGCAGGCTGGAGCGGTTGAAAGACTCATTGAAAGCTATTTTGCCTGGGACAACAAATGATTTGAAAAGGGTGGAGATGAGAACAAAAATAGCAAATATGCTGGCCGATTCTGCCAATTTCACCGCCAATAACGCAGATACGGCAGATACATTTTTTACAAAAACGCTCCTGATAAACAGGACTGCACTGGGTGAGGCTATGAGTTCAGACAGTTTTAACGCTTTTCCTTATCCCCACAAATCGATCTTCTTTTTATACAATGATACAAATTCCATGTACAGGAAGGAGCCAGCTTACAATCCGGTGAAATCATATATAGCCGTTAGTAACCCACGCACCATGATGGAATTTATTCAGCGCAACACACTTGCAGGCCTCTGGCTAATTCTGTCAGTCGCCCAGATGATATTGTGGTTTCTTGTTATTCCTGTTTTATATGGAAGGATAGACTCACTCAATGAACAGGTTAAAAATTTACCGGGTGATTTATTTTCTGTTGTTAACTGGCTGATATCTTCGATAATACCTTTACTCTTTCTCGTCCTTTTCTCATATATTTTTTACGAACGGATGATTGACACCACCATCATCCGGGATAATTATTTCCTGGAAGGCTTTAATACCAAAATGCTATGGTATGCTGTCCTCGGTTATCTGGTGGCTGCAGGATGTTTCGGGATGTTTTTGCATATGTCCATGTGCCTTGATCAACTGGATCAACACGTCCGGACAAACAAAATGGTCATGGCCAACGACCAGGAGCTAAAGGATAATTATGCAGCGATCAAAAATGCCTTTGATGATTCCTTCCTGGCGACAGCCGTAATACTAAGTGTATTTGTATTGTGGCTGGGCGCTGCATTTACGGCAATTAATCATACAGAGGCCATGCGTTTTTACAAAATTTATGCAGGGACCGATTTTCTGTCCGCCGATTATGTTTATCTGGTTGGCGCTTTTCATACGGTTGTGCTGCTTTTATTTTATATTCCGGTTAAGCTGAAATTTAGTTCCCTGACCATTGCAGGCCAGGCTCAAAACGTATTTGCTCCAGGCGGAAATAAAATTCTAGGAAATTTATGGAGCAGCATTACAACTATACTTGTTACGGCATCGCCTTTGCTTGCTTCATTGATTCAAAAATTATTGAGCGGCATGGTGGGAAGTTGATTTGCCTTTGGCTGTTCCGCCCGGAGCAGATTATAGACATTTGGTTTACTTTTTTAAAAGGCTGTCTACTGCCTTCCCAATCAGTTCCCTGTTCTTTGCGGCCTTAATAAATTGAGGCAGCTTCTCAACCATCGTCGTATACTGTTTTGTTTTGCGTTCCCGCAGCGTTGAGGAAACATAATCGGCTATTTCGAGTAAGTGCTTTCTATTAAAAGCCCAAAATAGATCTCCCCTGATTTCACATTGAAACCAAAGTGATAGTCCGAAAACAGGGTCAGTGGGGGCTTGCCCATCGTAGTGCAGGAAATATTCCTCATTTCTTGGTTCGTATATACGGGCAACACCACAATGCGGACAAGCAAGATGAATGTTTGCGGTTTTTGTTTTGTTGTTTGGAACGACAACTTCAAAATGTTTGCCGCACTCATCACAGTGGCGTTTGACAATTACATTGTAACGAATGAGATCGGTGATATTCCCGGAGTGGCTGCAATGCTGGCAAGCGAGTCTTCCATTGCCCAGCCGCCAGCCGTTGTTAACAGTAACCAGGGCTTCTTTTTTACATTTGGGACACACAACGGCATATTCACCCATGTAATGCTGGCGAACCGTTGCCGGTCCTGTATATCTTTTTGAATTTGAAGCCATACTAATTGTTTATAAATTCACCCCAATATCCTTCTTATCTCCACCAAGTCATGCCACCGGGGCCTGGCCACCGCATCGCAGTACACCTGCGATTTGATGCCGTTGATAATTTTGTTTACATAGCCCGGCAAATAATGAATGATTATCCCGGCATTTAATTTAAATTCTTTGGGCAGTATAGTAGTTGCAAAGAATTTTTCCATGTCTTCCAATTTAGGAGCTGTTGCGACCATAATAGTATTGTTTGCTTTTATGATTCCATCTGCAATGTGATTGTCACAACGCCCTTATCATTCCGGTATACCATCACTTCATCCAATACCAGATCCCCAATATCATGGCCCCATATTCCGTACTTCCCGTTGGTCTCATTGCGGTTGTACATTTTTCTTTTTTTCAACGGTAATGTTTTAATGGTAGCCGTCTTTTCTTCTTCCTCATATAAGATGTAATAATGTTTGCTGATTGCCCGTAATAGTTGGGCAGTCGTGAAACCGGTTGGAGAATACAACCGGAATGTATATGGATTGTTCAACGGGTAGTCAATAATTACCTGAATGGTCGTATCATGGATGACTAGCCTGTCTTTGTTCACAAGGTTGGGAATATCAGCATTTGCTTTTTCAATGCTGGCATAAGGAATGATGCCATCGGGATAATCTTTGCGGTTGCTTGTTTTTACCTCAAATGAGATAGTTGTAACCAGGCCCCCAAGACTATCTGTTGTTTCTTGTTTATTGGTAGACGCCTGTTCTTTGGCGCTGATACTTGCAGCAAGACTGTCAATCTCGGTTTTTCCAGCAGCACTGGTATCCCTGATTCCAGGGCCGCCCGTATCCGGCTGGTTATTGGTTGTAGTCAGTTGATGGCAGGCGGTTAGAAATAACAGCAGAATAATGTATATGGATCGTTTCATGGGGCTGAATATACTGCTTTGTCTGCTTTTATAAAAAACGTTACAAAATCTTTCAATCCCCCTCTGTTGGAGGGGGATTAAGTGGGAGGGCCGTCCACCAAAATCCGCACAGTAGAAACAATTTCTTTTAAACCGCTGTCCTTTTGCCAATAACCATCCCCGCCTGCATTCATTACTTCATACGTAAAATTCTTGCGAGCCTGCTGGCCCAGCACCAGCACGGGAAGCAGCGGATGGATTTTTTTAATATCCGCAAGTAATCCAAGCCCCCTGTTACCCGGCAAGGCGATATCGGTTATGACCAGATTGAATGGTTCGGTGGAGAGACGGGCGCAATAATCCGTTCGTATTGATTTCCTCTTCTAAATGGATGCCTGCGAACGCTGCCGGTAACATTGATTTAGTGGCATGGCGGATGAAGGGATGTTCATCGCAAAGCAGGATTTTCGTCATGGGGGGGTAGTAGTGGTTTACTCTCTGTCATCCATAACCGACAATGGTACTATTGGAGGAATGAAATGCAGTATGTATGTACCGGCCGAGTGGGCCGCCTGCCGGCGAAGGGAACGGAAGCCCAAAGGACTTGCTCCCCGGGATTGACTTTGCCAGAAATTGTATTCAGGCGCTGGTTAAGTGTAACCATATAGTGTGTCCAGTTGTCGTATTTGCGTACAAATACGAAATATGCGTCTAAGGGTTTTTATTTTTTGGTTTTCAAAAAAATGAATTTAGATTTATTGTTTCTTTCAGTATACTTTTTGCGCTTCTGTCTTGTTTTGACTATCTCTAAATGCACATCTCTACCCTAATCTTCCGATCAGCCCTATTGTAAATGTAGTATTCCTCTTTTTAGTAGGTATGTAGCAAATAAAAAATTAAGACACATCAAAATTTCTTATGAATGCGTGTTTATTTCAGTTATTTTATTACATAACCATTAAACCGAATTGTATGTTTCCCTCTATCCAGCGAAGCCTCAAAGTAAGATCCTGGCTGCTTTTTTTACGTCATTACTTATTTATATTACTATTTCTTGCCGCTCTTCTTTGCGGAAGCAATCTTGTAATTGGTCAGCAACCTCCTACAGCAAATGACAGCACCATAGTGCGTTTAAAGCAGGAACTCCCGAAAAGCAAAAGTTTTAAAGATTTGCTGAATCAAATTAATTATCTAAAGCACCTTATTGTAACCAATGCAAAAAATCCGTCTATTTTTACCGATGATGCGATGAGGGCTTCTTTTAATGATCAAATACAGGCAGTAAATCAAAATGACAGCGATAAGGTAGTTGAAATTTTAAATAATCAATTTAATAACGGAAAAGTGATTCTATTATCACTGGACAATATCAAAAATGTTGTTGAAAAATTCAGGCTGGAATATGCATCATTGTTAAAATTACCTCAAAGCCGGATACAGGAGATTTTGACGTCATCAATAACGGAGTTTTTGAGAAATACTGACTCATTACATAATGGTTCTCTTCAAAAAGTTTCTGATATTCTTGAGACACCGGATGAATGCCTTGTCAGGTGTGAAGTAGCAAAGCAAACAGATCGAACTCTTTGTGCAGAGGCATCGGCTGCAAAAATTGTTATTTGTGCTGCTACTGCCTTGGGAGGTATCATAGCGTGCGCTGCAACTACTGTAGCTTATCCACTATGTGTCGCAGTAGTATTAGCGGCACAGGCGGCTTGCGAAGCTTTAGCATTGGTGCAGCAAGAGCAATGCAATGTCGCTGCGCAAGACAAATACGACGCCTGCATTAAAGCATGTCCTTGCGATGGAACAACATTGGGTTGCCCACCAACAAATTTGAGGCTTAGTTCACAATGTGAGTCAGGTCATAATACGCTGCGTTGGGAAACCATTAGTGTAATAAAATTTAGCAGATATGCAATTGAAAGCAGCGCCGATGGTTTGCTTTGGAAATCTGCTGGTTTTGTCGACGCATCCAGCACAAGTTCGACACCAAACAATTATTCCTTTACAGACATAAATTCCAATACGACCAGTAATTTTTACAGGCTTATTGCAACCCAAACAAATGGGGGCAAGACTTATAGTACACTGGTTGGCTCAGCTTGTGCTTCTGCACAAAATCTTTCTATATGGCCCAACCCGGTAAATAATACAGCCACTATCAGTATACCTTCTTTGCAAACTTTACCAATAAGATTAACGGTAACAAATTCACAAGGTTTCACCGTTTACATGCAGGAAACCAATCTGCATCTTGGCAGCAACCTGCTTAATTTGGATATGAGCAAGTTACCTTCAGGTTTATATATTTTGCGGGCAACTTATGGTGGTACAACTAAAACATCTAGAATTATAAGAAGCAAATAATTATGTAATGAAATATTTCAAGGCAGGTTTTATTGTTTTGGCATTATTGTTATTTGCCTTGTCATGCAAAAAAACGGCAAATGACACTACTGAAGTGATAGAAAACGAACCGCCGGTACTGATAGCGCGTCCGGTTAAAATCACTGAACATTTTCCAGGGTTTTACCTCGCACTTCCTGTTAAGTATAACGAAGGTTCAAAAAAGTACCCGCTGATAATATGGATGCACGGGAACGGCCAGGCAGGAAACGGAACTTCAGATCTGCCTAAGGTATTATATGGCGGTATTCCTAAATTATTGGATGAAAAATTATTCCCACCCAATTTTCAGGTAGATGGGAATAATTTTTCATTTATTGTTTTGGCGCCTCAGTATACAATGCAGCCATCAAATGAAGAAGTGATGTCATTGATTACTTACGCCAGCCAAAATTATCTCGTCGACGTTTCACGCATTTATCTTTCCGGAGCAAGTTTGGGGGGTGTGGTCACAACGGATGTGGCTGCCAGTTATTGTGGTCAGTTAGCTGCTATTATACCTATTTCAGGCGTATCCTATGGCAATGGACTTACTGAAAAATGTGCTGCTATAGCACACAGCAACCTGCCTGTTTGGATCTTTCAGAACAATGGAGACGATGTGTTTGATCCCAGTAATGCCAGAAACTATGTATCGCTTATTAATGGCTTCAAAAGCGCTGTCCCGGCAAAATACACGGAATTCCTTCCATTTGGCGATAATGGACATGACGCCTGGACCAAAGCTACAGATCCAGACTACAGAGAAAACGGAATGAACATTTATGAATGGATGTTGCAGTATCATAGATAATACAGCTGTGTGTCTTTTTACTGAAAGCCGACCTTAGCTGTCCGGCATCAGCATGGCCCGTTAAAGGGAGGCCTGCTATCGGGACTTTACCCAGATTGAATTCTTTAGTACGCAGGTTGGGTATAAACATCACCAGCAGGTATGACCAGGTCAGGCTGAGCTATATTTTTTCCCATCCATCAAAATCCCCACCACACAAACAATTTCCCGTAAGCCGCGGTCTTTTTGCAAATAACCATCTCCACCGGCTTTTATGACTTCATCTGCAAAGTTTACTGGAGACTGCTGATCCAATACCAACAGCAAAAGCAATGGCTGCATTTTTTTAATATCGGCGAGCAGTTGCAGACCACTGTGCCCCGGCAAGACAATATCGGTAATGACCAGATTGAATGCTTCCCTGGCGAGACGTCGCAGTAAAGCATTCCTGTTGACTTCCTCTTCTATTTGAACACCAGTAAACGCAGCTTCTAACATTGTTTTGATGGCATGGCGGATGAACGGATGCTCATCACAAAGCAGGATTTTTTTCATTGCAGGGCAGTAATGGTTTATCCTCTGTCAACCATGACCGGCTTTGGTACTATTGCAGCAAAGAAATGCACTATGCAGGTACGGGCCGGAGGGCCGCCTGCCGGCGAAGGGACGGGAGCCTA
>Ga0268264_10005190_pt1 | contig 11029 bp, 7 predicted proteins | sample KBSSwiS32_FD_190357 | JGI IMG/M metagenome (GOLD analysis project Ga0268264, IMG submission 190357) | Switchgrass rhizosphere microbial communities from Kellogg Biological Station, Michigan, USA - KBS Switchgrass S3-2 (SPAdes) (version 2) | ecosystem: Host-associated > Plants > Roots >... | reverse complement strand
CGAAGTATTTTGCGAGGTTGACGAAACCCAGGACGTCGCCAGTGCCTGGGTGAACACAGAACAGCGGTGTTTTGCGGCCGGTGAGTTGGAGGGGGACGATGGGGTCGTATTCGTTTTTTTGGCATACCTCCACCGGCACTTTCGGAGGCATGTACTCGACGAACTCGCGGATCACCACGCCCGGTGGTGCTACATGAGTTGCAAGCTCTTCCGTGATGTTGGCCGACATGGTGTAGCTCCTTCCTTCAGTGTGCGAGTGGTGCGGGCAGGCGCTTGCTGACGGAACCCGGGAAATGGGACTCGATGGTCCGCCGGACTCCGTCCTTCCAGTGAACTGAGCAGTCGCCTATGAGGGCGCGGCGTTTGGTGTTGTCGAACGCGCAAGTTTGCCTTGTCACGTTGCTGCGCTCGAAGCGGGCATTGACTCCCGTAATGGCTGCGATGTACTCCAGACACTCTTGAAGGCCGACTACTTCGTCGCCGCCCCAGTTGAGAACCAGGGCAGGTGACGAAGCGACATCCCACAGTAGCGACACCTGGCGAACCAGGTCCTCTGCATGGATCGGCGAGCACAGGTTCTGCCCTTTATGGGGAACCGCAATGGACTTCCCCGCTAACATCTCGCGATAGAGAAGAATCGGAACACCACCATATCCATTCGGACCATATGGAACGTTGAGACGCGCGATGACTGTCGGCAGGCCGAGAGCAGTAGAGATCGCCCGCACCGCACCCTCGGAGGCCACCTTGACTACCGGGTACACGGGAAGCCATGCGAGGACGCACCCCAGCGCGTCTGTCTCCGTGTATAGGTGGTCCCATTGTTGTTGTGCGTACACGACGCCAGAGGAGATGTAGATGAAGGCACGCGCCGTTCGGCAGTGGGTCATGAGGCGCCCCACTCCGGCCGCGTTAACCTCGACACTAGTGTCGAAATCGCCGCTGTCGCCACGGTCTGCGGCCGCATGAAATACGTGGGTGAAGTCGGATGGCAAGCCGTCAAGACTGTCGCGACCCATGTCCCAGCGCCACGTCAGCACGCCCTTGGCACGCAATTGATCCTTAACTCTGGGAGTACTGAACCGTCCAAGGGCCCATACTTCGTGCTCTGCCGCCAAGGCCTCTGCGATCGGACGCGCGACCTGTCCAGTTGCGCCGGTAATGAGGATCTTTTTCTTGCCGCTATTGGTTGAAGTCACGGAGCCTCTCCTTTTGCGCAGGCATTCGCCTGCTCACCGTCGATCCGGGGCGTCCCTCGCGGGTCACCCGTGCAACACATGTGTTGCACCCTTTTGCGCAGGCATTCGCCTGCTCACCGTCGATCCACGCAACGCGTGCGTCGCCCTGTCCCTGTGGCCACCCCTGCAACGCATGCGTTGCTCTCTCTACCGGCCATCCAGAGCGCGGTCGAGCTCGGCCCGCAGCACACCCTGAAAGCTCGCTACGTGTTTTGGGCCCATCAGGGTGTAGTGCTCGCCCGCGACATCCACATAACGGTTGGGCGAGCGTGTGAAATCGTCCCAACGCTTGATCTCATTGTTCAGCCAGTTCTCTTTAGTGCCACGCAGCGGATGAGCGTAGAACACAGTCATCGACTCAACCGCGCCCGAGGGGACATATGATCGTCCCAGCGTGAGCAACGACTGAGCAAGCCCCGCCCAGGCGGTAAATTTGGCCAAGTCGAGATCGAGCTCGACAAGACGCTCGCGTGGCGCATTTCGGATAAGATATTCGCAGGGGTCCTGAACAGGCGACGCTGCTCGGAGCTTCGCGGGCAACTCATCCGCCTGCTGCTTGTCTATCAGTGCCAAAAAGAATGCAAGATTGACAGCGCCTTCCACCTCATCGAGTTCGTCCATGCGGTACTTGATGTGCGGCGGCAGATTGAAACTACCTACAAAGGCGGCGCGCTCCCCCTGCGACTCGAGCACCTTGGCGATCTCGAACGCAACTGCGCCGCCATACGAATACCCCGCGACCGCATACGGTCCATGTGGTTGGCGGCTGCGAATCGCGCTGACATACGTGCTGACCATTTCGTCGAACGTCGCGAAGTACTTCTCGCCGTCGTTGAAGCCCCGCGCCCGCAACGCGTAGAAGGGACGCTCGTTGACGAAGTATTTTGCGAGGTTAACGAAGACAAGTACCTCGCCAACCCCCGGATGCACGCAGAACAGTGGCGTCTTGTTTCCCGACAACTGCAGCGGAACGATTGGGTCGTATTCCCGCCGTACTGCGAGGCACCCCGGAGCAGTTCGTGCGGCCAGAGCACGTATAGTCGGGTTCTGCAGAATCGTCACGATGGGCAGGTCTTCGATGCCCAGACGCTCTTCGAGCTTTCGTTTGAGCTTGAGGATATCGAGAGATGTTCCACCTAGGTCGAAAAAACTCGCGGTCGTGCTCAGCATCAGAGGATCAAGCCTGAACATGTCGGCATAGATCTCCGCGATCGCAATCTCCGCTGGGCCTTCGGGAGCTGCATACCCCCCAAGTTGTCGGCTCGTCACACCCTCGACATGAGCCTCGTACGCTGCGAGTTCCCCGCCTTCCAGGCGCCTACGCAACACCGCGCGCTGAATCTTCCCCAGGCTCGTCTTAGGAAACGCGTTCTTGGGTAGCGGCAGGATCAGCGATGGCCGGAAACCCCAAAGCAGAATGGTCGTGTTACGGACAGCGACGATCAGCTGGTGCAGCCTGGATTCATCTTCTAGCGGGAACGTCGTCGCGAATGTGACCACAAGTTGTTCGGTTTCGGCGCCCTTCGGCCGCGTGGGGAAAGCGGCGACAAAAGAACGTTCGATACCTTCCGTCTTCTCCAGGACCGACTCCAGCTCATGGCTGAAATAGTTAGCCCCGCTGACGATGATGCTGTCTTTGCTGCGACCCACGAGACTGAGGCGCCCTTCCTCAATGCGTCCCAAGTCACCGGTGCGGAACCACCCATCCGCGGTAAACGCAGCATTAGTAGCCGCATCGTTGTTGTAGTAGTGCGTGAAGATCATCGGGCCGCGCAGCTGCAACTCACCGGGCTCACCGGCCGGCAATGGCGCCCCGATATCGTCTACGACTCGCATCTGCAGCCCAGTTATCGGTTCGCCCAGAGAAGCGAACTCCCGACTGGCGTCGCAGTCCGGAAATTCCCGTGAATAAATCGAGCCGGCGCAAGTCTCGGTCATGCCGAACGCGGGCCAAAGAGAGTTCCGAGCAAGCCCGTAAGGTGAAAGCAGATCCAGAAACCGCCGCCCGGTCTCCACCAGATTGGCTTCGCCTCCCGAAATGATGTGTCGCAGGGAGGACAAGTCGAGCGAGAGAGGCTGCGGCTTCGCACCACCAGATCCTCTAGCCTGCATTGCCGCGTTAATCAGTCCAAAGAGAAAATTGGGTGCGAAGGTCATAGAGACCCGGTAGCGATCGACAATTCGCAGAAACAACAGCGGGTCGGCGAGGATGGTCGCGGATTCAATGTGGAGCTGCGTGGCCCCTACATACAGCGGGAGCATGTGGGCCTCGAGTAACGCAGCCACATGATCGAACGAAATCCAATTGAGCGTAATATCTGTGGCGGTCATCTGCTGCCGCTCCGTCTTGCCCGCCATGGAGGCAAGCAGGTTGCCATGTGTGAGCACAACCGCTTTCGAATTTCCGGTAGAACCGGATGTGAGAACGAGTACAGCTGGATCTGTACACTTCGGCCTATATCCGATCTCCCCACGTGCACAAGTACGCAGATTCTCGACCTCAGCCGCAGGCAGATCTGGAAACTCCCTCTTGATCTCCCTTGTTGCGACTATCAAGGGGTTGTCAAGTAGGGCATCGACGTAGGTGAGATGTTTAGCCCAGCGTTCAGGATCGTTTCGTACGGGCACCAACGGACACGGGACAAAACCTCCGAGCACGCTAGCCCAGAAAGCAGGGATGAAATCACCGGGACGCTCAAGCAGCAGCGCGATCTTTGCGCCGGCACGAAGTCCGTATGCCTGCAGACCACCTAGTATGTGGCACGCCTGTTCGAGCAAGGCAGGATACGTGAGAAACGCCGCTTCCCCGGAGACCAGACGTATGCCCGAGCGCGGGTGCCTTTGTGCGGCATTCAACAGCAGATCCGCAATGCTCGATGACTGCGCCGATTGCCATCCGAAATCGGAAACTGAGAGTGACGCGGATTCGAGCGAGACAGACATAGAAAATCCTCCGTGTGTAGCTTCGTTCCATCAATCACGCTACGCGCGCCCCCTGTCGTACGAGGTGTACCCCAGCACATTTGGAATGTCAACGACAGTGTCGTTACCAAACTTCTCCCATAACAACAACTCAGGTTTCGCGCACGGCAGGCGGGCGGTTCGCACATTCGTCGCCCAAAAAACGGGCTGTTTGCACACGCCCGCCAATGACTCGTTGGACCACAGAAGAGCATCGCGGGCCGCACGGAGATCGATAGATCCATTTTCCGGAAGCACGAAAATCGTGCGCTACAATCGCCGGTCCGCTCCGAAATTTATTTCAACTCGAACATCCGGACGTCACCTGACATTCCAGTCATCACAACTTCGGCGACCCCACAAGGTTGACCGCCAATCATTTTTCTTCTAGAACAGCAACCATCGGCGACCATCCGTTCAAGGTACGCGAAGGTCCCGGAACCAGCCAAGGAAGGAATGACCATGGAAAACGCGTGCATTACCATCGCCGGAGCGGGCCCCGTCGGACTGACGATGTCAATCCTGTTATCTCGCCTTGGAATTCCCTCGCTTCTGGTAGAAAAGAGAGGCAGCGTCTCTAACTTGCCGAGAGCACGTGGGGTCAACCAGCGAACCGTAGAGATTTGGAGCCAATTTGGCCTGTTTGATGAACTCACCGAAATGTCACTGCCGGCCGCCTGGTGCCGTCGATTTCTCTACATGGACACGCTGGGCGGTCAGATTATCGGCGAGATGCCGAGTAACAGCATGTTCCCGGGTGCTAACTCGGCATTTACCGCACGGGATTTCCGGTGCACTTCCTCGGACCAGATTGAAGCCATGTTATTGCGCCATGCGAAGTCGTATCCAGCAGCTCAGATCCTCTTCAATCAGGAGTTGGTGGACTTTGAGCAGGACGCCGAAGGCGTGACTTCGACAATTGAGGATACACGGACAGGCGGCCGGCGGCACATTCGCAGTCTATTCCTCGTGGCAGCAGACGGCGGGAGCAGCCCTACGCGCGAGCGTGCCGGCATCCGAAGTGAGGGCGCTTTCAACTTGCGGTCCTATGTCAACACCCACTTTCGCGCCGATTTGAGTCGCTGGACAAAGGGACATGAGGCCGCTCTGATCTGGGTATTGGCGCGGGGCGTCGAGGGCGTTTTTCAGCCGCTGGACGGCAAGCAACGCTGGATGTCACAAATCCAACTTGGACCTGAAGATGACCCACAGGTTAACTGGTCACAGGAGCGAGTGCTCTCGCGTATCCGTGAAATGATCGGTCCCGCAGGCCAAAACGTCGAGATCGAACTCTATTCCGCCCACACCTATACCATCTCCTCCCTGGTAGCGGAGCGCCTCCGAGAAGGCCGCCTTCTGCTGGTGGGAGATGCGGCACACAAGATCCCACCATTCGGTAGCATAGGAATGAATACAGGCGTGCAAGCCGCGCACAACCTCGTGTGGAAGCTCGCTGCCGTGTTGAGTGGAGCAGCGTCATTCTCACTTCTCGACACATACAATGTGGAGCGGCGAGAAGTAGCTCGACGTGTTTGTACCGTTGGGCGCGTCAATAAGGCTTACGTAGATGCTATACAGTCCGCGCAGACTCTCGAGGCGAAACGTGCTGCCGTCGCAGCGTCCACGTCATACGGGAACTGGATCGGCCTGGACCTGGGCGTACATTACGAGGAGCCTGGCGCCTTTGTGCCGGACGGGATAGCTTCGCCGCCCGTCTCAGACCCTGTTACCGAATATCGACCTACTGCGAGGCCGGGATACAGGGCGCCGCACTTCTGGGCTCGTCGAGGCGCGGACCGTCTCTCGTCGGTTGACTTGTTTGAACGGGATTTCGTAGTCCTCGCCGGTCCGAATGGTGATGCGTGGAAGGAAGCTGCCGAGCGCATTGGGGCGCAAGGTTCCCTGGGTCTTCGGGTCTATCAAGTCGGGCCAGTGGGCGACCTTGTGCCTGAGTCTGACGCATTTACGGAACTCTACGGGATCGAAGACTCCGGCGCCGTCCTGGTGCGGCCCGATGGACATGTGGCATTCCGTAGTCGGGTGCAGACGGCCGATCCGGAGAAGACCCTCCGCACCGCCTTACTCAAGACCCTGGCACACCTTTGAAGCGCGCTTGCACTCGGGCAGGCAAACCACGCCGTTCGACGCCGATGGCGACCTAGGCCAACAGTGTTTCTCTATGGCGGCCAGTGTCACCTTTATCTGCTGGAGTTGATTCTAGACTGCCGTGTAGAGCCCCCCATCCACTTGTATGCTCTGCGCCGTGACGAAGCCGAACTCGTCACTGCAGATCGCGACCACTGCCCGGCCGATGTCTTCGCGAGGCCGGCCGAGGCGGCCCATCGGAAGATTACGCATGAATTGCGCGACCACTTGCGGACTTTGATTGAAAAAGACTTCGCTCGGATCGACGGCAGCTACAGGTTCGACCGCGTTGACGGTGATCTGATACGGGCCCCATTCCCGCGCCAGTGCTTTGACAAAGCCACGCACACCACCCTTGAGGGCCGAGTAAACGGGATTCATCGCGGAGCCGTGCAGACCAGCACACGAACCGAGCATGATGAAGCGCCCTCGCCTTGACCGTTTGAGATACGGTAGAGCCGCCTGCGCCAGGAAATAGGCGCAGTCCCAGGCCACAGAGGCTTGCGCATACCAATTTGCATCCGTGACTTCCTGAATGGCAAAGGAATAGCCTCCTTCTCGGTTGACAGCGTTATGCACGACGAGATCTAGCCCTCCGAATGTGGAAACGGCAGCGGAAACGGCCGCATCCACCTCGGTGCGCACGGATACATCACACTCAACGACGAGTGCAGTACCTTGCTCTCGAGCAATCAGTGCCGCTGTTTCATCCCCAGTGACCTTGCGTCGAGCAGCGATAACTACATTCGCGCCGGCCCCGGCAAGTGCGAGCGCTATTCCGCGGCCGCTCCCACCGATGCCACCGCCGGCACCCGTAACGAGGGCAGTTCTTCCCTTAAGCTGGATATACGAAGATTTCATGGAACCATCCAATTGCCACCATCGATGTTAAGTGTTGTACCCGTGACAGCCCGCGCCGCGTCGCTTCCAAGGAAGCCGATCAGATCTGCGGCGTCCCCGCCGATATCGGGTACGCGACCAAGGGGAGCAGACGGCAGGCCAAACTCCGGGACCTGAGGAATGACAGCGGATTCCAGTGCCGGATAGTTACCTTCCGCGCCGATCGCTACCCAGTTGACACGAATTCCCTTCCTTCCCCACTGACGTGCGGCGGACTTCACGATAGAGCGCTGAGCTTCCAGCGCGGTGGAGAGCGGGACGAGACCGGCCGCGCCGACGAGAGACAGCACAGGCCCAAACACCACGATGGCGCCGCACCTTCCCTCAAAGTGCTCATGGGCCGCTTGCAGGCAGTAGATCGTGCACTTCACGGCATCGTGCACGGAAGCGCTCCACTGCTCGTATGGCAGGCGCTCGATCGGAGAGGAAATAAATGATATCGCAGGCGTCCCGCTGTGGACCACGAGCTGTGCAGGGCCGAGCAGTTCTCGTGCTCTCGCGAATGCGGCGGCAACGCTCTCGCGGGATCCAAATGTTGTTGCGATTCGCGTGACGGCAGCATCAGCCTCCACCACGGTGTCGGTTAATAAGGCAACTCGCGCACCCTGCCGGACAAGACCATCCGCCAAGGGACCGCCAGCATCCGTACCGGACACAGCCACAAAGACCACAGAGCCTTCAGTGAGTGAGATGGGCATCGCGATTCCTCCCTGTGCGATCTCACGCCTTTGATCGTCACGCGCATAACACCTTGCCACCTTTCGGCTGTCAAGTCTCCGAAGTTCGCGCACGCAAACCGTGCGTGAACCGCGTCAGTGCATGGGAAATGTGCGTCAGCCTCAATCCAAGCAAGCAGCCATTAAACTATCTGCGCATGACAGGCAGATCCTTCATCGTCCGCCGCTCCAACGTGAAAGGCACGCGATTATCGTTGGAGTAAAGGATATACGAGACTATGGCTGCGTAGCTATCATCTGTCAGTGTGCCGGGCGCGGTAGGTGGCATCGTCGTGCGGATTCGGTCAAAGAGAGTTAGAGTGTCGCGTCCGGCCCATCGTGCGCCGAAGCCGCCGCCTGATAATGCTGGAGCGGGATCCCGGCCATTCAGGTTTTCTCCATGGCACGACGAGCACGATGCAACATAGCTGGCCTTGCCAAGGGCCACTTGCTGCGAGACCTCCGAATTCTTCTGAGCTTCCGCGATAGCCTGGTCGGTAGCAGCTGCGGGCTCCACGACAATTTGGCCATAAGACCAGGGATACTCCTTCGAGAAGTAGATATAGCTGCCGGGCTGGTCGATACTGATCGTTGCGATTTGTCCTGGACCTAAGGTCCCCGTGCTCCAGGATCCATCTCGGGCTTCGATCGTATGCGGGAGATAGCCGTTGTTGATAAACGTGACCGATGTGCCCGCGCGGATACGAGCCCGGTAGGGATTGAAGGCATATTCATTCAAGCGGTAACGGTCGCCAATTCCGTCCGCGTGCTCGAGGGTTAGTGTCTCGATCTCGTTGGTATCCCGAATTGGGCCGGTGACTTCCTCCCGCGGTGGAAGCGTCAAAGCAGGTGCCTGCGCAAGCTTACCTCCTAGCGCAAACGCCCAGACTCTTGAACCGGCAACAAAGGCCACAAATTGCCGGTGATCAATCGAATAGCTCATGGGTGAGGCATCGCCTGCCGCGAAATCGGTCTGAAACCGCCACAACGTCTCACCACTCCGGGCATCATACGCCTGCAAAGTGCCATCGCCGCCCTGATGGAATACGAGACCACCGGCCGTGCTGAGTGCACCGCCGTTACTTTTGTACCCAGAGGTTTCGAAAGAAGGCAGTTCTTTGCTCCAAACCGGCTTGTCGGTGCCGCTGTCAACTGCGGCGACGACAACCGTAGCCGCTGGGTAGTTCGGGACGCGATCGCCGTTGACGTTCGTGATCCAGACATAAGGGTCGTCGGCAGTACCTTGCCAGAGTAGTGAATTCGTTCCTTGAGCATAAAAATAGCCAGTCTGAGGACTGTACGTCATAGGAGCAACCCGCACGCTGGCCCATTGAGCGAGGCGGTTGGGGACATCGCCGGATGGCGGATCGAACATACATCCGAGGATGAATCCCGTGGGAATCCTGTTGCTCCAGCTTTCGCACGGTGAGAGGATGGACTCTGCGCCCCGCGGAAAAGGCTGCGTCGCTGAGGTGAAGACGGCCGGATTTTGTGGAACTGGGTGCTCTTCGAGAGCGGTCAACGGCTTCCCGGTCGCGCGGTCGAATAGGAAAAGAAAACCGTCGCCGCGCATCACGGCCACACCTCGGCGCGACCGGCCGCCGATGTGCCTATCAAACAACACTGGCGATACGGACAGATCAGCTTCCCAAAGATCGTGATGCACGAGCTGTCGATACCAGCGAAGCTCTCCGGTTTTCATTTCCAACGCAACCAGCGACACGCTGTACAGATTATTTCCGGGCCGAAGCTTGCCGGCAGATGGCGGCCCGGCATTGCCAGTAACGAAGTAAACCAGGCCGAGAGACCGGTCTGCGGCCGGCGCAACCCAGGGGTGAGCACCTCCTGAGCGCCAAATATTGCTCTCCTTCGGCCAGGTCTCCTGTCCATGACCACCCGGCCTCGCGACCATGGAGGTTCGCCACAGGACCCGACCCGATGCAGCATCGAGTGCAATAGCATGGCCTTCCGTGACGTCCAACCCAAGACCCAGATACAGAACTCCATCGACATAGAGAGGTGGGCACATGATCCGCTTCCCGATCGCCAGCGGCTCCTCATTAATGAGCTTGTCCCAAACAACCTTTCCACTCTTCTCTTGCAGCGCTACTACATGACCATTCGTCAGGCCGGCGAAAACCATCCCCTCACCCAGGCCGAGTCCCCACGACAGTGAATTGGCCACCTCCGACGTCTGCAATACCGAACCCTGAGCAGAAATGGTGGCATTTACGTCCAGCGGTTTGCGCGCCCCTGACTGATGCTGCCACACGAGCTTTCCGCTGCGCGCGTCGAGCGCGTAGATTCGCGGACCTGCACCCAAGAACATCAGCCCTTGATGCACGAGAGGTGTCATGCGAGATGTTGCACCGTCCGCAAAGGGCCCTGAGACCCATATCGCACCCAGGTTCGCGACAGTTTTCGGATTGACCTGATCGAGCGGGACGTAGCGTTGATTGGAAAGATCACCGTTGACCGACAACCACTCGTGGTTCTGCCTGTGCTGCGGTACGGCTGCGGTGATCGCTGACGCTAGTGCCAGGGCCACGCACGGTACAGTGAATGTCATTCGCAGAGGCCCCCGCCGCACCGCGGCACCGATCGCGCCCAGATAATCGGCGGCTTGCACGCTGCAGGACCTTCACCCCCCGTCATTTCCGTCAAATGTTGCCGGAGCGGCAACACGATAGACATCCTGAAACCGCGAAATTCTTCGCACTGGATCCTTTCCATCCCATCCTACCGAGGCGTGATACATCGCGGAGAACAGAGCTTCCACAGTTTCATTGGTCTCCATGAGCTCGAGGAATGTCGGAAATTTTCCTTTCGTGTCGAGATACACAGTCCGAACTGGAATATCATTCTCAGCGTACACTGCCACCTCATGCCCCATCATCTGAAATTTTTTGAGTTGAGCGTCGAAGTCTCTGACCGCGATTCCCTGATGGTGCAGCCCGTAGCCTCGCGTACCGATGACTTCCGTAAACACCGACGGCACGTCGTTATGCTGCTGTATCAATTCAATTTGTAAGTGTCCTGCGTACCCATTGGACAAGCTTGCATCTATTT
>Ga0268264_10005189_pt1 | contig 11029 bp, 10 predicted proteins | sample KBSSwiS32_FD_190357 | JGI IMG/M metagenome (GOLD analysis project Ga0268264, IMG submission 190357) | Switchgrass rhizosphere microbial communities from Kellogg Biological Station, Michigan, USA - KBS Switchgrass S3-2 (SPAdes) (version 2) | ecosystem: Host-associated > Plants > Roots >... | reverse complement strand
GAAAGAGGGCTGGGCTCGCGGTGAAGCGCTACGAGACCAATACCAGCCCCCAGCCGAAGGGCCTGAACGACACGATCTCTGTGGAGGTCGGTTCGAAGCAGTAGGTACTCGCAACTCGAGCCGTGTGGCCGCAGCAGTCGGCGCAAGGGACGGGACTGGACAATCGATAAACCTCAGGCGGTCCTTCCGCAATGAATGCCGGAATCAGACAGTACGTGCAGAGCGCCCTCGGTCGACACCATGCCAAGACGGTCAGCATCGTCTCTCCGCGGCGCGACCTGCTGGCCAGCCTGAGGTCGAAGGTCAAGGAGGAGAAGAGGTTCCAGATCGTTACGATTCAAGGCAACCTCTCCCAGGTGCAGTCGCAGTTCGGAACAGGGGCGCAACCGCAGATCCTCGTGGCGGACCTGCGCGACGACATAGAAGCCTCAATATCGAGCATCGAGACGTTGCGCAGGAGCGGCTTCAACGGCGCGATCATCCTCATTTCGGACACGCTGGACGAATCGGCGCTGCGTGGGATGCTTCGGTCCCATGTAACGGACTGGCTTCCGGCGGAAGCCGAGGCCGGCGAGATCATCGAGGCTTGCGAGCGCGCGCTGAACGCCCGGCGCACGGATGGGCAAACCCGAGCACAGTGCCTCGCATTTGTCCCCGCGGCAGGCGGTGTCGGCACCACGTCGCTCGCCATCCAGGCCGCCTACCTGCTGGGGAGCCGCGCCCGCGATTTCAGTCGCACCTGCCTGGTGGATCTCAATCTGCAGTCCGGCTGTCTCGCCGACTACCTCGACCTTGAGCCTCTCTTCGACGCCGACGCCATTCGCGGAGAGCCAGGGCGCCTCGACGGGCGTCTTCTTGAGATGATGCTGGCCCGCCACGCCACGGGGCTCGCAGTCCTGGCATCGGCGCGGGCTCCAACCGAGGCACCGCGGGCAGATGGCAGACTCGTGACGACCGTGTTGAGCGCCATCTCCGACACGTACCAGCACATGGTGCTCGACTTCCCCCTGGCCTGGCAGGACTGGACCTTCAATGTCCTCGCCGGCTCCGATCGAATCTACGTCGTGACGGAGTTTACCGTGCCGGCGATGCGCAGGGCGCGCGAGGTGGGCGACGCGATCTTGTCGCACTTCGGCGGCGAGCCGAATACGGCTGTGATCGTCAACAAGTTCCGGCAGCGGTGGCTCGGCGGCGGACTTCGCAAGCACGACGCCAGCGAGCTTCTTGGGAACCGCCTCGCGGGCTTCGTTTCAGAGGACGCCGAGCTCATGAGCGAGGCGATCAATCGCGGCGAGATCGTGAGCACCATCGACCGCTCCAATCACGTGAGTCGGGACTTGGAGCTGATCCTGCTTAAGACCTAGCCATTGGGGAACGTCGGTGCGGTTTTCCTGGAACAATGCTAACGGCCGGGCCGAGGAGTCCCCGGAGCACGGGCGCGTCGCCGGCCCGGTTGGGAGCGAGGACGCCGGGCAACCCGGCCTGTTGCAGACGCCCAAGCTCCTCGAAGCGAAGGTGCGACTGCACCATCGGCTGATCGACGAGCTCAACCTGTCGCACATCGAACGGACCCCGCGTGCCGAGCTGCACCTTCAGGTCAAGGACCTCATAAGCGAGTACGTCTCCTCCGAGCGGATCCCGCTCAATGCCAAGGAGCTGGGCGACTTCATCGACGAGGTCATCGACGAGCTCACCGGGCTCGGCCCTATCGAGCCGATCCTCAAGGACTCGACGGTAACCGACATCCTGATCAATACGCACGAAAGGGTCTACATCGAGCGAAACGGGCAGCTCGAGCCGGCACCGGTGCGCTTCCGCGACGAGGCGCACGTTCTACGAATCGTGAACAAGATCGTGGGCGCCGTGGGGCGTCGCGTGGACGAGTCTTCGCCGATGGTCGACGCGCGGCTCATGGATGGCTCGCGCATCAACGTGGCCATCAGGCCGATCGCGATCGACGGCCCCCTGGTGTCCATTCGCAAGTTCGCGAAGCGGGCGCTGAACATGGATGCGCTCGTCAGGGGCGGAGCGCTGAGCGCGACAATGGCGCAGGTTCTCGGCGAGGCCGTCCGCGCGCGGCTCTCCATCGTGATCTCGGGCGGTACCGGCAGCGGCAAGACCACGTTCCTCAACGCTCTTTCGCGCCACATCTCCAGCAAGGAGCGCCTCATTACGATTGAGGACGCCGCCGAGCTGCAGCTCCAGCAGCCGCACGTCGGGCGGCTGGAGACCCGACCGCCGAACATGGAGGGACGCGGCGAGATTCGACAGAGAGAGCTGGTCAAGAACGCACTGCGAATGCGTCCCGATCGCATCATCGTCGGCGAGGTCCGGGGTGAAGAGGCATTCGACATGCTGCAGGCCATGACCACCGGTCATGAGGGGTCGATGACCACTGTGCATGCCAACGGTCCGCGTGATGCAATCTCCCGCCTCGAGCAGATGGTGGGCATGGCAGGCTTCCCGATGAGCGAGGGGAGCATCCGCTCTCAGATCGCCTCCGCCATCAGGATCATTGTGCAGCTGCAGCGCTTCGCCGATGGCAAGCGGCGCGTCACCAGCATCAGCGAGATCACCGGCATGGACGGCACCGTCATTCAGGTGCAGGAGATCTTCAGGTTTCAGCGCAACCCGCAGGGTGGCGGAGAGTATCGTGCGACAGGATTGAGGCCGACGTTCATCGAGGCGTTGCTGGAGAACGGAGCGGAGCTGCCGTCTCATGCATTCCATCCCGGGTCTCCGCAATGATGGGTGACGGCTTCAGTTTCGGCGACCCGGGAAGTGCGGCAGGTGTCGCCGCACTGATCCTGGTTTTTTGCGCCTATTTTCTGGCTATCGAGGCGATCTTCCTTTCCGTTGTCGGGCGGGTCTCGGCAAGAAGCCAGGTGAGCAAGCGGCTCTGGACCAACGTAACGCCGACGGAGCAACTGCAGAGCCTGGTGAAGCTCAGGCGCGGACGCGGGCTCGGGCCGAACGGCGAGTACATCCTGCGCGCCCACGGGCTCAACCGCCTCATCCTCCAGACGGGGACTCCGTGGGGTATCGCAGGCTTTGCGGGAATGTTTGTCGGCAGCGGCGTGGCCATTTTCCTGGCGGTGCTGCTTGCGTTCTCGGGCGGCCTCCTGGCCGCGGGTGTCGCGGGCCTTCTGGGAGGGGCCGGCCTGCTCCAATTCACTGTCATGCGCATGCGGGCCGCGCGGCATCGCAAACTGGAAGCCCAGCTGCCCGAGGCGATCGACATTCTGGTGCGAAGCCTCAAGGCGGGGCATCCGATTCTGGCGGCAATCCGCCTCGTCCTTCGAGAGTTGCCGGATCCCATTGGCAGCGAGTTCGGCATTTTGGCCGATGAGATGACCTATGGCCTCGACCTCGAGTCCGCAATGAACAACCTGGCTGCACGCGTCGGCCAGGAGGACCTGACGCTCGTCGTAGTCGCCATCGGCATCCAGTCGAGCGCCGGCGGCAACCTTGCGGAGATTCTCCGGGGCATCTCGCTTGTCGTGCGGGAGAGGCTCAAGATGCGGCTGAAGGTCAAGGCGATGTCCGCTGAGGGGCGCTTCTCGGCGGCGCTGTTGACCACGCTGCCGTTCGCGCTGTTCGGGATTCTCTGGCTGATTGCGCCCCACTTTTACGGGGAGGTCTGGGACCAGCCCTTCGTGAAGCCGGTCCTTTTTCTTGCTGCGCTATGGCTCGCCGTCGGCAACGTGGTGATGTATCGGATGGTCAGGTTCAGGATTTGATTGGTGTGTCCATGCTCGGTGTCGATACATTGATAGGCCTGAGCGGCACGAGTGCCGTGCCGATCATCGGCACGGCCGTGTTCGGCTTTGTCTTCTTTGTGGTGCTGATTGTGGTCCAGACGATGCAGTCAAGAACCACTGTCAGAAAGCGCGCGATCGCTTTCAACCCGGCTCATGCCAAGGCGCCGTCGACCGGCGGCGACCGATCTGGCGCCAAGTCTCTGCAGAGCTACGACGCGGAGGAAGCCTCGGAGCTGCTGTTCGCGATGGAGAAGGGGCTGTCCGCCGGGAGCGAGAAGCGGTTGTCCAAGATCCGCCGCGACATGATCCGCGCCGGCTACTTCAGCAAGGAGGCAGTCCTTTTCTACTATGCCGCGCGGATCGTCTCGGCCTGCCTGGCTGGATATCTCCTGTCCGTGGGGGCACCCTTCGCTCTGCCCGACATTTCGGCGGCCGGCCTTGTTGGCTGCACGATCGTGGGCGCGGGCGTGGGGCTGTTGGTTCCGGCATTCTACGTGCACCGGCGCCACGCCCACCTGGATCAGCAGTGCCGCGAGGGCTTCCCCACGTTCCTGGACCTTTTGGTCGTCTGCTCGGAAGCCGGCATGACGCCGCGCGCCGGCATCGAGCGTATCGGCCGCGAGATCACGCGTACGCATCCATTTCTGGGCGCCAATCTGTTTCTTATGAGCCTGGAGCTTAGGGCGGGCAGACCTTTGGTCGAGGCGGTTGAAGGGCTCGGGCGAAGGGTCAACCTCGACGAGGTTCGGAGCTTCGGGTCGTTGTTGCAGCAGACCGAGGAGCTCGGCACCAACTTGACGAGCACTTTGCGCGTCTTCAGCGAGGACATGCGGGCCCGACGCTTCTTTCGCGCCGAGGAGAAGGCATACGGGCTGCCGGTGAAAATGGTTCTGCCGCTGGCCCTTTTCGTCTTTCCCGGCATGCTCGTCGTCGTGCTGCTGCCCATCATTGCCCGGTTGCAGAAGGCCTTGTTTTGATGAAATTCGGGGGAGTTGAGTCAAATGCACCGCAGTCCTAAATGGCCGGCTTGGCCTGTCGTGCTCCTGGTGCTGCTAGGCGTGACAGCCTGCAATGGCAGCCAGGGCGGAGTATCCATCGATCGCCCGGTGGAGGACCCGATCTTCGGCTCTCTGCCCGCGGAAAAGTCAATCGAGGTCGGGCGAAGATACTACCAGCATGGGCAGTACGGTTTGGCGGAGCAATCGTTCCGGAACGCGGTCGAGCAGGATCACAACAATGCGGAGGCTTGGCTCGGACTGGCCGCCTCCTACGATAGGCTGCGCCGCTTCGACCGCGCGAAGCAGGCCTATGACGTTCTCATCAAGCTCGTCGGGCGCACGCCAGTTGTGCTCAATAACCTGGGCTATCATCATTTCCTGAGCGGCGATCGCGTCCGTGCGCGCGAGACGCTGGTCGCTGCGCTCCGCGCCGATCCGGAGAACGAGCAGATCCGCGACAATCTTGCCCTCGTCGCAGGAGAGAGGCCCGCCACGAACTGGGACCCGCGTGTGAGTCCCGCACCTTAAGTCGCATGATGTCAGATCATGAGATTGCAGGGAGGTAGGCGGAAGACACGGGGCCTGCGTGCCTGCCGGCACGGCGCTTTTTCTTGAAGTTCCGATTATGGATTGGACTACGAAATATGGCAAACGGTGCCAACGCACAATTTCGGTCGCGGATATTCTGGGCGACGGCCGCCCTGGCACTGCTTGGTGCATCGGTGGGCAGCGAAGGGCTCGCGGACCAGCTCCCTGACGCCGCTCAGCGGCAAAGCGGAGCAATGTCGATAGCAAAGGGCAATTCGGAGCTGATCGGCGGCAACGCCAGTTCGGCGCTGATCAATTATCTCACGGCCCGACGCACGTTTGCGCGTCTCCTGGCGGACGCTCCGGAAGATCGCGAGCGAATGCGCGATCTTTCCGTGGCGCTGGAAAAAATTGGCGATGTCTACGTCCTTCAGGGCGATCTGGCCGGAGCGCTGACAAGCTTCAGGAAGGCACATGCGCTGGCCGAGCGCCTCGCTCGGGAGGATCCCGGAAGCAGCGAATTGCAAAGCGACCTCTCCGTCACTCACGAAAGAGTGGGCGACGCGTTCTTCGCGCAGGGAAGTCTCAGTCGAGCCCTGGCCAGCTACACGGCGTGCCATGCCATCAGGGAACGGCTGGCCAAGAGCGACAAGTGGAATACCGATTGGCAGCGGAACCTCTCTGTCTCGCATAACAAGCTCGGCGATGTGCTCACGTCACAGGGACGCCTGGCAGAGGCGCTGACACACTATGACGCGGGACACGCGGTCAGGGACCATCTAGTCAAGGCGGACCCTGGAAATCCGAGGGCCGAACGCGACCTTTCCGTGGCATATGAAAAGATCGGCGACGCACTCCGTGCTCAGGGCAACCTAAGCGGTGCGCTGGCACGCTACGAGGCCGCGCTGGCGATAAGGGAGCGGCTTGCGCAGGCCGACCCTGGAAACACCGAACGGCAGCGAGATCGGGCTGTTCTGTACGACAGGATCGGCGACGTTGCGCGAGACCAGGGCAACGTGAGCGAGGCGCTTTGGCGGTATCGAATCGCCCTCGCAGTCGCCCAGCGGCTCGCCAAGATCGATCCCACCAATACCGAATGGCAACGCGACCTGTCGATATCGCAGGAGAAAGTTGGCGACGGTCTTCGCGCGCAGGGCCTGTTGGCGCAGGCGTTAGCGCTCTACAGCGATGTCCTTTCCATTCGGGAGGCACTATCCCAGGCGGAACCTGCAAGCGCCGGCCGGCAGCGGGACCTGCACGCAGCACTGCGACGGATTGCCGAGATCGGCATCACTCGCGGCAACCTGGCCTCGGCACTCGAGGACCTGCGGCGCGCGTGCGCGATCATGGAGCGTCTTGCGCACGAAGATCCCGAAAACGAAAGCTGGAATCGCGATCTCGCGGTTTGCCGGGAGTTCGTTGGCGACGCTCGCATGGCTCAGGGCAGGCCGGCCGAAGCCCTCGCGAGTTACATGAGCTCCCTGTCTACTCTCGAACGGCTCACCAGGGCCGACCCTAGCAACGCCGCACTTCGCCGCGATCTCGCTGTCTCGAATTTCAAAGTCGGCCGGTTCCTCCATTTGCAGCACGACCTACCGGAAGCGATTGTGCGCTATTCCACTGCGCTCAATTTGGCATCGAGCCTTTCCGAGGCCGATCCCAAAAACACCGTGTGGCAACGCGATGTGGCGATCGCCAGGGGCTCCATCGGCAGTGTCCACATGGCCGAAGGCAATCTTGATGCGGCCGCGCGAGAGTACAGCGCGCATTTCGAGATCGTTTCAAGACTGGTGACAGGCGATCCGGATAACTCGGTCTGGCAGGGCGACCTTTCGGCGTCCTATCTCAAGCTCGGTGACGTGCTTCGTGCGCAGGACAGGTTCAGCGAAGCGCTCCCGAAATACCGCGCGGGGGTGGACATCGCCAAGAAGCTTGCGCAGCGCGACCCCGGAAACGACGAATTGGCACGCGATCTGGCGGTTGCCTACGCCAAGCTCGCGCGCTGGCATCGACAAGCGGGCAACATGTCTCATGCATTGACGTTCTTTCGAGAGGGGCACGCAATCATGGAGCGCATCGCAAGGCTCTCGCCGGAGCATGTCGGCTGGAGGGATGACCTCGCGTGGTTCGATGCACAGATCGCCAAGCTGAGAGAATAGTGGAGACGCCTCCTGCCATCTCAAGCGCTCGAAATGCCAGCGTTACTGACATCCTGCTGAGATTGCATGTTGGGATGGCGTGGACGCCTATGTTCAATACTCTGAGTTGCAGGGTTCGGTCGCGAACCGCCGTTCGATATCCGGTTTCTCGAGTCTCGGTCCACCAATGTTAGTCCTTACCGCCATTCTGTTGCTGCTGTTAGGAATAGCGTTGGGCTTGGCCCGCCGTCCCTGGTGGGAGATCGGCGTCCTGGCACTCCTGTCCTGCGGCGTTCTGCAGGCGACAGAGTTCTGGATAGGTGATTGGCGTCGTCAAGTCGGCCTGCTTGCCAACGAACACCTCTTCCAGCCGAACGCTATCGCGTGGCTGCTGGTCGGCTTCGGCGCCTATGTTTGCTATGGAATGGCGTTCCTGTATTCACGCCGACACTTGACGCGAGGCTCGCGATCGGATCGGTGAACATTCAACCGAAAAGCCTGCTGCGCTTCCGATGAGACGATGCGGCTCGGCTCGGTCATCGACAATGTGAGGACCTGTGCGCCGTTTTCTGAGCCATAGTTGCCGATATGGCACATGCCTGGCCGACAACAGCAATATAGTTGTCCTCCGTAGTGCGAAGGAACCCGTGCGTCACCACCCCAACTTGCGGGTGCGGGCGCACAAGTCGAAGACGCAAACGCACGGGAAGCTATGAAATCTGACGAGCGAAGGGATCTCCAAATCGAATCCAATCAAATATAGTTAGCATATCACGACCGACACGAGCTTGACGCCTAATATCAGAAATTTATCAGATCGCCGGACTTCAAGAGGTACCCATGAAATGCGAAGAGATTGACTGGGGTCACTCCATCGAACAACAGATTGAGCAGATCGTCGTTGCGACTGCCATTGCCTGCAAGCTTGTGCGCCAGATCGCATCCAAGAACGCCGCACATCCCGAGCTGGTTACGAAAGAGAACTACGCATGTTTTCAGTCGGTCATTCATTCCTTGACGCGACTAGCATGCGAGGTCGAAGCGAGTCCAATGTACAAGGATGCACTGGGCGAGTTGCGCAACAGACAGCTGCGGAAGCAGCGGCGGTTGGTCGCCAAGCACTTCGGCCATCATCTCACATAGCAAGCGATCTTGCTGCTTCGAAGCGGCGCACGACCTGCGAAAGCCGCTCATGGCGCCCCAGTTACCGCTTTCTTTAAATACGAGGCGCCTTCAAGGTGGACGGCTCCTCTGCGGTTGGTTTCAATCGGCGGAGTCCGAAGTGGTTGTGTGCCATACTTCACGCGGATAGGGGCGAGAGAACGTTGAGCGAGACCATGGCCTATTTTGCCAGAAGTTCGGCACGTAGAGGGAGCACCGTAAAGGCAATCGTCCCTACGATGCCATACCGCGACCCGACGGCAATGGTTAACTGGCTCTCCGAAGCGTACGGCTTTGAGAAGCGTCGCTTTGTCAGTGATGAGAACGGCGAGTTTCAGTTCGCGCAGCTCGCGTTCGGCGACAATACGATCATGGTGGTTCGGGCCGACGATGCGAGGTTCGAACGGCTCATTGTGCATCCGGATCGGATCGGCGGCGTTGAGACCCAGGCCTGCTATCTGGTCGTGTCCGATATCGACGCTCACTATGCCAGAGCGACCGCCAAAGGCGCTGAGATTGTTTCCAAGATGGAGGGCAGGGATCGCGGCGATCGCAGCTACGCAAGCCGGGACCCGGAAGGCCACATTTGGATGTTTGGCACGTATGATCCCTATGAGGGTCGACATATAGACAAGAGGGACGATCGACGCACTACCATCGGAAGCGCGCTACGCGCACCATTGTTGACGCTGGCCGGCGCTCTGGCGATCGCCGCGGGCGTGTGGATTTACTTGGATAGGCTGGCAGCCTTCAAAGCGGACCTACTTGGTTTGGCGACGACGGAGCTTAGTGCTGTGCGGGGAGCGGATGCCGATGCAAAGCATACCGCGAAGGAGCTCCTGCAAGTCCGGGTGGCAAAAGAGACCGTAGAGCGCAAGCTTTCTCAGACACGCGCTGCTCTGGAGTCAGCGCTACAAGGAGAGAAAGAAGCGCGCGATTTGTTGGCTCAGGAGATGCGATCAAGAGGTGTCCTCACCCGCACGGTGGAAGATCAGTTGCGGCAGGAGCGCATCGCCAGGTCAGCCGTGGAACAGGCGGCGAAGGATGCGACGGACCAGTTGACTCGAGGGCAATTGGCCAAATCGGCCGCCGAGCGTCTTGCCAAGGAGATGACAGACAGATTGGAACTGGAGCGAAGGGCGCGTGCGCTCGCTGAGCATTCTGTCCAGAGTGCAATGGCCGAGCTGGCGCGCGAGCGCAGCGCAAAGGCCGCTGCCGAACTCGCGGCAAGTGAGTTGCGCAACCAGCTCACAGCCACTGGCCCACCGCCTCAAGGGCTCCTGGCGCTCCGCGAGCAGCTGGAAGGGGAACGCCGAGCCAGGCAGCGGCTCGAGCGCGCGGCCAAGGACGCTCAACTGCAACTCACTCAGGAGAAGTATACTCGAGATTCCACCGAGCGCGCACTCAAGCAGGTGCAAGACCGGTTGGAGCAGACGCAAGACCGACTGGCGGCCGCTTCGTGCTGGGCTTGCCCGTCCGGGGCACCTTGCTCGAAGCCGATGTAGAGGCATTGCAAGCCACGACCGCTTCGAACCGCATCCACCGGTGGCGTCTAGGTTAGCAGCACCGTGCGAGGCCGGCGTCCCTTCGGACGTGACGCCGTGTCCCTTACGTCTACTAGATATTGTTTGTCAGTTTTCTATCAGATTTTGTCGTCCTGTTGCGACCAAGGCACAGCTTAGGCTCATCGTTATTGCTACCATGCGGGCGTGGACAGTGATGGCTTATTTTGAGGAAAGGACACATTCATGGACTCGTATCTATTGCAAATTGTTGCCGCAATCGTGCCTGTCGTTCTGATAATCGCGCTGGAATGGGTCGACAGTTGAACGGTTGACCCGTTTTTTCAGGCCCGAGTTGGTGGCGTGTGCCGAGACCGGGCCTGTTCCCACGGGTGCCTAGTCGGTTGCGTCAGGCTCCAGAGAGCACGGACTACGAACATGTGGCCGACTAACCTGGGCCCGCCTGCGCGCGATCCTGCTCCGGACGGATCAGATGAGAAGAAATCCAAACGTCGGCTGGTTAGGAGTGATTCTTTGGCTGCTCATCCTGGCGGTGCCTTTGCGCTAAGCAATCCGCAAGACAGATCGTCATACGACGTCCGTGCCGCAATTCGGCGGCGGAGCGCGCGGCGGGACATGCTTATCAAGTCAAGCGTCATCGCCGCCCTGCTTGGAGCGGGCTTGTACGTCGCCTACAGCTATCTCCTCTAGCACATTGCTGACATCGCGGCATGGCAGGACGCTATCCTCCCTGCGACGGTCTTAGGACACTCCGATAGAGCACCGCCTGTTCTGCCACATCACCCAGAACTGGCGCGGCCGGCCGCTGACGGACCGCCTCGCCGTGGTGGAGCTGATCGGCGCCACCACGACCAAGACCGGCCTCAAGGTCGAGTGTGTGCTCGACGAGCGCATCTACGAGAAGGCCATCAAGGTCCCTG
>Ga0268264_10005188_pt1 | contig 11030 bp, 6 predicted proteins | sample KBSSwiS32_FD_190357 | JGI IMG/M metagenome (GOLD analysis project Ga0268264, IMG submission 190357) | Switchgrass rhizosphere microbial communities from Kellogg Biological Station, Michigan, USA - KBS Switchgrass S3-2 (SPAdes) (version 2) | ecosystem: Host-associated > Plants > Roots >... | reverse complement strand
ACTTTGATGATATAGAAATCTTAATTTTCTCTTGTCCTGTTCATTGAATGCATAGATGCGGGACATGAACTCAAGTATATTCTCCTGCTCGTGCGCGAACGCAGGAACAGCAGTACCTATTGAAATGATCTTACTCAAAATGAAAGTTATTATGGTTTGAAAAAAAGTAAATAGAGCAGGATCTCAGAAGGTTACTGCATTAAGAGTACAACAATAAAGCCAATATTAGTACAAACAGATGCCAACAAATTCATCCGCATCGTATTTTGAAAATTGGCTTCACGCCGGTCTTTTGAAACCTTAACCCACCATACAAAAAAATATACGAGAACTGGCAGCATACAGGTTGCCAAAGCAAAAAACTCTTTTATTTCAAGCGATGAGATAAAATAATATGCCAGGGTCGCCATTGCAATTCCATAAACGATCATTACAAATATGAATGTTCCATTATATCCCAGCAAAAAACTTATTGTTTTCACTCCATCTTTCAAATCCGCATCGTGTTGATAAATCTGTGTTAACGGATAAAAACCACCTATCAGAAGGGAGCTGGCCAACATTGGTGCAATGGGTACATTCAAAGTTTTGTGCATATCAGATCCATGATAAACTAAAAAGAAAGTTACAGCACCTTGAAAGATCACGACCGTCAAGTAACCGACAATAGGATATTTTTTTAGTCGTATTCCCCTATAGCTATATGCCCTGGAAGCGGCGATATAAGCAATGATACCAGCGAGAAAATAAACACTGATAAAACTACTCAGCAAAACTGCGAAACAATCCATCAAAATAGTTATGTAAAAGAGTTGGCGAGTCGGCATCAATGGATTTTTTAATCCACCAATACTTGTTTCATCTCTGTCCATATAGCTGTTATAACCATTACTCGCAGGATAAACCAACACATGCAAAATGAAAAAAATGAGTATGGCGTGGTTCACATTCTTATAAACAACCTGGCTCAATGCAAACCAGTACACAGGCATCAGGAAAAAAGAAAAATGAAAACGCAGCAATTGAATTGTGGACCGGGATAGCATATCTAAAGTTAATGAACCAATACGTCTATACTTTGGATTTGGATTGCTTTGCAAATATTTATTCATGGACAAAAAAAGGGCTTCGCATAGCGGAGCCCTTTTTTTTCACTCGCTCTCCGCTCTGTTTCTTAGCTCTAAAATTTGCAGAGCGGAGAGCGAGTGAAAGAAATCATATCTCAATTATACAAGCATTCTAAGCGGCTCTTCCAGCAAACCTTTCAATGTTTGCATGAAAGCTGCGCCCGTTGCACCATCTACAACGCGATGATCGCAACTCAACGTAAGTTTCATTACATTTCCTGGAACAATCGCCCCATTTTTCACTACTGGTATCTGTTGAATAGCACCGACTGCAAGTATACAAGCATCCGGGGGATTGATAATGGCAGTGAAATCATCAATACCAAACATTCCAAGGTTGGAAATGGTGAAAGTACTGCCTTCCCAATCGCTTGGCTGCAATTTTTTGCTTTTTGCTTTTTGGGCGAGGTCTTTTACTTCGGTTGCAATTTGCGAAAGTGATTTGGTATCAGCAAAACGAACAACCGGAACTAATAGTCCATCTTCTATTGCGACCGCAACGCCGATACTAACGTGATGGTTTATGCGAATTTTTTCGCCAAGCCAGCTACTGTTAACTGCAGGATGTTTTTTCAATGCCACTGCTGCTGCTTTCAGCACCATGTCATTGAAAGATATTTTTATAGGTGAAACATCATTTAGCTTCGCCCTGCTTTCAACTGCTTTATCCATGTCGATGCTCATCGTAAGATAGAAATGCGGCGCCGAGAATCTACTTTCTGCAAGTCTCTTCGCGATTATCTTACGCATCTGTGAAACGGGAACTTCATCAAAACTTACGGTTCCAACGGGTGCGGATGTGAATTGCACAGCTGCTGGCGCACCCTCTGACTTTTTCGCCGGTTGATCCGCTTTGTAATTATCGATATCAGATTTAACAATGCGGCCACCGTCGCCCGTACCACGAATTTTTGAAATATCAATTCCTTTTTCCTGGGCCAGTTTCTTTGCAAGCGGTGAAGCTTTTACGCGGCCATTGCCATTCAATAATGCCGCCGGTGCTTCTTGTGTTGAAACAGGTTGGCTGCTGGCTCCCGCAGCTGGCGCAGAAGTGCTGGTGCCGGCCTGTACTGTTTGCGCCGGTTCGGCTTTGCCTTTTGCTTTTGACGCTTCTACAATTTTCTGAACATCAACTTTTTTCTCGTCACCAATAATTGCAAGCAAATCGTTCACTGCAATTTTTTCTCCTTTTTGTGCGCCCACATACAATAACTTTCCTTCTTTATAGCTTTCCAATTCCATCGTGGCTTTATCGGTTTCGATATCGGCCAGGATATCTCCTTTCTTCACCGCGTCGCCTGGTTTTTTGTGCCAATCGGCAATGACTCCTTCGGTCATGGTATCACTTAACCGCGGCATCAGGATAACCTCCTGCATACTCGAAAGGTCCAAAGATGGAGAAGATGCAGTAGCAGGGGCAGGTTGTTGTGCGGCCTTGGGTGCAGGCTGACCGGCTTCCGCAGCTTTTGTGTCTTTTTTCGCAGGTGCGTCTGTCTTTCCACCACCTTTCACCAATGAAGAAATATCTTCTCCGGGTGCGCCGATGATGGCGAGCAAATCGTTTACCTGAATCTTTCCACCTTTGTCAGTTCCCGTATATAAAAGAGTTCCATCTTTATAACTTTCCAGGTCCATTGTCGCTTTATCAGTTTCGAACTTCCGCAAGCAGATCGCCTTTTTTAACCGGATCGCCTATTTTTTTATGCCAGGCGGCAATCACTCCTTCTGTCATGGTATCACTAAGACGCGGCATCAAAATAACTTCAGCCATAGTTCATTTTATTTAAAACGAAGCCCGAAATTAATGCAAAAAAAGAAAGGAAAAATAATGATGTTTAGAAAAGTATTCGATGGCTAACTAACCTTCTCCGCCTGCCATCGGCTTGCGGGTGCGATCTCTTTTACGTTTCCAGTTCTCTTCAAAACGCCCCAATGCTGCAGCTCACCCTTGATGGCCCTGCGAAGGGATTTGAATAACACGTACCACATGAGCCAACGCCAGATGAGTCGTTGAGGAATCAGCCAGATAAGTCGCCACTTGTTTTCCTTTTCAAAACTAAACGCGAGTAGAGCTACTGCAACATCCACCAGCATAAAAATCAAATAGTACCATCCGATTTTTTCGGCGTTTCCGGTGGCGAGGCCAACGATCATGAAGAAATCGGCCAATGGAATAATAGAAGGAATAATATATTGAAATATCAAGATGTTTGGCATTGCAATCCAACCAAGCGATTTATACTTCCAACTCAAAAATATGTCTCTGTTCTTCCAGAAAGTTTGCATGACTCCAAAACTCCACCGAAAACGTTGTTTGAAAAACATTTTCAAGGTCTCAGGTGCTTCGGTCATGGCAATTGATTCGGATTCATTTTCTACTATATAGTTCGAACGCAAAATGCGAATCGTCAAGTCACAGTCCTCCGCTAACGTATCCGTTGTAAAACCGCCAGCATCTTCAATTGCTTTCTTGCGAAAAGCTCCAATTGCTCCCGGGACAACGGTTATCGCGTTTACATATGCGAATGCTTTGCGGTCGAAATTCTGGCTACTGATATATTCGATAGCCTGCCATTTTGTAAGAAGATTTACCTGGTTGCCTACTTTCACATTCCCGGCTACTGCACCAACTCTGTCGACCCACGTGCCACGCAGACTTGTCGAAAAATGATTCATCAGTTTTGAAACCGCATCAGGCAAAAGTTTTGTATCCGCGTCGATGCAGACGACAAACTCGGCACTCGAATATCCAATTCCATAATTTAGTGCAGATGCCTTTCCACCGTTTGGCTTTGTCAGCACTCTTACTTTTGGATGATTGGAGAACGCATTGCTGACTTTTGAATACGTGTTATCCTTGCTTCCATCATCGACAAAAATGATTTCAAAGTTTGGATAATCTGTATTCAGCAAATTTTGCATGGAACTCACCGCATTGACTTCTTCATTGTATGCGGGAACGATGATACTAACCAACGGCGCATTGTTTGCATCAAAGGACAAGGTTTGAAGTAATCTTCGTTTCTTTTCTTCCCTATGTTCACGCGTCGCGCAAACAGCGATAAAAAGTACGCGAAACAGCGAAAGAATAATGAATACAATGAACAAAGAAACTAACGTATGGCTGCCGAAATAAGCTAACAACGCCAAATAGTAATTTAGTTGGAGTAAGTAATAACCGCTTCCGCGAGGAACAGGCGGCATGAGATCATCTTTTTTCTTTCCTAATAAGTCTGCGACAGTTGTGAAAGTGTATCCACGTCCTTTGAAATAGTGAATGATCTTTGTGAGCGCTTCAACGGTCGCAGCACGGCTATCGCCTCCTGCGTCATGCAAAAGAATAATATTTCCGCTCAGATTTTCTCTCGTCATTTCTTCTTTCCGACGTATTGTTCTGGCAACAATCGAATCTGCTGGCGTATCAGGCTCCCAATCTAACGGGTCTATCGATTCGCCAATATCGAGATAATTTTTCTCCCGCGCTATAGCCACAGGAATCAATTCTTCTGCTTTTTGAGGTTCGAAGTCCGCGTTGTACGGTGCGCGAAACATGATCGTCGAATGACCTGTTATACATTCTATCAACAACCGTGTCGATTCCATTTCAAGGATCGCACGTTTGCGTGTTACTTTCGCAATATTGGGATGGGTGAATGTGTGATTGCCGATCTCATGACCTTCGCGATAAATACGTTTAACAATCGGAATATTATTTTCCGCATTGATGCCGACAAGGAAAAAAGTAGCGGGCACATGTTCGCGACTGAGTATGTCCAATATCTGCGGAGTGTATACCGGATCGGGGCCATCATCGAAACTCAACACCAATTTCTTTTTATCCTGTGATCCATATTTGCGGGCGAGCCATTTGGATGGAAGGCTATCATATCTTTCTTCACTGATCAATATTTCACCTGAATCCAATTCAAGAGATATCTTGCCCGTAGTAGGTCCATTCATTACATCCAACACTTCACCTTCACCCGAATAGGAAGGTGTTTCATCATTACCAAATGCTTTTACAAGGTTGAACGTTTTAAAATCAAAATTCTTAATACTGTCTCGTTGCATGTCGTGGTCATAAAAATCCCACAGGCGAAAATCTTCAGATCCAAGTTTCCACAGTGAAACCCCGCTCAATCCATATTCAGCGGCGAAACGCATGGAATTAAACGAGGTGGCAGCGTCAGTAAAATGTACCTGGTGCTCCGCCCCATTATCATCATCGTAACTGAAATGAAGATTGTATGAGTCGTTGTCGAAATCTATTTTTCCTTCGTAGCTGCGTGCAAGCGTCAACGCATCCTGGTAACTGATAGGCTTAGCCGAAACCGGTTTACCATTCTCATTTATTTTCCAATCGTATCCAAACCCCGCGAGCGCAAGGATCAGCTTATGACTTGGAATTTTATGAACAATATTGTCGATGGCACCTTCGATCCATTTCTGATGACAAATTGGTCCCGGTTGCGTATTCTCTGAATATTGATCGTATGCCATCACAAATACATAGTCGTTGTATTTGTTTAGTTCTCTAAAATTGTAATCCTCATTAAAAGGCATTACATCCTGTGTAACCAATTTGCCCTTTGCATGGAATTTTTCATACAATTCCTTTTGAAATGCAACGAGCGTTTCGTTATTCTTTTCCTGTAATTCTTCCAAATCGATATTAACTCCATCGAAATTGTATTTCTGAACGACGTGAAGTAGATCGTTGATAAAACGCGTTTTTTTCTTGCGGTCATTCAAAATCCGGTGTACCACGTCTCCGCGAAACACTTCCTTATAATTGTTTGTAAGGAGCGGAATCACTTTCAGGCCCGCTTTATTCATGATGTCAAGCGCTTTCTTGTCTATGGTTGTCTCCAGCGTGTCTGCATTCGGATTGATAAAAAACCACTCGGGAACAACCATATTCAACCGCGCTATATTTTGCTCCAGCGAGGAATAAGATTTTGGATCCCAGTTTACATAGTATGCAGCACGAATTCCTGCAGAGAATTTATTAAAAGAGTAGAAACTGGAATCTGCCTGAACGATTACCCCGTTTTTCTTCTTGAATCGTTTTGAAATTGGATAGTTACCGCCCTTGTACGCTTCTTTTTCGTTAATAAATTTTCGGAATCCGCCGTATTGCTTTCCAATTTTACTCTGTCGGAAGAGCCAGCTGCCGGAGGTGTCGAACAACGCCTGCTTTTCCTGGGCGCTGATCAGGTTCGGAAGCGTTGGCGTATAAACACGGGAAAGAGTAATGATGATTGTTACAATTCCAAGGATGATCAATAGAACAATAAGTCTGCTACTCCATTTGAATCGTTGCCATCTTGACGCAGAATTGGTCTGAAAGACCTGAGTTGTAGACTTTTCATCCATATAGTATAGGCTGGCAAATTTGCGTCCAATCCCTGATTTGACAAAATTGTCAATATAATTTAACAGAACACAAAAAAACTTGTCAGGTGTCGAACGAAATTAATAATCCAATTCGAGTTTTAACTTGTCCTTTAGTTCTTTTACCAGCGGATATTGGTCAATGATCTGCAGGTATTGTTCCTTCTTTGTAAGCGATTTTTCAGGTTCGTTTTCGGGTGCAACGACTTCGGTAATGGTAATGTTGAATGTAATCGCCTTGTTACTGAACAACTGCTGAAGAAAATCAGACAAGTTTCTTTTTTCCTGTTCTATGAATTTTTGCTCGAGATTATTATTGGTTACCACTTCAAAGTTTGAATCGTCGATGATTTTCAAAAGCGCCCTTTCAAAACTTTGAACAGCTGAGTTTTTATTTTGACGAAGCTGTGCCGTGTATTGTTGCCACGCTTTTTGAAGTGGTTCGAGTTGTAATGGCCTCGATCCCTCATCAGACTGATTGTTCTGACGGTTGATAAATTGTTGCCTAATTTTTGACAAGGCTCCGAGCGCTGGTCCTGTGCTCTCGGTCCTGGTTTCTGATTTATCAGGTTCCGTTTTTTTTGAAGGTGACGGCCTTTCATCATATTCAATAGGCGTTTCGATAATGAGTTTCGCCTGATTGTCAGCCTGAGGCTGTACTGGTTTTGATTTCTGCGAATTACTTTTTTGTCCGGGTACTTTACTTACTTCAATTGGCTGGATATTCCGGAAGTTTACCGCTTTTGCTGATTCAGTTACTTTTTTTTTACCAGTCAATTCTCCGTCCCCAACAAGCTCAATTGCCTGTTGCAGATAGCAAAGTTTTATAATGACAAGTTCGACATGCAGACGTTTGTTTCGCGCAGATTTGTAGTTGATCTCTGCTTCATTCAGAAGGTTTAATGCACTGACAAGATATGCAGGGTCCGTTTTTTTTGCAGTAGTAATGTATTTGGTTCTGTAACTTTCTACGACTTCCAGCAACACGGCGGCTTTTTCATCATGGCACACGAGCAGATTCCGAATAAATTCGGCAAATCCGTTTAGTACAAGATCTCCTTCAAAACCTTTTCGATTGATACCGTCGTACAAAAGCATCGCTTCTGCAAGATCCTGTTTTTGCATCGCGTCGAATAATTTGAAATAATAGTCAGCATCGAGTATATTGAGATGTTCCAATGTTTCCTGGTAAGTTACTTTTCCATTTGTAAAGCTTACTATCTTATCCAGGATACTCAATGCATCGCGCATGCAACCTTCGCTTTTTTGTGCTATTACCTCAAGTGATCCCTTATCTGCCTTGATCTCTTCCTTGTCACATATTTCCTGCAGATGAGCGACAGTATCCGCAACTGTGATTCGTTTAAAATCAAAAATCTGACAACGACTTAGGATCGTCGGAAGAATTTTATGTTTTTCAGTGGTGGCAAGAATAAAAATCGCGTATGGAGGAGGTTCTTCAAGCGTCTTAAGGAATGCATTGAACGCTGAGGAACTGAGCATGTGGACCTCATCTATAATATACACTTTGTATTTACCCGCTTGTGGTGCAAATCTGACTTGTTCGACAAGTGTACGGATATCATCAACCGAATTATTACTGGCAGCATCCAGTTCATGAATATTTAAAGATGTTCCCTCGTTAAAAGAAATGCACGAATTGCATTCGTTGCAGGCTTCCCCTGAAGCAGTTCGATTTTCGCAATTAATCGTTTTGCCGAGAATTCTTGCACAGGTTGTTTTGCCCACACCGCGTGGTCCGCAAAATAAAAATGCATGCGCCAGCTGATTATTCTTTATCGCATTTTTTAATGTAGTAGTAATATGCGATTGCCCCACCACAGTTGAAAAATTCTGGGGACGGTATTTTCTGGCGGAAACAATGAATTTGTCCATGATTGCAATAATAATGATTAATAAGGTATGGGATAAAGGGTAAGGTGAATGTGTGAAAAAATAAATTAAATGTATGTGAATTAAGCCATGCCTCTTGGCATTTACCTCATACCTCTAAAGTAAAACAGGATGTCGCTTAAATTCCATTGTCCTGTCGAATAGATACCTGTATGTAGTCAGAATGCGGCTTCGGGAAGTATCACCAAGTGTCTCCGCCATATTAATCATCTTCGGATTAAAATCCCCGATCCACTGCATTTCATATTCTGTGTATGCTGTATGGCCTTGTATCACTTTTGCTGATTCGACGATCATAAATGCATCAACTCCTTTTCCCTGGAATTCTGGTACAACTCCAAATACAATGCCCGTGAATTTATTATTTGGAGTATTATACTTCATCCATAAAAATTTTAATTTTTGAAACAACCCGAACTTTCCATTTAGCCTTTTGAACCATTGATTGAGGTCAGGCAAGTTTATGTACATCGCGATCGGTTCGTTTTTGTAATAAGCGAACCAAACAATTCTCTCATCCATCACAGGCTTCATTTGATTAAACATGATGGAGACTTGCTGATGTGTTATTTGTTTTAATCCACCATGTCCCGCCCAGGCTTTGTTGTAAACAGTTGTAAAATCGTTCACGAATTTTTCCATTTGACTTTTATGGATATGCGTCGCGGTGAAACCTGGATCTTTTGCAATGGCGTCATGGCGGTCGTATATCTTCTGAGATAGTCTTTTTTGTGGATCCAGTCCAAAACAGATCTGATCAAAAAATGGACGAAAACCATAATTTTCAAAAAGGTCTTTGTAGTAAGGCGGATTGTAATTCATCCGGTACATCGGCGGATGATAACCTTTTGTGACAAGCCCCCACCAATTAACGCGCTCTCCGAAATTGATTGGTCCGTCCATTGCACCCATTCCTTTTTGCAACAACCAATGCTTAGCCACATCGAAGAGCATGTCGGCGGCTTCCTGATTATTGATACAATCGAAAAATCCAATTCCGCCAACCGGGACATCGTCTCCTTTGGTTTTATATTTCTTGTTGACAAAAGCCGCGATTCGTCCGGCAAAATTTCCCTCCTCATCCTTCAAAATCCACCGTGCACATTCACCATGACGAAATGCTTTATTTTTTTCACGATCGAATACTTCAACAATATCCTTATCCAACGGACGAATATAATTTGAATCGTTGCGATTTAAAAAGACATTGACCTGCAAAAAATCTGTTTCGAGAGACTTGTCATCAACCGGGATCAGCTTCATAATTTATGTAAAGCGACAAAAATACAAGCAAATGTGATGAATGTGATAAATGTGATGAATGTGATGAATGAATGTGGAAATGGATCGCGGATTTCGCGGATTTGAGCGGATTTCGCGGAACTTCGAGTTGAATATCGTTATTGAATATGGATTGTTACCTGCGTGAAAAAAGCTAATGTCATTAATCAATTTTAAACTGGAAGATCCGCGAAATCCGCCCAAATCCGCGAAATCCGCGATCCATTTTCACATCTCCGCATCTCCACATTTCCACATTCATCACATTTATCGCATTCATCACATTTGCCTGTATTTTTCCCGTTTTCGACGCTTGAATTTCCTTTTACTCCCTTACCTTTGCAGCCGTTTTACGCTTTACATTTAAACAATTACTCATATGCCAAGAGCCGGGAAGATTAAGCAAATCATCGGTGCCGTAATAGATGTTCAATTCGAAGGAAAGTTACCAGAAATTTATAATGCGTTGGAACTCAAGAAACCTAATGGAGAAAAATTAGTGTTGGAAGTACAGCAGCATTTGGGAGAAGATAGCGTTCGTTGCATTGCAATGGATGGTACGGAGGGACTTATTCGCGGATTGGAGGTCATTGATACGGGCATCGCGATTGCCATGCCTTCAGGCGACGCGATTAAGGGCCGTTTGTTTAATGTAACGGGTGATCCGATCGACGGATTGCCACCTGTTTCAAAAGAAAATGGTCGTCCGATTCACAGTAAGCCACCAGCATTTGAAAACCTCACCGTAGCAACTGAAGTTTTGTTCACCGGTATTAAAGTAATTGATTTGATTGAACCGTATGCGAAAGGAGGAAAAATCGGTTTGTTTGGTGGTGCAGGGGTCGGCAAAACGGTGTTGATCCAGGAGTTAATTAATAATATCGCAAAAGCATATTCCGGCGTATCTGTATTTGCCGGCGTGGGTGAACGTACTCGTGAAGGAAATGACCTGATGCGGGAAATGATCGAGGCTGGTATCATGAAGTATGGAGATGAATTCAAACATAGCATGGAAAAAGGCGGATGGGATCTTAATAAGGTGAACATGAAGGAGCTTGCTGAGTCTAAAGCTACCTTCGTATTCGGACAGATGAATGAACCTCCGGGTGCACGTGCACGTGTTGCGTTGAGTGGATTGACGATTGCGGAATATTACCGCGATGGAGATGGAAAAGGACAAGGCCGTGACATTCTTTTCTTCGTTGACAATATCTTCCGTTTCACACAGGCGGGATCTGAAGTATCCGCGTTACTGGGTCGTATGCCTTCAGCGGTGGGATATCAACCAACCTTGGCAACAGAAATGGGATTGAT